>Ga0070766_10000411_pt1 | contig 18687 bp, 9 predicted proteins | sample HubBroMetageWFT6_FD_69782 | JGI IMG/M metagenome (GOLD analysis project Ga0070766, IMG submission 69782) | Warmed and freeze-thawed soil microbial communities from the Hubbard Brook experimental Forest, New Hampshire - Hubbard Brook CCASE Soil... | ecosystem: Environmental > Terrestrial > Soil >...
TGGGAGAGAAAGCCTCGAAATCGGCGGGAGCAATCGCCAGAAAAGGTGCGCGCGCCTGGGCGTTGGCCGTTGTGTTCTGCGTGATCGTGTACTGGGTTCCATTTTGCGCAGTCAAGGTGATGGGGTTGGTGGGGCTCGCCAGGGCTGGCTGGTCGGGATCAAAGGTCGAGCGCAAACGCGTGCCCTTCGTGCCCACATATCCAACTTCGAGAACCCAGTTTCCTCCCAACTGTCGCTGCACGGATAGGTTCCATTGCTGCGTCGTTGGCGACACCCAGTGCAGGGGAACTGCGGGAGCAAAAAAGTCAGCGGCGGTGCCAGAGAACTGCGCTGCACCGGTTGTGGGGCCTCCCCCAAAACCTTGAAAGAATGAGGGCGTCGGGACGAAGCCGGCCTGCGGCGCCGACCCGAGGGGCGGCAGCAGAGGGACGCCGCCCGGCGAATAGAGAGTGGCCAGGCTCGCGTACGAGCCGCTCGGAAAAGCCAACGGATAAAACGGAGGCGCAAATGCGAGGTTATCCACTCCGCCAATATCCTCGCGAACGCTGTAGATGCCGTAGCCAGCGCGAATCACCGTGTCATGCTTGCCGTCCACGTCATAAGCGAAACCGATACGCGGCTCGGGAACGGTCGCGAACTCGTTATTGAGAGCAGCACTGTTGAGCGTGCCGGTTAGGCCTGCCAGTCCGAATTTGTCCACACACTTCGGCCACACGTAGGGTTGGCCGATCGGGGCATTGGCGTCCTGAGGAATGGTGTTGCCCAAATGGCAGAGGTTATCTTCCGCTGCACCCACCAACTCCACGCGCACTCCAAGATTCAGGGTCAAGGTCGGCGTAACCCGCCAATCGTCCTGCGCGAACAGGGCATAGGCTGGGATGTGGTAATCGTGATTGTCTGCGCCGCTGCCGCCTTCGCCAACTGCAGGTTGTCCCAACAGGAAGTTTTGGAAAGCGTTGAGGGGGTTGCCGCTGGCATCGGTACCACCAGGGAAGAAAAGCAACAGGGGATTGCTCAGCACTGCCAGCACGCGGCGATCTGAAGTGCGGTCAACTTCGCCGCCGAATCGAAACGAGTGGTGCCCGTGGGACCAACTTACCGTATCGAGGTAGACGAACGAGTCCGCCAACGCCGATTGCGGTTGGTTGGGGAAAGTCCCAATCTGGAAGCCCGTTAATTCGAACCGGTACATGTTCGGTTGCGGGTTGTTGCTGCTGATGCCGAGGTCGGCAGGCGAGGTCCCGGGAATAGAAACATTCGTTAGCGCATCGCTGATCACATTCACGCCAAAACGGAATTCGTTGATCAAGGTATTCGTGAAAGTGTGAGTCTCAGAGACGCTGCCGAATCTTCCCCGCAGCGGGATGTCGAGCGGGAAATTCAGGTTGGTGTCAATCGCTGGGTAGCCGGTCTGCACCTGCAAGTTGTCGGCGCCGAACGGCTGGTAGGTTTCGGCGTCCGACCAGAAGAAGCGCTCGCTGAATCGATCCTTGCCGTTGTTGAAATCTTTGTCCCAGTTGGCGGTGAACTGATCATCCCTATAGCGACCGGGGGAACTGATGGTAAGGGAGCTGCCGGACGCGATGCTCGGAATCAGCCAGCCGCCGCCGGTTCCCGCGCCAAACTGAGTGCCCGGAACATTCAGTAAGTTGAAGGCTACAGGATCGAGCCCGCAGTCGGCCGGGTTCGTGGCATACGGCGGCAGGCCACCGGGAAAAAAAGTGCTGACCAGAGTTGCGCAGTCGCGCGCTTGCGGTAAGGCTGGAAGCGGAGCGCCACTGATGTAAGTTCCGAGCGAATCGCCGCTGCGCTGGCGCGTACCCTGATAGTTGACGTAGAAGAAACCAAGCTTGCCGCCGGGAACAACCGGCCCGCCGAAATCGCCACCGAAGATATTCTGCTTGAGATCAAACGCGCCTAAGAAGAAATCGTCCGCGTCCAGCGCCGAGTTACGAAAATACTCCCACACATCTCCATGGAAACTGTTCGAGCCGCTTTTCAGGATGGCGTTGATATTGCCGCCTCCATTGCGGCCCTGCGTTGCATCATAGAGGCTGGTGCCGACCTTGAATTCCGCAATCGAGTCGGGATTCGGCACCGGCGTATAAGTGAGTTCGCCGAATGAGTAGTCGGAGGCCGAAATTCCATCGATCAGATAGTTGTTGTTATCTTCTCGTCCGCCATTGACGTCAATGCGTACATCGCCGCGGCCGAGAGCAGCCGCGTTGTTTAAGCTCGCCGATGCGCCCGCCGATAGATCGAGCAACTGCTGGAAATTGCGCGTCGCCAGCGGCAGTGTGTTCACCGTCGTCGAACTGATCGACTCTCCCGTCGTGGCATCCGTGGTATCGACCTGCTCCGCCATCGACTCGACTTCCACCACTTCTTTCACCGCGCTCAACTTGAGACTGGCGGTGATGCGCGTCGTCTCCGTGATACGCACAGTTACTCCAGGCAATTTCGTGTCGGGAAAGCCTGTGGCGTTCACCTGCACTGTGTAGTTTCCCGCTGGCAACAGCAGAGCGTTGAATAGCCCGGAGGCGTCAGTCTTCAGTTGGCGCAAAACCTCACCGGTGGCCTCGCTGGTCACGCTGACTCTTGCATTGGCAATCACTGCGCCGGACGAATCCTGCACCACGCCGCTGATGGCGCCGGTCGCTCCACCTTGCGCGAACATAAGCGAGGCAAGAGATACCACCGCCACGAACAACACGGCAAGACTTCGAATAACACGCATAGGGCCTCCCTGGGGGACGGAGTTGACCGTCGCGCGGATGTGACTATTGCAAGCCGATCATTAAATACTTGAGCAAACCGAGTGTCAAGAAATAATGCGACGGATGGAAATAATGGATTGCGAATCTGCGGATGATTCCGAATCGTTAGTCTTATTAGGTTATGGAATCGCGCTATGGATTTACGTAGGGTTGCAGACCGTTATAGGCGATCGAATAGCTTGACTGTCACCTAACACCTGTCAGGTGACGCACTTCACGCTCACTGAATCGCATTCCCATAAGTCGGCACACCCTGTTGCAGAAAGAACAGTAGTGTCTGTCCCCGCGTCGACCAATCGCTCTGCGGATACTGGGATATTAACTGCTGGGCGAGCGAGATGGCCGAGCTCTTCGCTTGCTCCGACTTCTTACCTTGATCTTCCGTCTTATAAATCTCGATCAAGGCCGCTCGCCGGGACGCGGCATAATACAGCGCCTCGGGCGCGGCCGGTGATTGCGGATGCTCTTTGACATACTTCTCATAGATCTCCGCTTCCTTGTCCGGGCACTTCGATGACCCTTGCCAATCTCCGCAGAGCTTATTATCGATCAGGTGAAAAGCCGCGAGCTGCGCCCACTTCGTCTCCGGAAACTTCTTGATCACCTGCCTCATCTGCTCCTCGTCGATGCTCCCGCGCATGAAGGATTCTTTCTCGTGCGCCGACGGCCGCGATTCCACATCCGCTTTGTCGATCTGCCATTTAATATCGGCGGTGCGATAAAGCGATTCGCCCGCTAACGGACTGGTTGGAAAAATGTCGTAGACACGCCGATAGAGCCGCAGCGCATCCTGCGCCGCGCCACGTCGTCCATGACGCCGGCTCGCCTCATCTTCCGAATCGACCGCCGCGCCAAACAATATCCGGTCGCCGTTCGGCGTCGATGCCCACACGATTCCCGTATCCACCACCCAGCCGCTAATCGTCTTTCCTTCTTCCTCATCATCCAGCACGAACGCCGGATCACGGGCGAAAGGCGAGCCCATCAGCGCTTCCACATGCAGCCAGTTCGGGGTCTTGTCCAAAAGAATCAGCTCGCGTCCCCGATCGACCTGGCCGAGTTTGTTCGAAGAATTGTCGGGTGAAAGATAAAGAATTGCCTCGCGAATCAAGGTGCCGCGATCGGCGGCGAAAAGCAGCGAGTGTCCCAGCACAATGAAAGCAGCGCAAAATAGCAACCTGCTAATCGACTTCACAATTGTCTTCATCTCCAAAGTTGAGAGTAGCACGTGAAATTAGATGCGCCGAAGGGGCCGGGAGGGAACGGGCCGCTCTCGGAGAAAAGCAGTCAAACTTTAGCAAGAAATGTCGCGAAAAAAATGGGCTATTTTCCGCGTTTCCTAATGCCCATCTTTGTAACTGCCGCGACCTGTGCATCCTTTTCCCTGGCGATACTCTGAGGCCAGCAGGGAGGGGAATAAAAATCGAAGTCTGGCTTTCGGGCCATGACATTGCCGCTCGTCCGCCCGTCTCCGCATCAATCATCGGCTATCCGGGATTGGGGCAACGCCGGATTGACGTCTTTCAACCGTCACCAACCGATTATTTTCCACCGAGGAAATCCGACATGGCAAACTCGATTCCGGAGCAGCTCTCGTTGCCTCGTTCGCCTTGACCAGCCTCGGTCCGGCTCATTTGAAGAATCTCTAGACCCGCAGTGGTCTCATGCCAGGGCTCCGAGAGCGGCGGGCGGCGGCGAGGTCACCAACAGTCGGGGCGGGAGCGAGTTCTCCAGCGAAGCCGGTTATGATTCCCATTTCATCAAAGCCAACGTCGTTTTGTTCGCCTCAGCCGGAGACGGTCCCGGCACCATTTGGCCGAGCACTTCTCCGAACGATCGCCCCCCGGAGGACTCCGCAGTCCGAGGCGAGTTTCGCTAGACTGGGTACGGCCACGCGATATCTGACAGGCGATCACAGGATCGGAGATCAGGGAATCGCTGTTGACAAGCACGCCGCTGGTGCTATACACGATTGTGTCTCTCCAAGCTCATTCGGCGAGCAGAATTTCTATGCCAAACCAGGGTGACCGCAGCAAGCAGGCTTTGCGATGATGTCTCGCAGCGCGGCGCAACCGATTGCCATTCGCGATCTCAAGAGCATCGACGACCTCACACAATTGAAGGCGCTCGAAAAAGAAGTCTGGGGAATGGCCGACGAAGACACCGTGCCGCTGACGCTGGCGATCGCCTTGAAGGCAGCGGGCAATATTTTTGTGGGCGCCTTTGAAACAGCCAAGGACAGCAAGCATAGAGACAAGGAAAAGCTAGTCGGCTTCGCCTTCGGATTCCTCGGCCTCGAACCCGGCCAGATCACTCTCCACTCCCACATGCTCGCTGTTCTCGACCAGTATCGCCATCTTGATCTCGGATCTCGCCTCAAACAAGCGCAGCGCGAACGCGCCATGGCCATGGGCATCCATGAAATGACCTGGACGTACGATCCGCTGCAGAGTCGCAACGCCCACTTCAACTTCGCCAAGCTTGGCGTAGTCTCCGACACGTATAAGGTCGATTTCTACGGACCAGAAACCTCCAGCATGTTGCATCGCAACGGCACCGACCGCCTGTGGGTTCGCTGGATTCTCGATTCGCGGCGTGTCCGCGACCGTATCTCCGGCAAGAATGTGAACACGCGCGCCGAAACTCTCGATGCCCTACGCTTGCTCGCTCCTTTAGTCCGTTTCGATCCCAGCGGCAAACCAGCGCGCGCCAATCTCGCCGACTCGCTCGCCCGCCAACGTGTGAGCATCGAGATTCCCGGCGACATTCTCGAAGTGGAGCGCACGGACATGCAGGCAGCCGGCGAGTGGCGCGAAGCGACTCGGTGGGCATTTCGCGAAGCGCTCAAAGCCGGATTTGTAGTAGCAGAATTCTGCCGCTCGATTCGAGGCCAGCAAGGCCCGGGCGCCTACTTGCTGCAGCAAGGAACGGTAGACGAGCTTATTCGAGAAACGTAGACGCTCGATCAAGAGTCAGCCGCTAGCGCAAGCATCATCCTCATCTCGGACGCTGGAAATAATTCCACCTTCCCTGCGCTCTTCGTCTGAGAAAATACAAGCAATCTTTATGCAAGCACTGGGTCGGACAGGTACGTCTCTGATTTGGTATTCCGTTGGCGTTTTTCTAATCCATGTCGCATTTGCTCAGACTTCCACGAAAACTCCAGCGGCAACCGCATCCCGCAACATCCTGGTCACGGTGACTGACGAAAATAGTGTGGCCGTACCGTCCGCCATAGTATTTCTGCAACCAACTTCCAATGCCGTTTCGTTGCGTTGCCTGACCGATTTCGCCGGCCGCTGCAGCTTTCCCAACATCGTCTCAACTCCCTTCAATCTCCGGGTCGAGAAGCAAGGGTTCTATTCCCTAACGCTGCCCGCCGTCCAGGCCGGCACCGCGGGGAACATCGATGTCACTCTCGCCCACCAGCAAGAGGTGCGCGAGGTGGTCGACGTAGTCGAGTCTCCGCCCGCGATCGATCCCGCGCAGATCGCCGCGCAACAAACTCTCAGCGGACTCGACGTTCTCAACATTCCTTTTCCCGCCACTCATGACTATCGCAACGTGCTCAACTTCATCCCCGGCGTCGTGCAGGACTTGAACGGACAACCGCACATCGCAGGCGCTGAGACTTATCAGACCGTTATTCTGCTCGATGGTTTCAACGTCACCCAGCCCGCGAACGGCCAGCTGCTGGCCCGTATCAGCACCGACGCGTTCCGCTCCATTCAAGTCGAGCCGGCGCGCGAGCCCGCCGAATTCGGCAAGGGTTCCGGCGGCGTGCTCATGCTCAATACCGGGATCGGCAATGATCACTACCACTTCGCCGCCACCGATTTTGTGCCGTCGTTTCAAGACAAGGATGGATGGAGGTTCGACCAGTTCCTCCCGCGCCTGACGTTTTCCGGCCCGCTGAAGAAGGGCATGGTGTGGTTCTACGATGCCATCGACGGCGAGTTCGACAACGTCGTCTATACCGAACTCCCGTCTAACGCCGACAACGATCACCTCTTGCGCATCGGCAATCTGGCCAAGCTTCAGGGCAACGTCACCAGCCGCCACCTTGTCTCGGGCAGCCTGCTGATCAACCATCTTCACGACGACTACGATGGCCTCTCGCCGCAAAATCCGCAACTGTCGAACCCGCAGGACATCGAATCCGCCTACATCGCCAGCGCCAAAGATCAGTACTATTTCCAAGGCGGCGAGCTGATCGAAGAAGGCGTTGGCTTCGATCAGTACAACCTGCAATACACGCCCTACAGCACGTCGCCCTACTTCATCACTCCCCAGCCGCTCGGAGAAACGGCCAGTGGCAGTTACTATCTTTCGACTACGACGCGCGCGCGCCGCTGGCAGGCGCTGACCAATTTATTTCTCGGTCCGCATCAATGGCACGGCCGCCACGATCTAAAATTCGGAGCCGACGTCGACGTGCTTGTCTACGACGCCCAATTCGCCCGACAGCCCATATCCTTTTTGAATGTAGGGCAGAATCCGCCGACTGCTCCAAATACCTGCCTGACGGTTCCTTCCACCCAAAATCCCTGCACCCTCTACTCCACTTTTTCCGGAGGCCAGCCCTCCGCGACGTACAACTTCGAGTTCAGCGCCTATGCGCAAGATCGCTGGCTGATCGCCGATCGTCTGCTCGTCGAATCCGGCCTTCGCCTCGATTGGGATGAGATCGTCCGCACTGCGCTTCTCTCGCCGCGCCTGGCCGGAACTTACGTCCTCGACAACTCCGGCAATACCAAACTTTCCGCCGGCATCGGATTGATCTACGATCCCACCTTCCTTTTCCTCATCGCCCGTCCCAACGCTGGCGAACGCACCGACTATTTCTTCAACGCCTCTGGCCAGCAAACTGGAACCGTGCTCACGACGTTCTCCGTCGACCGCAATCCTCTGGTCGCTCCCCGCTTCGTCAACTGGAGTCTCGGCCTCGAACACAAGCTCCCCCTCGCCATTTACCTCAAGGCCGAATTCCTGGAAAAGCGCGGCACGCGGGGCTTCGTCTACAACATCCCAAACGGCGCACCCACCGGCGACTTTGTGCTCGAGAACACGCGCGACGATCGCTACGATGCCCTCGAAGTCAGCCTGCGCCACAACTTCCGCGAAAGCTATATGCTGATGGGCTCTTACACCCGCTCTCGCTCTCACTCGAATCAGGTTTTGGACTTCAACGTCGACAACCCTCTGCTCAGCCCGCAAACCGGCGGCCCTTACACGTGGGATACGCCGAATCGCTTTCTCTCCTGGGGATACTTCCCACTATTCAAAATGCCCATCATTCGCCAGACCGAACTCGCCTACTCGCTCGAGACGCGGACCGGATTCCCCTTCAACGTAACCAATAATCAGGAGCAGCTTGTCGGCCCGCCCGGCTCCCATCGCTTTCCCGATTATTTCTCGCTCAACGTTTACCTGGAAAAGCGCTTCCATGTGTTTGGATATTTCTGGGAACTCCGCGGCGGCCTCGACAACATCACCGATCACGCCAACCCCTCTGTCGTCAACAGTGACATCGACGGGCCCAACCCCTTTACCTTCAGCGCATTTGAAGGGCGCGCTTTTACCTCGCGGATTCGTCTGCTGGGCAGGAAGTGAATGCAGGAATCTTCGAAACCCGCTGCCGATTATTTTCAGTTTGTACGTGGAGGTTAAATCGATTTCACGGGAATGATGGTCACGTCGTCTATGAGCCCGACTTCCTTCTGCACAAACGGCTCAGCGTAGGTGACGCCGCCGAGCATCCCGTAATAGCGGGCCATGGATTCAACGCGAGCGCGAATTTCTTTTTGCGCGGGAAAGATTTCGCTGCCCGCATCCTGATCGGTGAACTGCGACTTGTAAGCCATCAGCGACTCGAAGCGCGTTTCGAACTGGTCGGTGATGTCGACGACAAACGTAGGGCGTACGTCGCGATAAAGGCTGGCATAAATAATCTTGAAGGGACGATGAGCCGAACCCTGCGCCGGCAGCTTGGCGAGTCCCGATAGAAATGCCGCCTCGTAGCCGAGAGTCGCGGCCGTGTAGTGATCGGGATGACGCCCCTCCCAATAGGGAAGAATCAGCACGCGCGGACGCTGCTCGCGAACCACGCGAACCACCTTCAGGCGATTCTCCCAAGTGTTTTCAACGCGTCCGTCGGGAATGTCGAGAGCCGCGCGCCACGAAACTTTCAGAATGCGCGCGGCCTCGGCGGCCTCGCGGGCGCGGTCCTCCATGGAGCCGCGCGTTCCCATTTCACCTTGCGTCAGGTCGAGAATGCCGGTGCGATATCCGCGCTCCGCCATTTTGAGGAGAGTTCCGGCGCAGGTCTGTTCCACGTCGTCACGGTGTGCGGCTAAAGCTAAAATGTCGAGGGGCATAAACGCGTCGTTGGTCGTTCGCCGTTGGTCGTTTGCTTTGTATTTCCCATGGCGGCTTTATACGGGTCCTAGAAATGCTCGCTTGCGAATGACCAGCGACCATTGACTAACGACGGTTCCTACGCTGCCGGCTTCGTGGTCCGCCGATTTGCCAGCACGAAGGCCAATCCAAACATGAACAGCGCGAACAGCACCAGCGTCAAAATCGACGCCGTTAGCGAGAAGTCAAAGGAGAATGAACTGGGCGCGTCGGGATACATGAGCGTGCGCAGCGCTTCGACTCCGTAGGTAAGTGGATTGGCATACATCAACCACCGAATCCATCCCGAAGCTTTGGAGAGAGGGAAGAGCGCACCGGAAAGCAGCCAGAGAGGAATCAGAAACAAATTGATGATGGCGTGAAATGCCTGCGTCGAATCCATGGGCCACGCGATGGCAAAACCGAGTGCCGTGAGAGCGAACGACACCAGCACCACGGTAATGACGATCAGCCCGAACGAAGCGAGCGTCATGTGTATGCCAACCAGCGGTGAAAAAACGAGAAAGATTAATCCCTGCGCGGCGGCTAACGTGGTGCCGCCCAACACCTTTCCGAGAACGATAGCGGCGCGCGGCACGGGCGCCACCAGCACCGAAAGCAAGAAACCCTCATTGCGATCCTCGATGACCGACATCATCGTGAAGATGGCAGTGAAGAGAATGATCATCACCAGTACGCCGGGATAGAAGTAATCAAGATAGTTCTGCTGTCCGGCGGCCTGGCCGGAACGAAAAGAGGTTCCAAAGCCTGACCCGAGCACTACCCAAAACAAAAGGGGGGAAGCGATAACGCCGACGACGCGCGCGCGTTGGCGATAGAAGCGAACGACTTCGCGCCACCATAGCGTGAAGGCGGGGAGCAACACTCCGGCGGATGCAGGAGCGGTTGTACTTACAGGGAGGGTCGCGGATTGAGTTCCCATCGATCTCAAGTTTAGCAGGCCGCCAGGACTTGTCCGAGTCGGGATTGTCGGCCCCGTTGCACAACAGTTGCAACCTCTTGCACTGCCTGGACACATTCTGTCACAACCGCGGTTTTACTGCCGATTCTGCCCAAACAATTTGCGATTCCAGCTACATTTTCCGTTGTTGTTGCGTGGGGCGTTGGTTATACTACGGCCCGATAGCCGTTCCCTCGCCAATCCCCTGGAGAGGGTCCCCGGGTTCCATCAGGCATGTTAAACCAGAAATCGACGTGTGGGCTCTGGCGCCATGCTGCGGACCGAACCATCTTCAATGAACCATCTTCCGAATGTGATGCACCCAATCAAGGAGAAACTATGATTCGCAGTCTCAGCATATTCTTGCTCACGCTTGCCGCGATGGTGTCGGGCGTGAATGTCGTTTGTCAGGCAGCGCCGCAGCCGCTGCTGACGCGTCACGTGCGTGACGTGGTTGCCAGCGGGCAGGCGGTTTCCGTCGGACATCTGCCGGCAACCGAGACCATGCACTTCGACGTTGTCTTGGCCCTACGCCATCAGCCAGAGTTGGAAAATTTCCTCCAGGAACTCTATGACCCGTCCAGCCCTTCCTACAAGCATTACGTAACCGTGCCTGAGTTCACCGAGCGTTTTGGTCCCAGCCAAGAAGATTTTGACGCGGTGATTGCGTTCGCAAAATCTAGCGGCTTTACCGTGATTGGCGGCTCGCGCGACGCTTTCGACATACAGCTCAAGGGCACCGTCGCGCAGGTCGAAAAGGCCTTCAACGTTACGCTCGGCCTTTATCAGGATCCGGTTGAGAACCGCACCTTCTTTGCTCTCGACCGCGAGCCTTCGGTGAACCTGCCGTTCCAGCTCTGGCACGTAACGGGATTGGACAACTATTCCATTCCGCGTCCCGCCTATGTTCGTAAGCCTAAGAGCGAGGTCCAGGCGATCGTTCCGCCAGCTTCAGTCGGCTCTTGCCCTGAAGAGTCATTCTGCGGCAGCGACATGCGCGCGGCTTATTACGGAGGAACAGCTCTGACCGGCGCCGGCCAGAACATTGGCCTCCTCGAGTTCGCCGGATTCGACATCGCCGATGTAAACACCTATTACAAAAATGCCGAACAGACCAGAGCTTTCGCCGTCACTGGTATTTCGACGGATGGCAGCAGCATCAATTGCACCGAGCCGGGGTGTGACGATACCGAACAGACCATCGACATTACGCAGGCGGGCGGCATGGCGCCGAACGTTACCACCGTCTACGTTTATGTCAGCGATAACAGCGACACCGCTCTGCTGGGGGCAATGTCTTCGGATACGCCGCTACCCTTGAACCTGAGCTCTTCGTGGACATGGGGCCCGGCGGACCCGAGCACCGACAATCCATACTTCGAAAAGATGGCGACGCAAGGTCAGACATTCTTTCAAGCGGCCGGCGATAGCGGAGGGTATAGAGGCTCGGCTCCATGGCCGGCAAATTCTCAATATGTCCAGACGGTGGGCGGCACGGACTTAGTGACGCAAAGCGCAGGCGGACCGTGGAAGTCGGAAACCGCATGGGCCGATGGGGGCGGCGGTTGGGGAACCAACATTGATATCCCCTCCTGGCAAGTGACCGCGGCTGCGGACTGTGCTGAAGCAGGGGGAGACTGTTCCCAAACCTATCGCAACGTACCCGACGTCGCGGCGAATGCAAACTTTACATTTTACGTATGCGCCGACCAGGGGGCGTGCAGCGCAAACGAATACGGCGGGACCAGTTTTGCTGCGCCCATGTGGGCCGCCTACATTGCTCTAGCGAATGAGCAGGCGGCCACCAACGGCGTCGCAGCGCCTGGTTTCATCAACCCAACCATTTATTCGCTGAATCTGGGGAATGGTGACGCCGATTTCCACGATATCACCGGCGGCAGCAATGGATTTACCTGTGTGACCGGCTACAATCTGTGCGACGGCTGGGGCAGCCCGAACGGGGCCCTCCTCATCAACGCACTGACCGGACCTGCGCAGCCCGGTTTCACACTGTCGGCCTCGCCGAACAGCGTGAACGTCACCCAAGGCAGCAGCGGGACGAGCACGATCACCATCACCCCGACGGGCGGATTCAGCGGCAGCGTAACTCTCTCCGCGTCGGGCTTGCCGAGCGGTGTGACGGCGGCATTCAGTCCGAATCCCGCGACCAGCACCAGCACGCTGACGTTGTCGGCCACTTCTGCCGCCGCGACCGGAACGGTCACTGTGACCATCTCGGGCGTGTCGGGCAGCACGACTGGCAGCACGACCATCAGCCTCACCGTCAATCCTCTGGTGCAGAGCTTCACCCTCTCGGCGGCGCCGGCAGCAGTTAGCATCGCAAAAGGCGGAGCCAGCGGAGCGAGCACTGTCACCATCACTCCGGTCAACGGCTTCAGTGGCAATGTAACGCTGAATACTTCCACGCTGCCGAAGGGTGTGACTGCTTCTTTCAGTCCGAATCCGGCTACTTCGACCAGCGTCCTGACCCTCACCGCGAGCGCAACCGCAACGGCGGGGACAAAGACGGTAACCATCACGGGAACGTCGGGTAGCCTGAAGGCGACCACAACCATCGCGCTCACTGTGACCCCGTTGGGTGGATTTAGCATTACGGCTACTCCGAACGCCCTTACGGTTGCTCAGGGTAGCAGCGGAAACAGCACCATCACCATCGTGCCGACGAACGGCTTCGATCAGGCGGTCACTCTGACCACGACTGGCGTGCCGAGTGGCGTCACCGCCTCCTTCAGCACCGATCCAGCGACCACCACCAGCATCTTGACGCTGGCGGTAAGCGACTCGGCTGCTGTAGGGAAGTCGACGATTACGGTTACGGGCACGTTTGGAACCCACGTTCATTCGAAAACCATCAAGCTCACGGTAGCCGAGTAAGCTTGTAGCGTCGAAACGTTTGAGTTGTAGAAAACTGGAGAGGGCCGAGAAATCGGCCCTCTTTTTTCGTCCGCGCGTTCGGGTGGACGAGATGCTGGGTGAGTGACGGTGTTCGCTAGGGGGTGGTCGAATAGAAACCACCGATGGTTGCGTTCGCCAGGATGTGATGCTCTTTGCCGGCCTTAATCAGCGCCTGATAAAGCGTCTCAGCATTCGCGGGAAAATTTGGCGACTCCGGTAAATGCAACACGATATCGAGCGCATACACAGTGAAGACATAATGATGCGCATAAGGTTTGTAGCCCTGCGGCGGACAGGGGCCGTCGTATTCCTTGCCAACCAGGAAATCATTGAAGATCTGTTGGCCATAGATACTGCCTGCGACGCCCGCATTTTCTGGTAGGCCCGTAGCCGTCGGAGGGATGTTGTACATTCCCCAGTGCGTAAAAGCTGCCGTCGTGTCATACGTGGTCACGACGAAACTGGCCGTGCCTGCCGGGGCGGTGGTCCACGACAACTCTGGCGATTCGTTGCCGCCGGGGCTGCCACCGAGCGAGCAGCTGTTCGAGCCGTTCAAGACAATGTTATTGATCATGCTGAGCGGCAAAGTTGCGCCGTCGACAAAAGTAGTGCTGCTTACCTGGAACGAGCTGGCAGGGACAACAGAAGTTCCGCGCCCCTGCGCCGGAGCGAAAAACGAACACGCCAACAGCAGGAAAGTAAAACCGCAAATTCTAGTTTTCACCGAAGTGTCCTCCCTGGCTTCAACAGCCGGAGGAATTTTACTCCAGTTCTTTAGTTGCCTAACTGTTGCAGCATCCTCAGCGCCTGTTCATGCTCCGGCTGCTGCTTGAGCAATTCCTTCAGCACATCCCGCGCTTTGTCTGGCCGGCCTTCGATCGAATACACGCGGGCCAGATTCAAGTAAGACTGATCAAACGCCGGTGCCACGCGGATGCACTGCTCAAAGCTGGCTACAGCCTCATCCCGCCGATGGGTGCGCAAATAAAGAATACCCAGGTTGTTCAGCGCCTCGGGATAAACCGGACGCAGTTGCAGTGCCCGCTGCAGCGAATCGAAGGCGTGCGCAGTGTCGTCGCTCTCGGCAAACACCATGCCCAATCCGTAGTTCGCCTCGGCGTCGCGGGCGTTGACCACGAGCGCGCGCTCGTAAGTTTTGCGAGCATCATCCCAACGCTTTTGCTGACGATACGCGCTGCCCAGATTAACCAGAGCAATCATGTGATCGGGGCTGAGTTTGAGCGCTTCCCGAAAGTCAGGGATCGCTTCATCGGCGTGCCCGCCGCGTGCTGCTATCAAGCCGAGGTTGTTCCATGAATTCGCCAGCGTGTCTGGGTAGCTGGTGCGCAGTTTCAGAGCGCGTTCGAAACTTTCGCGAGCTTCCACCGTCTTCTCTTGATTCAGATAAACACTTCCGATCCCATAGACGGCCTCGGCGCTCTGCGGATCGTCCCGCAGTGCGATCTGAAACGACGCGGCCGCCTGCTCCATGTATCCGCGCTGAAAAAACACCGAGCCATACGACAGATAGTTGCGTCCAAATTCGACGGTGTCGGTCACGCCGGGGAAGGGAAGCGCTCTCGATAAGCGTTCGGCGCCCGTGTTAGGAATATGCGAGAAGTCGTAGGCAACGTGCTCCGCGTTCACCGGGCCTTGATAAATCTTGACGATCTCTCCGCTGGCGTCAATCAGGAAGGAAGTGGGAAGCGAGAGATCGCGATGGCGGTCGAACAGGTAACGATAAAGAATGTTGTAGATGGCGGCGACATCGTCTGAGCCGCGCAGGATATGGAAGGAAAGATGCTGGTCCCGCACCAGCGCTCGGAGGTTTTCCAGGCGGGTCGGTTCGTCCAGGCCGGCGTCGAGATTTACGGAGAGTAGCTGAAGACCCTTGCTTGCCCACACCGCGTGGTGACGGTTGAAAGTAAGGCAGTCCACGCTACACCATTCGGCTTCGACGGACCAGAAATTGAGCAGCACCGGGTCTCCGCGCAGAGAGGAAAGCGTTCGCAATTGATCATTGAGAGCAGGGAGGGAAAAACCCGGGGCTTCGATTGGCGCGAGCAACCAGGTTTCAGCCGTCGCGGGCAGCGATTCCCCTTCTTGATTGTGCCGCGCGGGCACTCCTGTCCGCGTGCGGTCTGAAGCACCGCCGCTTGACTGCCCTAGCGCCGTCGGTGGGCTGAACGGTTCGAGGCGAGATGGTTCCGTTCCCTCCTCAACATACACGCGATGGTTGACCGGCAGATTGTGTATGTTCTGTTGCAGTCCGCTCGGCCAGAGAATCGAGGCGTGAACCGGCCCTTTCGCTGCTCCCAGACCAAAGAAGACATCCTTGCCGTGCTGCGAGAGAAATCCCGAGCCTGCTTGCAATGATCTAGTTTGCCGGCCGAGTTCCGTTTCGAGCGTAACCACAGCGCCAATCGCGTCGCGATTGCTCTTTGTGCCGCGCAAGCTAAACGCAATCGAGGGCGGCAGGTTTTCGATGACGTTCTTCAAAAGCCGCAACTGCGGCGCGTTGCGGTTCTTCAGAAATACTTCCTGGCGCCCGTCATGATCGAAATCCGCTAGCGCAAATGCGCGCCCGTCTTCGAGAAAATCCATTCCGACTGTTCCCGAAATATCGGAGAACGTTCCATCGCGGTTGTTCGCGTAGAAAATATTTCTCTCGTAGCCGCTCCATGTGCCATCGGCTCGTATCAACTCGTTTATCGCGCTCCATCCCTGTTCGTAATCGTGAGATGGTCTAGCCTCTTCGGGCGAACGGGCGACAACTTGGCGCCAGAAGAAACTGTTCAGATCTTCCCCTCGCGACGGTCCGCTGACCATGCCGTTCGCGATGTAGAGATCGGGAAATCCGTCATGGTCGAAATCCCACGCATCGCTCGACCAGGCCCAGCGTCCCATTCCAACACCGGCAGCGCGGGTTGCATCTTCGAACCTGGCACTGGCCGCGCGATTCCGGAAGAGCGAATTGCCCATGGCGTGTTTCTGATAAAGCGCTCGCGTTCCAGCGGGTGCGTCTTTCTTGAAAATATCCTGCATGGAAACGCGCTCACCGGCCGCCGTCCACATGTCGGCGACGTAGAGGTCGTGAGCGCCGTCGTTGTCGTAGTCAAACCAGCAGACGCTCATGCCCGCGCCAACGTCTTCCACTCCCGCTTGAGGCGCAATGTCAGTGAACGTTCCGTCGCCGTTGTTGCGATACAGATTCTTCCGCCCAAAATCATTCACGACGTATAGATCGGGCCATCCGTCGCGATTGAAATCGCTCCACCCGCAACAGAAGCTGTAGCGCGTGTTGTTCTGGTTCAGGCCGGTCTCGGCAGTCACATCGCGAAAGGTGCCGTCGCGATGGTTGCGCATCATAAAGTTAGGTGGTCCATTCTCGGCGTCGTAATAGGGAGTCGGATATTTGTATTGGTCCGTCCCCTGATAAAAGACGTAGAGACAGAAATAAATATCGAGCCAGCCGTCGCGGTCGTAATCCGCCACAGCCGCTCCCGTGAAAGTGCCTTGCGGCGGCGTTGCGAAGCGAAACGCGTCTTCCTTCTGGCGAAATTTCCCGCCGCCTTCGTTCATAAACAACATCGGACCCGATGCCTTCACAACAATCAAGTCCTGCCGACCATCATTGTCGACGTCGACAAAGAGCGCGCATGCCGTGTTTTCGATAATGCCGACGGCCGACACGTCGGTGATGTCTTCAAACGTCCCGTCGCCGCGATTTCGATAGAGGCGATTCGGCAGCCCTCCCGGCTGGCAAACGTAGAGATCGTCGAATCCATCGCCGTCCATGTCGCCCATCGAAACGCCGTTATGCCCGTAAACATCAATGGCGCAGACGCCGTCGAGAACCGTGCGCCAATGGTCGGTCCCGTGCAATAGCTGCGTGGAGTAGGACGCATTCCCGCCGAGAGCCGCCCTGGTTATGTCGACATACACAGCCTCCCGGGAGCGACTTGCTGTCTCCTCAATCGGCAGCCAATTGCGCACGCGCCACCGGCTGACCGCCGATTGGTCCCCCGATGGTTCGGGTGTGCTCTCCCAGTCAAGCTGCCAGGAACCGACGCACTGCTCGCGATAGAACTCGCGGCCCTCGCCGACCAATTCGTAGCGAATGCGAGTCTGTAGCAGCGGAGGCAGCGCGCCGGGTGCCTCGCCAACGCTAATATTCGTCACCTGAAATTCCGCCGTGAGAATCTTCGAAAAACTACTGAGAGCGGAGTGCAGGTCCTGCATAAATCCGCCGCGGCTGATTGCCCTCTCTCGCTCGAACGTTTTGGGAAATGTATTACGATGAACTTCGATCGGAGGTCCCGACCGCACGACTCGTGATTCTGTCGGTCGCAAAGACATTCCGGAAAAATTCGCGGCAAGAACGTTCTCGATCGGCGCGGTATCTCGCGGAGAGCGCAGCAGGCCGGCGCTCCATTGCGCCAGAATGGCTCCGATCTCGTCCGCGTATTTTTCGGTCACAAATTCGTCGAGGCCGGCCTGCGTTTTGAGAAGCAAAGCCTCGAGGGGCCGTGGCATTCGATAGCGAGGATGCAGATGGAATTCGCTAGTCGAGAGATTGGTTGCGGCAGGGTCTGAGAAAAAGAGAAAGGGTCTGCCGAGACCCCCTAGGGCAGGGAGAAAAGCGGCCGGCACGCTCCGGCCGCAGCGAATCAGAAATTCGCGGCGACGAAGATCCACGGGCCGGAGAGCGCTCAAATTGCGTGTCTCTTCTGACCGACTCAGAACAATATCTCCCCGATCGCCACGTGTGGCCTGAAATTATCACCCGCCCCCACGACCGTCAAGACAGTGACGCAGGCAACCCAGGCTCGATCGCGATATGGGCTGATCATTTCCACGTATCATCGCAGCCGATCATGCGAATCAAGCACGACTTGATTGCGAGTGCATGAGGCGCGCCGAAAATCTCTACTACCGGTGCCGGTCAGGCGTTACAATGGCCCCCTCTTGTTCTTCAGATAAATCTTCTTGGATATGAAAACAACAAAGGTGTCGGCTGCCACGCGCGAACGATTGCTCCGTGCAGCGCGCAAGGTGATGAAGAACGCGTACTCGCCGTTCTCCAAGTTTCGCGTAGGCGCGGCAATCCTTACTTCCCAGGGAAAGATCTACGTCGGTTGTAATGTCGAAAACTCGTCCTACGGAATGACAAACTGCGCGGAGCGCGCCGCGATTTTTTCTGCGATCGCGAAAGATGGCCCTGAGCTGGAGATTCACGCGGTTGCGGTCGTCAATGACCATGGCGTCCGGTGCTCGCCCTGCGGCGCTTGCCGTCAAGTCATCTATGAATTTGGCCCGCGCGCCGTGGTCTTCTACGAGGGCGCAGAAGGGCCGAAGCAGAGTCTCATCAGCGAACTTCTGCCGGAGGGTTTCCGCCTCAAGTGACCGCGTCGACTGTTTCGCAATTTCGCGCGATCGACCTCATCCGCAAAAAGCGTGATGGCGGCGCGTTGTCTGCCGATGAGATCGCGTTTTTGGTTGACGGATGCACCGACGGCAGCATTCCCGATTACCAGATGGCGGCGTGGCTCATGGCGGTGGTGCTCCGAGCAATGACGCGCGCGGAAACGGCGGCCCTCACGCGCGCCATGCTGCACTCCGGTGAGGTTCTTGATC
>Ga0070766_10000416_pt1 | contig 18595 bp, 15 predicted proteins | sample HubBroMetageWFT6_FD_69782 | JGI IMG/M metagenome (GOLD analysis project Ga0070766, IMG submission 69782) | Warmed and freeze-thawed soil microbial communities from the Hubbard Brook experimental Forest, New Hampshire - Hubbard Brook CCASE Soil... | ecosystem: Environmental > Terrestrial > Soil...
ATCCTGCACGGCGCAGTTGCTCTCGCCGCCGCCCGATCCCGCATAGAACCCGTCGGCCTCTGGCGGATCGGCAATGAAGCCATCTTCCGTCAGCAGGGATTCGTTGTTTCCCCACCCGGCTTGCCATGCGATTGAGTTATCCGAATTCAGCGCGACGGTCACGCCCCCCACCGCGGTTGCATACGGCGAATCCGCCGGAGCACTCACCGTAGGGGGAATTCCGAAAGCCGAGTAGTCGCCGTCGTCACCGGACGAGAAGTTGGTCGAGATTCCCGAAATTGCTCCAATCTCGGAGATCAGGTTTTCCGTATCCAGTTCCGTCTGCGAGGTAAAGGATTCCAGCGAAGCATAACTTCCCGACACCGTATTGCCCAGGTCGTAGTCGACTGCATAGAACTCGCCCTGGTTTACATCCTGGAAGCTCGACGAGGGCGGGACTACCAGGTCGATGTTGGCTCCGGGAGCGATGGCATGCGCCCATTCCACATCGATGTTGATTTCCACCATATCCGGACCAATGCACAGGCTCGGGGTCGGCGTGTAAATGATGTCGAGATTCACCGGCGGCAATCCATATGCGGCGGAGAAAGCGTTCGCGTCGCTCTGAATCGTCGAGGAACCGCACCAGTCGAGAATCACGATGGTCTGTCCCGCTCCATTGAATCCTTCGTTGTAAAGTCCATTCAGATTGTACGCAGTCGCCACAGGCGGTGGCGTATAAGCGCATCCCGGAGTGGTCAGGGTCTGCAGATTCAACAAATTGCCCGAGTAGGTCCCGATGGGTAATGTGCCGTTGTTGTCGGTGGAGAATTGTTCCCTCACCGGTCCGGGGAAGCAGACCGAAGAATAATCAATCGGCTGCTGCGGAGCCACCGCCGGGCTCGATGTTCCCGATTTGCCCGCAATAGTCGGCCTTGTAATCGCGGGATGCGAATACTCTCCCGAATCCAGTCCTGAAATCGCCCTCACTAGCGGACCAGCCGCTCCATCTACATACGGGTCGCTGCTGTTGGCCCGGATGATTTTGTCTCCCACCTGGTAGTGGTTAAGCTGCACGTGGAATGCGTTTTCCACATCAGCCACCGTGCCTCGTGCTCGCACGAAGAAATTGTTTCCACCCACGCTGACGACCTTCAGGTTGTGGGATTCGAAGAAATCCTGCACCGTCTTTGCCTCGTCCGCTGTCGGAGCAAAGCGCGCCGCAATCTGTGCCCGGTTCAGGAAGTGACGGTAGTTGGGGGATGTGCGGTCATACAGATCTCTCGCCAGCGCATCCATATCTGTACGGTTGTGCGGGTTCAGCCAGATGCTCACCTCGATCGTCTTCGACGGATCTTCCGTACCGATGTTCTTTGCCGAAACAACGTAGCGCGGTGTGTTTCGCGCAATGAACTGTCCGTCCGCAGCATTGGCTGGCAAAGCCGCGCATAGGGTTAGGGTCAACACAACAAGACTCAGTGCTATCGTTCCTGCTGGGCCGAATGCTGAGGGTGATGCTTTCTCCTGGCGCATTACTTTCCTCCTGGGGGGTGAATTGTTGCGATGTTTGAACGAACCGTGAAGATCGCGTATGGCAGCCCGCGATGTGCATTCACATGGCTGGCTTTGTTCCCACTGTAAGTGGCTGGTTCCACACTCGATCACTGAATCCAGCATCACCTGCGTCGCGAGTACCTCGAAACTTCGCAGGACGTTGGAGTACCTTCCACAAGGTGCCGAAATACTAGCGGCTTCCCGTGTGAATAACAATGAGTCCAAAGACTCTTTTTATGTAAAATCTTCGCGGGTCGAGGGTGTGCAAAGTCTTGCAGTCACCGCTTCGTTCCCTCCAGGTGGCTACTGGCAAATGCTCTGCAGTTCCTTATAAGGCTTCTCCGCGTGTTCGGGATATTTGATCTGCTTCACCTGCATCCACTGATCCAGCATCGTCCCGGCATCTTTCAACCCCGCGTTCAGATCGTCGTCATATGCCGGATCGCTCTCCGCCTCCTCCAGCGTCACCAGCTTGAATCCCTTCTTCTCCAGCAGATCGAGAGCCTCCGGCAGAATCGTGCTGCTGAATGCCCCCAGGTGCATCAATAACACGTAGTTGATCTCGTGGCCGTAAATCAGCTTCGCCTGTTCGCGCCCCAGGTCGAGAAATTCCGAAGCCGTGCTCAGGTAGCTCGACCGCAGCCACTCGATCGACTTCGCATCGTTCTTCGCCGCGCAACGCGCATACGCAAAATTCCACAAGTAGTCTTCCCAGTCCAGCGTCACCTGCGCGATCCTGTAGCCGTGCGCCTTCAAGTAGTCCCGCACCGCACGCCGCTTCTCCACCGTGTCTCCCTCATGCAGGTACGGATACCGCAACCAGCGCCAGTTTCCCTTGGCATCCAACAACTCCAGCACCGGCTCGTCCTCGGCCAGGTCCCGCTCGAACGCCTCCGCAGTGTTCTTCTCCAGATCCATGTGCGAATAAGTATGATTCCCCACCGGTTCCGCCGCCGCCCACAGCTTCAGCGCCTCGGCGCCATCGTCGTTTCCTTCCAGCCTTATCGCATTGACAAATCCGTACGTCGGAGGCATGCGCCACGTCTTCAGAATCTCCAGCACATTCTTCGCCGTCTCCGTCTTCGTAACTCCCGGCGGCAGTTCTCCATTCGCCGGCAGATCGTCAAACGTGATCGCCAGCTTCTGCGCCGCGCACATCCCGCATATCGCCAGCAACAGGATTCCCACTCGGCAAACCAAACCAACAATATTTTTCATGCAGAGAGTGTACGGCACGGCGCGCCGCTCGCGAAACCATCACCAGTTGCGTTTATCCCTGCCGCATTATCCCAGCTCAAGCCGCGCAACCCTGTGCTATGATTCCGCCTCGTTTTATGCCGTTGACGAATGTCGATATCCGTCCTCGCCGCTCCATGACATTCTTCGCCGTCCTGGCGATCCTGATGGTTATCGCGTCGTATCTTTTCGTTTTGATTCTGGCTGCCGCCTGCGTTTATCTCCCGTATCTGCTCATGAGCCTGGGCTCACCAGGATTTCAGACCCTGGTCCTCTTTCTGTTCGGAATCGTCGTCGCAGCCACCCTGTTGTGGTCACTGGTGCCGCGCCGCGACAAATTCGTTGTCCCTGGAATGCCTCTCTTTCGTCAGGATCAACGCCGCCTCTTCGCCGAACTCGATGACATCGCCGCCTCGCTCAACGAGCGCTTGCCGGGCGATGTCTACCTGATCCCCGACGCAAATGCCTTCGTGGCCGACCGCGGCGGCGTCATGGGATTTGGCAGCCGCCGCATCATGGGCCTGGGTTTGCCGTTGTTCTCGGTCCTCACCGTCTCCCAGTTTCGCGCGGTGCTCGCCCACGAGTTTGCCCACTACTACGGTGGAGATACCAGCCTTGGCCCCTGGGTCTACCGCACCAAGACGGCGATCGTCCGCATTTTTCAAAACGTTGGGTCGCTCCGCCAGTTCACCCGCGTTGCCATCATCCGCGCCATGTACCTCGCGATAGCCGCCGTTCTGAATGCATACTCCAAGCTTTTTCTTCGCGCCATTAATCTGGTTTCCCGGCGCCAGGAGTATCGCGCCGACGAACTCGCCTGCCTCGTGGCTGGACGCCAGCCGCTCGTCGACGGCCTTCGCTCCATCCACGGCGCGGCCATGGCATGGCCGTTCTACTGGCAGAGTGAGGTCGCGCCCGTGCTTGGCGATGGCACATTGCCCGCCCTCGGCGACGGTTTTGCCCGCTTCATGACCGCGCCCCAGATCAGCGACACGGTCAACAAGAATTTGCAGAAGAACCTTCAGGAAGCCAAGACCAATCCTTACGACACTCACCCACCCTTGCGCGATCGCATCTCCGCCACCGAAACGTTGCCCGCGTTTGCCGCCCCGGAGGACACGCGGCCGGCCTCAACCTTGCTCGATCACTTGCCGGATATCGAACTAAAATTCGTCGAAAATCGAATTCCCGACATTAAGCCGGGCACGCTCAAGTATGTTTCGTGGGACGAGGTCGCTCTCAGGGTCAGGGTTCCGTCGTGGCAAAAGGCGGTTGCCACGCATGCAGCAGTTCTGAAAGGCATTACGGCGGAATCGATCGCCGATCAGATTCCGAAGCTTCCCGAGATCGGATCGAGTATCCCTGATCCCAAGGGGATGCTGCTTACGCGCGAACAGCGGACTCAGCGGGCCGGTCAGCTCTTCGCCGCAGCCCTGGCGGTTGCTCTCATCGAAAACGGCTGGGAGGTCACCGTGCAGCCGGGAATCTTCAAGCTCCGCCGAGGCGCGGATGAGTTGAATCCCTTCGCCGCCGTCGCCGAACTGACGGCGAGTAAGCGCTCCCGCGAAGACTGGGTTCGCCAGTGCAAAACCCTTGGCATCTCCCAACTTCCGCTCTCGGTCGCCGACCGCCGCACGAGCAGCGGGCCGTCAGATATTCAGCCAAGCCTCTTCGATTCCGAGGCCGCTAGCTGATTCTGTTTAGAGCGGACGCTCGTCCGCGAAGGATTTTCTTATGGTGTCATCGAAGGGACTCGAACGTGAGCGGTTTAGCGGGGCGGCGAGCCCACTGGCGAAATCCCGAGCAGAGCGCGGGACCTCTGCTTAACAAAACCTGATGTTCTATTGGTGCCATCGAAGGGACTCGAACCCCCACACCGTTGCCGGTACATGGACCTGAACCATGCGCGTCTGCCAATTCCGCCACGATGGCAATCCGAACTACAAGGCAGCGGCGGCCTCCAGGCCGCCGTATCAGAAGATTAACACTTCCATTCTACAGTCCCATCGCAGGCTGTCAAACCAACCCAGTCCCGGCGGGATACCCGCTTCGCTAAGTAATTCCTAACCGGCTCCCGCCTGAGTGCTGATTGCTGACTCTCGGAACCTTGACACCACTCTCGCTCCGAGCGAGACTCCAATTATCGCCTCTATAAAATGGATCATTACTCAATTCTCGACCACAGCTCCGCATCGCCCGCGGCGCCGACGCCTGCGATGGAACGAGAATTGCCAAAGCCCTCGGTCCGATCCGCGACCGCAAGTGTCTCGGCGGGAATCGCTGCCGCGAACGCGCACCTGCCCAAGCTTGCCCAACCCGCGCCGCGCTTTCCCGGAGAAGACGGCGGCCGCTCCCTGGCCGAAATGGCCCACAGCGATCTCGATGCCGCCCTGCAACTTCTGGCCGATCGCGCCCAGTACATCACCGGATCCAGCGGGGCCGCGATTGCTCTGCGCCGTGGCCAGCACAATGACATGCTCTGCCGCGCCAGCGTGGGCTCGAACGCGCCCGAACTGGGCGCGCTGCTATCCATGGAATACGGGCTTTCCGGCGAGTGCGTGCGCACCCGTCAGTCTCTGCGCTGTGACGACGCCGAGCGTGATCCGCGCGTGAACCGCGAAGTTTGCCGCGAACTGGGCATCGCCTCGGTGGTGGTGATGCCCATCGTGAGCGAGCAACAGGTGCTGGGCGTCTTCGAGCTTTTTTCCGGCAAGCCGCACGCCTTCGAAGCGCGCGATCTTTCCGCTCTCCAACGCCTCAGCGAAATGGTCGAAACCGCCGTGAAGTACGCCATGGCCGCTCCACTCGCGCCCCCAGTTCCGCTACCCCCAATTCCCGACTTGCACGACGTCGAGGCCCAGCCTCCGATCGACGCCAACGCTCAGGCCAGCGAGGGCGAATCCGTCGGCCTCCTGAACTCCGGCTCTGACTCTGCGCCGGTGGAAAATATCTCGCTCACAGAACCGAAGCAACTGCAGCAACGGGAGGAGCCCGCCCCCGAAAAGACTGAACCAGAAAAGACTGAACCAGAAAAACCGCCCGCCGCCGCTCCAAGAAAACCCTTCTTCTGGTCCGCTGCCCTGCAAACTTCACCCGGCGCAGTCCACTCCGATGCATCCTCTGCATCGATCGCCGTACCCCCGATGTTGAGAAATCTGCAGAAGTGCCAGGCTTGCGGTTTCCCCGTATCCCAGGGCCGCACCTTCTGCGTGGAGTGCGAAGAGAAGCACTGGCGTGGCCAGCGACCGCCGCAACCCGGCGCCGCAGCCGCCGTAAGCCATGCGCCGCATCAGGAAATGGAAAAAGAACCGGCGCCCGATCCTGTAGTTGGCCCGATTGTGGATACACCAGAGACTCCAGTAACCGAGAGTCTCCCTTCAACCCAAACCGAAGAACGCGCAGCCAATAAGCTTTCCACCCCCCTGCCAGCGGATGCTACTGAAGACATTTCAGCGAGCGGACCAGCCGCCGACAACTCAACTCTATTCCTGATTTCCGCGCAGCCTTCCGAATCGTGGTTAGTCAAGAACAAATACATGCTGGGCGCGTTGCTCGTGGTCGCAATAGTCATCGCCGCCATAGCCTGGCTCCGCTAAGTGACTGTCGTTCTGAGCAATCGCTTCTTGCGCAGCGAAGGATCTGCGCGAGCCGGGCGTTGTGTCGCGTACTTTGCGACGCAATAATCGCGAGTTTGGCCCGCCTCAAACTGCTCTCCCTGTCAAATTTCCTCCAGCGAACGATCTACCCTGTGATCCCCCGTGCCCCTGTGTTTAAGATTCACCCCCAACAGATTACAATTCCCCGAACATCGAATGGGAGGCTTGATCGTGCGAGGTATGATCGTGCCACGAACCGTGCGCGCGTGCCGCTACCTGCTGCTTCTGGTGTTGAGCGCGCTGTCAGCAGCTCAGACTTTCGAGCAGCGCACTTCGCTCTACTTCGAGCGCGTTCGCAAACAGCCGCAGTTGCTTCTGCCTTTTCTCCGCGACATGCCTAAGGGTGGAGATCTGCACAACCATCTTTACGGCGCAATCTACGCCGAAGACCTGGTGGATTTCGCGGCCGACAGCCAGCTCTGTGTCGATCGCACCTCTTCCCGTTTGATCCCCGGACCCTGCGATTCCTGCGAGAACTACACCGCCAAGCCGGCCGCGCGCTGCGCTTACGGCGACCAGGTGCTTTACAACCAGATGATCGACGCTTGGTCGATGCGCAATTGGGGGCACGGCGATGAATCCGGTCACGATCATTTCTTCGCGAGCTTCGACAAGTTTGGACTGGCAGCTGACACTCACCTCGCCGGAGCCATCGCCGCCACCACCAATCGCGCCGGCACGGACCATCTGCAATACATTGAAATCATGCACACCGCCGACGGCGGCGGAGCCGCACGACTAGCCGCAAAAGTTGAATGGACCTCTGATTACGCCAAGATGCGTGACGCGCTGCTCGCCGCCGGCATGAAAGACGTGGCCACGGAAACCAGCAAGCGTCTCGCCGCAGACGAATCCCGCGCCAAAGAAATTCTCAAGTGCGGCACCGCCGACGCCGCTGCTGGGTGCGATGTTACCGTGCGCTATCTTTATCAGGTGCTGCGCGGCCTGCCGCATGAAATCGTATTCGCCCAGATTCTACTGGGGTTCGAGCTGGCGTCTTCCGATCCGCGCTTTGTCGGATTCAACCTGGTGATGCCCGAGGACTGGTACGTGCCCATCCACGACTTCAACGAGCACGTGGCGATGATCGATTACCTGCACAGCGTTTATCCCAAAGTGCACATCACGCTGCATGCCGGAGAACTCGCCATGGGCCTCGTTCCGCCCGAAGACCTAACCTTTCACATTCGCGCCTCGATCGAGCGCGGCCACGCCGAGCGCATCGGCCACGGCGTTTCCGTAATGAACGAAACCGATTCCATCGCCCTGCTGCATGAGATGGCCGAGCGCAACGTCCTGGTCGAAGTCTGCCTGACCTCGAATGACATAATTCTCGGTGTGAGCGGAGACGACCATCCCCTGCCCATTTACATGAAGTATGGCGTTCCCGTCGCACTCGCTACTGACGACGAAGGCGTCTCCCGCTCCGACCTGACGCACGAATATCTGCGCGCGGTCGAGAGCTACCGTCTCTCCTATGCGGACCTGAAACGCATGGCCCGCCAAAGTCTCGAGCACAGCTTCCTTCCCGGCGCAAGCCTCTGGACCGATACGAAACTTGTCTTCCGCATGACGCCGGCCTGCGTGAGCGAGACGCCTGGCGCGGAGAAACCCTCAGCCTTATGCCAGCAGTTTCTCAGCGCCAGTGAACGCGCCCGCATGCAATGGAAGCTCGAATCTGAGTTCGCTAAGTTCGAGAAAAAATACTAGGAAGAAATACTGGAAGAGCGACAAATCAAACCGCCAACACCATGGAAGAACGGCGCCTTCAGCGCCGCGTAAAGCGACTAAAATGATCCGGGTTTTTAGCCCGAACATGACCGATCAATTCACTCTCGCCGAAACCGCCGCGCAATTCATCCTCGCGCAAACCTCACTGCGTCCTGCGATTGGCCTAGTCCTCGGCTCCGGCCTGGGCTCTTTCGCCGGTTCTCTCACCAACGCCACCCGCATCCCCTACGCCGAAATTCCCGCCTTCCCGCGCTCCACCGCCATCGGCCACGCCGGACAACTCGTGATCGGCCACTCGAACTCCGTCCCCGTCGCCGTCATGCAAGGCCGCGTGCATCTCTACGAAGGCTATTCCGCGTACGAAGTGGCGTTGCCCATGCGCGTCTTCGGTCGCATGGGAATTCGCGCCGTCATCCTCACCAACGCCGCCGGCGGCATCAATCTCAGCTATCAGCAGGGCGCGCTGGTGCTCATCCGCGACCACATCAACCTGCAGGCAACGAATCCGTTAATCGGTCCGAATGACGACCGCTTCGGCGTTCGCTTCCCCGACATGACTCACGCCTACGCCAAAGACTATCGCGCCGCTGCGAAGGAAGAAGCCGCGAAGCTGGGAATGACGCTGCACGAAGGCGTTTACGCTGCCCTGCTCGGCCCCAGCTACGAGACGCCCGCCGAAATAAATTATCTGCGAACCATCGGCGCCGACCTGGTAGGCATGTCCACCGCCTTCGAAGTGATCGCCGCCCGTCACATGAAGATCAGTGTGCTCGCCATCTCGTGTGTTACGAACATGGCAGCGGGGATTCTCGATCAGCCGCTCTCGCACCAGGAAGTGATGGAAACCGGCGAGCGCGTCAAAAGCAGTTTCGAGGCGTTGCTACGCGCTGTCCTCCCGCGAATCGCGCACGGGCTCTGACGGAGAAGATTCTTTCGAGACGGACCCGTCCCGGCGCGTGCTATTTCTAAGCATTGTCATTCTCCAGGTACTATCATTCCGAGCGCCGGGTTTTTGGCGCGACGAATCTGCTTAGTTCCGCCGCATAATCCAAAACTCGACCGGCGGGGTCACACCGTACGTCGCCGCAAAACTCCCCTGATTCACCGCCAGCGCCAGATGTCCGCGCGAGTCGATATAAAACAGCGGCTGTTTCAGCGGCACATCGCTGAAGGTCCGCACGAACTTGATCTTCATCTCCTTGTCGCCCAGCTTCACCGAAACCTCATCCCCGCGCTGGTAGCCGAGTTTTAAGAAAATCTCCGCATCGACGTTGGTTACCAGATTACCGAACGGACCGTCGGTCGCAATCACTTCCCCCGTCAGTCCACGGTCATCGAGCCTGGCTTCCTTCAAGTTCAGGCGCACCAGATCTTTCACCGGAACCTCAGGGCCGGCCGTAGTCCAGTGGTCACCGCGCGCCACATGCGCCCCCGCAGGAGAAAAAATGTCGCGCCCATGAAACGTCGATGATAGCTTCGTGCCGATCATCCAATCCGTGTTCGTGATCTCGTGCACGCCCTCGATCCCGTCGCGCTGCTCCACCAACGTCAGCAAGCCATTGTCGGGCAGCACAAAATATTGTCCGCGCTTCGATTTGGCGATGATCGCCTTTCGCGTACTCCCCACCGTCGGATCGATCACCACTACAAACACCGTTCCCGCCGGAAAGTAAGGCGTCGCTCCATACAGAAATCGCGCGCCATCGAGAATCGAAAACGGCGTCACCTCGTGCGTCAGGTCGACGATGCGAACGTCCGGCATGATGGAATACATCACGCCGCGGCACAGAGCGACCGAATCATCCACCACTCCAAAGTCGGTCATAAAAACAATCGTCGGCGGATACTTCGTCGTCTGCGCCTGCGCGCTGGAAGACCCCAAAAGCAAAAACAGAAGCGCCAGCAAAATGGGAAGGGCACGGCTTGCAGTCGTGCGTTTAGAAGCTGACAAGGATACGGCCTTTAGCCCCCGCGAGATGCTGACCCTTGCAATCATGCTTTGCGATGTCATGCTTTGGGATATCATGGCCTGCTAGAATATTCGCACTCGCCGCCGCCCCGCAAATCTCTCTTAATAAGCGTAGTGGTGCAGTTTGACAGTCATTCCGAGCAAGCGCCCTTTGCGCAGCGAGGAATCTGGCGAACCGCGAAGTGTCGCGCCTGCCCTGAGCGAAGCCGAAGGGTTCTTTGCGACACAATAATCGCGCGTTGGCTCGCTTCCCTATCAAACTGCACCACTACCTCTATCAACGCTCCGATCTATAATGCTCTGTTAATTCCAAGCACGACTGCAAGGAGCTTTCTATGCCGGAAGTGATCCCCGAAAAATACCGCGATCTTTTTCAGAAGCGCGCCTTCGCCAGCCTGGGCACACTTATGCCCGACGGCCGCCCTCAAGTCACGCCCGTGTGGTGCGACCTCGACGGCGAGCACATCATTTTCAACTCCGCCAAAGGACGCCAAAAAGATAAGAACGTCCGCCGCGACCCGCGCGTGGCCATGACTGTGATGGACCCCGAAAATCCCTATCGCTACATCGAGGTCCGCGGCCGCGTGGTCGAGATCACCGAAGAAGGCGCCAGCGCCAACATCGACAAGCTCGCCAAGAAGTATCTCGGTGTCGACAAATATCCCTACGGCCAGCCTGGCGAAGTCCGCGTGATCTACAAGGTAAAACCCGAGCACACCACGGTCATGGGCTAAAGTGGCGCTGCGCCGGTTGCTTTGTGACCGATGGATAGCGAGGGAATGGCATGGCAATCACAGTGGTGGCCAATCCTGAAGATCTGACCTGGGATAATTTCGAGGTGACTGCGGATCGCATCCGGGACCCGGGCGACGGAACGCTGGTGGACGCCTTCACGCGATTCGACTTCGACTTGCCGGATCTGCCGGCGCGACCCGTCGGCCGCGAGCTTGCGCTGGCCGACCCCAACGTAATCACTATTACTCCCAACGCCCAGGTCTTCGCCGATGTGCTGCAAGCGGATGAACTGCTTTCGCACGAGCAGTTGCACTATGACGTAGGCATTGTCACTGCACGTGCGCTGGCACGGGAATTGACGCGCATGCGAGCCCCAAATCTTGCGGCTCTCAGAATGGCGTTGCAAAATGCCCGCCGCCTGCACCTGAGCACGCGCGCAGGCCTGATCCAACACCGCTACGACAAGGACACAAATCACGGAACGATCGCTCACTATCAGCGAATCTGGAAGAACAGCATGGCTGGCTGTTTGGCCAACGAGCGATCCGACCACTTGCTCGGATGGTGGCTGTAACGTCGTCGCGTGAGCCCACGTGGCCGCCTTTGTCCCGGCGTTCCCTTACATATGCGTCAGTTGCGCGGCGATGATCTGCCAGCCCTGCGACTTTTTCTGGCAGACCAGCGTGACGTGGATGGGCTTCGGCTGCGGGCCGCCGGTGTTGATGATGCCCATCAGCACGGCGGTATCGCCAAAGAGTCGCACATTGGTTTCGCCCGGAGTCGCTCCGGCGAAGCCGCCCGGTCCGGGGCCTTCAGGAATAATGTCCCCTTTATTAAGCAGTCCACCGTTGAAGCTGCTCCCCATGAAGTCATCGGAGATGAGGCGGCGCAGTGCGTCGGCGTCGTTTCTGGCGTCCGCTGCCAGCCAGTCGCGCTCCAGTTGCGTTACCTGATCTTCGGACTTGCTGCTTGATTTGCCAGCTAGCTCTTGAGCAAGATCTACACCGGCGAAGAGAATCATGAACACAGAAACGGCAGAGATAATCGACCGCGTGGAAGACATAAGTTTCCCTCCGGATGCTACCGATAGACACCGGCCCGGCCTGGATAGTTCCTGCGATCTGCGCGTCGAGCCCGTCGATTTTGAGGTGTCCTCTTAGGGACGGGAACTGTTCTTGCTGCCGTCGGCTCCGTCGTCTTCCCACTCCGCATCGCAGGCGTGGCAATGCCAGGCCGGGCGCTGCACCGGCAGCGGGACGCGCAGGAAGGCGCTCATGTAGGCGATGGGACGGTCGAGCTCCTGGAAGTTCACATCGAGCGATTGGCATTTGGGGCAGCGCGGTTGTTCGTACAGGCCGACACCCTGCACGTAGAGGCCTTCGAGAATCGGTTCGTCGAGAAGTTTCTGCGCGTTCTCTACATCGGCCGCGCGCACATTGAGCTTGATGCCTCCGATGAAGTTAGAAATAAACCAATCGAGGCGAACCAGATTTTCGTCTGCCAGAAAACATTCGATCCCGGCCGATTCCAGGCTGCCCTTGGCCAGCAACGCTTCCGGCAGATCCCGAAACTGCCGAATGGTCACCAGTTCGCGTACTTCCATTCGTTGCCGCGGCTCCGGCGCGGCATCATCAGAAAATTCGAGGTGCCTGCGGTCCATTTCATCTTCGAGCGCATCCCATGCCAGTTCGGTGAGCGACTCCGCATTGCGCTCCAGACGCTGCAGCTCGCCATCGGTCATAGCGGCATAGTTCGCCGCCAACCGCCGCCGCTCGCGCTGTGCGTTCAAATAAGATTCGTCTAGCGATGACACCCGCCAAGCATACTTCGAGCCTAGTCAACTCGCCAAATCAGGCGTGCCTGGCCGACTGCCCCGCTGGCGGCCTGGCCCGCATATTTCCGAATCATATTTCCGAATCCCAGAATTATTTCCGGTAATCCAAGGGCTTATAATCTGCTTCTAACACGAGAAGCCAACAGGGATTTCCTGCCGCAAGCTGCTGACAGCGCCGCAGACGCTTCGAGGTGACCCAGCATGGAAGACAAGCGCGACTCCCCGATCTCGCAGCCCAAGATGAGCGAAGATATCCCAAAAGCCGTTTCGAGACGGAACTTCATTAAAGGCGTCATCACCAGCGGTGTGGCCGTCTCCTCCGCGGGCTACCTGTTTCGCGCCTCCACTCTGCTGCACGGCCAGCAGTCGCCGGCGGGCGTGAATGAAAGGTTGCTCACGCTCAACGTCAACGGCCAGCAACGTCGGGTCGACGTGATGAAGCAGGAGACGCTTGCGGCGACGCTGCGTTACAAGCTCGGCCTCACCGGCACCAAGCTGGGCTGCGACCGCGCCGAATGCGGAACGTGCACCGTTCTCATCGATGACACTCCGTACTATGCCTGTTCGGTGCTCACTCACACCGTGCGCAACCGAAAAGTTGTCACCATCGAGGGCCTGGCCAACGCAGATGGAACCCTGCATCCCGTGCAGCAGGGCGTCATCGACGAGCAGGGCTTCCAGTGCGCGTTCTGCATGCCTGGCTTCATCATGAGTACAGTCGGATTTCTGAAGGCCAATCCCAATCCCACTCGCCAGGAGTTGGCGCAGGGCATCTCCGGAAACCTGTGCCGCTGCCAGGACTACGACAAAATTCTCACCGCGATGATGCGCGGCGCAGACAATATGAGGAGGGCAAAACTTGGATAACAGGAAATCGAATGACGAAAAAGTTGCCGCGCCTGCTTCATCCTCCGAGCGCGAGTACGGCAAAGGGTACAAGCTGATCGGCAAGAACTATGCGACCCCGGATTTATATGCGAAGGTGACGGGCCAGGCCAAGTACGCGGAAGACTTTCGCGCGGACGGTATGTTGTTTTGCAAACTGCTGCTCAGCCCAATGCCGCATGCTCGCGTGAAACACATTGATACCAGCGCAGCGCTTGCCATGCCAGGCGTCAAAGCTATTCTCACTGCGAACGATCTTCCCGCTCCGGCTGACACGCTCACGGACAATGGCACGGTGATCAAGGCCAGCAAGTGGGGTGAGCGCGGCCTCACGAATGAGCCGGTTTATCAGGGTGAACCGATTCTTGCCGTGGCCGCGGTCGATGAACTCACGGCCGCCGAAGCTATCGAGAAAATCGAACTCGATCTGGAGTCGCTGCCGTTCGTCACCGATCCGCTGGACACGCTGCGGCCGGACGGTCCGAACCCGCGAACCGATGGCAACGTTTGGACCCGGCCCGTAGGGAAGAATCCTGGACCGCCGGAGGTCACAGAGCTCAAGTGGACGAAGGCCGACTTCGCAGAGCTGGGCCAGGGCCGGCTTCCCATGGGAAAAGCTCCCGACGAATGGACTTACGGCGATCTCGAGTCCGGCTTCAAGAACGCGGCGCTGGTTCTGGATGAGACCTTTGTCACGCCTGACACCAGCCATCAAACGCTTGAAACCCGCAGCGCGATGGCTTACTGGCAAAACGGCAAGGTCTACATCTATACGGGCACGCAAAGCACCGCGCAAACTCTGCCTGCGATTGCGCGGTGGTTGAACATCAGTCCCGACAACATTGTTTTTATCAGCGAATACACCGGCGGCGGCTTCGGCAGCAAGATCACGGGCGGGGTGACGATGATCATTCCCGCGCTGCTGGCCAAGAAAACCGGTGCTCCCGTCATGATGCGCATCAGCCGCGAAGAAGAAACTTTCATCGGACGCGCACGCCCCAGCTTTCAAGGCAGGATGAAAGTCGGTTTCTCCAAAGAGGGGCAGATCACTGCGCTCGACATGTTCGTGATTTGCGACAACGGCCCCTACGATGCCGTGGGCGATGCTCCTTCATCGGGACGCATCGTCTCTCTTTTGTACCAGCCGCAAGCTATGCGCTGGCGCGGGGTGACCGTGATGACGAACACGCCGCCCCGCAGCGCCCAGAGTTCTCCGGGAGGGCTGCAAGGAATTGTCATCATCGAGCCAATCATCGCGAAAGCTGCCCGCAAGCTCGAAGTCGATCAGGTGGCGATTCGCCGCATCAATTGCCCCGAAGGCAAGGCGCCGTTCGGGCCGGTAGTGGAAGGAAAGCGGGGGTACGCTACCAGCGCGTTCCTCAAAGAGGCTCTTGATCGCGGCGCGGAACAATTCAAATGGAGCGAGCGGGTTTCGCGCACGCCAAAAAGAAGCGGCACCAAGGTTCGCGGCGTGGGCGTATCGCTGAGCTGTTACGTGGGCGGCACGATCGGCTTCGACGGGCTGCTCGTGATCAAGCCCGATGGCCGCGTGACCTTCCAGTCTGGAATCGGAAACCTGGGAACAGAGTCGGTGATCGACGTTCACCGCGCAGGCGCGGAGGTTCTCGGTGTGCCGTGGGAAAAATGCGATGTGGTGTGGGGGAACACGACGAAGAATCTTCCGTTCACATGCGTCTCCGGCGGCAGCCAGACCACTCATGCGATGACCCGGGCGGCGCACGCTGCGGCGATGGACGCCAGGAAGAAGCTCCAGGAGATTGCCGCGAAGAAGCTCGGCGGAAAGCCAGAGCAATATGAAGTCGCCAACGAGCGCGTCTTCCGCAAGGGTGGCGCCAGCATGACCTTGGCGCAGGCGGCGAAATATGCGATTGAACTGGGCGGCGTCTACGACGGCCATGAGGCACCCGCCGATGTTCATAAGCTGACGAAGGCATCTGTGGCGGCATTGGCCGGTCAGGGTCTGGTGGCGGCGGCCAAAGACAACTATCCGCGCGATGGCTCGACATTCTCCTACGTGGCCAGCTTCGCCGAGGTGGAAGTGGATGTTGAAACCGGGAAGTACTACATCGTGGATTTTCTCGCCTCCGCCGACGTGGGAACGGTGATTCATCCGCGGGCGCTCGGCGGTCAGGTGCTCGGCCGCTCGACATTGGGCATTGGCCACGCCATCGGTCAGAAGTGGGTATTCGATCCGCATTACGGCCAAATGGTTTCGAAGCGCTTCTACCAAAACAAGCCGCCGACCATTCTCGACGTTCCGGTCGACATGCAGTGGAGTGCGCTCGATATTCCCGACCCGGAAACGCCGGTTGGCGCGCGCGGCGTCGGCGAGCCGCCAGTTGCCGGAGGGTGCGCGTCGGTTCTGAACGCGCTTTCGGATGCGCTCGGCGACGAGATTTTCCAGCGCGCGCCGGTGAACGCTGACACGATTCTGACCTCGTTCGAAGCCGGCAAGCCGATGCAGCATCCACTGATGGCGCATATTTAAGATGGCGCACATTTTAATGGGATTGGAGGGAGAGAGTTATGGCTGTCATACGCGACGTAATGGCTGCTTTCGAGCTGTATCAGCCAAGCTCGGTTGCCGACGCGCAGAAGCTTCTCGAGCAGCACGGAAGCGATGCCTGGGTGCTGGCGGGAGGCCTCGACAGCCTCGACTGGCTCAAAGATCGAATCAAAAAGCCCAAGGCTGTGGTCGATCTGAGCGGAATCGAAGAGCTGCACGGGGTTCGCACCACCGGCGACGGCATCGAGATCGGCGCGATGACCACACTCGCGGAAGTCGTGAATCATCCCGTCGTCAAACAGAAGTACGATCTGCTGGCGCAGGCCGCGGAGTTGGTGGCTTCGCCGCAAATCCGCAATCAGGGAACAATTGGTGGTAATGTTTCGCAGGATACGCGCTGCTGGTATTACCGCGGCGGTTGGCCGTGCTACCGCGCGGGCGGCAACATTTGCTATGCCGACACGCCCGAGGGCCGCAACCGCGAGCACGCGATTCTGCATGCGGAGCGTTGTGTCGCGGTGAATCCCTCCGACACTGCCCCGGCATTGATCGCGCTTGATGCCAAATTCGTCCTGCTCACTCGCAAGGGCGAGCGCGTCGTGGATGCCGAGGATTACTTCATCGGCCCTGATATCGACATCACACGGCTGCACATCTTGCAGCCGGGGGATCTTCTTACAGGCATTCGAATTCCATCAACCTGGGCGGGCGCGCAATTTTATTTTGAGAAAATACGCGACCGCAATGTTTGGGATTTTCCGCTGATGAACGTGGCCTCGGCGATGGTGACCTCGGGCGGCAGCATTGAGCGCGTACGAATCGCGATCAATGGCGCCGCGGCGCGGCCGTTGCGATTGAAGGCGGTCGAAGATGCGGTTCGCGGCAAGTCTCGCAGCGCCGCGACCGGCGAAATGGCGGGCAAGCTTGCCGTGCAGGGCGCGGTACCGTTGCAGTTTAACGCCTACAAAATCCCGTTGATGCGGAATCTGGTAAAGCGCGCCATCGGCGGAGTCGAGGAGGCAACATGGGCATCGTAGAGTGGGCGATCGATCCCTGGGGACAGAGCGTCCCGATTCATATTGCATGGTTCTTGATTTGGGTCTCGGTAATTGCTGGATTGTTGTTCCTGATTGTCCACGCGATCTACGTGATGTACTTCGCGAAGGAAAAACAGTTTGCGGGCGATGCTTCCGCCGCAATCATTGCGAAGATTCCCAAACGTGTTCCGCGCCATTCGCTGGTCGCACGGTTGTTTCACTGGATCATGGCCGCGTCCATGTTCACGCTGCTGTTTACTGCCTTCCTGCCGAAAGTGGGCGTCCAGTTCGATTGGGTGACCTATCACTGGATCGCGGGCGCGGTGCTGACGGTTTCGATCTTGTTTCACATCGTTCATGCATCGTTCTGGCTGGATTTCTGGTCGATCTGGCCGGATCGAATCGATCTGGAGGATGCGCGGCGAAGGGTTCGCCGGTTTTTTGGAATGTCTGCGCCCCCGCCGCGAAAGTTTGCCAAGTATCCGCTGGAAAATAAACTGTTTCACGGTGTCATCATCTTGTGTGGTCTGTCGGTGATCCTTACCGGCGTTTTCATGATGTCGCGGGTGCGCACCATTTTCTTTCCGCGCAATCCATATCTCTTCAGCGACATGACTTGGGGCTTGATGTATGTGCTGCACGGCCTGGCGGGCGTCGGCCTGATTGCGCTGGTCATGATGCATGTTTACATGGGGCTGCGGCCGGAGAAGCGGGCGATCACGAGATCGATGATCTTCGGCTGGATGGATCGAGATTTTGTTTTGAAGGAACACGATCCGGAGCGCTGGACGGTGGGGACCGGTTCGTCATCGACATCGAAGTAAGTTGAAGAACTGAGGCTGCGAGGATTATTGATGCTGGCTGAGATTGCGCGTCGTTGTGAAGCGGTGGAAGAGTGTTATGAATTTCTGCTGGCGTATGCCGCCCAGGGATTGCCCAGCGATCAGGGCAGCCAATCGGGGGGGCAAGTTCGCGAGTTCCTGCAACGCGCTGTGACGGCGATGACCGGCCTGGCCGAGGCTTGTGCGATGGCTGTTAAAGAAGACGGCCTGGAGCCAGCCGACAAATACCTTGCGTTCTTTGCCGTGCTCGATCGCGACGCTCGCGACTCCCTTGCCCCAATCGAACTCGTTCTGGCCCAACCTACAATCAGTTCCCAGTTGGTCGACAATCTGAACGCTTCGATCCATCTCCGCGCGTTGCTCACTGACCTGTTCTTGGTGAGCGAAATCGTCAGCAGGCAGAGCAACTCAACGCGCGAGCCGGTTACGAGCGACGGCGAATGAAGTTGCGGCGCCGGCCGCCGGGGCCTCCGACGAATCTCTTTCTCTTTCAAACAACAAACGGCCCGCAGGTTCGCAAAAACCTGCGGGCCGTCCGGTGGACTGTTTGGGATTGACCAAGAGGTGGTCACTCTACGTGGCCTCTCACGGCAACTCCCGGGTCTGGGAC
>Ga0070766_10000417_pt1 | contig 18543 bp, 18 predicted proteins | sample HubBroMetageWFT6_FD_69782 | JGI IMG/M metagenome (GOLD analysis project Ga0070766, IMG submission 69782) | Warmed and freeze-thawed soil microbial communities from the Hubbard Brook experimental Forest, New Hampshire - Hubbard Brook CCASE Soil... | ecosystem: Environmental > Terrestrial > Soil...
CGCTTCGTAGGCCGCTGCACCAGAGCGGAACCAGCGAGACTCTTGCAATCCCTACCAGAGTTGGGACTGCGAAGGGTCTTACTGGCAATTCGCCCAATGCGTTTGGAAGTTACATCGCGAGTTGCCATGTCTGTTTCTCCTTTCATGGCATCAGGGTTGGCGGTAATCCTCTCTGGCGTGTGTCAGACGCCAGAGAGGGGCTTCTGCCTCGCACCGAGACAGTAAACATTCGGGCACACCTTCGCCCTTGACCTGATGATGGGATTTTCGTAAGGTAGGAGTGTCTAATCCCTACCAACCCAACACCAATATCCAGAGTGCGCACAAGGCGGCCCTGCAAGGCCGCTTTTGTGCATCATTTCCCAGATATAGCATTAAAGTTTGTGGATGAGCACTACTTATCGCGCCTATGTACCTGAAAGCGCAACATCTTGCCCTGTCACGGCGGGACGATCATAGCAGATTTAGTCAGTGAAGTATATTAGTGCCCTCCCAAACCATTGATTCTAAACAGTCGTGAAATTTGTTTTTGCAGCGAATCTCAGAGCGCGAAGTACGTCTTCCCGTGCCCAGGGCTCGCCTCGTCGCCGATGAGCACATACGACGGGAAGCCGTGCCATCCGGCAAACATCCGCAATGAAGGGGCATCGGCGGGCGCCTCAAACACCCAGGTCGTCTCATACGACTCGCCCGGCCGCAGCGGATCGACCAGCAAATGCGCCCGCGCGTGTGCCGCTTCCCACGCCTTCTGTCCTTCGGCCGAAACCGGATACTCCCTGCCACTGCCATCAACCAGCTCCAGCGTGGGCGGATCCGGCACCAAAGCCCCATTCCCCCGCCACGGCGCGATCGTGCGCTCGTCAAAATGCGAGCGCACGGTCACCACGTAGAACACCCCGCTGGCGGTCGCACCGCCGATCATCTTCATACGCTCGACGTTCTGGATGGAGTAGCCGATGTGGCAGTCAAGCGCGCAGAAGTACTCCTCGTCGCCGTGGGCGACCGTGCGGTCGTAGCTCGCCCAGGAGAAGAACCCGAGCAGCAGACCGTATCCCGCCAGGAGAACGAAGATTGCGAGCGCGGTGTATCTCGCCCACGCCCGCCGCGAAAAGAACAGCACGACCGTGGCAACGGCCAGCAAGGCCGTCAGTCCCAGGGTTCCCAGAAAGCACAGCGCCGCCAGGTGCGATTCGAAGTTGCCGTTGGTGTACATTTTCCGGCTCCAAGAGGAAAGTACTTTGCATTGCAAAGTCTACGCGCGGCAAAAAGGCGGCCTTAGCAGCCGCCCACTTCTAACTCTTGCGCGCCGACCGGATCACCGACTCCATCTGCTCCAGGTAACTCTCCAGCGCGCGTCTGCCCGCTGGACTTAATCGGAATGTGGTGCGAGGCTGGCGCCCCACAAACGACTTGGAGCACTTCACGTAGCCGGCGTCTTCCAGTTTGCGGGCGTGGACACTGAGGTTTCCATCGGTGATCTCCAGCAGCTTCTTCAGATCGTTGAAGCTGAGCTCCTCGTTCACAGCCAGCGCGCTGATGATCGCCAGCCGCACTCGCTCGTGGATCACGGCGTCCAGATTCACCGCCTCAGTGCCCCCGGGGGAATGACGCTTCATTGGCTGATCGGTAGGCAAAGCCTCCCGCTCAACTTGTCTCGCGCGTTTAGCCACCGTGCCTCCTGGCGATGAACGCCCCAAACGCGATGTGTATGAGTCCAAAACCGACGGCCAGCATGACGTTGGCCCACCACCAAGGCAGAGGCAGGGCGATGGCCCCAGCCAGCACGAAGACCACTCCCATGACCGGTATCGTGCGCACCGAAAACGCGCCCGCCTGCATGACCGCCACGCCATACAGGAGCAGCCAGACGCCCGGAATCTGCCGTGGATCTCCTTCCCGTATCAGGGCGGCGGTCATGACGCCACCTGCGACCAGAGCGGGGAGCAGTCCGACAAACAGCCTGCGTCCCGAGACGGACATAATCGGAGTGCCGAGCCGAGCGGCCTTCCAGTGCATCGCGACCAGCGCCAGCGTGACCGCCACTAGCGCCTCCGCCAGCCAGACCGCAAGCCAGGCCTCCGTGGTCGCTTGGCGCATCGCGATGAAAGCCGCGACCAGAGCCGTCGCTCCCATGGCGCAGTATCCCCAGCCCGAGACAGCAGTGAACGTTGAGCTGCGCTCCATGGTCTGGCGGATTACGGCAAGGTGGTCGAGCGCGTCCGGTTCAAGGCGAGACTGCGGCGATGGCCTTCGGGGACTACGCCGGCATGGACGGGACTCAGTCACAAGTCGAACGTTATTAGCACGGGCATCACATGTCAAGTACTTTGTGTTGCAAAGCATTGAGCGAAAACAAACGGCACAGCCTTTCCGACTGTGCCGCTTTCCCAAACAGGGGGTTACTTCGCTGCGACTGCCTCAGTCTCGACCTCGCGCTGAGTGACCTTGAAGGTGAGCTTCTTGGCCTTGAGGTCCGCATCGACCTTCACGTGGTCGCCATGCAACACTTCGCCATCGAGGATCTTCAGCGCCAACGGATCCTGTATCAGCTTCTGGATGGCCCGCTTGAGCGGACGCGCGCCGTAGTTCACGTCGTAACCCTCGGTAAAGATCAACTCCTTCGCCGCCGGAGTAACGTCCAGTGTGATCTTGCGGTCGGCCAGCAATCTGCGAAGGTCTTCCAGCCGCAGGTCCACGATCTTCGTCAGCTGCTCCTTACCCAGCGGGTTGAAGAAGATGATGTCATCCACGCGGTTCAGGAACTCGGGCTTGAAGTGCGCACGCAGCGCGTCCATCACCTGTTCGTGCGCCTCCTCTTGCTTATCGGGCGCAGCCCCCGCCTGCTGCAAGTAGCTCGAGCCGATGTTCGACGTCATGATGATGATGGTGTTCTTGAAATCGACATTACGTCCCTTGCCGTCGGTGAGGCGACCGTCATCCATGATTTGCAGGAAGATGTTGAACACGTCCGGGTGCGCCTTCTCAATCTCGTCGAACAGGACGACCGCATAGGGACGCCGCCTCACCGCTTCCGTCAGTTGACCGCCTTCGTCGTAGCCCACATATCCCGGAGGCGCGCCAATCAACCGCGAGACCGAGTGCTTCTCCATGTATTCCGACATGTCGATGCGGATCATGGCGTGCTCGTCATCGAACAGAAATTCCGCCAGCGCCCTCGCCAGTTCAGTCTTGCCGACCCCCGTCGGGCCGAGGAAGATAAACGATCCGATCGGTCGTCTCGGATCGCTCAACCCGGCTCGCGAACGCCGAATCGCATTCGCGACCCGCGACAGCGCTTCATCCTGGCCAATCACGCGATCCCGCAGGCGATCTTCCATCGTCACCAGCTTGTGTACTTCGCCTTCCAGCATCTTCGACACTGGAATGCCAGTCCACTTGCTCACGATCTTGGCCACGTCTTCCTCGTCCACCTCTTCCTTCAACATGCGCGACTGCTTGCCTTCCATCTGGCTGCTGAGCTTCTTGATCTCAGCCTCCAACTTCGGCAGATCGCCATACTGAAGCTGGGCCGCGCGGTTGAAGTCGCCCTTGCGCGTTGCATCCTGGATCTCGAGCTTCAACTGCTCGACCCTTTCTTTCATCTCGCGGATGCGCGCGATGGCTTCCTTTTCCTGCTTCCAGCGGGCCTTGAGCGCGTTGGATTGCTCTTTCACCTGCGCCAATTCCTTCTCAACGGCCGCAAGCCGCTCGCGAGAATTGCGATCGTCTTCGCGCTTCAGCGCTTGCCGTTCGATCTCAAGCTGCGTGGCGCGGCGCTCAAGCTGGTCGATCTCGGTCGGCATGGAATCGATCTGGATGCGCAACGACGCTGCTGCTTCGTCGATCAGGTCGATCGCCTTGTCGGGCAGAAAGCGATCGGAGATGTAGCGATGCGACAGCGTTGCCGCGGCCACGATGGCCGAATCCTTGATGCGAACGCCGTGGTGCACTTCGTACTTTTCGCGCAGCCCGCGCAAAATAGCGATGGTGTCTTCCACGCTGGGTTCGCCGACGAACACGATCTGGAAGCGGCGCTCCAGCGCCGCATCCTTCTCGATGTACTTGCGATACTCGTTGAGAGTGGTCGCGCCAATGGCCCGCAGTTCTCCCCGAGCCAAGGGTGGCTTCAGCATGTTGGAGGCGTCAATCGCACCCTCCGCGGCACCCGCGCCCACCAGCGTGTGCAGTTCGTCGATGAACAAAATGATCTGTCCCTGCGACTGCTCGATTTCTTTGAGCACAGCCTTCAGGCGGTCTTCAAACTCGCCGCGATATTTCGCGCCTGCGAGCATCGCGCCCAGGTCGAGCGAGACCACACGCTTGTTCTTCAACTGCTCAGGCACATCGCCCGAGACGATGCGCTGCGCCAGTCCTTCGACGATGGCCGTTTTGCCGACGCCGGGCTCGCCGATCAGCACTGGATTGTTCTTGGTCCGGCGCGACAGCACCTGAATCACGCGCCGCACTTCTTCGTCGCGCCCGATTACCGGATCGAGTTTGCCCTTGCGCGCCAACTCGGTCAGGTCGCGGGCATAGCGCTCCAACGCCTGGTACTTGGCTTCGGGATTCTGGTCGGTCACTGTCTGATTGCCGCGTACCGCGGTCAGCGCACGCAGGATGTTGTCATAAGTCGCGCCGGCCCTGCTCAGGATCTCCTGAGCTGGGTCGCGTTTGAGCTTGGTCATCCCGAGCAGCAGGTGTTCAGTGGAGACGAATTCATCCTTGAAGTTCGACGCCTCTTTGAAGGCGTTCTCCAGCAGCTGGTTCGCCGCAGACGACAGTGTCGCCTGGGCGGCGGCGCCTCCCCCAGATACCTTGGGCAGGCGGTCGATCTGCGTCATCGCCTCGCCCTGGACCGCTGGAACCTGCAGACCCACCCGCTCCAGCAGGGGCGCGACAATGCCTTCATGATCTTCGAGCAGAGCAGCCAGTATGTGGACAGGCTGCAGCTCGGGATTGCCGTGCTCGCTGGCGATATCGTTTGCGCGCTGCACTGCCTCTTGCGCCTTCACCGTAAGTTTGTCCCATCGAATTGCCATCACGTACTCCTAATTGACGGTGGCCGTGGCCACCATTATGTATGAACTGTATGAATTTTATGAGTGCGGTTTGGACGCAATAATTTCTTACGCAAATTGCCCTCAGGCACAACAAAGGGAGGGGACCGCCAGGCGATCCGCCTCCCTCAGAATTTGTCGCGAATCGCTCCCCGGAAACCGGCAGCGAGTCTGCGATCGATTAGGCTGCCTGTCCCTTCTTGCCCTCCAGGACGGGGCCACCACCGATGTTCACCTTGATCTGCTTGGGCTTCGCTTCGGCGCGCTTGCCCAGCCTGATCTTCAAGACCCCATTGCTATAGTCGGCGTGGACGTCTTCGGGGTTCACCGTGTTCGGCAGCGTGAAAGAGCGGGTGAAGCTGCCATACCGGCGCTCCACGCGGCGGAAGTTCTCTTCCTTCTCTTCCTTTTCAAACTTGCGCTCGCCGCTTACGGTCAGAACATTGTTTTCGACCTTCACGTCGAGGTCTTTCTCGTCGATTCCGGGCACTTCCAGCTTGAGCTGGATGCTGTGCTCGTCCTCGCAGATATCCACCGGAGGAACGAACGCGCCAGCGGTCAGCGAGTCTTCGCGTCCGCCGCTGTACTGCTCTTCAAACAGCCGGTTCATGCGGCTCTGCAACGAGTTCAATTCACGGAAGGGGTCCCAACGCGTCAACACAGTCATGATCTACAACCTCCAAATATTGGCTGAAATCTGGTGGCGGGAACGCCACTCGCTAACTTGGATGCCGAGGTAGCGTATAAGAATCATAAAATCTTAGTGCCTTATTGTCAACTATCGGATCCATGTTCGCGGAGACCAATTTAAGTATATTAAAACAGGTGGTTTACATTAGTCGGAGGATATCAGGGATCGCTTCGTGCTTGTGCGGAGCCATCGTTTCGTGGTTAAGTAGCCTGGTAGGAAGGACGAGAGCCATGGGGCCAGAGGAATTTCGTCGTCTTGCCAGGAGCCTGCCCGAAGCGGTTGAGAAGGAACACATGCAGCATCCGGATTTCCGCATTGGAGGCAAGATTTTCGCGACGCTCGGCTATCCCGATGAGCATTGGGCAATGGTGAAGGTCAGCCCGCAGAAGCAAGCAGAGTTGGTGCGAAGCCACCCGGATGTCTTTTCCCCTTGCAATGGAGCATGGGGTCTCAGGGGCTCGACCAGCGTCGGGCTTAAGGCTGCGACCAAGCCGGTAGTACAAGAGGCCCTTGAAGCTGCGTGGCGAAACACCGCTCCGAAGAAGCTAGTGAAGGAGTTGGAAGAGAACGGCTAAATCTGTGAGGCGTCATTGTTGCTGGGGATCATTCCTGGACCTGGCAAATCACGCACTTCAGATATGCGGTTTCGGGCACATTCAGCAGCGAGGGATGATCGAGGGCCGCGCCGCGCTTCTCCAAGATCCGCACCCGGCGCCCAGAGTCCACGGCAGCCGAACCCAGCATCTCCAAAAACTGCGATTGTTCCACGTGGAACGAACATGAGCATGTGACGAGCAACCCACCCGGCCTGAGCATCTTCAGGGCTCGCAGATTCAGCTCTTTGTAGCCCTTCAGGGCTGTCTCCACCGCTCGCTTCGTCTTGGCGAAGGCTGGAGGGTCGAGAATGATTGTGTCGTAGTGCTGACCTGCGGCGGAGTAGTCCTTCATCAAGTCAAAGGCGTTGGCCTCGATCCACTCGATCTCACCGCAGGCGTGCCCGTCGCGGTTGAGCTGCTCGTTCTGCTCGGCGACCTCCAACGCTGAGCGCGAGGAATCCACCGCCGTCACTTTGCTGCATGTCCTCGCCAGGTGCAGCGCGAAGCCGCCCTGGTAGGTAAAGCAGTCCAGAGCTTCCCCGTGGGCGTAGCGGGCCGCCGCTGCATAGTTCTCGCGCTGGTCGAGAAAAGCCCCAGTCTTCTGGCCTCCGACAGCGTCGAAGTGGAAACGAATGCCGTTGAGTGTGAAGATCGTGTTCGAACGCTCGCCCCTAATCAGCTGCGACTCCCGGGCCGGAAGCTGCTCAAGTTGACGAATGTGCGGGTCTACCCTTTCGAATAAGCTGCAGCCAGGAAAATGCTCAGACATGGCATTGGCCACCGCGCTGCGGAGGTCCTCGCGGTCAAACGCCTGGGTCAACACCTGCATGGAAAGCACGTCATTGTACTTGTCGATGATCAGTCCGGGCACCAGGTCGGCTTCGCTGAAGACGACGCGGTAGGAATCCGCATCGCGGACAAATTGTTTGCGAAACTGCACGGCGCGGTCGATCCGCTCACGCAACAACGGCAAAAGCTGGCTTTCAGGGATTACCGCGGAAGTCAGCAGCCGGATCGCAATCTGCGAAGAGCTGCTGTAGAGCGCCGAACCGAGCTTGCGGCCTCGCTCGTCCTGCACATGGACGAGAGCACCGGGAGGGATGTCCTCTGCCTTAGCCAGATCGGAGCGGTAGACCCAGAGGTGTCCGGACTTGAGGCGCGCGGCGCCTCGACTCGACACGACAACAACTGGGATGGATTCGTAGGCCGACAGGGGATCTCCGGAATTTGCCTGCTCATCTTAAATGTTTGTCAGGCGAAGCAAGGCAGGAATTACCGCGCAGCCGTTTTAGCCGAAGAAGTTCCAGACTCGGCTTCCGCACCTGTTTCTGCAGGGGGCGCTGCAGCTTTCGCCTCTTGCGGCTTCGGCGGTGGCGGAACATAGTAGAGAATCCGCCTGCAGTAATCGCAAGTCATGAACTGCTCGTTGGTCATGACCTCTTGAAACACCTGGGGCCGCAGCATCACGCTGCAGGCCGAGCACAACTGGTTCTCGTAAACCGGAGCCAGCGCAGACCCCCGCACCTTGAGCACGTGATCGTACTGGCGCAGGACGTCTTCGCCAACGCCGGCACGCAAAGCCTTGCGGCGCGTCGTCAGCTCGGTCAAAGCTGCTTCGTCGACCGCCGTGCGTTGACGCGCTTCTTCCTTTTCGCGATCGTTTTCGGCGGTGTCGGCCTTCAGCTCCGCTTCCGCCTTTTTTAGCGATTCCTTGCGGGAATCAGCCGCGACCATGATTTCCAGGATCTTGTCCTCGGAGGCGGCGATTTTCTGCTCCGCAAACTTGATCTCCTCCATCAAGGCCTTGTATTCCTGGTTGGTCTTTACGTTCAGCGACTGGTCGCGGTATTTGCTGACTTTCTGCTGCTGGTCCTGGATGTCAGATTCGTGCTTGCGGCGTGCGCCTTCGTCGGCCTTGGCGGCCGCCAACGTGGAGTCGACCTTCGTTTTGGCGGCGGCAAGCTTGGCTTCGATCGCGGCCACATGCTTCGGCAAGGCGGCAATTTCAGCCCGCAGCCCGGCGATTTGGGAATCGATCTGCTGTAGTTCGATGAGATTTTGCAGGTCGGAAGTCATTGCACCCTGGGGGAACCTGACTGGATTCTAGCACGCAGGCAAGGACGGTCCGGCGCACGACAGAGGTGCCGGAGTCTCGAATATTTGTGCCTTTAGTTGTATTGAACAGCTGCCGGAGGAATGTCTACCATGTGGTGGTTATGCCACTCGTCATCGCCCGATTATTCCTCGGGTTGCTCATCGCTGCCTTTCACGCACGGATCGCCGACTTCATTCTCGCGCGGGAGGACTCGCTCATTCTCGCCTTCCGCGATCGAGGAGTGGAATTGCCCGCAGCCATCTCCCGAAAGACAGCCCACAATCTCTTTTTCAGTTTGGGCATCTCGATCGCGCTGATTGAATTAATGCGGCTTCACCAGTTAGCCGGCTAATTCTCGCGGCGAGTTCTGCGACATCCTCTGTTCGGCAGTCGGCAACTCGGCAGTTCTCTATGACGAAGTGCTGACGGCCCCCTTCTTTAGCCTTTACGATAAACTGCTTCCCTATATTTAGTCAGGATACGGAGCCGCAGTGAAGAATTCCCTTGTTTCGATGTTGATCTTTCCTCTACTTCTGATTTCGCCACTGGCCGCCCAAGACCGAGTATCGAAGCCGTCAACCATCGGGCAAGAGCTTACGATTGAGGCGATCTACGCTGATGGAGGTCTCCTCGGACGCGGACCCGAGGCAGTGCAGTGGAGTCCAGACGGGTCCAAAGTATCGTACGTTCAACGCGATGACAGTGGCGAACACGGCGCGCTCTATTACATTGACCTCGCCACCGGAAAGCCGGCTGTGCTGGTATCCAGCGAGAAGTTGTCATCGCTAGCCCCTCCTGCCAGTTCCATAAAAGACGAGCGCCAGAAGGAAGCCGCGACTCGCTACTCGGTTGCGGCCTATCACTGGTCACCAGATTCGAAGCACCTGCTGTTCGACTCACTCGGCCAGCTCTGGTTCTACAGCCTGGAGAGCGGTACCGCCGTCCAAGTCACGTCGAGTTCCGATCCGGTCACCGATCCCAAGTTCTCGCCCGACGGTGATCGCCTGGCCTATCTGCGCAAGCATGACCTTTATGTTCGCGACCTCAAGCGAGGCCAGGAGGAAGCCCTCACTCGCGACGGGAATGACAACCTGCTGAATGGCGAAGTCGACTGGGTTTATCGCGAAGAACTCTATAGCCGGAGCAATTATTTTTGGTCGCCCGACGGCCACTCCATCGCCTTTCTCGAGATGAACGAGAAAGATGTGCCAACGTATCCGATCACGGACTGGCTCCCCACACATCCCACGGTTGACATGGAGAAGTATCCCAAGGCGGGCGACCCGAACCCGGTGGTGCGGATCGGAGTCGTGGGTGCCGGCGGCGGTAAGGTGAAATGGATCTCGGCCGGCGGCGCGCGCGACGGAGACTTGCCGCTGGGCAACGATCCCAACGTCTTGGTCCCTCGCTTCGGATGGGTGCACGACGGCCTGCTTTGGGCGATGGCCCTCAATCGCCTGCAAAACCGCCTCGATATCTACTTTGTCGATGTGCAGAGCGGAAAGTCGAAGCGCGTCCTCACCGAAACCACCGACACTTGGATCGACATGCATCCGGAAATCGATTTTGAGCTGCTGTCGTCGGGCGACCGTTTCCTGTGGACGAGCTGGCGCGATGGCCACGTCCACATCTACCTTTACCAGTTCGATAAGCAGAACCCGCTAGCCAATGAGGCAAAACAGGTAGCCCAGCTCACCAGTGGCGACTGGGAGGTGGAAAGCGTCAACGCGGTGGACGAGTCCCAGGGGCTGGTGTACTTCACTGGCAATCAGGGCGACTGGCGCCAGGCGAACCTGTTTGCGGTCGGACTGGATGGTAAGAATCTTCGTCGCGTGTCCAAAGAAAACGGAACGCATGGCGCGAATTTCGGTCCCACGAAGGCGAAGTCCTACGTCGACGCTTACTCGGCGCTCATGACCCCGCCGCGAATGTCACTGTGTACGCTCGACGGGGCCTGCACACCGTTCTGGCAGTCGCGCAGCGTGGACGCCTACAACCTGATTGCTCCTAAGGCAGTCGAATTCACGGCTGCTGATGGAACTACGAAGCTCTTGGGAACTCTGCTGTTGCCTGAAGGCGGCGCAATGGTGGCCAATGGCAAAGCCCCCCTCATCGTGAACCCCTACGGGGGACCCGGCGTGCAAACGGTTCGTGACTCCTGGGGCGGCGCCACATTTCTCTTTGACCAGATACTTGCACGGCGAGGCTTCGCCATTCTGCAGGTGGACAATCGCGGCATGGCTAATCGCGGGAAGGCCTTCGCCATGTCGCTTAAGCATAATTTTGGCGAGAACGAATTCAACGACCAGATCGCGTCCATTAAACAGGCCCTGCAGCAGTTTCCCCAGCTCGATGGTTCGCGCATGGGTTTCTGGGGATGGAGCTACGGTGGCTACTTCACCCTCTACACCATGGAGAAAACGGACTTATTCAAGACGGGCGTGTCTGTCGCCCCGGTGACCGACTGGCGTAACTACGATTCGATCTACACCGAGCGTTACATGGGCCTGCCCAACGATAACGAGGAGGGGTATCACAAGAGTTCCCCGGTAAACTTTGCGGCCGACCTGCACGGCAGTCTGTTGGAAGTCCACGGCACCAGCGACGACAACGTGCACGTGCAGAACACGATTCAGATGGTCAATGCGTTAATCAACTCCGGCAAACAATTCCAATTGATGCTGTACCCGCGCAAGACCCACGGCATCGCCGGAAAGGCAGCGCGCTCGCATTTGTTCCACATGATCCAGGACCACTTCGAAAAAGACCTTGCGCCCGCGAAGTAACCGACTGAAATTCAATTTGAGAATTGGAAGGCGACGAACTTGAAACTCGTGAAAGCTGTTAGCTCTCTCCTGATGATCTTGCTCGCGGCCGGAATTGCGTTTGCGCAACAAGCCGCTCCCGCCCCAGCCCGGACCATTATCCGCGCCGGACGCCTGCTCGACGTCCGCACCGGCAAGACGCTCGCCAACCGGGCGATTGTGATCGAGGACGGCAAGATCGTCAGCGTTGGCCCTGACTCGGGCGCGGCTGCGGGTGCGACGGTCATCGACCTGTCGGGCAAGACGGTTCTCCCCGGACTGATCGACGCGCATACGCACATCACCTACGATCCCAAGTTCGGCTATGACCGGCTCGCTATTTCGCTGCCACGCCAAGCGCTGATAGGGGCGAAAAACGCTCGCATCACGTTGCTCGCGGGATCAAAACCATACGTAACGTTGGCGCCGACGGGTTTTCCGATATAGCCCTGCGCGACGCCATCAATGCGGGTGATGTTCCGGGGCCGCGCATCGACGCCAGTGGTCCCGCGCTAAGCATCACTGGCGGGCACTGCGACGACAACATGCTGCCCTACGAGTGGCACGCGACCGAAGTCGGTGTCGCCGACGGTGTCGAGAACGTGCAGCACAAAGTGCGCGAGATCATCAAGTACGGCGCTGACGTAATCAAAGTGTGCGCGACAGGAGGTGTCCTTTCGCTGGGCGACAATCCCCAGGCCTCGCAGTTCACCCAGGAGGAGCTGCGCGCCATCATCGCCGACGCGCACCGGCTCGGCCGCAAAGTCGCAGCCCATGCCCACGGCGCGCAGGGAATTCTTTGGGCCAGCGAAGCGGGGGTCGACTCGATCGAACACGGCTCTTACATCGATGACGCTGGGATTGCCGCCATGAAGCAACACGGCACCTACCTCGTCCCAACTCTTTACTTGAGCGACTGGTTTCTGGAGAACGCGCCCAAAATGAACGTCCCCCCGGCGATGCTCGCCAAGGGGAAGGAAGTTATGCCCGCCGCGCAAGAACATCGCCCATGCTTTCGCCAGTGGTGTGAAGGTCGGCTTCGGGACTGACGCAGCGGTCTATCCCCACGGGCTCAACGCCCACGAATTTGCTGTAATGGTGAAGCTTGGGCTGACGCCTTTGCAGTCGATCCAGGCGGCGACGGTCAACGATGCCGACCTTCTCGGATGGTCAGACAAAATCGGAGTGATCGAGCCCAATCACTTCGCCGACATCATCGCCGTGGACGGCGATCCGCTGGCCGACGTCACCACGCTGGAGCGCGTGAAGTTCGTGATGAAGGGCGGCGTGGTGTACAAGAGCGAATAAACGCCGCGACACATCTTGCTTGCCCGCGGCCTCGGGTTTCTGATTCAATCCTGAGACACCGACTTCAGCACCTTCGGGAGCGTCTTTCTGGCAACTCAACTCTTCGCATGTAAGTCGATCGATAAGCTGATCTCCGAGTCAGAGGAGCCGGAACACCGGCTGAAGAAGACTCTGGGCCCGTGGTCGCTCACGGCCTTGGGAATCGGCGCGGTCATTGGTTCCGGCATCTTCACCGTAATCGGCACTGCAATCGCCGGCCAGAAGTTCGACACCTCGTCCATCCTCAATGCTCCGCTCGCGGATTACATCGTCCACCACGCGGCTTCGCTGGGACGCCCTGGCGCCGGGCCGGCGCTCGCGCTCTCGCTGGTGCTCGTAGCAATTGTCTGTGGATTCACCGCGCTGTGCTACGCCGAACTGGCGTCGATGATTCCCATCGCCGGCAGCGCCTATACGTACACCTACGCCACCATGGGCGAACTGATTGCCTGGATCATCGGTTGGGACCTCATTCTGGAGTATGCCGTCAGCAACATGGCCGTGAGCGTGGGTTTCGCCGCGCATTTGGTCGACATGTTCGACTGGTTCGGCTGGCATCCTGCGCTGCGCTGGATTTCGCCCGCCTACCTGCCATCAGGACTCACTGACTTGCAAGGGAACATGCTCTACTCCCCCGGCTGGCACTTCGGATTCAACGTCCCTGCATTTGCCGTGGTCATGCTGCTCACCGTCGTACTGGTGCGCGGCATTCGCGAGTCCGCCGAGACCAACAATGTGATGGTCATCCTGAAGATCGCGGCCATATTGGCGTTCGTGTTCGCCGGGATGCATTACATTCACCCAGCAAACTACCATCCCTTCGCGCCCAACGGATGGTCGGGCATCCTCACCGGCGGCTCCATTATTTTCTTTACGTATATCGGTTTCGATTCGGTGTCCACCGCCGCGGAAGAAGCCAAGAACCCGCAACGCGACTTGCCCATCGGCATCATCGCGACGCTGGTCGTCTGCACCGTGCTCTACATTTCTGTGGCCGTAGTGCTCACCGGCATCGTGCCGTGGCAGCGGCTCCTCGACGACGCCGCACCTGTCGTGAACAGCCTGAAGCAACTTGGCATCACAACCGGCTCGCATAGCCTGCACTGGGTCCGGCTGGCAGTACTGTTCGGCGCCATGATGGGCATGATTTCGTCGCTGCTGGTCTTCCAGTTAGGACAGGCGCGCGTGTGGTTTGCTATGTCGCGCGACGGCTTGCTGCCCAAGTTGTTTGGCCGCGTGCATCCGCGCTTCCGCACGCCTTCGACCGCAACTTGGATTGCGGGCTTTCTGGTTGGCATCCCCGGCGGAATTCTCGACATTGGCACGCTGGCCGACCTGTCGAACATCGGAACGCTGTTTGCTTTTGCCCTGGTGTCGATCGGCGTCATCATTCTGCGCTACAAGCAACCAGAGCGACGGCGCGGCTTCCGCGCACCTGGCGGCTTGGCGGCGCCGGTCCTTAGCGTGCTGTTCTGCCTGCTGCTGATGGCGGGGCTTCCAATCTTGACCTGGATTCGCTTCTTCGTCTGGCTCGCCATCGGGCTTAGCGTGTATATGCTGTACAGCCGCTACCGCAGCGAGTTCTGCCCTGAGGACCGCAGGCGATAGAATCGAACTGTATGGCGGAGTCCCTCCAAGGCGCTGGCGCTCCCAGCGCCTATATTTTTTCTCTTCCCAAGGCTGAGTTGCACCTGCATCTCGAGGGCACGGTCGATCCCGCGACGCTGGCTGAGTTGAGCCGACGCCATCCCAACCCGCTCTCCACCGACAACAATCGCTATACCAACATTGCCGACAGTGGGCGTGTGTTCACTGAAGAGGAAGCCCGCGCGCTGTACCAATACAAAGACTTCACCGGCTTCCTGCTGGCTTTCAAGGCGGTCACCGAACGTCTGCGGACGGCTGAGGACTATGAACTCGTCACCTATCGCATGATGCAAAAGTTGCATGCGCAAAACGTGCTACATGCGGAGGTGTACGTCTCGGTGGGCGTCATTCACTGGCGGGGCGGCGACTTTGCACCTTTGTTTGAAGGTCTCGAGCGCGGACGCCAACGTGGGGAGCGAGACTTCGGCATGTCGCTGTACTGGATTTTCGACGCGGTCCGGCATTTCGGGGTCGACGCCGCAGAACACGTGCTCGACGAGACTATCTCCTTGCGGAAAGCGAGTAGCTCCATCGTTGGTATCGGACTCGGTGGCGACGAGCGGCGGGCCGCTGCCGGGATGTTTCGCGATGTCTACGCCCGCGCCGCGAGCGAGGGATTGCGTACAACGGTCCATGCTGGCGAGACCGTTGGGCCTGAATCTGTGTGGTCGGCGCTGCTCGATCTCAAGGCCGACCGCGTCGGACACGGCCTGCACGCAGCTGACGACCCTAGACTTATGCAGTACCTGGCCGAAAAGGAAGTCCCCGTAGAAGTGTGCATTTCCAGCAATGTCGTGACGAGATGCTGCCCTTCCCCCGACCAACATTCCTTGCGCAAACTCTTCGACGCGGGTGTGCCGGTAACGCTCAATACCGATGACCCGGAGATGTTCCGCACTAGTTTGTCCCGCGAGTATCAGATCGCCCAGGGTTCACTCGGCTTTACCGCGCAAGAGTTACGAAGCCTGGCGCAGAATTCTATCCGCGCGTCATTCCTGCCGGCGAAAAAGAAACAAGACCTTCTAAACACGTTCTAATCAAGCAACTCGTTCGCGCAGAGTTGCATCCAATGCTCCGATGGAATTGCGCCGCTCCGTCACTACCTCTGCAAAATCGAACCATCCTTGAGGAGGTACGCCATGCGCGTTCCCATGTTACTTGCGATTGTTTTGTTGGCGGGAATAGCCGTCGCAACAGCCCAGAACCCTACACCGCCACAGTCGAGCACAACGGCGAGCAACAGTACGGTGACCGGTTGCTTAAAAGGTTCCGTCAACCAGTATTACGTGGTCGAAAAAAACGGTATTCAGCACGTGCTCCTGTCGAGGGGCCACGACCTGAGCTCTTACGTTGGTCACTGGGCCACGATCAGCGGGAAAGCCGACATCAACCGCGACGCCAGTTCCAGCAGCGACGGGGTCGGCGCACGGGAACCGGTTCTTCGCGGTGGACGATGTCACCGACCAGGGAGCCTGCAAGAAGTAGATCGAGCTTAGGTCGCACGCGACAGTGATCGCTCCGCGGCATTGACACTGCGTGCCCCGGGGGTCCGTTCCCACATGGGCCCTTTTGTTCTAGTCTGTGGTGTGGCAAGACTAAGGCCCAAGCACATCGGAATCGTGGCGTGCAGCGCGGAAGGTGCGGCGCTCTGCTATCGCACCATCTGCGACGAAGCTCCCACGCTCATGGGACGCCACATGCATCCTGAAATCACGATGCACACGCATTGCCTCGGCGAATATATGGAGTACGTCTCTCGCAACGATTGGCACGGCGTTGCCGGGTTGATGCTGTCGTCCGCAAATAAGCTCGCCGAGGCCGGCGCTGACTTCCTCATCTCGCCCGACAATACCATTCATCACGCCTTTGACCTGGTCGCTCCACGCGCGCCGCTGCCCTGGTTGCACATCGTGGACGAGGTCGCCGCAGTCGCAAAGTCTCGCGGCTATCGCAAGCTCGGTGTCACGGGAACGAAGTACACCATGGAAGGAACTGTCTATCAGCAGAAGCTAGCGGCCGCGGGCTTCGAGTACGTCGTGCCCGATGCGGCCGCGCGCGCCGAAATCGACCGCATCATCATGGATGAGCTGGTCAACGGGATCTTCATGCCCGAATCGCGCACGTTCCTCCAGCAGGTGATAGGCCGGATGAGTCACCAGGGCTGTGACGCGGTGGTGCTGGGGTGCACGGAAATCCCGCTGCTGATCGACGATGTCTCATCGCCACTGCCGACACTGGACTCCACCCGCATCCTGGCGCGGGCAGCGCTGCAACACGCGTTGCCCTAGTTAGCGCACCATCGCTTTCGCCGCCTTAAACGCCGCCAGCCGCTCGTGCGTGTTCATCACGTGTACCGGTAATGGTAGTTGTGAGCCTTCTTCGAGAATCGGGATCAGCTTGTCGAACTCCGGTCCCGAGTGCGAACCCGTAAACACGATGCGCACGGGATGAAAGAGGTCCTTGCCCTTGGTGCCCGTCTTCGCCTTCAAATCGTTCATGATGGCTTTGAAGCGCTCGGGAGTCATGGGCGCCAGGTCGATTTCGACCTGCTCGGCGAACGCAGCAAGCACTTCAGCTGCCTTCGCGCCGCCCAGCACTTCCGCGTTGTCCGGCGAACTCAACGCCGCAGCCGCGTCCACGCGGAAGATCAGCCCGGCCCGCTCCCTAAGCTCATCGAGCTTGTTCACCGAGGGCACCAGCAACGCGACGACTTTGCTGAACCAAGCGCGAGTACGCTCGTCTGGGTTCTCCGGCAGCAGTCCAGCTTTGATGAAATATGGTTCGGCTAGCCGCTCGATGCGCTCTGGCGGGCTCTGCTTGAGGTAGTGCCGATTCAGCCAGTAGAGCTTCTCCATATCGAACATGGCGGCCGACGGCGTCACTCGCTCCAGTGTGAACTCTTTGGTCAGCTCCGCCGGACTAAATACTTCGCGGTTGCCGCCCGCTGGGGCCCAGCCCAGCAACGCTAGGTAATTCGTCAACGCCTCGGGCAGCACTCCCATCTCGCGGAAGTTGGCGATCGATATCGCCCCATGACGTTTCGACAACCGAGCGCCATCGCTGCCGACAATCGTCGACAGATGCGCGAATTCCGGAACAGGCCAGCCCAACGCCTCATACAGAGCGACCTGTTTGGGAGTGTTCGACAGATGATCGTCGCCGCGAATGACGTGCGTGATCTCCATCAGAGCGTCGTCCACCACCACCACGTAGTTGTAAACCGGAATTCCGTTCGACCGCAGGATGATAGGGTCGCTCACTGCCTCGTTGGAGAACTCCACGATGCCGCGCACAATATCGTGAAAACGAATCGGGTGCTCCGGGATGGCCAGCCGAATCGCGGCCGCTTCACCACTGGCGCGCCGGCGTTCCGACTCCGCTGGATCAAGCCCGCGGCACTTGCCAGAGTAGAGCGGAGACCGCTGCTCAGCCATCGCGGCCTCGCGATCGCGCTCTAGTTCCTCCTGCGAGCAGAAGCAGAGATACGCCTTCCCCTCTTTCACCAGCCGCTCGGCATGTTCGCGATAAATGGTGAGACGATCGCTCTGACGATACGGCGCATGCGGGCCGCCGACGTCCGGGCCTTCGTCCCAGTCGATGCCGAACCACTTCAAGTCTTCGAGCAGCTGGTCTTCGTAGCGGGACTCGCTGCGTTCAAGGTCCGTATCTTCGATGCGCAGTATCATGGCGCCGCCTGTTTTGCGGGCGAACAGCCAGTTATAGAGTGCGGTGCGGGCGTTGCCGACATGCAACTGTCCGGTGGGAGACGGCGCGAAACGTACACGTACCTTCGAGTCTTTGCTCACGCTTTGATGTTAGCAAGAGCCGGAGGAGTCGGCCATTCGAGGCGGACGCCGATGTCGATCGACCTCAGTTTGACGACGAGCCATCGTCGGGCAAGGTTGGGCCGCAAGGACGGCACATCTCGTCTTGCAGGTCTTTCATGACCTCGCCGCGCTCGGCGCCGTCGTGCATGCGCTTCTCCATCTCCTGCAAGGCGACGTTGAGGACATGGTAATGATGCAGTTCGCGAAACTTGGGATCGCTGGTCGCCTCTTTCCAGAGGCTGTGCAGAAGGTCCACGTCTTCTTTGCGAACACGGGGCCGGTGCGGTCCGAGTTGGTACTCGTGCCGCGACCCATCTCGCCCCACGACTACGAGTGTGAGTCGCGGCCGCGGTTCTGGCAGCCGTTCCCAAGCATCGCCCGTCAGCTTGCCCTGTTCGTCCGCGGTCAACTTGTTTGACTGACCGCAAACCACGACAGAGGAATTCAGCCGCTGGGCAGTAGCAACAATTCCCTCGAAG
>Ga0070766_10000418_pt1 | contig 18528 bp, 18 predicted proteins | sample HubBroMetageWFT6_FD_69782 | JGI IMG/M metagenome (GOLD analysis project Ga0070766, IMG submission 69782) | Warmed and freeze-thawed soil microbial communities from the Hubbard Brook experimental Forest, New Hampshire - Hubbard Brook CCASE Soil... | ecosystem: Environmental > Terrestrial > Soil...
CGTGCGCAACATGACGGGGACGAGGGCGGACTGCCAGTCGTGGCAATGGAAGACGTGGGGTACGCCCAACACCTTTGAGGCTTCGAGGACGGCGCGGGAGAAGAGGGCAAAGCGCTCGGCGTTGTCGGGATAGTCGCCGGCCGGGCTTCCATAGAGCGCTTCGCGATCGAAGTAGGGAGGATAATCCACGAAATAAAATTTAACGCCGGTGCTGGGGCCAGCGGTGACGATGGAGCAGAAGCGATACTTGTCGTCGAAAGGGACGGTGATGCTGCGGACGACAGTTTGGGGATCGGTCAGTTTGGTTTGACGATAGCGCGGAATATAGACGCTGACTTGGTGGCCGAGAGCGGCAAGGGCTCGTGGCAGGGCGCCGACCACGTCGGCAAGCCCGCCAGTTTTGGAAAACGGAACACACTCGGATGCGGCGAAAGCGATATGCATGATGAAGACGCCTCCTCGGCCAGGACTGGATGTGCCTCGGTCACGTTATGATGATGTTTGTAGAGACGCGGACAACTTGTGATTTGTAATTTGTGATTTGTAATTGAAGGTCATTTATTAGCGGTTCTTCCATTACAAATTGCAAATCGACGGTTAGCAATCCAGTTCAGTTTAAATGCCGGGAAGAAAGAGGGTCAATGTGCCTAAGGGCGCGGTGGTTTCAACAAGTGCGCGGAAGCCTAAGTTAGGACAGCATTTTCTTTCGAGTGAGGCGGCGGCGCTGCGCATTGTGGAGGCGCTGGGAGATGTTTCGGAGGCGACGGTGCTGGAGATTGGTCCCGGCCGCGGGGCGATCACGGAGTTGCTGGCCCGCAAGGCGCGGCGATTGATCGCAGTGGAAGTGGATCGCGTTCTATCGGCGCAACTGCGCATGAAGTTTTCCATGGAGCCAAATGTCGAGATCATCGAAGGCGACATTTTGACGATCGAACTGGACACGGTGTTTGGAGCGAAGCCGGGGAGCTTGCGCACCGGACTAAATTTTGCGCCGGAACCGGCGCGCGTGATTGGGAATCTGCCGTATTACATCACGTCGGATATTTTGTTGCGCCTGCTCGAGTATCACCGCTATTTTTCGACGATTGTGATTATGGTGCAGAAGGAAGTGGCGGACCGGCTGGCAGCTCCAGCGGGAGGCCGCGACTATGGCTTGCTTTCGGCTACGGCGCAGCTTTACGGGCGCGTGGAACAGCTTTTTACCCTGCCCCCCGGGGCGTTTACTCCGGCTCCGAAGGTGCATTCGAGCGTGGTTCGGATTACGATCAAGCCGCGGTTCGAAGCGTTGCGGGTTTCGGAAAGCGCGTTCATTGCGTTTTTGAAACTGTGCTTTGGGCAGAAGCGCAAGACGCTCTGGAATAACCTCAAGACGCGCTACGACGAGGGCAAGTTGCGGGCGGCGCTGGCAAAGAGCGGGGTGAAACCGGCGATACGGGCGGAGGCACTGCCGCTCGAACGGACGGCGGCGCTGTTTCGGGCGCTTGAGAATGGCGGCGCCTAGTTGTGGTTCTCGCCGGCTGGATTCTTGCTTGCCGACTTTTCGCGCATAGGAGCGTCCGCGCCACACAATTATGACTTCCCGTTTGCGAGCTCCGGCGGTGGCTGGCAGGTTTTATTCTGCGCGGGCTGACGAGTTGCTGCGCGACCTCCGCGAATATATTTCTCCGCACGCGGGGTCGATGACAAGGGCGATCGGGTGCGTAGCTCCGCATGCGGGTTATATCTATTCTGGCGGAGTCGCCGGCGCGGTGTATTCGACGATCGAAATTCCTGAGCACTGCGTGATTCTCTGTCCGAATCACACGGGCAAAGGGCAGGCGCTGGCGGTGATGGCTACTACGGCTTGGCAGACGCCGCTTGGCGAAGTCGCGGCGGATGCGGGCGTGGCAACTGAGTTGTTGCGGCGCTTCCCTGCCCTGCGCGAGGATAGCGCGGCGCACCGCAGCGAGCATGCGATTGAAGTTCAGCTTCCATTTTTGCAGGTGCGACAGCCGGCGCTGAAGATGGTTCCGATTGCTATTGGAACGCGCGACTTTGATGTGCTGCGCGGATTGGGCGAGGCGCTGGCGGCGGTGATTGGCGATTGCGAAGAAGCTGGCCGAGGGAGAGTGTTGATCGTCGCCTCGAGCGACATGAATCATTATGAGCCGGACGCGATTACCCGGGTCAAGGATCGCAAAGCCATTGAGAAAATCTTGGCGATGGAGGCGCGCGGGTTGTGGGAGGTGGTGATGAACGAAGACATCTCCATGTGCGGGTTTGGGCCGACGGTTGCCATGCTCACGGCGGCGAAGTTGTTGGGCGCTACTTCGGCGACGCTGGTGAAGTATGCGACTTCGGGCGAGGTTTCGGGGGATTTTGAGGCGGTTGTTGGATACGCGGGGATTGTGGTGCGGTGAGGCGAAGACAGCAATGATCAATTCGCACTCAGTGAAAAGCGCCCTGCCGAACGCTACATGCTGAAGTTACTCCGTTAGCGGGGGCGGGCGCCGGCCGCGGCTACGGGATGGGCTGACGTTGCTGGAGTGGCGCTCCTTTCGCCCATCGGACCGGAACCGCCGAAGCCACTGGCTGGCGCAAAAGTCGGAACTGGCTGGACGGTGGAAACGCTGACGGGACGCGCGGTCCGGTCGATCGTTTTCGCAACCCTATCCAGATGACTGACGGAGCCGCGCGGGACGCCGAATCCGGCCGAGCCGGGACTAATCGTCAGACGATCGGGCGTTCCATTTGCCGGCTCGAAAGCCAGGCCGCGCCCTACCATCACGGTTTGATGGCCGACGGTCGGCGCCGTGGGGATCAGCGTTTTGGCTGGCGCGTTGACTACCGTGGGATAGGCATTCCAGGAATTCCAGTTGCCGGGCTGCCAGACCCATCCGAAACCGGAGGCGAAGGCCCAGTTGCCGTAGTTGTAAGGCATCCATCCCCAGGGATAACCAGAGACCCACATGTAGCCCATGCCGGGATAAAAGGACCAGGCGCCGTCCATGAAGGGGCTCCAGTTAGAGCCGATGAAGTAGGGTTGCCAGACGCTGCCGTAACCGGGGACGAGCATGAAGTTGCCGTAATAATTCAGGTCACTCATTCCGTAAGCGTAGGGCGATGCGAGGCTGGCTGAGCTCGTGGTGGTGGCGTAGCGATCGTGATACTCAGCCTGCTGATGATCCCAGGCGTCGGTAGGTTCGGTCTCGTAATTCTTCGCGATCTTGAACGTGTCTTTTTGCGCAGCATCATTCTTGGCGGAATCGGCAGCGGTGGTCACGTCCTGATTCTTCGCAGCGTCTTTCGCAAAATTGATGGTGGCGCTGCGCTTAGCGGCTAAGTCGAATGGGCCGGAAGGGCCGGTGGCGGTGACTGTGCCTTTGAATACTGCGACGGTCGCGCGAGCGGAGCCGGCAAGTTCTGCGCGGAAATGGGCGGACTGTTGGACGGTTAGGGATTCATCGACAAAATTCAGCTGAAACCGGTCGCCCGTCTTCTTCTCGTACGCGCTCTTTAGATGAACATCGGCGTAGACGGTGCCCGAGACTAGATTAACCGTGTTGAGCTTCTGGCCTTCGTCGCCGAGCGAGAGGCCAGCAAAATTTATTTCGCTGCCGGGGGCGAGGCGGAGGGCGCTGCCGTCTTCGAACTCGATTTCGGCGCGGCCATCTTTGCCGGTCTTTATTCTTGTGCCTTCGATCACGGGCAGATTCATGAACGCCTTGTCGAAACCGTCGCCGGGAGCGCGCTCAATCTGCACGGTTCCTTGCACGTCACTCAGGCGGACGATGCGCGCCTGGGAACTGGCCGCAGCAGGTATGACGAGCGCTAGGAGCAGGATCGATATTGCCAGCGCCTTTTTTTCTGCCACGTTTTTTTTGGCGATGCTCTGGATGGACATACAAATCTCCTGGTTCCGGTGCGGCGTGTTTCCTAAACATTGCTAGCATAGGAGCACTAAGTCAAGGGAATTTTGGAAAATTGGCTCGGTTTCGGAAAGCGCCGGCCACCAAGGCCACCCCGGGACACGAAGCAACTCCCGAGCGAAAAGGCCCAGCTTAGTGAGCAGCCCCCTCTAGCAGGCGCTGGGCGCGGGCTCGGGTTACGTTGATGACGCCGGGATCGGCGATGAGCTGATCGAGGATGGGGCGGATGGCGGTGAGTTCGATCAGCTCGTGAGAGCGGGCCAGATCGTCCATGCGCTTCAGTTCTTCGTCGAGCGCGAGTTTTTGATAGTGGAGATCGTACTGGAGGCGGTGTCCGAATTCCAGGGTGGTGGAGAGGTTCTGCATCAGCGCGGTCAGTTCCTGCACGCCGGAATTGTTGGAGTAGTTGTAGGTTGTTTCGCCACTGCGTTCGGCATCCTTGTAGGCTAAGGTCTTTTTCCCGGTGAAGGCCAGACTTTTATGGCGGGAATCGACGTCCTTTTGAAAGTAATCGGCCTTTGCCGCTAGCGCGAAAATTTTCTGGCGCGTCTCGGGGAGCAAAGCGAAGTCGAGATCAAAGCTGTCGGTGTCTTCGGAATCAGCGGAGAGACGGCCGCTGGAATGGTAATGTGACGCGCCGTCGGATGGAACGCGAATCGAATAGTGCTCGGGCTGGGAGGCAGGGAAATCGAGGGTGAAGGTTACGGCGGCCGGAGCTTCGCTTGGAGTTGGGGCTTGCGGGGCGGCGATGACCGAAAGAATGATGAGTAGGAGAAGGATCGACGATGAACGAGACATGGCGCGAGGTAATGATTGGGGATTCGGTGGAGAGTGTCAAGGGGGAACGCTACCGGCCGTTCGCCTTTCGCCCCATCCGCGGGATCTACGATTTCTCGCGGAGGGGGGAGAGCTTCGCTCGGCTGGAACGGACGAGGGCGTCTGTCCGAGTGTCATTCTCATCGCCCTCGTGATTTTTCCCCTACGCGAGTCTGCTCCCGGTTATCTGCAGACGGCGGTGTAGCCTAGGCTGTTGCTAGCGGTAAGGTAGATTTGGCCGGAGATAAGGCCGTTATTGTTGATGCCGCCGGCTATCGCGTACTTGGCGCCGGAATAAACGATGTTTTCGAAGACACCGTTTTCGTAGATGAAGCCGAAGGCGTTATCGGCGGAGAGACGGTTGCCTACGATGACGCCGGAGTTGTTGACTCCGGAGAGGGCGGTTCCGTACTTTTTGCCGGGATCGTTGATGGCGGTGAATTTTCCATTCTGCCAGGCGAAGCCGTTGCTCACCGCGCCGCTGGCGTAGGACCCGACCACCTCTCCGTTGTCGTTCACGGCCCAGGCGTTGGTGACCAGAGCGTTCGGATAGGCGATGGTGGTGTATTTTCCGTTCACCAGCATGAATCCCTTGGTGACCGAGGCGCCGGCGCTGAAGCTGCCGGAGGCGTTTCCGATCTGGCTGACGTCGAACAACCAGGTGTTATCGGCTTTTGGGTAATTAACGGCGGTGAACTGGCTGCCTTGCAGGGTGAAGCCGTGCATGTGTCCCGGGTATCCGCTGTCTTCGTAGGAGCCGGCGTTGACGCCGACGGCGCTGCTGCCATAGAGCCAGGTGGTGGAGGATTTCGGAGCGCTGTAGACGGTGAAGGCTCCGCCGGCGGCGCGGCTGAAGGCGACGAATTGCAGCGTTTTGTTATCGACAAGTTGGCCCACTACGGTGCCGTCATCGCTTACTCCGTTGACTTCGCTGAAGGTGTATCCAGCGGGGGCAGCGAAGGTGGTGAAGGTACAGGAGGCGGTCTGGGCGGCGTGCAAGGCCACTGAAAATGCGAGCAGCGTGATGATAAGGGCAGAAACGAAGCGAGATTGAAGCATCAGGTCCCTCGGAATTTCCGCGCTGCGATCGGAGTGAATCATGGGGGAAGGCAGCGCCAGGATTTTTTATGTGAGTTCAGGATAGCGTGAGACCGGGCTGAAGTCAGCGCCTGATGCACTAACGAGTGACACAGGGCGGGGCGGTAGATGGGCTAGGACGCTGGTAACTTGACCGAGGGGCGCGGGCGCTCTTTATACGGGTTCGGCTGATGCTGGCGCTCGCGCGTGGCGGCGGTGTGCAGGTGGCAGATGGCGATGGCGAGAGCGTCGGCGGCGTCGGAGGGTTCGGGAATTTGATCGAGGTTGAGGAGGCGCGTCACCATTTGCTGGACCTGATGTTTTTCGGCGCGGCCGTATCCGACTACGGCGGACTTGATGGAGAGCGGCGAATATTCGGCGACTTCGAGTCCGACGGAAGCGGCGGCGAGCATGGCGACTCCGCGGACCTGGCCAAGTTTGAGGGCAGACTTCACATTGGCGGCGTAGAAAACGTCTTCGATGGCGACGCTGTCGGGGCGATGGCGAAGGATGAGTTCCTGGAGGCCGACCGAGATGTGCGACAGGCGCGTCGGCATGGGATCGCGCGGCGAAACTTTAATGGCTCCGCAGATGACGCAGACTAGCTGATCGTTGTAGCGATCGTCGGAGAGCAGATCGACCACGCCGTAGCCGGTGTACTCCGTGCCGCAGTCGATGCCGAGGACGCGCATGGGGGAAGTGTAGCAGGAGAGTTGGCGGGGCTTCGCTGTTGGCCGCTCGCCATTTGATTGGGGACTCCGGATAGTTAATCTCGGGGACGATCCGTGCGTGCGCATGGAGGATGCAGAGGTCGTCATACGGGCCGAGAAACAATCGTCGCGCCGGCAAAGAACCAGCGGGCTTCGCCGGTTGGCCAGGTAAGAGCACGGGCCCCTACATGGGCTCATCCGCTCGCCAAAGCTGCGTGATAACCTACTTACATTCTTAGGAGAGAGGAATGAAGATTGGGATGCTGACGGGCGGCGGCGATTGTCCGGGGCTGAATGCGGTCATACGGGCGGTGGTGCGCAAGGGGAGTTTTCATTACGAAGATGAGTTCCTGGGCTTCATGGAGGGATGGCGCGGAGTGCTGGAAGGCAAGACGATGGATCTCGACCTGTCCTCGGTGGGAGGGATACTGCCGCGCGGCGGGACGATTTTGCGGACTTCGCGGACGAATCCGGCCAAGCATGAGGGTGGGCTGGAGCGCTGCGCCGAGACGTTGAAGAGGCATGGTTGCGAGGCGCTGATCGCGATTGGCGGCGACGACACGCTGTCGGTTGCGCAGAAGCTTTTTGCAATGGGAGTGAAGGTGGTTGGGGTCCCGAAGACGATCGACAACGATTTGTCGGGGACGGATTTTACCTTTGGTTTCGATACGGCGGTGAATATCGCGACGGAGGCCATCGACCGTGTACATACAACGGCGGAGGCCCACAATCGCGTGATCGTGGTGGAGGTGATGGGGCGTTCGGCGGGCTGGATCGCCACCTACAGCGGCATTGCCGGTGGGGCCGACGTCATATTGATTCCCGAGGTACCGTTCGATGTGGACGAGGTGGCTGAATTGATTCAGCAGCGACACGCGCGTGGAAGATACTTCAGCATCGTGGTGGCCGCCGAGGGCGCGCAGTTCTCGGATGGCAACGAGAAGCATGGCGGCGGGTCGCCCGATGCGCGAGATGAGTTCGGCCATGTACGGCTGGGAGGAATCGGCTCCGCGCTAGCGAGCGAGATTGAAAAACGCACGGGTTTTGAAACGCGATCGGTTGTGCTCGGCCACATTCAGCGCGGCGGATCGCCAACCGCTTACGATCGTGTGCTGGCCACGCGCTACGGATTAGGCGCGATCGACATGGTGCATCGCGGCGAATTTGGGCGGATGTCGGCGTTGCGCGGTAATAAGATTGTTTCGGTCCCGCTGGCGGATGCGATCGCAACCAACCGGAAGGTGGATCAGGAGATTCTTGACGTGGCGACTGGCATCCTCGACAAACTCGATTATAAGGTTGCCAAGTTTTCGAGCTAATTTGCCAGTCGGCCGAGAAAATCCGGATTGGGCCAGCGACCCCGGCGAGCATTATCCCCTAATTTGGCCTGAGATACGGCGTAAGTAGCGCCGGCATCCTTGCCGGCTGTCCCGAGGGCGTCCTCGCCATCGGCTCAGCGGGCGTGACGCCCCGCAGCGACGGCAGCGCTACCATCGCGGCGCGCGGAGTTAGGACACGATTCCGCGCGGGATTGGCTTGGCAGAGGACGGGTTTAGGGGCATACTTACTCAGCATACTTGCTCAACCCTCCCCCGAAATGCTGCAATTCCTCGGGGGACGATTCTGATGCATATGTTTCAAGACGAAACTCAGCCTGAAAGCCATCTGGAGCGCTCGACGCCGCTGCCGTTGCCGGGCACTCCGCCACATCCGGAGGTGCAGCGGAAGCGTATGCTGATGGCGCTCGGAATTCTACTGGCGGCGTTGGCAGCGGTGGTGCTGAAGGATTGGGATTTCTGGTTCCCGCCGAGTGTTGAAGTGCAGGAAGCGGCGTTACGCAAGAGAAAGAGCATTCCTGTGGCGCCTGCGAGTGCGCCTGCGAGTGCTGCACGGGAACACAAGACCGTCGCTAAGCCTGCGACGCCCGCTCCGGCAGACGCTCCTTTCACGGCTACTACCGAGCGCGCGGTGCTTCCGCCTCTCCAGGTGGAGGTGGTCGCGGGGAACCGGCACATCAAGGTGCCCGCGAAAAGCAATGCCATTCATCTGGATGTCGATTCGGGCGAAACTTCTTCCGCGTCGGGAACGGATACATCCGCTTCGAATGGGCCGGGCGGTAACGCGGCGATCAGCGGACCAGCGAGTGGTGGATCAGCAAGCAGAACAGCGGCGAACGGCAAGGCTGGCGAACGGGTGCAGCTATCGCCGCAAACCACGCAGAGTGTGAGCGTATCGGTGCCGCCCGATTATCCGTTGCTGGCGCGACAGATGAAAGTGCAGGGCGCTGTCAGTTTGCAGGCGTTAATCTCGCGCGAGGGGACGATCCAGGAGTTACAGATTCTCAGCGGGCCGAGCATTTTGGCCGCGGCCGCTCGCGAAGCGGTGAAGCAGTGGCACTTTAAACCCTACCTCCAGAACGGGCAGCCGGTGGAAACGCAGGCTCGCATCACGGTGAACTTCACGATTTCCACAAATTGAACTGTAGGTGGAAAATTAAACGGGCGTCCCGGATTCTTTCGAATCCAGGACGCCCGGGCAGCCCTCCCCCAGAACTGCTCGATTGCCAATGTAGAACTGAGGGGCGAATCTGAAAATGGCACGCGGGTGCCAAGTTGCTCCACCGAAGTGCTAGTTCGTAAACACCAGATTACAGGGGAATAAGCCGGGGATTTTCGGGGCGGGAAGATGGTTCCGGGAAGGTCACCGCATACCCCAAAAGGCAGCGGGCGGGGGCGGCCGCTCCACACTTTCTTACCTCTTTCTTCTTATTCCTTCTTATTCCGAAAGGGCCATCTTTCCTGGGGGAACCGGGATGACGAAGGGCGATCCGGCGATCAAGGTGAGGGTGCCGCTATCTAGGTTATAGGTGTAGGCTTCAATCGCGTGCGCGGCCTGATTGCCGATATACAAGAAACTGCCGGCGGGATCGAACAGAGCGAACAGGCCACCCCCGGCTAGGTTGAACGGCGAACCCGCCACCTCCGTCAGTTGGCCGTTGAGCGGACCGATGCTGAAACACCAGATCGAGGCGCTGGATTGTGGAGTGACCGCGTATACAAACCGGGTGAAGGGGTCAACCGCGATGGCGCTCGGACCGCTGCCCTCAACCGACGCAAAGGGTGATCCGGCGATGGTTGTGAGTGAACCGTCGGAACCGATCGTGAACCCGGCGATGTTGCCGGTGGTGTTGGGCAAGGTGGGATTGCTTGCAGAAGGGTTCACCACATATAGGAAAGAATCGCTTGCATCGACCAGCGCAGACGCTCCCGCTCCGGAAAAGAAAGGAGAATTGGGCAACTGCGTAAGGATGCCATTGGCGAAGGAGAAGCCGGTAACCGTCCCCAGGCCGGGATTGGTCACGTAAACAAATTGCCCGGAATGAGTGAAAATCATTTCGCTGGGACTTGCATTCGCATAGAAGGGAGAGCCGTTGACCTCCGACAAAGCACCGGTCGAGCTATTGATTTGAAAAACGGAAATGTTGTTGGAAAGAGAATTCGTGACTAACAGGTAGCTGCCGCTCGGATCAATGACGGCAGAGTGCGGACCAGAGCCAGCGGGAGTTGGATTTTGATTGAGGGTCAAAGTTCCGTCGCCATTGACGGTGTAAAGCGAGATGTTGTCGCCAAAAGAATTGGCAGTGTAGAGAAACTTTTTCGATGGCAGCAGCGCCAATCCGGTGGGTGTGGTGCCCTCGACGATCGGTGTTTGCGCGCCCTTGGAGATATAGCCGTGGGCGCCGTCGATATTCAGCAAAAGGACGCTTCCATACTGCGGCAGGGTCACATAGGCAACGTGGTTCGAGGCTGACCGACCGGGATTGGTCGCGCACGAAAGTGCGATCAGGGTGAGGATCACAACCGGGGCCACGTCCACGAAGATCCGGCGAAGACGATTCTTGCCTACCAGTGCGGCGTGCGCCGCCCGCAAAAAGCTCATTTGGCGAACCTGCTCCTCAGTATTCAGGATGGAACGAAAAGGGTCGTGGTGATTATCATAGCGCAAATTTGTCGGGTGATCGGGTGGTCGAAAAGGAAAAGCCCTGGCTCTTCGATCACCCGATGGTCAGATGCCCGTTTGTTTCGGGATGTGTTCTAATCGAGTTGTAAATTGGCGCATTCCGAAGTAAAGATTATTTCGTGATCGATATCCATTGCCATATTTTGCCTGAGGTTGACGACGGCCCCAAGTCGTGGGATGTAGCCATCGAAATGTGCCGCATGGCGGCGGCAGACGGTATCACCCATACTGTCGCCACGCCGCACGCGAATGATCGTTATGTTTACGATCGCGCGTATCTTTCGGGCCTGCTTCGTGAGTTGCGGGAGAGGATTCGTCCGACGCCGCTGCAATTCAGCCTGGGTTGTGACTTTCATCTGTCCTTCGAAAATCTGGAACGCGTGCTCGAACAGCCGCACACTTACACGATTGGCGAAACCAATTATCTGCTGATTGAACTGAGCAACTTCAGCGTTCCCAATAATCTTTCCGAATGCTTCACTCGACTGGGAGATCGCGGGCTAACGCCGATCCTGACCCATCCGGAACGGAACCCCATCCTGCAACAAACCCCGCAGCGCATCCTCGAATTGGCGGAGCAGGGCTGCCTGATGCAGATCACGGCGTCGGCGCTGACCGGTTTCTGGGGCGAGCGGCCGGAGATGGTCGCCCGCTGGCTGCTGGAACGATCGGCGGTTCACGTGCTCGCATCGGATGCCCACGAAACCAAGCGCCGGATTCCGAATCTTTCGGCGGGGCGCGCGGTGGCGGAGAAAATCGTGGGCAGCGAGTATGCCGACGCATTGGTTGAGGGCAATCCGGGGGCGATTGTGGCCGGAGCGCCGATTCCCTATTGCCCGCGTCCGGTGCTCGATTAGGAACAGAATGCTTGAGATAGCGCTTCCTGCAGGGCTTGCCCGGTTACAGCACCCTAGTATGGTTCCTACAGGAAGAACCCTACTGCATTACCGGCACAGGGACCTGTAGCCTCTCCTCACATTTTCATTTGATTCGGGTTAGGCGGGATCTACTGAGTTCGGCGGAGGCCTTGACCCGATCGGTAACGTCGCCACTGAGAGAATACATTTTGCGGAACGCGGGAGGGGTCTCCCGCGCCAACGGCGACATTTCTTATGGGAGAGCGGAGAATCAAGGAGATCCGCGAAGAACTTGAGCGGCTGATGCTGAAGCAAGTTGACATGTTGAAGAAACAAGCGTTTGTGGGACTGAACGAGAAGGAGTCGCGCGAACAGCATGAGTTGCTGAAGCGGATTCGCGAAGTTTCGGCGGATTACGTCGCGGCGTTGAAAAGAACTAACGAGTAATTCCGGCGCGGGCAGGATCGAGATTTTCCTCTGCCGGAATCGGACCTTCGGCATCATAAGCTCGGCATCGTTGGATCGTTTTCGGAAGATCGTTCAGGAAGTTCGTGACGGCTCGGTGGAGGAAAAAGTATGGCGGAAAAGCACAGTGTGACTTTACCCGGAACGGTTGAGAAGGTCATCAAACCTGCGAATCCGAAGGAACCAGAAAAGGCGCAGATCGCGGTAGAAGGGGCCGATGATCTCTATCGGGAGATTCGCATTGAAAATACATTAACTGATGAGAACGGCAAAAGGGTGCGCCTGAAGAAAGGCGCGGAAGTTGATGTCACGGTTGAAGCCGAAGCTCACGAAACGACCCCCGTGCCCGATCAGGCGTAATTACGTTCCAAGATCGCGGGCAATTTACGGCCCGCAGAATTAAGCGGCTTTCTCGGGCAGGCGGTTGCGGCTCAGGTCCTCGGCTGGGCCGTTGATTCCGTATTTGCGCAGAATGTTGTAGGTAAGGTCTTCGATTTCGGCGATAACACCGTCTCCTCGCTGCCGATGGCGGCGCTCCATAGTCATCAACTGGGTTTTCATGGCCAGCCTCCTTTCGCTCCTCACCTAGTAAGGCGACAAAACCAGGAGGAAAAGTTCACGGACGGAGCAATCTTCAGACAAATTGATCTGCCACGGTTTGCACTGCCGGGGTGCGGTTACTGCTTCGGAATCGTACTGTCGGCGGGCGCTGGTTTGGCGGGAGTCTTTGGATCGACTGCGGTGGCGTGCGCTGAACTGGGTTGCGGAGCCGCGGAGGAGGAGCTCGCGGCGGTCATCGCGCTTTCGGGATTAAGCAGGTGATCCTGATTGGGACCCAATCCGAGTTTGATCAGAGCGCGCGCATCCGGGGTCGTTTTCGACTGCCACCCGTGATCGGCCTGATATTTCTGCATCGCGGCTTCGGAGGCGCCATCCCAGGTGCCGGTCGGCTGACCCTGGAGGTAGTGTTCGCGAATGAGTGCGGTTTGGATTTCGCGGGCTCGCGCCGAATCAATTGCCTGCTGGCCGCGCTTTCGCGCAACTTTCTTGCCGCGGGCGGTCTTGCTTTTCTGTATCGACGTGTAAGGCGACGGGTGAGATGAAGGGTGTGGAGCAGTGGTGTGTTTGACGGTCGGGGTGCGGCCGCTAGTCTGCTTCGCCTTCGGGGCCGCGTTCGTTGACGCTGAGGCTTGTGCCTGGTTCGGTGGAGCCGTTGGCGTATCCGACTTGGCGATGACGAGTGTCGGCGCCACCAGACAGAGCGCGGCGCAAAACCCCAGATACCGCCAGCGGCGAATTTGATTCGTCATGCCCATGGCTAAGATAGACGTTGGTCGTTTGGAACGCGATGTGGTCTGAACCAGCGCAGCAAACGCCCCAGCGCACTAGCGAGTAACCAATGCTCCCAACAAAAGCCGGCGAAACCGCCGCACCCTAATCGTCCCTTAAACGGGAACGAAGCGCCAGTCTCGCCGGAGTTGTTATCGGTTACGGAAGTGTACCTGCCAGGAAGATCGTTCCATCCTGCGTCCTTGCACCTCGCGGACGCACCAGGAAAACGACATCCTGCCCGCTCTTGAGCGACGACTCAATCTTTAGGAAGTCGTCGGGATTGTTGACGGGCTGCTTGTTCACTTCGAGGATCACGTCGCCGCGATTCAGACCGAGGTCTTCGGCGAACGATCCTTGTTTCACATCTTGCACGACGACGCCCTTACCCGCGGTGATGCTCAGGCGATCGGCCAGATCTGGAGTGATGCTGCGCACGGTCACGCCAAACTTGCTGGCCTGGGGCGCTTCCTCGTTCTGGTTATCGTCTTCTTCGCCGAGCCGGGAGGCGAATAGCTTGGAGCGATCGGCGATGGTCACCGTCGCCTCCTGCTTCTTGCCATTGCGGACAAAGGCTAGTTTGGCCTTCGTACCGGGCCTGCGGGACGCAATGTCGGCGACCAGATCATCGCCGCTTTTAACGTCTTTGCCATCGACCGAGGTGATGGTGTCGCCGATCTTCAGGCCAGCTTCATCGGCCGGAGTGCCGGACACTACATTCGAAACCGTGACGCCCGAGCCATAAATGTGGGCGATGGCGGGGTTGGGCTGGGCGGAGAATTCAATGCCGATGGAGCCGCGCGCCACGCGGTGATCGGGTCCGATCAACTGGTTATAAACCTGCGTCACCGTGTTCGAAGGCATGGCAAATCCCACGCCCGCGTAGGAGCTCGTCTCGGTAAGAATGGCGGTGTTGATGCCGATCACTTCGCCGGCCATATTCACCAGCGGGCCACCCGAGTTGCCCGGGTTGATGGCCGCGTCGGTTTGAATAAATGACTGGAACTGCCGGTTGGGAACGATGTTGCGGCCCTTGGCCGACACAATGCCGGCGGTCACAGTCTCCTGCAATCCGAAGGGGCTGCCGATGGCGAGAACCCAGTCACCTACTTCCATGCCGTCGGAGTTGCCGAGTTTTGCGGCGGGCAGCGGATGGTCAAGATCGATCTTGATCACGGCCAAGTCGGTCTCCTGGTCCATGCCGATGAGCTTGGCATCGTGGCCGGGAGAGGCCGGGTTCTCGTCCTGCAACTTGACGCGAATGCGATCCGCTTTCTCGACCACGTGGCGGTTGGTGACGATGTAACCTTTGGAGTCGACAATCACACCCGAGCCGAGCGAGCGCTGCCGGATGGTGCCCGCCTCGGGGCCATTTTGGCCGCCGAAGAATTTGTCAAAGAAGTCTTGGAAGGGCGAGTCGTCGCCGCCGTTGTCCTGATCGGGATCGGGCTCGGCGCGCTGATTGCCGCGGCGGCGGGCGTGTGGGTTCTTGATGGTCGACTCGGTATTGATGTTTACCACGCTCGGCTCAAGCTGCTTGGAAATCTGGGAAAAGGCGTTGGAGAGCTGCTGCGGAGCGGGAATGGTCAGCGGCGTCGCATCCGACGACTTCTGCCCCTCCTTGCCTTTTACTCCCGAGGAAACCACCGTGCCGATCAGAATTCCAACGGCCAGCGTCGCCAGAATCGTAAATGTGTACGCCCAGCGGTTGGCTTTGAGGCGCACCCAAAATGCGCCTTCGCGTGAATCCATTGACTACCTCCTGAACTTACCTAAACAGCCTATTATACCTTCGTCCGAAAAGCAGGCCGGATCGATCGGGCCTTGGTTAAGTTAGACGCGGAAAGATTCGCTGGCGTTTCGGAATTCGTGGGAGAGTTGCCTGTCCGTGGCTACAGCTTCAGGGTCATCAATGCGAGGAACAAGCCGGTGTATGCGGCGATGACTACGAGGACGATCAGCGCGCCAAAACTCAAAGCGTTGAAAAATCCCCAGGGCTTCTGCACCGCGCCGAGCGCCAGCTTCCACAGGCCGAAACTACTCACCATGGCGCAAACGGGCACGACGACAAACCCGATCGCCCGCCCGTGCGCAATACGAGGGAAGACGATCAAGAAGGTGACGGTGGGAAGGAGGGCCAATGCCGGTACGATGGCCAACGGCGCTCCGATCAGGAAGGCACGCTCGCGCTGACGCGATCGGGAGCAATCATGGGGAAGCGGGTGATCGGGTGATCGGGCCATCGGGTCAGCCAAAGCCTGTAAGAATCCTACTCGCCGCACGTCTCTCGATCGCCCGATGGCCCGATCTTACTTGGCTTCGTAGACGGTTTTGCCGCCGAGTACGGTGCGGAGAACTCTTGTCTCCAAAATTTTCTGCGGAGAGGCGGCGGTGATGTCTTGGTCGAGAACTACGAAGTCGGCGAGCATGCCGGGCGCCAGCTTGCCTTTCTGCTTTTCGGCGAATTCGGCGAAGGCCGAGCCGGTTGTGTAGGCGGCGATAGCCTGCTCGGAGTTTATTTTCTGCGACGGATAGTAACTCTTGCGTCCATCTTCACTCAAGCGAGTAACCGCCGCGTAGATTCCGCGGAATGGCGACACGGGTTCGACGGGATAATCCGTGCCAAACGCCAGCATCACTCCGCCGTGCAGAAACTCAGCCCAGGCATAGGAATGCTCGGAGCGCTTCGGTCCCAGGCGCGACTCAGCCCAGTTCATATCCGTGAGCAGGTGGCTTGGCTGCATCGACGCGATCACCTTGAGTTCCCTGAAACGCAGAATCTCCTGGGGCGTGGTCACCTGCGCGTGCTCAATTCGCAGCCGGTAATCGGCGCCGCCGTCGACCGCTCTGACCTTGGCATCTTTCGCCGCCTTCTCGGCTTCGGCATAGGCGTCGAGCGCCATCTGGACTCCTTTATCTCCGATGGCGTGGAAGCCGACCTGGTAGCCCGCCAGCACTCGCTCCTTCGTCATGGCGTTGAGCTTGGCAACGTCGTATTGCGGCAGGCCGCTATTTTTGGGATCATCGCTATACGGCTCGAGCAATGCGGCGGTTTTCGAGCCGAGTGAGCCGTCCATAAAGCCCTTGAGCATTCCGGTGTGGAGCAGGTTGTCGGAGGCGGGATGCGAATCGCGCTTGCGATTGAGCTCTTCGATCGAATCGTCAAAGGGAAGCCACTCGGAAATTCTCGCGGTTAGTTTGCCCTCATGCTCCAGTTCTTCGTAAATCTGAAAGTCATCCCACTGCGAAAAATCCTGAGCCGAGGTGATGCCGTGACTGGCCAGATCGACGAGCGCGAGTTCGATGGCCTGCCGGCGCTTGTCATGGCTAGGCTTGGGAATCACCGCGTTCACCGCCGCTTTCGCTTTCTCACGCAGAATGCCGGTGGGGGTACCGGATTCATCGCGATCGATCTTTCCGCCCTCGGGATCGCGCGTGGCGACGGTGATGCTGGCGAGTTGGAGGGCGCGCGTGTTGGCCAAGCCGATGTGTCCGTCGACGCGCTCCACGTAAACCGGATGACTGCTGCTCACCTCGTCGACATCCCAGCGCGAAGGCAGCGCCTTGACGGGCCACAGAGTTTCGTCCCAACCTTCGCCGATGATCCATTCGCCAGGCTCGGCTTTTTCGACTCTTGCGAGAATGCGATCGCGGAATTCGTCGAGCGTCTTCACGCCTACTAAATCGACATTCATTTTCTCGAGGCCGGCGCTTGCCATGTGCATGTGAGCATCGTTGAAGCCAGGCATGACGAAGTGACCATCGAGATCGACGATCTTGGTCTCGGGGCCTTTGAATTTCATGACTTCGTCGCGCGCGCCGACGGCCAGGATGTGATCGCCGACTAGGGCTAGAGCTTCGGAGCGCTTGCCTGCCCCGAGGGACGCGGTCGGATCCACCATTCCGGTGTAAATGTTCCCGTGGGTGAAGATCAGGTCGGCTTTCGGTTTCCCGTTGGGCGCGGCAGCCGTGCTCGGCGCCGGGGTGCCGGTCTGACCCCAAAGGCCTGCGGCGACCGCCAGCCACAGTACTGCGATTCGCGTCATCATTCTCCAATTCCCGCCAGTGTCAACATTGTAAGCAGAATCCGCCTCAATCCAAGCTCTCTTCCGTTGCAGTCGAACCATTCTTGCAACGTATGGGCGCCGCCACCGGAGCCGCCTCCGCCGATGGCAATCGCCTCGCGACCGAGCGATAAGGGGATGTTAGCGTCGGTAGAAGCGCGTTGGACCTGCGCGGTATTGCCGAGTTGCGCGTCAACGGCGCGAATCACCTTGAGCAGGCGCGCATCCGACGCCAATTCGCCGGCGGGACGGTTGCCAATCTCGACCACTTCGCTCTGCACCACCTGCGGCTTGCGGGCGGACAGCTGCGCGGCTCCACGATTTTCGGCAACAACTGCCTGGTCGAGGGCCACGCGCAGCGCACGCTCCAGCCGGTCGATTTCAGACATCGAAGTAGAGCGGAGATCGACCCGCATGCTGGCCGATTCGGGAATTGAGTTCACGGACGTGCCGCCACGCACAACGCCAATATTGAAGGTGGTCTTGGGCGAGGCCGGCACCTGCGTTCGGCTAAACGCCTCGATGGCGCGGGAGAGCACGATGATCGGATTGGGGGCGCCGAAGTCGCTCCAGGAGTGGCCGCCGGGGCCGCGCGCGATGACTTCGAAGCGGCGGCTGCCGAGGGCCTCGGCGACGATCGTGTCCGCTCCCGCGCCATCGACGATGACGCTGTAAGCGATGGCGTCGCGCCAGCGCGGGGTCGCGAAAACGTGACGCATGCCGCGCAGATCGCCTTCGCCCTCTTCGCCGACATTGCCCATGAAGAGGAAGGGTAGGGCGTGAGAAATTTTTGCGCTTCCGAGGATGCTGGCGACGGCCAGCATGGCGGCGATGCCGGCGCCATTGTCGGAAACTCCCGGGCCGTATAGACGGCTGCTCTCCTGCCTGATATGCAAAGGTGTGGCGGCGGGAAAGACGGTATCGATGTGGGCGCTGAGGGCGACGAAGCGCCGGCCGTAGCCGGGGCGAATGCCAAAAACATTGCCGACTTCGTCGACCTGAACATCAATGAGGCCGAGCTCGCGAAAACGATCGGCGAGCCACGAGCCGCGGGCGGCTTCTCCGAAGGGGGGCGCGGCGATGCGCGTGGCCTCCATTTGCCAGAGCGCGAATTGCGATTCCTGGGACCGGAAGCGCTCGAAGGCGGAGCGCACTTCCAGCGAGCCAGTGAGTCTCGCTACTTCTTCCTGCAACGGGGGATACGAATCAGAGGCTGCCACTTGCGGAATGAACTCCACCCTTGGCTATTTTACAACGTAATAGGAGGAAGGTTCGGGTGGGG
>Ga0070766_10000426_pt1 | contig 18419 bp, 16 predicted proteins | sample HubBroMetageWFT6_FD_69782 | JGI IMG/M metagenome (GOLD analysis project Ga0070766, IMG submission 69782) | Warmed and freeze-thawed soil microbial communities from the Hubbard Brook experimental Forest, New Hampshire - Hubbard Brook CCASE Soil... | ecosystem: Environmental > Terrestrial > Soil...
CTGGTCGAGACCGCGATGCGCGGGCTGACCGCCCTCGGCCTGCCAATCTATCGAGGCGCGACCTGGACGACGGACGCGCCTTTCCGCGAGACCGCAACGGCGATCGAGCAATCCCGCGACCGCGATGTCCTGGCGGTCGAGATGGAGGCGGCGGCGCTCTACGCCTTTGCCCGGGCCCGCGGCAAGCCGGTGCTGTGCTTCGCCCACGTCACCAACCAGATGGCGGTCAACGCCGGCGATTTCGAAAAAGGCGAGGCCGACGGCGCGCACGCCTCGCTGCGGGTCATCACCGCGGTGGCGCGCGCCTGGTTGGAGCGGCACAGGTGAAGAGGGCGTATTGCCGCCGCCGCTGACCGAAACCTGCGCCGTGGCGATCATGGCCAAGGCGCCGCGGGTCGGCGAGGTCAAGACCCGGCTGGCGCCGCCCTTGTCGCCCGCCGATGCCGCCGCTCTCGGCGGCGCTTTCATCCAGGACATCGCCTGCAACATTCTCGCCGCAGCGGAGACGGTGGCGATCCAGGGCTATGTCGCCTATTCGCCGCCCGGCTCGGAGGCGGAGTTCGCTCGGCTTCTGCCGGCCGGCATCCAGCTGTTGCCGCCGCGCCGGGCCGGGCTCGGCGCGAGCCTGTCGCATGCCGCCGAGGATCTGCTTGCCATCGGTTACGGCGCTGTGTGCCTGGTCAATGCCGACAGCCCGAACCTGCCGACCGCGCGGCTCGTCGATGCGGCGCGCGCGCTGCAAAGACCGGGCGACCGGGTCGTCCTCGGCCCGGCGGAGGACGGCGGCTATTACCTGATCGGGCTGAAACGCGCGCATCGCCGGCTGTTCGAGGATATTGCCTGGAGCACCGAGCAAGTGCTCGGCCAGACACTGGACCGCGCCGCCGAATCGGAGCTGGCCGCCATCACCTTGCCGCGCTGGTACGATGTTGACGACATCGACTCGCTGCGGAGACTTGCCGATGAACTTCTCGGCGCCGCCGGGCCCGGCATGTATGCCGCCCCGCATACCGCGCGGATTCTGCGCGATCTGCTGGCTGGGCCCGGGGGCGCGTGGCTGAGCCGCCCGCGCAGGTGAGCCGCGCCCGAATTCTGGGCCTATCTGCTTGCGCGCTGCTGCTGGTGGTTTTGACTGGGGCGGGACTTTACGAACAGCAGCAAAACCGGATTGGGGTATTCGTCGCCGTCGCGCTGGTTCAGGGCGCGGTCTATTTTTTTGCCGCGGCGCTGATTTGGCGCGGCGGCGGGTCGCGCAGGGTTCTTGTGCTGATCCTTATGGTCGCGGCAATGATGCGGCTCGCCGTCTTGTTCGCCCCGCCTTACCTGTCGAGCGATATCTATCGCTACATCTGGGACGGGCGCGTGCTGGCCGAAGGCATCAACCCCTACCGCTACATTCCGAACGACCCGCAGCTCGAAGCGCTGCGCGACTCGACCATCTTCCCGAAGATCAACCGCAACAATTACGCGCCGACGATCTATCCGCCCTTGGCCGAGGCGATCTTTCTTGCGGTCACCCGGTTTGGCGAGACAGTCACCGTCATGAAAGCGGCAATGCTTGGTTTCGACGCGTTGACGATCGCTCTGATGCTCCAAATGCTGATCGCCGGTAGTCTGCCCGCGACGCGGATCCTGATCTATGCCTGGCACCCGCTGCCGGTATGGGAGTTTGCCGGCAGCGGCCACATCGATGCCGCGGTCATTGCGTTCGTCGTGCTGGCGCTATGGATGCGCCAGCGCTTTCCGGGATGGGCGGCCGGGCTGGCGCTTGCCGCAGGCGTTCTGACCAAGCTCTATCCGGCGGTGCTGTTCCCGGCGCTGTGGCGGCGTTGGGATTGGCGGATGCCGCTCGTTTTCGCCCTGGCGATTGTGCTGGCCTATTTGCCGTTTCTCGGCGTCGGCTGGAAGGTATTCGGCTTTCTGCCGGGCTATGCCGCGGAGGAAGGCTTCACCGCCGGTGGCGCCGGTTTCTACCTTTGGAGCTTGGCGAATGCCGTATTGCCGATCAGCGGGCTGCCAGGACTTGTCTACGTCTGTGCCGTCGCAACGGTTTTGGCCGGGCTTGGCATCGTCATCGCGTTCCGCCCTCGCAATGCGGAACTCGACAGACCCGGCGCTGCGCTGCTCGCCACCGCGTTCATCCTGTTGCTGTCGCCGCATTACCCCTGGTATTTCGCCTGGCTGATCGCGTTTGCTTGCCTGCTTCCCTCTTACTCGCTGCTATGGTTGACGGCGTCGAGTTTTCTGCTTTACGTCGTTCCGGTCGGGTCGCAATTGGTGCGAGACCGCAATCGGCTGATAGCCGAATCGGCGATCTATCTGCCATTCGCGGCGCTGGCCGCGATCGAATGGTGGCTACAGCGCCGTTGGGAGCCGCTGAATAATGCCGAGCGCGAGCCCCGCTGAGGTCGATCCGCGCCGCTATTTCGCGCATATCGTCGACGAGCGCGGCCCGGTTGCCGAAGCTGAGCCGGTCTGCCTCTATCTGGAGACGACGAACCGCTGCAACCTGTTGTGCACGACCTGCCCGCGCACCTTCGAGGCGCTGGAGCCGCCGGGCGACATGAGCTGGGAATTGTTCACCGAAATCGTCGACCAGTTTCCGCGCATCGCGCGCGTGGTCTTGCACGGGGTCGGCGAGCCGATGATGGTGCGCGCGCTGCCGCGCATGATCAGGTATCTGAAGGACCGCGGCACCTATGTGCTGTTCAACACCAACGGCACGCTGCTCAGCGCGAAGAAGGGCCGCGAACTGATCGATGCCGGGCTTGACGAGCTGCGCGTATCGCTCGACGCCGCCGAGCCGAAAGCATTCAAGCTGGTGCGCGGGCGCGATATGTTTCATCGCATCGTCCGCAATATCCGCGCCTTCCGGGCGATGCAGAAGGAGCTCGGGGCCGAGAAGCCGCGCGTGTCGCTGTGGCTTACCGGGCTCAAGGAAACGGTCGATCAGCTCTGCGATTTTGTCCGCCTCGCATGCGAGATCGATGTCGGCGAAGTCTATCTCCAACGCCTCGTCTACTTTCCCGAAGGCCAGGGGCTGGCTCGTGAGCAGTCGGCCTTGTTCGCCGGTGGCGAGGACGAGGAAGGGCGGCTGATCGGGGCCGCCGAACAGCTCGCCGAGGAGCTCGGCATCAGCTTCAATGCCTCGGGCGCGACCGATCCGGCGACGAGCCTGAAGCCGCAGGACGAAGCGCAGCCCTGGTCCCTGTGCCGCCGTCCCTGGAGCTTGATGTACATCACCGCGCATGGGCGCGCGATCCCGTGTTGCATCGCACCGTTCTCGATGCGCGGCTATGACAGTTTCACCCTCGGCGACGCGACGCAGCAGAGCCTGCGTGAGATTTGGAACGGCGAACGGTATCAGCATTTCCGCGCCGCGCTGCTGAGCGACAGCCCACCCTCCGCTTGCGCCGGCTGCGGTCTGCGCTGGAGCCTGTGACCCGACTCAGACACGCACGGATTTGGACAACACCCGCCGAGATTGCTTCGCTTCGCTCGCAATGACGGCTAATCACAGCGTCATTGCGAGGAGCGGAGCGACGAAGCAATCTCGATCCGCTACGGACCACCTTACCGGACCGAGAATCGCGGTGGTGATCCCAACGCTGAACGAAGAAGAGGCGCTCCCTGGCGTGCTGGCGGCGATACCCTCCGGAATCGCCGACGAAATCATCGTCGCCGACAGCGGCAGCACCGACCGCACCGTCGAAGAGGCGCAGGCGGCGGGTGCCCGTGTGGTCAGCGAAACCCGGCGCGGCTATGGCCGAGGTTGCCGCGCCGGGGCCGAGGCGGCCGGCGATTGCGATATCATCGTGTTTCTCGACGGCGATGGCAGCGACTGCCCGGAGCTGATGCCGGATCTGATCGCGCCGATCGCGCAGGGCGAATACGATTTCGTCATCGGTTCGCGCACCCGCGGCCGGCGCGAGCAGGGCAGCATGAGCCCGCATCAGCTGCTCGCCGGCTACATCTTCGGCGCCGCAGTGCGGCTCCTCTACGGCGTTCGCTACACCGATATGTGTCCGTTCCGTGCGATCCGCCGCGACGCGCTGATGCGCCTCGGGATGCGCGAGATGACCTACGGCTGGAACCTCGAAATGCAGATGCGGGCGGCGCGGGCGGGATTGCGTATCCTGGAGCTGCCGGTCGCGCATCGCCGCCGCGCCGGTGGCGTCTCCAAGGTTTCAGGCAACCTGGTCGGCACCATCAAAGCCGGTTGGCGGATTGCCGCGACGTTTGCGCGGGTCGCGCTTGAGGCAAGGCGGCCCTTGTAGGGCTGGTCGGGATCCGATTTTCACGCCAGCCGCGATCGGCCATCCACCTCACGCCTTGTCGAGCCAGAAGGTGTCGAACCGCACGACATCGTAGATGCCGAAATAGTCGGCGGGGTTGTGCCCCTTCACATAGCTGTACCAGACGTCGTTGATCTGTTCCCAGGCGACCGGCAATACCGGCGGGTCCTCCTCCATGATCGGTTCTGTCTGGCGGACCAGCTCTAGTCGCTTTGTCGGATCGACCTCGCGGTCGATCTGGTCGACCAGCGCATTGAACTTTTCGTTGTTCCAGAACCCGTAATTCTGCGGCCCGCCTGTGCGGTACCAGGCGTTGAAGTAATCCGACGGGTCGAGCAGCGTGGAGACGATCGCGCCGATCGCCAAGTCGAAATGACCGCTCGCGGTGTCGTCGAACCACACCGATTCGACGACGGTGCGCAGGTTGCACTGGACGTTGAGCGCCTCTTGCAGCATCGCTTGGATTGCCTGCGCCCACAGCTTGAAGCTGGGCACGTCGCGCACCAGAAAATCGAGGCCTTGGATGCCGTCCGCGTGGCCGGCCGCGGCCATCAGCGCCTTTGCTTCCTTCAACGCGGGCGCGGTGTCGGTCTGGTAGCCGATGCGCTTGAACAGCTCCTCGGTCGGGGTGGCGAACTCGGAGAACGGGTAGATGAAGCCGCCGACTCGCATCGGCGTCACATCCTTGACGACATCGACCAGGGTGTGCCGGTCGAAGGCGAGGTGCAGCGCGCGACGCACCCGCGGATCGTCGAACGGCTTTTTCTTGCTGTTGACCCAGGTGCCTTGAATGACGCTTTGATTGAAGCGCGCAACCGATATGCCCGGTGTTTCCTTGGCCTTGCTCCAAGTGACCGGATCGGTGATGCGGATGTAATCGACCCGGCCGGACAGGACCGCCGATCCCAGCTCGGTCGAAAACGGCAGCGCGTGGAAAAACTGGATGTTGTCGAGATAGGGCAGACCCTTGTTCCAGTAATTCGGGTTCCGCTCCATCAGCCAGCTTTCGTTCTCGACCCGCTTGACGCTCTTGAACGGGCCGGTGCCGGGATAGATCTCGACCTTGCGCAGGTTGTAGTTGTTGTCCTCCAGCGTCTTCTTGCGGACGATGACGTTCCAGCCGCTGGCGATCGCCGACATGATGAAGTTGGCCGGCCGCGGCTCGGCCAGTTTGAACTGCACCGTGTATTTGTCGGGCGCGGCGATCTCGCTGACCGCCCTGAACAATACGCTGCGCGGAATGCTGACACCTTGCGGCGGCTTGGCGATGCGGTCGAAGGTGGCCTTCACGTCGTCGCTGGTCAGCTCGGCGCCGTCGTGGAATTCGACGCCTTTGCGCAAGTGGAAGGTGTAAGTCTTGCCGTCCTTCGAGATCTCCCAGCTGTGGGCGAGATCGGGAATGATTGTCCTGCCGCTGTCGCGCGGGTCGCGCCGGATCAGATTGTCGAACATGCAGCCTTGCGAGCCGAGATTGTTGATGGTCCCGGACTGGTGCACGTCGAAATGCGGCGGCCGCATCGTGATGCCGTAGCGGAGCGTCCCGCCGCGTTTCGGGTTGGGTTCGGGTGCCGCGAGCTGGAATTTCGAGCCGTCGAACTCCATCGGCAGGTCGGCGGCGCGCGCCAGCCCCCACGGCATCCCGTAAGCGCTCGCCGCCGCAACGGCACTGGTCTTCAGGAACTCGCGGCGGGTCCACCGCGGATTCGCGACCGGCTTATCGCTCATGACGTCTTCCCCTCCCTGCTGGGCCTTTCCAGAACCGATCACGGCGTGTTCTGATGGCTTGTCGGTTTGTGCCGCTGCTCAAAAATAGCACCGAACAGGCAGGTGTCACTCTTGAACGACATAGAGCCGCTCGAAAGGCCGGTTGCGGGTTCCGGCGCAGCCGATCCTCTGCTCGAGATCGATAACCTGCAGACGCATTTCTTTACCCGGGCCGGGGTGGTGCGGGCGGTCGACGGCGTCTCCTACAGCGTGCGCGCGGGCGAGACGCTCGGTGTTGTCGGCGAGAGCGGCTGCGGCAAGAGCGTCACGGCGCTGTCGATCCTGCGCCTTGTTGCCAGCCCACCGGGGCGGATCGTCGGCGGCCGCGTCCTGTTCGAGGGCCGGAACCTTCTGGAGCTGACCGAGCGCGCGATGGAAGACATTCGCGGCAACGATATCGCGATGATCTTCCAGGAGCCGATGACCTCGCTGAACCCGCTTCTCACAATCGGACGCCAGATCGGCGAGGCGGTCGCGCTGCACCGCGGGCTATCCGGGCGCGAGGCCTGGGACGAGGCCATCGAGATGCTGCGCCGGGTGCACATCCCTGAGCCGGAGCGCCGGGTCCACGCCTATCCGCATCAGCTCTCCGGCGGTATGCGCCAGCGCGCAATGATCGCGATGGCACTGTCGTGCAACCCGAAGCTGTTGATCGCCGACGAGCCGACCACCGCGCTCGACGTGACGATCCAGGCGCAGATTCTCGATCTGATGCGTGAGCTGCAGGACACCACCGGCGCCGCGATCATCCTGATCACGCACGACATGGGCGTTGTCGCCGAGAATGCCGACCGGGTCATCGTGATGTATGCCGGCCGCAAGGTCGAGGAGGCGAGTGCCGACGACCTGTTCGAAAGCCCGGGCCACCCCTACACGAAGGGGCTTTTGGGCTCGCTGCCCAATCTGGAGATCGCGGCGCGGACCGATACCCGCCGGGCGCGGCTGAGCGAGATCAAGGGCATGGTCCCCTCGCTCGCCAACCTGCCGCGGGGCTGCAGTTTTGCCCCGCGCTGCGGCTTCGCGACCGAAGAATGCCGCGCCGCCTATCCACCGCTCACGCAGTACCGGCCGGGACACTGGGTCGCCTGCTGGCACGCCGACCGGCTGCTGGGTGACGCGTGACGACCGGACAGACAGCCGCGCCACAGACGAACAGGCCGCTGCTTGAGGTGCGCGGCCTCAAAAAGCACTTTCCGGTCCATAAGGGAGTGTTTTCGCGGGTTTCCGGGCATGTCTACGCGGTCGACGGCGTCTCGTTCCGCATCGAGCGGGGCGAGACCTTGGGTCTCGTCGGCGAGAGCGGCTGCGGCAAATCCACCGTCGGCCGCACCATTCTGAAGCTGCTGGAGCCGACCGCCGGACGGATTTCCGTGCGCGGCGAGGATATCACCGACCTCGACCGGGAGCAGATGCTGCCCTATCGGCGACAGATGCAGATGATTTACCAGGACCCCTACGCCTCGCTCAATCCGCGCATGTCCGCCGGCGAGATCGTCGGCGAGCCGCTGGTGATTCACCAGGTCGGCAGCGCCGCCGAGCGGCAGGAACGGGTGGCGAGCCTGTTCGAGCGGGTCGGCCTCAGGCCCGAGCTGACCGGCGCCTACCCGCACGAATTCTCTGGCGGTCAGCGCCAACGCATCGGCATCGCCCGTGCACTGGCGTTGAGCCCGGAATTGATCGTCGGCGACGAGCCGGTCTCGGCGCTCGACGTGTCGATCCAGGCGCAGATCATCAACCTGTTGATGGATCTGCAGGACGAGTTGAAGCTGTCATACCTGTTCGTCGCCCACGACCTCGCGGTGGTCGAGCACATCTCGCATCGCGTGGCGGTCATGTATCTCGGCCGCATCGTCGAGACGACCGACAAGAAGAGCCTGTTCGAGACGCCGCTCCACCCCTACACCGAGGCGCTGCTCTCGGCAGTGCCGATCCCGAAGGCGCGGGCGAAGGGTCGCAACCGCGTGATCCTGACAGGCGACGTGCCGAGCCCGATCAACCCGCCACCGGGCTGTCATTTCCACGCCCGCTGCCCTTATGCGATGGTGCGCTGTCAAACGGACGTCCCGGCACTGCGCGAGATCGTGCCCGGCCACTGGGCCGCCTGCCACTTGCATGAGGGCGGCGTCACCTACCCGCTGGCGAAACCAGCCGCAGCGTGACGCTTCGTGCAGACGCACGCGAACTGATAGACTGTTCAACAACGACCGAGATGCACTGAAGGCGAGGCCGCTCCGCGGTTCGCTGGCTGTGGAATCAGCAGCAAAAAGGGGAGAAGCCGATGCCGTTGCCGTTGGATCGCCGCCATTTTTTGCACGGATCCGTCGCGCTCGGCGGCTCGTTGCTGAGCGGCAGCGTTGTGTTGGACCACGCGGCGCACGCGGCAATAGTGCGCATCGACGCGCCGCAAGTCGAGCGGATCGTCGTGCGCGAGGTCACCGACGGAGCACATGACATATTTCTGCGCGGGTCCGAGGCGCCGGGCCTCACCGTCCAGCGCACCGCGATGACCGATGCCGCGCAGGGCCGGACGCTACACAGCGAATGGGGCCTGGCCCTGCACATCGAGTCGCATCGGGGCGGCGACGCGAAGCAATACCTGCTCGATTTCGGTTTCACCCCGGAAGCTTATGCGAACAACCTCGATCTGCTGAAGATCGACCCGGCGGCGGTGGACGCGCTGATCATGAGCCACGGCCATTACGACCATTGCGGCGGCCTGATGGGTTTTCTCGAAGCGCGGCGCACAAAGATGCGCAAAGACCTGCGCCTCTACACCGGCGGCGAGGACGCCTTCTGTCACCGGATGCTGCGCACCCCGGACGGCACCTTCAGCGATTATGGGCCACAGATCGACCGGCGTCGGCTGAAGGCGCTGGGGGTGGAAACCGTGCAGTCGGAGGCACCGGTTGTGATCGAGGGCCATGCCTTCACGACCGGGGCGGTGCCGCGCACCAGTATCGAGCACGTGTTGCCGAACAGCTGGGTCGAATTCGGCGTCAAGGACGGGCTCGGCTGCGACCCGAACGCCTATATGGACCACCATTTCACGCCAGAGGAGCTGGCCGGCAAGCCGCAACCCGACCAGCATTGGCACGAGCACGCGACATGCTTTCGGCTGGGCGATCGCGGCCTCGTCGTGATCAGCTCCTGCGGACACGCCGGCATCATCAATACCTTGAGACGCGCCCAGGAGGTTAGCGGCGTCGACAAGATCTATGCGCTCGTCGGCGGCTTCCACCTGGCGCCTGCGCCCGACGATTATCTGCGCCAGGTCATGGCGGAGCTGAAGAAGTTCGATCTCGAGCACGTCCTGCCGATGCATTGCAGCGGCCAGAACTTCGTCGATCTGGCCAAGCAGGAAATGCCGGAGAAGCTGGTGCTGTGCACCACCGGAAGCCGCTACACCTTCACCGCCTGAGCGGGCATCCACAGAGCGGCGCTATTGCCGAATCGCGCTACGAAGGCGCGGGTCGAGGAAATCTCGGATGCCGTCGCCGAGAAGATTGAAGGCGAGCACGGTGATCGTGATCGCGCAGCCCGGAAACAGCACCAGCCACCACGGCGGCACCAGTCCCGCATTCAGGGAATCCGCCAGCATGTTGCCCCAGGTCGGGGTCGGCGGCGGGATGCCGACGCCGAGGAAGCCGAGCGAGGCCTCGATGACGATCGCCACGCCAAGATGCGCCGTGGCGAGGATCAGATAGGGCGCGATGCATTGCGGCAGGATGTGCCGCGCCATCATCCGCAGGTGCGAGGCGCCAAGGCCGCGCGCCGCCTCGACATAGGACATTTCTTTCACCGACAGCACCACCGCGCGGATGACGCGCCCGCCGAATGGAATGCGGGTGATCGCGATCGCGACAATGACGGTGCCGAACCCGGCCCCCAATGCCATCGCAATCGCCATCGCCAGGATCAGATCCGGAAAGGATTGCAGGAACTCGATGATGCGCTGGCTGATCAGGTCGAAACGGCCGCCGAAATAGCCGCTCGCCAGCCCCCACACCGCGCCCAAGGTAGTGCCGAACAACACCGCGCCGATCGCCACCGCCAGCGAGGCGCGGCTGCCGTAGATGACCCGGCTCAGCGTGTCGCGGCCGATCTGGTCGGTGCCGAAATAATGCGGCGCCTCCGGCGGCTTGGTCATGTGCCGGAAGTCGGATTTGAGCGGCTCGTAGGGCGCCAGTACCGGCGCGGCGATCGCGACGAGGAGGATCCCCGCGGCGACGCAGCCCCAGAACGCGGAAAACGGCGAGCGCCTGGCGAATGTCTTCAAGGCGCCGGCGAAGCGACGCCAGCGCGAGGCTTCGATCTTTGGCGGGACTTCTTCGATCGGGTAGAGGACTTCCGGCTCGGCGATCGTCATCGATAGCGGATCCTCGGATCGACCCAGGCAATCGTCACATCGACCAGGATGTTCAGCACCACGAAAACGCAGGCATAGAGAAACACCAGGTTCTGCATCACAAAGACATCGCGTTCGCTGACCGCGGTAAACATAGCGTAACCGAGGCCCGGGGTGCCGAAGGCGCGCTCGACCGGAATCGAGCCGGCAAGGACAAACCCGAGCAAAATCCCCGACAGGGTGATGACCGGCAGCAGCGCGTTCGGCAGCGCGTGCAGGCGGACCACCATGCGCCCGTTCAGCCCCTTGGCGCGCGCTGTGCGCACGTAATCCTCACGGATAACCTCAAGAAGGCTGGAGCGGGCCATCCGGGCGATATAGGCGGCCTGGCCCATGCCCAGCACCACCGCGGGCCCGATCACGATCTGCAGATTGGCCCAGGGGTTTTCCAAGAGCGACGCGCCGGCGAGCGGCGCCCGATAGCCGAACCAGAACAATGAGGCCAAGACAATCAGCATCCCCAGCCAAAAGCCCGGGACGGCGAGAAACAGGATGCTGATAAACCGTGAGATGTTGTCGCCGAGCGTGTTCGGGCGCAGCGCGCTGACGATCGCCACGGGTATGCCGACGAGCCAGGACAGCACAACCGAGATCAGCGCGATCTCCGCTGTCAACGGCCCGCGCCGCGAGACCATCTCGGCGACGCTCTCTGACCGAAAGAACGAACGCCCGAGGCTGCCCTCGGCGATGTCGCGCATCCAGTGCAGGTATTGCACGACCAACGGGTCGCTGAGGCCGAGCTGCGCCATGTAGCCGGCGCGATCGGCCTCGCTGAGCTTGGTGAACCCCTCCGGGCCGAAGATCGCGACGAGGGGATCGCCCGGCAGGATGCGCAACACCATGAAGACGATCAGCGATACGCCGATCACGGTCAGCGCACCAAAGCCGAGACGACGCACGATATAGCTGTACATTCTGGAAACGCCGAACGTCCGAAGGCGCGAGCCCCAAGCTTATTTTCGCTTAGACTGCGGTGCCGGCGGCGTCGCGGTCAAGCGGCCCGTCCTCCGATCGCCGGCCCGATGAACGCCCCGGCGCAGCAACGAGCTTTGTGCGTCAGACCCCGATCGCGGCTTTGACCCGGGCGGCGGTCAGCGGAATGTCGCGCAACCTGACGCCGGCGGCATCGGCAACCGCGTTGGCAATAGCCGCCGCGGTCGGCCCTTGCGCCGCTTCTCCGGTGCCGAGGAAAGGCGTCCCCGGCCGGTCGATAACATGGATGTTGACCTCGTCCGGCACCGCCGAGAAGCGCAGGATCGGGTAGCTGGCCCAGTCGCGGCTGGTGATGCGGGTCCGGTCGAATGCGACGCTTTCATAGAGCGTCCAGCTGGCCGATTGCAGGACGCCGCCCTCGATCTGGTTCTTGATGCCGTCGGGATTGACCGCCTCACCGCTGTCGACCGTCGCGATCGCCCGCGCGAGGCGCACCCGGCCGCTCTCGCGGTCGAGCTCGACCTCGACCGCGAGCGCCATGTAAGCGGCGAGGTTTTTGTAACGAGCAAAGGCGAAGCCGCGGCCGCGGCCCGGCTGTTTCTTGTATCCCGTCCAGCCGAAGCGCTCTGCCGCCGTTGTAACGACCTCGCGGGCGCGCGGATCATCGAGATGGCGCAGGCGGAACTCGACCGGATCGGCTTGGGCGGCTTGCGCCAGCTCGTCGATAAAGCTCTCGATCGAGAAAATGTTCATATAGGCGCCGAGGCCACGCAGCGCCGACACCCGGATCGGCATCGCCGGCACAAAGTCGTAGACGACCCGGGCATTGGGGATCGTGTAGAGCGGCGCGGCGTTGCGATGCCCGCCGCCTTCCGGCAAGGGCAGCGGCTTCGGCGGCGGTTGCGGAATGGGCGCGGACCCAAGCCAGGCCGGCATCAGATTGCCCGCCGGACCCGGCCGTGTCGCATGGGTGCAGCTGCGCACCGAATAGTCCCATGCCTGGATGCGACCGTCCGGCCCGAGCGCGGCGCGCGCCTTGGTGATCATCGCTGAGCCGTAGGGCTCCCAGCCGTGCTCCTCCTCGCGCATCCACTGCACCCGCACCGGACGCCCGGGCAGCGCCATCGCCAATAGCGCGGCGTCGGCCCCGGCATCGTCGGCGCCGTTGTGGCCGTAGCAGCCCGAACCCTCGACCTGGATACAGCGCACCTTCTCGGGCGGCAATTGCGTCAGCTGGGCAATCGCACCGCGCAGCGGATAGACGCCCTGGCTGTGCGTCCACACGGTCAGCGCACCATCCTTGAACAAACCGACCGCGCAGGACGGGCCGATCGATCCGTGCATCTGATAGGCGCGGCGATAGCTGGCCTCGACAACGTGCAGTCCGGAAGGCATTTCGCCAAGATCGTTGCGGACCGGCACCTGCTGCGTCGGCTGCGCCGCGAGCCAGTCGAACAACTCCTTTGGCTCGGGGAGTCTTGCCGTTTCCTCCCATCCGGCCGTAGCCGACAGCGCCCGCATCGCCGCGACCGCCTGGTATTCGCGCTCGGCGATGACCGCGAGATAGCTGCCGTCGCGATGCACTTTGAGCACGCCCGGCATCTTCTGGACCGCGGCAACGCCCGCCTTGCTCAGTGTGGCGCCATAGGAAGGGGGGCGCACGACCCGGGCATGCACCATCTCCGGCAGCCGCAGATCCTGCACATAGGCTTCGCTGCCGGTGACCTTGGCGGGGATATCGACCCTCGGCAGCGATTTGCCGACCAGCTGATGCTTTGCCGGGTCGACCAGCTTCGGTTGCGGCTCGGCCCGGACATGCAGCAGCTGGTCGCCCACCAGCTCGCCATAACCGAGCCGCCTGCCATCGTCGCTGACAACCGCACCGTCCAGGGCCTGCAGCCGCTCGGCCGGAAGCTGCAGCTTCGTCGCCGCCGCGCCGATCAACAGCGCGCGCACCTCCGCCGCGGCATCGCGGATCGCGGTGCCGCTGTCCTGCATCGAATGGCTGCCGGCGGTGTAGCCCTCATCGGGGGTCAGCGACGTATCGGCGGTGACGAGATGGATCGCCTCGGGCGCGACCATCAGCTCCTCGGCGGCGAGCTGGACCAGCGCCGTCTTGATCCCCTGCCCCAGCTCGGCCTTGCCGGTGAAGACCGTGATCTTGCCGTCGGCATCGATGCGGATCCAGGCGTCGAGCATCGGCGTCTTGTCGAGGCTGCCGGGCAGCTTTGGCCCGGCTGCCTGTGCCAAGATACCGCGCGGCATCAGCGAAAAGCCGACGACAAGCGCGCCGCCGCCAGCCAGCACCGCGCGCCGGGAGAGCATTGCGGCGCTCATCGCCGCGCCTCCCGGGCTGTCCCCGTCGGGTGATCGCGCATCGCCTCGCTCGCCCGACGGATCGCCCGCAGAATTCGCATATGTGTGCCGCAGCGGCACAGGTTCGGCTCCATATGGGCGCGGATCTCGGCGTCCGAGGCCGCTGTGTTGCGGTCGAGCAAAGCCTGCGCGCGCATGATCATGCCGGCCGTGCAATAGCCGCACTGCGCCGCCTGCTCGTCGATGAAGGCCTGCTGCAGCGGACCCGGCTTGTCGGCTGTGCCCAGCCCTTCGACCGTGGTGACGCGTCTATCTTGCAAAGCAATAACGGGGGTCAGGCAGGAAAAGACCGGCTCGCCCTCGACGATTACGGTGCAAGCACCGCACTGGCCGAGACCGCAGCCGAACTTGGCGGCATTGAGGCCGAGCTCGCCGCGCAGCGCGTAAAGCAAGGGCGTCGCCGGGTCGATGTCGAGCCGATGCGACGTGCCGTTGACCGTTAGCGTAATCATGACCGCTCCCTGCTGCGCCGGATATCGCGCATCTGAGTCTCCAGATCCGTCCAGGCCGGGGCCTGGCCGTAATGGGCGCGCAGATAGCCCAGCAACGCCGCGAGCTGCGCATCGGTAAACGCGCCGTCGAAGCGCGGCATCCATGGGCCGGGCTGACCGTCGGGCGGGTGGATGCCGTCGAGCACGATAAAAATCGCGTCGCGCGGGTCGGGCGCGGAGATCGCGGCGCTGAGCCTAAGGTCGATGCCGCGCGGCGAGACAATCGCCGGCCCGCCCAGATGGCAACTTGCACAGGCCCCGGCGAAGATCGCGGCACCCGTTTCCTCGCCGGGGTTCGGCTTGGCCGGCTCGACCGCCTCTCGCGCTTTGGCAAGCAATGCGTCGGCGCGCTGGTGTTTCTCGGGTGAGGGCTCCCCGATCCGGCCGGCGATATAAGCAGCGATCGCATACACGTCGGCTTCGTTCGCCTTCGCCAGATCCCCGACAATGGGCTGCATCGGCCCGGCCGCGGCGCCGTGCTCAGGATCCCGGCCCTGGCGCAGATAGGTGAAGAGGTGCGCCGCGTTCCACGGCACCGGCGCGAGCGAGGCCGCATCCAAGGCCGGCGCCGACCAGCCCTCCGCCTCACCGCCGGCGAGCGCCAGCTCGCCCCTCTCCGCGCCGAGCAGGTTGCGCGGGGTATGGCAATCGCCACAATGGCCGAGCCCTTCGACGAGATAGGCGCCGCGATTCCATTCGGCGCTCTGCCGCGGATCAGGCTGGAATGGCGTGTCATCGAAATACAGCAGGTTCCAGAACACAAGCGTCCAACGCTGATTGAGTGGAAACGGCAGGGCGTTCGCCGTCGCCCGGCTCGCCACCGGCACCCGCGTCATCGCAAAGGCATAGAGCGCGCGGACGTCCTCATCGCTCGCGCGGGCGAAATGGTCGTAGGGAAAAGCCGGATAGAGATGATGCCCGTCGCGCGCGATACCCTCGCGCATCGCCCGGCGGAACGCCTCCTCCGACCAGCGCCCGATACCACTGTCCGGGTCGGGAGTGATGTTGGTGCTGTAGATCGTCCCAAACGGGGTCGGGATCGGCCGATTGCCGGCATAAGCGGGACCGCCCGGCACGGTGTGACAGACGATGCAGTTGCCGATTGCCGCGAGCTGCGCCCCCTTCTCAACCAGGCTGCGGTCGAACGCCGCGCGTGGCGGCGGCTCGATCGCGGCGATCTCGGCCCGCTGCGACCACAGCACGAAACCGCCGACCGCGAGGATCAGCAGGATGGCAATCGCCAGGAGGATGCGCAGGATCCGCATGGGCCGTCACCGCGGTCGTGGCCATCGCACTAATGTATCTACCCAATCCCGACATCATCGAAGATGCTTTCGGGACGCATCCGCGCCGACGATCTGGGCGAAAGTGGCGACATTGCGCCGCGGTCACCCGTCGCGGCCCTTGCTAGCGTCCGGCTCCGGCTATCGCCATCGGCTGGAGCGACAGCAGGTCGAGCGCGAACACACGATCAAAAAGCCAGACTCCGGCCAGCAACAAAGCGCCCATTGAAACTCCGGGAGCTATCAGTCGGCGGTAGGCGGCCTCGTGCCGCAAGGCAACGGCGATCGGCACCAAAAGCAGAGCAAGCGCGATCTGCCCGGCCTCTACGCCGAGATTGAAGCTGCCCAATGCCAGCGACATGCTCAGCGGCGACAGCCGCATTGGCCCCAGCGCGCTGGCGAACGAAAGACCATGGATCAGCCCGAACAGGAAGGCGACCTGCCAGCGCAACCGCGGCAGGATCGGGCGGATATTGTCGAGCGCTGCCAGCATGATCGTCACCGCGACCGCCGGTTCGACAAGCCGCGCCGGCAAATTGACCGCGCCGAGCACCGCCGGAGTCAGCACGATGGCATGCGCAAGGGTAAAAGCGGTCAAGGTCTTGATCGTCTCGATCAGCACCCGGCCGAGTCCATCGATCGCCACCCAGCCATTGCCATCGCGCCGGTGCAATGCCGCCGTCACCAGCAAGACGGCGACGAACAGCAGGTGGTCGTAGCCAAGCAGAATGTGGTCGAACCCGAAGCGCAGGAATTGGGTGACCTGATCGCCGAGCCGAGACGGGCCGGCATCGACCGTGATCTGGGCATGGTCCGGGGTCAGCACCTCGCTCTTGACCTGGTCGCCGGCAGCAATCGTGAGCAAGCCGCGATGGCTCGGATCGAGATCGAAAAGGAGTCGATAGCCAACGGTCAGTCGGCCGCCAGCCGGACATTCGGCGGTGAAGGGCAGTACCGCGTAGGCCGAGCCGGCGTGATAATCGACCATCAGATTGGTCGGTTTGAGCACGCATGCGCTGCCGCCCCGGGCTAGGGTCAATCGGCCGATGGCGTAGGCTGCAATCTCCCCCTCTTTGGCACGAAGCTCGCCCCAGGTGATGGTGCCGTCTTGATCGGCGTCGAGCCCGACCGCGACATCGAGGTCGCGCAGCGCGATATCCCATTGCCCGCCGGTCGCGCCGGCTTGGTCAATCTCGATGCGCAGATAGCTGTCGGAGGCGAGGTGGGCGCGCGCGGTGCCGGCGGCCGCGATCAGCGCGAGCGACAGGACGAGCCCGCGCAGCACTACACGCGACCGGTATGGCCGGTGAAGGACAGGGCAAGCACCATCAGGCCGATGGCGGCAATCCAGCTCGCCCCAGCCCGCCGGGCAATGCGGCCCCATTCGGTCTCGAGACGGCGAGCCGCGAGCAGGCCGTAACTCAACACGGAAGCGGCGGCTATCGAACCGCCCAGCGAAAACAACGCGATCGACAAACCCGCCGCGGCGTCAGCGCCTGCGGCGCCGCCGACGAGACCGCCGGCCAAGGCCAACCCGAGCACCGGCGTCGCGCCGACCCGCAGACGCATCGCCCCGGCCAAGCCGGCGGCAGTCATCAACGCCGCTGCCGCGGCGGCGAGGTCGAGCCGTCCCGCTTCACCGAAGCTGGCGCCGAACCAGACGCCCGCCAATGCGGCGACAAAGGCGGCGGCGATGACGCGGGCGTCCAAGCGACGATCCTGAAAGCTCGTCCAGATCGCCAGGCCCAGCAGAAACCCAAGCTGATCGAGCGAGGTCAGTAGGTGCACAACTCCCGACCAGAAGCTGCCGACGCCTTGCAGTGCGGTGTGCGCCTCGGCCGAGGCGGGGATCAAGCAGAATGCGACGCCAAGGACAAGCCGGACTGTGTGTGTCGTGCGGCCTGCTCGCTTACGCTCCGGCATATCCGTAAACGAAATAGCAGCCGGTTACGGTGACCACTAATCCGCAGGCCCGTATGGCGATGACTCCGTTTGGCCAGCGGGCGAGCACCCCGATCATGATCCCCGCCAAGTGGAGCAGCCCGGTCGCGAGGACGAACCCGACCGTGAAGGCGAGGGCGTCGGCGGCGCCCGGCAACTCGGCGCCATGCGCGTGTCCATGCGCGATCGCAAATACGCCGACGATCGCGAGCGCGGCCCAAATCGGCAACCGGCGCGCCGACGCAACCAGCGTCCCGAGGACGACGACCGAAAGGGCGATCAGCAATTCGCCCGCGGGAAGCGGCATGCCGATGACGCCGAGCGCGCCGCCGACCGCCATGATCAGCGGAAAGGCGATCGGCAACAGCCAAATCGCCGGGGCGCCCAACTCCGCGCCCCAGATCCCGACGCTTACCATCGCCAACAGATGATCGAGCCCGGAGGGCGGATGCAGAAAACCGGCGGTGAACCCGGCCGCAGTCCCTCCGACGGAATGCGCCAGCGCCGGTTCTGCAACCAGCATTACCGGCGCCAAAAGGGCCACAGAGACAGCTGCGGTTTTTCGAATAGTTCTCACCGCTTCTTTCGAGATCGTTGCGCGCCGCAGAATTGCGTCGCGTGGTCGGTGAAGATGGCGCGCTCGCAGCGCGGCTGACAAGTCGAAAACCAACCAGTTCTGAACTAGAGTTATGGTTAATCACCGACAACTTTTATTGTTGGCTGGCGAGGCGCCATGCAACCGTGCACGCACACAAAAGTATGACGGGGAGGGTTCCATGAGGCCGAGTCTCGAAGGCGCGCTTCTAGGGGCGGCTGCCGCCGTCTCCCTCTTATTTGCATCGCCGGCGATGGCCGCCGATCACCGCGACGCGCCGACCATCGACGATTACAGCGCGATCGACATCAACGACGTGTTCATGTTCCGCGACCC
>Ga0070766_10000433_pt1 | contig 18293 bp, 9 predicted proteins | sample HubBroMetageWFT6_FD_69782 | JGI IMG/M metagenome (GOLD analysis project Ga0070766, IMG submission 69782) | Warmed and freeze-thawed soil microbial communities from the Hubbard Brook experimental Forest, New Hampshire - Hubbard Brook CCASE Soil... | ecosystem: Environmental > Terrestrial > Soil >...
TCCCACCGAGTGGAGTCACGGTGAGCGTATAGGTAGCCAGCGTACCCGCTTTGACGGTCACTTTGCTGATCGCACTGGCAAGGGTGAAATCCAATCCTGTGCCACTCAGCCCCACGATCTGGGGACTGTCCGTCGCACTGTCGCTAATCGTCAGGCTGCCAGTACGAGTTCCAGCTCCGGTCGGGGTAAATGTAACGCTGATAGCGCAGGTTGACCCCGGGGTCAGAATTGCGGGACAAATGTTCGTTTGCGCGTAGTTTCCCTGAACTTGAATCCCGCTGATGTTCAAAGCAATGTTTCCGTGATTCGCCAGCGATATACTCTGCACCGTAGCGGAAGATCCTACCGGCACAGCGGGGAAAGCCAGGGAGACGGGAGTCAGGACAGGGAGGGCTGCTAAGGGAACCCCAGTGCCGCTTAACCCCAAAACTTGGGGACTGTTTGCCGCACCATCGCTGATGGTCAACGCACCGCTGCGGACTCCAATAGCCGCCGGCGTAAACGTCACATTGATCGTACACACCGAACTTGCGGACAGAATTGCGGGACAGTTGTTCGTTTGCGCGTAGTCCCCGGTAATTTGAATGCCTGCGATACTCAGATCCATGTTGCCGTCGTTTGCCAGCGTTACCGCCTCTGCTGTTCCGGAAGACCCCAGGGGCACACTCGGAAATATCAGACTGCTCGGGGCCAGTCCGACAACGGCACCGGACCCGCTACCGTCTAAACTGATAAGGTGTGCCGAGCCGGCCGCATCGTCTTGAATCGCAATGGATCCAACCCGAAGCCCTGATCCTACAGGAGAGAAAGTAACGGAAAACGAGCAACTCCCGGCGGCCGGTACGCTGTTTCCGCAGTCATTCGTCTCTTTAAAGTCGCTGCTGCTCGTGATCGATGAAATGGTGAGCGGGCCACTACCCATATTGCGCAGCAAAACACTCTGGGGCTGGCTGCTTGAGCCCACGACCCGATTGCTAAATTGCAAAGAAGCCGGACTGAGTGAAACTGCCGGAGCCGCGTCAGGTCCGATCTTCAGAATAAATACGTCGGTGCTTCCTCCCAATTGCTTTTGGAACGCCGACGGAGTGATCGGAAAATCCGTGGAGTCTGTAAATCCCGCGACATAGACATTGCCACTCCCATCCAAGGCCAGCGTCCCGGGTCCGGGCTGATCATCTCCGCTGCCGCCGAGATATGTCGCGAATAGCTGCGTAGTGGCTGCCGCGTCGATCTTCACCAGCAAAACGTCATTTCCTTTGCTGAAGTTTTCGATTCCGGTCACCGTGCTGAAGGAACCGGACGAAGTCACGCCCAGAACGTAGGCATCGTTGTTGCTGTCGAGCGCGATCGCTTGCGGAACGGCATTGTTGTTCGGTCCGAGAAACGTCGAGTACAACAGCGTCGTACCAGTTGGGTCGAACTTGCTGACGAAAGCGAAGTTGCATATCCAGGTAGAGATGCTGGGATCACAGATGCCGGTCGACGTGATGGGAAAGGTACCGTCACTCAGCGCAACCCCGGTGACATAGGCGGAGCCTGTGCTATCCACGGCGATCGCGATGACATCCGTCACTGAACCACTCGCCTCGTAAAAATAGGTTGAATATTGAAGATTTCCGCTGCCAGTAAATTTGCTGACAAATCCGACCGAGCTGTTTTCCTGCGTGGAGTCCGTGGTGAGATAGGCGCCGGAGGTGACCGGAAAGTTGTATGTGTTTGTCGAGCCGCCTAAGTAAGCATTGCCCGAAGCATCCAACGCCAGCCCTGAGATAGTGCTGACGGGCTGAGGCCAGCAGGGGGTTCCATTGCAGTTGAGGGGCACGTTCGAATTGCCACCGAAATAGCTGGAATAGACCAGAGAAGACCCGTCCGGGCTGAACTTTGTCAGGAAGCCGTAGTTGCCAAACATGCCGCCCAAGTTGGGGGAGACGGTAGATTGATAGGCGTTGGCAACCGGAAGATTCGTGGATGAGGTATAGCCGGCGATCAACATATTTCCTGCGCCGTCAACGGCAACGCCCGCCGGAATATCCGAGCCATTCCCTCCGAAGTATGTCGAATAGGACAGAGACGAACCATCGGAAGAAATCTTGCTCAGGAAGGTGTTGAATGTGCCGGGATAAGTCCCCTGGAAAGGCTTGACCATGGGGAAGTCGCTCGACGCCGTGCTTCCGGTGATGTAGACGTTGTTTGCAGAATCTAGTGCCAGGGCGTAACCGTAGTCCTGGCTGTTGCCCCCGAGATAGTCGGTATAGATTAGATTTGACCCGGTCGCATCAAGCTTTGCGACAAACACGTGGGTACTCCCGGCCGGCAGTGAACCTAACGTGCTTAGCGGAAAATCTGTGGAATCCGTCGAACCGGCGACGTATACGTTTCCTGACGAGTCGACGGCCAGTCCGGAAGGCTGGTCATTACCGCTGCCTCCAAGATAGGTTGAATAGACCAATACAGGATCGATAACCAGGGGTTTGGTCGAATCGTGCTGCGCCACGTGGAAACCAATATGGGATGAATCGCTTACCACATAGCCACCGTTCACTGGCAGGCGCTGGCCGTGCGATTCCTGATATACGGTTGGAGCCTGGAAATGAATTTTGCCGCCGCCGGTCGTAAGAACCAGGTTTCCTTCCGCATCCAGATGGATCTGGCCGGCTCCTTGGATTTCAAATTGAATCTGCCCCGGATCAGCGCCTGGTGCCACGGCGAAGTCGAACTCAAGTTGCCGATGGTTCCCGTAATAGAGCAAATCGATTCCGGGATAGATGTTTTTGTAACGCACCTGGGCATAGGTGGGCACATGCTTTTGCCATTTCGCAGGGTTGTTGCCAATAAAATAGTTAACGAGCCCTGGCTGCGGAACTTCTCCCATAGCGACGGGATTCTTGGTGGCTCCCAGAATCTTGAACTGAAGTGTTTCGTGCTTTGGAGGAACTCTGGGAAGCGTTTTTTCGATCGAATGATCTACTGTGCGTAGCGAGAGTACCAGTCCTTCGCTCGTAAGGAACGCCGTGTACCCCGCAGCCCGCGAAACAAACTTGACTCGAGAGTCAATCTGTCCGTGGTTCGCTTCGAACGTCAGCGGCAGCTTACCGTAGTTCGCATTGATCGAATCACGTGAGACCGGCGTAGACGCCGATTGGGCCAATGAAAGTCCGCTGATGGCGATTACAACGACGAGAATCCTCGTCAGATTTCTTGATTGCATAGGAATCTCTCCGCCTAAAAGGGGGCAGCCGACCGGTTGGGGGAATTATCAGGACCGGCCAGCAAGGAATAGAATGCATGGCGGGGACCGAAGCAGAGAAGCGGCAGTCTCCGCTTAAGCCTATGAATGCATGGCTTTTAGGCGGAGCCTTTGTGGGAAGGATGTGCCCTGGAAGAGCCAAATCGTCCAGGTTACAGACTCACGTCCGCCAACTAGACAGCAGGTTTTGGGTTGTTGCCTGAAACGCACCGATCAACCCGGCAGCAAAGGAGCAGTCATGCCAGCAGTCCGCTGGCCTAGGCCGTCCCTTTCTTGGGTTCTTCAGACTTCATTCTAGAAAGAAGTTGATAGATCGTGGCACGCCCGATCCCAAGCACTTCTGCGGCTCGAGCTTTATTGCCGCCAACACCTTCGAGCACACGAAGGATGTGCCTGCGTTGCAATTCTTCCAGAGGAAGGAAAGTCTCATCGCCTCCCAACTCTTCAGTGAGCGGTCCCCTAAGCCTATCGGGTAGATCGTTAATATCAATCAAGTTTGCATCCGTCATCATGCACGCATTCCCGATTACATTTTCAAGTTCTCGAACGTTTCCTGGCCAGGGATAGGTTGCCAAACGGGTTTGCGCCCTTCGCACGAGCCCGGCGATCGGCTTGTTGTACTCAGCGGAGAACTTTTGAATGAAGTATCGTTCCAGCAAAGGCAAGTCTTCGCGACGGTTAGCCAGAACCGGCATCGGAATTTCGACAACTCCTAAGCGATAATAAAGGTCCTCTCGAAAATGACCTTCGCGGACCATCTTCTTCAAATCGCGATGTGTAGCGGCGATGACGCGAACATCGATATTTCGAGGGGTCAGCGAACCCACGCGCTGCACCTGTCGATTTTGCAGGACGCGCAACAGTTTGGCCTGCGCGGCCGGTGCAAGTTCACCGATCTCGTCTAGAAAGATCGATCCACCGTCGGCGTGCTCGAACATACCGACCTTGTCCTGGGTGGCGCCCGTAAACGCCCCTCGCACATATCCGAAGAGTTCGCTTTCGACGAGGTTCTCTACCAGCGCGGAACAGTTGCAAACTATAAAAGGGCCTCGGGCAGCGGGACTTAGCCTGTGCAGAGCCTTGGCGGCGAGCTCTTTTCCCGTTCCGGTTGCTCCCGTCACCAATACGGTCCTGAAATGCGGAGCAATCCGTCGGATCTTTGCGTAGACCTCCAGCATAAGAGGACTGCGCCCCACCATGCCTTCGAATTGATATGCGTCAATCAGTTCTTGGTCGAGGCGTAAGGTTTTTTGTCGCATCTCGGCGTCATCCAACAAACTACTGATTCGGGACCGCAGCTTTTCGATCTCGATCGGCTTAGTCATGTAGTCGGCAGCGCCCTTCTGAATTGCTTCTACGGCTGACTCGGCGGAGTAATGGGCAGTAATCAAAATGACATCGACTCCAGCGTCCACGCTTACGATACGTTCCAAGAGCTCAATACCGCTGACTTTCGGCATCACCAGGTCCAGCAGTACAATCTTTGGTCTCGTTCGCAAGAACAGCTCGAAACCCTCTTCTGGATCTTGCGCTGTCATGATCTCCAAGCCCTCACGCTTCAGCGCTACCTTGATGATCTCGAGGTTCTGGGCATCGTCGTCAATCGCCAGTAACTTAAGGGCAACCGTTAAAGTCATTGAGCGCTCCCGGCTTTAGGGCTATTGGTGCGACAGCGATCATAAGTCGAAGATACATGAGCGGAGCAGAAAGTGGCATAAATTGACAGCTGAGGTCGAGAAACTCCCCAGAACAGCATGCCATCGAGCCTTCCTTGGGCGAAAGTAGGGCCCCTGCAGACGAAAAGAGAGCGAAGTCCCCGAGTAGCGTCTAAGTCTAAGCCAAAACTCCATTCCACTGTGGGAGGCCTGATAGGACGCTTATAGCAAATAGGGGAAGCGAGTCAAGTGGCAAATTATCGATCTCGCCGCAGGAAGCAACCGGCAGGGTGCGCAGCGCGACGGCCGACAATCCGCAGGTGCCGGGAGCACTGTCGCATCACTAATCCTGCAAAATCCATTCCGAGGTCCGCTCAATGAATTGGAACGCATAGCGCTGCCACGGCGTATCCGGTGCTTCGCTGCGCACGACCCGCACGCGGCCCACGTACTGTTCACGGCCGGGTCCCGAAAGAAAGACTTGCAAGGAAGAATCTGCCGCCAAAGCAAGAGGCAGTGTGCAGAGGAATCCGCCTGCGCTCACGTTCTCGGTCGTAGTGAGTTGCTCAAATGATCGCTGCGTCGAATCGATGCCCTTCACCTTCAAGATAAGTTTCATACGCACCCGCACATGTTTGCGACGTTCCGACGGTCTGATCAGTAGTTCTGACGCGAGACGGGCCTTCAACTTCGCGAAGTCAATGGGTTTCTCGAAATAGCCTACCGCGCCCAGGTTGCTCATGTACTCGCGATATTTGCCGGCTGACTCACCGGTCACGACGAAAATCGGAATGCGCGCCGTATAACTTAAGTTATGAAAGCTCTGGCACAACTCGAAGCCCGAGCAGTCAGGCATCATCAGATCGAGCAAGATCGCCCGAGGTTTGTGTTCCAGAGCGAGTCCCAGCGCTTGTACCGGATTGCCCGTGTCGATCGTCTCGTAAGTATCCGACAATCGCATCTTGATCATCCCGCGCAGGGCATCATCGTCGTCAACGATCAAAATCTTCTCCACTGCTTTCTCCTAAGTAACGAGGTTTCGTTTTTGAGCGCGGCGCCTAATCGGCTCCCGCTAGGACCGCACTACCATCAAGAGCCTGCCGAATCTTGCGGGCCAACTGTTCGCGGGTAAATGGTTTCGGCAGGAAAAAGCTGCCTTCCGCCAGCACCCCGTGTTCGCCGACGGTCTGGCCCGTGTACCCGGACATGAAAACCACTCGGGTGTCCGGCCGCTGCTTGATGAGCTGATCGGCCAAGACTCGCCCACTCATACCGGGCATTACAACGTCAGTCAGGAGTAGATGTATGGTCCGTTTGTGATCCTGACTTATTTTCAACGCTTCTGCTCCGCATTCGGCTTCCAGCACGTCATATCCGCACCGCTCGAGAAGGTGGCGACTCAGCTTGCGCAGAGATGCCTCGTCTTCCACCAGCAGTAAAGTTTCCGTTCCATGGGGAGATTCTCGAATACCGGCTTCCTGCTTTTGCGGGTCAACCGCAACTTCCACTTTCGGAAGATAGATCTTGAACGTTGTGCCAGCCCCAGGCTCGCTGGCAACCTCGATGTAGCCCCCACTCTGCTTGACCACCCCGTAAACCATCGACAATCCGAGGCCGGTGCCTTTTCCCTTCTCTTTGGTGGTAAAGAAAGGCTCGAAAGCGCGTGCCCGCGTCGCCGCATCCATCCCTATTCCGTTGTCAGTGACGGTGAGCAATATATAGTCGCCAACCAAAACCGGATAAGGATACCGGCGAACGAAGTCTTCATCCATATGGAAGTTGCACGTACTGAGTCGGAGCTCTCCGCCGGTAGGTAAAGCATCCCGCGCGTTCACCGCCAGGTTCATGACGACTTGTTCAATCTGTCCCTGATCTGCCCGAATGTTCACCAGGTCCGGGTCGAGTTCCGTCTTAAGCTGAACGTCCTCGCCAATCAGCCGTTTCAGCATTTTCTCCATATCATGGACCACAACATTCAGGTCCAGAACCCGAGTATCCATGACTTGCTGCCGGCTGAACGCCAGCAACTGTCGGGTCAAGCCTGCAGCTCTATGCCCTGCCTTCAACATCTCGTCTACACAAGTACGCAACGGACTATCCCCGGCCGTACCTTCTTGAACGATTTCTCCATAGCCGATGATAACCCCAAGGAGATTGTTGAAGTCGTGAGCGACGCCCCCTGAAAGTCTACCGACCGCTTCCATCTTCTGCGACTGCCGGAATTGCTCTTCCAAATGCTTGCGTTCGGTCACGTCACGATTCACAATGACCAACTTCTCGACCACTCCACCTTTACGGATCGTACTCGCCCTCGACTCGAGCATGCGCCAGCTGCCGTCCTTGTGTTTCATGCGGTATTCCAGGTTCGAGCCCGTGCCGGTGCGGCACGCATCGGCGCCAGCCTTCAGCACTTTCTCGCGGTCTTCGGGATGAATCTGAGCCATTGCCGTTGTGCCGCTTAGTTCCTCCGGCGTATATCCGAGAATTTGTTCGTACGATGGACTGTTGTAAAGTCTCCGCCCGCTGGTGTCCACGACGGCTATCATGTCCGCGGCGCTTTCGGTGATAAGCCGAAAGAGTTCTTCCCGTTCAATTACCTGCTTCCGCACCTCTTGGATCTGGAAATGTTGGTACATCGCATAAATATCGAACAACAATATCATCCCGACGAGCCCAAGAAGCGTGTCGCCGAGGGGTGATAAGTTTAAGTCCGGACGTCGAACGTGGAGAGAAGAGAAACCGAACGAAACAATCCCGCCGGTAAGAAGCAGCGTGATGACGACGGCGCAGGTCCACAACCACCAATCGCGCCGTTCAATGAGTCGCACGCGATCGCGCAGGCTGGATCGTCGATCGACCATTAAGATTTCTGGACCTAAAGATCCAACCGTTTCCTTCGAGGAGAGATCCATAACCTTCCTACAATCCTGTGCCACTATCTGTTCAGGCTTACGAGACTTGCGTTAGGGGAGAAACACTAAGGCAAGCATGCAGAAGACCATCTCACCCGCGGATCGTGAGTGGGCGAAATCTGGCAACCCTTTTATCGACAGCCTTTTGCGGAGAGAATGCGCGCCGGTCGAAGTTCTGACAGTTTAGGTAGTGTCCACGCCGCGGAATTCCGTCCAATTCTTGGACCGCGCCCGTCGCCGACTGAACACGAAGCAACGGTAATCGAAGGACTGGAACACCGAGAACGATCAGACTGCTTGATGTGTCCCGACCAGGGCGTCTCGCATGGCTTCCGAAATAGCCAAGATTTCAGCCCGGAATGTCAGAAAGAGGTCGGCCGCAGGTTGTAATGTGCGGTTGTGCCCCATACGCTCGAGGTCACCTGCTTTCTGTGCAGCAGCTGGCAGTCCCAGATATCCCAACTCGCTCTTGAGAGTGTGTGCCGTATTCTCGATCTTTTCCAGATCGCCGGTTTCAACTGCGTGCGCCAAGCTGGCGAGTTGCTTCGGAGTTTCTGTCAAAAATATCTGCACCAATTCGCGCAAGAGCTCTTCATCGCCCTCCAACCGCTCGAGCGCCGCGGCCGGATCCCAAATTGACGATGATCCGCCAAGTCCAGACGCTGCTGGCTCTTCGCGAACCTCGTGTTCCATGCGACACAACCTGGCGATCGTTTCGGCGATGGTCTGGCTGCTTACGGGCTTGCTGAGATATCCGTCCATGCCCGCTTCCAGGCAGCGCTCTTTATCCCCCAGCAACGCATGGGCGGTCATGGCGATAATCGGAATGTGAAATCCAGTCTTTTTCTCGCTCTCCCGAATCTGCCAGGTTGCCGTCAGCCCATCGACCTCGGGCATCTGCACGTCCATGAAGATGAGATCAAAACTCCCGCCCTGCAATTGCGACAATGCTTCTCTGCCGTTATGAGCTAGGACAGTCGAATGGCCCATCTTTTCCAACATTCGGAGGACCACTTTTTGGTTCACCGGATTGTCCTCGGCTACCAGAATTCGCAGGGTTCTCGAGCTTTCCAGAGAGTCCACGCGATGGATCGTATTCGGTGAGCTTTCACAAGTCTCTGGCCCCAGTACGGTCAGGATCGCTGACAGCAAATTCGACTCTCGTAAGGGTTTTGTGAGACAGGCTCGGACGCCCATCTCGCGGCTCTGTTCGATCTTCCCGCGCTCGCCGCCGGAAGCAACCATCATGATGATCGCCGCCGACAGATGCGTGTCCTGCTTGATTTTCTGGACTAACTGAAATCCGTCGATTTCTGGCATGCGGCTATCAATGATCGCCAACTGAAAGCCGGACCCCATTTCCTCCGCTTCAAAGATAGCTTTCAAGGCTGCTCGTCCACTCTCGACTCCTGTTGGTCTCATACCCCACCGTGCAATCATTTCCAACAGGATATCTCTACTGGTCTCGTTGTCATCGACCACTAACACCGGTAGCTGAAGGAGTGTAGTGGGTGGGGTCGGAAGCCTTTGAATACTCTGGGTTTCCGTAGTCTTGAAACTAACAGTGAAATGAAACGTGCTGCCCTTCCCAACCGAGCTTTCCAGCCAAACTCGTCCACCCATGAGCGCAACCAGTCGGGAGCAGATGGCCAGGCCCAGACCCGTGCCGCCATGGTTTCGCGTTGTGCTGCCATCGGCTTGCGCAAACGGTTCGAAGATAAGCGCGTGTTTGTCGGCGGGTATACCAATACCGGTGTCGGACACGCTGAAATGCAATCCGACTTCAGGACTGCTGTCAGGCACCATCTGTATTCGGACGACCACTTCTCCGAGGGAGGAAAACTTGATGGCGTTTCCCACAAGGTTTACCATCACCTGGCGTAATCGGCCGCGATCGCCCACTATCGATTGGGGAATCTGGGGATCAACGCGACAAGCCAGTTCAAGGCCCTTTTCGTGGGCCTTCACGGCTAGCACTGTCAACGTGTCCCCGACGGCATCCCGCAGATTGAATTCGATCGGGTCGAGTTCCAGTTTCCCGGACTCCACTTTAGAAAAATCAAGAATGTCATTGATGACACCCAGAAGCGATTCTCCTGAGGATTTCAGGGTGGTGAGGTAATCGCGTTGCTCCACGCTGAGGTCGGTATCCAGCACCAATTCGGTCATTCCGACAATCCCATTCATGGGTGTGCGGATCTCGTGACTCATATTGGCCAGAAACTCGCTCTTGATCCGGCTGGCTTCCTCTGCTCTGGATTTGGCGGCAGTCATCTGAGTATTGGCATCCAACAATTCGGCGGTGCGCTCCGACAACACGACCGCGATACGATGCCTCTCCGTTATTGCAGATCCCACGAAAAGCCCAGTAGCGGACAGTACAAACATGAGGAGGCCGCAACTGGGGAGCGAGATGCGGGTTAGTGGAGAGAAATGCAGCGCGACCACAATAGCGAAATTCAGAGCGAGCAACCCGGAGACAACCCTCTGGATTCCCTGACGCATAGCAATCCAGATGATCGGAATGAAAGTTAAGAAAAAGACCTGAAAGTTCCGGAATTGCGGTGAAAATACCACCCAAACCGAAAGTAATAGGGCAGAGATCTGACCGCCCACTTCTACCGCAATCCAATAGGTGGGCGTCTCCTTATGGCGTGTCTTCTTCTGGGGACGAGACAGCGCCGAAACTGGCGATAGTTGACTCCGCACCCACGGAAACACGTGGATGAGAAGAAACGGCGCGACCCCAAGCAACCCGACTTCATCTCCAAGAAACCAAACCGAACTAGATCGCCAGAATTCGCTCCACTGGATCGCATGATCTCCGGCCAGGCAAATGACGCCAACCCCAGTAGATGCCAGGGCAGCGGCGGTCGTGACCGACACATAAAGGACTACGTCGCGACGTCGATGTAATCCAAGATCGATCCGTAGCGGACCGCGCAAGACATAGGCGGCGGCAGCATAAAAGCTGACCACCGCGAGCACGCCGATGGTTTCGCTGAACGTCCGAAGGGGTTGGTCGTAGATCAGGGTACCCGCCAGGGCACCAGAAAAAAGCCCTAGAAACGCATACCATGGGCTGATTCCCAACATGATGGCCAAAAGCAAACCCGTTGCCGGATACCAGACCACAGAACCAAGGTGAGAGATTACGATGACTTCGGGCCGATTGAGCAGAAGAAACATCAGCACGAACGCAATCGAGAGCAGAAGATGGCGGAGGACAGCATGGCGCTCAGCTATGCCGAGCCTCGGCCGATTCCCGTTTAACGTTCCGCCTTCAGCAGTCATCGACGACATGAACTTTCCCGGTCGCTCACTAAGACTGCTTCCTGGCCTCGCCTCGCTTCGCACGAAGCGACCCTCACCCGGTTGCGCCCCGACCGCTTCGCCTCATATAGAGCGCAGTCGGCGACCGCCAGCAAGTCGAGAACCGGGATCTCATTTGCGGCCACGACTGCACCGAGGCTCGCCGTAACGTTTATCTCTCCAGCCCTGGTTGGAATCGGCTTCCCTGCGATTGCTATGCGAGTCCTTTCTGCTATGTTCGGCAAGTCCTCGATCGGGCAGTTGGAAAGCACGGCAACGAATTCCTCACCGCCGTAACGTCCCACGAAGTCATAGGATCGCATCGTCCGGGCGATGCGGCCTGCTCGTTCCTTCAGGACTGCATCGCCATTCCAATGGCCATAAGTGTCATTGACGCTCTTGAAGTGGTCGAGATCGATCATCAGAATTGCGGTCGAAGTCCGTGAACGGAAACCGCGTTGCCGTTCGCCGTTCAGCAGGTGCATGGTCGCTCCGCGGTCCACAGTCCGGTTAAGTCGTCGTGAGTTGCCTGAAACCGCACTGCCTAGCGAGTTGGAATCAATTGGTGTTGCAGGGTAAGAATTCGCTTACCCGCCCGTAACCGTGCCCGCAGTTCCCTGATGTCAAAAGGCTTCGTCAGGTAATCGTCAGCTCCGGCCTCGAGCCCATCTACAACGTCTTGCTTTTGATCTTTGCCAGAGAGCAGCAAGATATATTGATAGCGGCCGTGTTGCTTTTCTCGAATTCGGCGGCAAAGTTCGATTCCATCGATTCCCGGCATCATCCAGTCGAGGATCAGGAGCTCCAGTGAGTTAGGTTGTTGAAGCAGTTCCCATGCCTGAGTGCCGTCTTCCGCCGTAATTACCCGATAGCCCCAGCTCTCGAGACGGCTTTCGAGCACTTGGCGAAAAATGGGATCGTCTTCTGCAACCAGAACTGTTTCGGAGACACGTCTGAGAGGCTCAGGGTCCGGGACAGAGTTGCGGTGCTCGTCAGTGGCGCAAATGGCTTTTCTCCAGACGGTCCATTAACAGGTGAAGCTTAGCGTTGTCGGCCTCCGCACGAAAATCCAGGCGACTCTTTCCATGTTCGCGGAGCTGGCGCGGGGGCTCAGCTTCGGGCTTGGCTTCTTCGCCATTGCTGCTTCGGGTGGGTAAAGAAGCCGCGTGTGATTTCCGGAGAAGGTGTTCGCGTCCCGACGCTTGATTGGCAAGGATTGACTGCTCCTTGACCGTCTCCTGTAATGCCAGGATTCGCTCGCCGACTCGCACCCGCGCCTGAAGTTCGGCTGCTATCGGCGGCTTGGTGATGTAGTCATCCGCACCTGCCCGCAGCCCCGATACGATATCCGCCTCGTTGTTCTTGGCGGTTAGGATGATCAAATACATTGAAGATATCGATGAGCACTCCCTCACCTTGCGACAAACCTGAGGACCGCTGAGTCCAGGCATGACCCAGTCAAGGATCGCCAAGCGAGGAGCATCGGGGCGCTGTAGCATCTCCCACGCCTCATTCCCGTTATTGGCAATGATGATTTCATGGTCGTGCGCCAGAATCTGCTGCAGTAGCTTTTGGAAAAACGCGTCATCTTCTGCGATCAGTATTCTCATGCGGCTATTCCTGCTTCCTCGCTCCAGACTTCCCTCGCAAACACCTCGCCGATGGGGCGCCGTTGGCGCAACTTCTCCGGCAGTTCGTCCGATGGAGCCGAACCCGACCCTCAAGAGCACGGCGACTATAACTCGCTCTGTGATCTCTAACATTGCCCAAGTGACGGAATATGCGTTTGCACGAATCCTGCCATCGACCGTGAGCGAAATCTTCATCTCGCGAGAGTGGCCAGACGAGCTAAGTGGTATGCGTTGCATTGTCTTGTCAGGGAGTTAACTGGAGTTTCAGATTCCAGGCCAGGTGCCGGGCCTGGCTGGTGTCCGGTTCGAGGATTGATGTCTGGTTGTAAGACAGTGCCTCGGGAGTCTAGCTTTTGCCCCCGGCGGATGAAGCTACGCGATAGATCGTTGCGTCTTGAATTTCCCGGCGCAGATCTTCCCAGATATTGTCGGGCATTTCGAGAAAGGTTTTCACCACTTCCGGGTCAAATTGCCGACCGGCCCACCTGTGGATTTCCTCGCGCGCGGCTTGCAGCGTCTGTTTCCGCCGGTAAATCCGATCGGAGGTGATGGCGTCCAGCGTATCGGCCACTGAGAAAATGCGCGCCCCCAGGGGAATTTCGGCTCCCTTGAGGTTGCGGGGATAGCCACTCCCGTCGAAGCGCTCCTGATGAGAGTACACGATCTCAGCCGCTTCGGCGAGAAACGGGATCTTCTTGACGATCTGATAGCCGTGGTAGGCATGCTCCTTCATAATCGTCATCTCGTCGGGCTCAAGCTTCCCTGGCTTGTTCAGGATTTTGTCGGGAATCGCGATCTTGCCGATGTCGTGCAAGAAAGCTCCGCGGGCGATGGTGTTGATCTGCTCACGCGGCAAACCCATGGCGCGAGCGATGGCGATCGTGAAGGCCGTAACCCGCTTCGAGTGACCTTCGGTTTCACGATCTTTCAAGTCCAATGCGTCGCCCAGCGTCTCCAACGTAATGTCATAAGAGCGCTCTAAGTTGGCCATGGCCGCCTGCAGCTGATCGGTCCGGGCCTTGACCAGGGATTCCAGGTTCGTCTGATAGGTTCGGTTCTCCACCTTCAGGCGTCGGTTCTCCAGGGCGCGGCTGACAGTGTTCAGGAGTTGCTCGCGCTCGAACGGCTTCAAAAGGTAGTCGTATGCCCCGTTTCGAATGGCGGCCAGCGCCACAGAAATATCATGCACGGCGGTAACCATGACCACCGGCATGTCGGGATACTTCTCCTTGGTGCGCTCCAACAGGCCAATGCCATCAAGGTCCGCCATCATCAAGTCCGAAAGCATCAGTTCGAACTCTTCGCCCGAATTGAGAACCGCGAGAGCCTCCATACCGGAGGCCGCCTGTTTGCAGGCATAACCAGCAGTACCGAGCATGGACGCAACGATTTCCCGAATCGGTTCTTCGTCGTCAACTACAAGAATGCGATCTGGCATGGGATACACGAAAGTCTATCGGCGATTGTAACGCACCTTGGAGATGCCGAAAGTAATCACTGAGGTCCGGAAACTCCATCGAGAAAGTGCCCGGCCATGATATTCAGACACATGGATGACGTGCGTCCGCAATGCTAAGTGCCTACTGGTCGATTGGGAACACGGTTACAAGGCTTGGTCTGGCCAAGCCCACGGCGGCAGAGTTGACTCTGCTGATCCTGCTGGGCGCCTCCTTGCTCGCCCTGCGTACCTTTCGGGAAAGCTATCTTAAGGTCTGGATCCTGGGTTGGACCGCGTTTGTAGCTTCGCGCCTCGCCGAGCACTGCTTGGCAGTGAAAATACCGGCTCCGTTCGATTTGGTGGTGGTGCAGACAACCTTCTTGCTTGCCGTGGGATTGCTGGCGGGAGCCGTTCTGCTCTACACGCGTGGCCGCGATCTCCTCCTTCCATTGATGGTGATCACTCCCGTCCTGGTCGGCTTTGGCGGAGCCCGAGTCCTGCTCTGGCCCGATTCCCTGCCCTTGCGCGTCGCCGTAGAGGTCGGCTACCGCCTCATCTTGCTCACAGCATCGCTGGCGCTGCTGCGCGCACGTCGCGGGCGTTGGGAGCCGTCAACTTGGCTGCTCGCGCTATGTCTGCCAGCACTCCATCTCTCCTGGCCGCTGTTCACCGATCGCCTACCTGCGGCGGCATGGCTGGCCTCCGAAGTCGCGCTCAGTCTAAGCATGTTGCTCGTGGTGTTTGATGAGTCGCGCACCCGCAACCGAAGGCTGCATGCCATGCAAGCTATTACTAACAGCATGGTTAGCGCTCAACAGTATGGAAACGTGGTCCAATCCACCATCGAGGAGCTAAAGCGCCTAACCAAGGTCCGGGCCGCCTGGTTCCGCCTGCTCGAAGGTGGGAATTTGGTGGCCACGCACGCCGTGGGGCTATCTTCCGAGTTTTTGCGCGATGCCGGGTTCGCCGGGATTGACGACGACATTCAGAAACTGTTGGCGCAGCCCGCCCCGCTGGTCACAACTCGCGATGCTGCCGGTCCCGAACCGAAAGCTTCGCTTGAAGCCGAGAAGATTCGCCAGCTTGTCATCCTTCCCGTCAAGGGCAACAAGGCCCCAATCGGATTGCTGGTGCTCGGCGATTCCACGAGCCGCCGGTGGACGCCCGAAGAGTTGGATTTTCTGCAGGCCTCGGCGAAGCAACTAGCCGTTGCCGTCGAGAACTTCCGACTGCTCGAACAGGTACTGCGCTCGCAGCGCCAGTGGGTCAACACCTTCGATTCGATCCATGACATCATTTTGGCGCATGACGCCGATTTCCGAATCATCAAGGCAAATCAGGTTTTGCTCGAACAACTCGGCCAGGCCGCTGCCGACGTCGTCGGCAGTTCTTGCGATGCTGCGCTGCCGCACACCTCAGGGGAGTGGACCGGATGCCCTTACTGCGCCATGGGCGGAGACGAAGAATTCACCGAAGGCGCCGACCCGTGCTTTGGCGGCTACTCGGTCGTCTCGACTTCTTCCTACACCGAGCAGGGCAGTCCGCAAAAAGGCACCATTCACGTTATCCGGGACATTACGGAGCGCCGTTCCGCCGAAGAAAAATATCGTCTGCTCTTCGAACAGGTTCAGGAAGGGGTCTACGTCGCCAACCCTTCCGGCCGTCTTCTCGACTGCAACGACGCCTTCGTGCATATGCTGGGCTACAGCAACCGCGAAGAGTTGCTCGTCCTGAACCTCGATTCGGAAATCTGCGTCGATCCCAGGCAGCGCGACGCCTTCCGTCGCGAGATTGAAACGCACAACTTCGTGCGCAATTTCGAAGTGAGCCTGCGACGCAAGGATGGCACACTTCTACTGGCGGTGGAGAGCAGCTTCGCCAAGCGCGATGCGACTGGCAATATCGAGCGCTACGAGGGATTCATTCTCGACATGACGGAAAAGCGGCGGGCGGAAGACGAGATGCGCCGCCGCAACCGTGAATTGAACGCGCTGAATGCCATGGCCGTGGTCGCAGCCCAATCCTTCGATCTCGACGAGATTCTGAACCTGACTCTGCGTCAGGTGGTCACCCTGTTTGGCGCCGAGAGTGGCACCGTTTACCTGTCGGATACCGACACAACGACTTATCGCCGGCGCGCCGCATGGGGACCTCGTAGCCGCGACAAGATGCGCACGGCGGAGATTTGCTTCACCGAAGGCTTCGGCGACCTGATCATGCGCTCGCGCACCGAAGTGGTTACGGCGGAATATCTGCCTCACCTGCCGCCCAAGGTAGCGGACTTTTTGCGCTCAGATGTTGACCGATCCTGGCTGTGGGTTCTGTTCTGGGGTAAAGATAGCCCAGTCGGCATCATGGGCCTGTGCAGCCAATTAGGCTACGAATACTCCAACAACGACGAAAATCTCCTGGTTGCCATCAGCCGCCAACTCGCCACCACCATCGAAAAGGTTCGTTTGTACGAAGAGACCTGCCGCGCGTACGAAGACCTGCGGCAGACCCAGGAACAACTCCTGCAGAGTGAAAAAATGTCGGCCGTAGGCCAGTTGATTGCCGGTGTTGCCCATGAGCTCAACAATCCGCTCACCGCGATTCTTGGCTATGCTCAGCTCCTCGAAAGCGAGGGCCTCAACGACCGCGCGCAGGACTATGTCAGCAAGCTGTTCAAACAGGCCCAGCGCACGCATCGCGTGGTCCAGAACCTTCTCTCATTCGCGCGTCAACGCAAGCCCCAACGGGATGAAGTCGACATCCGCAAGGTGCTGGACGAAACTCTGGCCCTGCGCGATTACGATCTTAAGATCAACAACATTAATGTGGAGCGCGACCTCCCTGCGGAGCCAGCTTTGGTCATAGCCGATCCGCATCAGATCGAGCAAGTGTTCCTGAATATCATCAACAATTCCGTCGACGCCATCCTAGAAACGGGGCGCGCCGGCAAGCTCAAGATTCGTATCTCTTCCGTGGGTGGACACATTCGTACGCAGTTCACGGACGACGGCGCGGGAATCAAGGATCCAAAGCGCATCTTTGATCCCTTCTATACCACCAAAAGCATAGGCAAAGGCACCGGTCTCGGGCTCAGTATCTGCTATGGAATCGTGAAAGAACATGGCGGCGACATCACCGCCAACAACGCTCCAGAAGGTGGCGCCATGATCGAGGTTCGCTTGCCCGCAGTGGCATCGGCCCAGGTCGAACTCGAATCGCCCAAGCCAGCCCCCCGTCTGCATGAGGGAGCCACCAACGGCCGCGTCCTGCTGGTAGAGGAAGAAGAAGCTGTGCTCGAATTTGAACGGGATGTGCTCGCGGGCGCGGGCGCCACTGTCGTCACGGCCAGGACCAGTGAAGACGTAAAGACGCGATTGCTCTCAGAGCCTTTTGATGCCCTCATCATGAGTGGCAACATGCCCGGGCAATGGAACGCGAAAGAGTCCTATCAGTGGCTCAAGGAGAACTGCCCCCTCCTGGAAGGCCACGTACTTTACACCTTCTCGAACGGGGTAGAACCAGGGGCGGGGCGCCGATTCCTGCAAGAAAACAACGTTCCCTTTCTGGTCAAGCCCTTTGAAGTGGCGGAACTCATCGCCCAGGCCCGACACCTTTTGCAACTGGCGCAGGCCGCGGCAGCGGGCGCAAGTTAAACTGCCCCACCCCTAGTAATTCACCGGTTTTCCTCTGTCTGGGTTGCGGTAGACTAACTCTACCGAACCCATGTCCCAATTCGTTCACCTGCACCTGCACACCGACTACTCCATGCTCGACGGCGCCTGTGACGTGGAAAAGCTCTGCCAGCGCGTCAAAGAAATGGGCATGCCGGCGGTGGCCATGACCGATCACGGCAACATCTTTGGCGCGGTCCACTTTGTGAACGCGGCAAAGCAGGCTGGCGTGAAGCCCATCGTCGGCTGCGAACTCTACGTCTGCAAGAAAGAAGACCATCGCGCCGCGCCCGAAGGCGACACCTACAACCATCTGCTGGTGCTGGCCGAGAACGAAGAGGGCTACCGCAATCTGGTCAAAATCACCTCCGAAGCCTCGCTACATGGTTTTTATTACAAGCCGCGCGTGAGCAAGAGGTTTCTGGCCGAGCATTCC
>Ga0070766_10000439_pt1 | contig 18214 bp, 19 predicted proteins | sample HubBroMetageWFT6_FD_69782 | JGI IMG/M metagenome (GOLD analysis project Ga0070766, IMG submission 69782) | Warmed and freeze-thawed soil microbial communities from the Hubbard Brook experimental Forest, New Hampshire - Hubbard Brook CCASE Soil... | ecosystem: Environmental > Terrestrial > Soil...
GATTACCAGCGGCTCGGGGTGGAGACCCTGCGCGCCGGTTCCGAAGGAACGCGCCATGCGCTCGAAATCGCGAGGAAGTACGGCGCCGCCTTTCTGCACGCGTCGACGTCGGAGTGTTATGGCGATCCGCAGGAGCATCCGCAGACCGAGACGTACTGGGGCCATGTGAATCCGATTGGGCCGCGCTCGGTCTACGACGAAGCGAAGCGGTTTTCAGAAGCGCTGGTGATGGCCTACCACCGGTATTACTCGGTGGATACGCGCATTGTGCGCATCTTCAACACCTACGGTCCTCGGCTGCAGAGCAGCGACGGACGCGTGATTTCGAATCTGATGACACAGGCGCTGCGGGGCGAAGACATGACGATTTACGGGGACGGCAGCCAGACACGCAGCTTCTGCTATGTGTCGGACGAGATCGACGGGATCATGCGGCTGGCGCGGTCTGCGGAACATCTGCCGGTGAACATTGGGAGCCCGGTGGAGTGGACAATCATGGAATGCGCGAAGGAAGTTCTGGTAGTGACGCAGTCTGCGAGCAGGATCCGATTTGTTCCGCTGCCGACCGACGACCCGACCCAGCGCAGGCCGGACATCAAGAAGGCGAAGCAGTTATTGGGCTGGGAGCCCAAGGTAGACCTGAAAACGGGACTTCGGTTGTCGCTGGACCATTTCCGGGCGTGTGTGGAACGCGGGGAACAGGCGAGAGTCTAGTTTCCAAGTGAGCACCTCGGGAAGCGGCGCACATCGGGTGCGCGCGTGCCTAAATGCAGAGATATCCTGATGCATTGTTTGGGTTCGAAGACAATCCCGTCTCAACCGGCTGACATGCTGCGCATCGGGATCTTCGCTTCAAATCTGAAGGGATTCGATCATGTTGCACCGTGCGCATCGATGGACAGGAAGCGAAGACCGCGGCGGGCGCAACGCTTCCTCCCTGAACTCGAGCGCATACCTCCCGAATCGGCTGCGCGCCCGGATGGGCCTGCGCCTGAGTTATGGCGCGGAACGCGCGGCAGGCTGAGAAAACAACAGATCTGCCTGAACGCAATGCCCCGCGTCATCGTATGCCGGGTTGTAAACGCCCGCGAGCCTGAAGCCGTTGCCGGCAAGCAACGTAATCACATCCGGAGCCAACTTCTGCTCCACATAAAGTTCCATGAAGGAGCATTCACAATACACCCACTGGAAGTGGGACAGCATCGGTTGGCAGCCCAGCAATGCTTCGTACTCGGAGCCCTGAACATCCAGCTTCAACATCGCCGGCGCCTGCAACTCACTGGCGTCGACGAATTCACTCAGCGGCCCAACATGGACCGAGAGGGCCCCAATTTCCGCGGTGCCCGGAAACAGCGTCGTCTGGAGCGGAGAAATGGAAAGCAATGAGGACGAATCATCTTTCTCGGAAACATGCATGACCCTCTGCTCCGTGCATCGCCCCAATGCTGCCTGATGCAGCTGAACCTGAGGGTCACCCGAAAACACGGATCGGAAAATGCCTGCCGGGCCTGGAAGCGGTTCGAAAGAGATGATATGCGCTGCCGGCGCCCAGCGCCGCGCTGCCAGAGCGAATTGACCCCGGTTGGCGCCCACATCGACGATTGTTGCGAGAGAACGCGAGAGAACAAGCCGATGTTCTGCGCCCGCCAGCACGCGATGATGCCACAACGCCCGAAGCAACATGGGAGATCGAAGAGTCTGATTCAGCTTTGCAAGTTTTACGTAATTCATGCGGCATTTCCTGTTGTTGTGTTCGGGAACATCCAGCGGACTAGCGGAGTCCTGGCACGAACTCGCTCAGCGCCCCAATCGGGCCGCCAAAGCGGGCGCACAAACTTTCGGCATCCTCCGGAGGCACCACGAGGTAGTGGCGGTCAAGCCCCTCAACATTCCGGAAATCGACGTGCTGGCAGGCAATCCACTGCCCGACCGGCAAATCGTCATCCAGCCTCTTCGCCTGGTCGGCCTGTACAAACAAGGCCGCGGGGTGACTGTTGGCGCACCAGGACATTCGCTCGGCTGGCGTCCGCTTTGCCTGTTCCCTGCCATCCACCAGACCGGACGTGTCGCACACATCGGCGCCGCTGAAATAGCCGATGAACCCCACATCTCCGGCAACGACTGTCTTTCCACGGAAGACATCGAGGCCATCGCTGCGCATCTCGAGGAAGGTTGCACCCCTGCCGAGCATCGCGCGCGTTCCCAGTCTCCAGTCAAACGGCAGCACGCACAGGATGAAGATTGCGTATACAACGCCCACAGCCTTCAGCCATGGAACGATGGAAGCAGATGCAGATAAATGCACACGCTGCTCCTTCCACAGTTGCAGCGCATTCCACGTGATGGAGAACAGAAAACACCAAAGCAGGTATCGAATTCCCTGCACCGACTGTCCCCGCACCATCGCAAGAAGGAAGATGACGGGGAACGGAGCATTCGCATACAACCAGGCAAAGAATGCCTGGCGAGGAAAACGCTGTGCCGCATAGACCCGCAGCAGTAGCGCCGCCGAGAGGATCCACAGCGCCAGCGCTCCCAGACCAAGCAGGAACGAACCCACGATCACACGGAGCACCGGAACGACCACCAGAGGATTGAATGATCCTGACTTCGCGAGCGCCGTGTCCGGAAGAAACGTACCAAAGGCGAGGCGGATTCCCACCACCGCCACGACAGCGCCAACCGAAAAATGGCTCGATGCGATCACCGCACGCAGACGTTCGGATCCAGTCCGAACCGACTCCAGCCGGAGGGCAAGAATGGCGAGCGAAGCCAGAGCAATGAGAGCGGCCAGTTCGATCCGAAGCAAAACAAGCAGAAAGCCGAAGAACATTAATCCCGCATATCTGACGGCGGAGACCGATCTCCGCTCTGCCTCCTGGAAGGCCAGCCCCGCGAATGAGAGAGTCATCACCACCACCAGGCTGGTTTCCATGCCGTCGGTCAGCCATCGAATCCCCATCGGGCTGAGAAAGCTCGCAAGCAAAAGAACAAAGAGAAGTTGCGCCGCCATGGCCCCTTCCATTCTGCGGATCAGCGTCAGGACAAAACCAACGGACGCCAGGTAAAAGATGACCGACACAATCTTGGGAAGAAGGGCGGTTGTCGTCAGACTTCTCAGCACCGCAAGCAGGCCCACATAGAGAAGGCTCGAGGCCCCAAACGTGGGATGGACACCGTCATAAGTGATGGTATGAAGCTGATTGAGCCAGGCCGCATAGCGCAGGTGGATGAGTGCGTCGTCCAGCATGGCGTAGCGGGTGACGTAAAGCCAGCCGGAAAGCCAGATGACTACCAGGACAACCAGCGGGGCATACCAGCGTTTCATTGACTCTCTTCTCCTCCGGGCTTCAGGGGAATCGTCGTTTCGGACGGGACAAAATCAAAATTTCTCCAGGATGAGCGATACCATCAGCCGTGACTGCGCACGCAGACAACGACAGGACGACGGGCTCAGCACCTTCCAGGGAACTCTGCAACTCAGCGGCGGAGCTGGCTGCGCGATGTGAAATAGTGGATTGCTACGGGTGATCGAAGCATCATCATAACAGGCCGCAACAGGGAATTCGTCCGACGCTCCGAGGCCCAACAAATTCAACCAGTCGGTTCGTGACCCAGTTAGCGAGCGCTCATCGGCACCGCGCTGCGCAGCCTCTCCTGCTCCATGCGCGGCGGGATCCCGGCATCGATGCCGAATGGCTCAAGACCTTTCGTGGCCATCGTAGCGAGCGCCTGGATTGGACCCGCTTTGACACTGACTCCGGATTCACCGAAGCCCGGGCACAAACCCACGAATTCGGGCCCAGGCGCATCGGGAGATTTCCCTGCTGAAAGGCCTACGTTTCGCTCGTTAGAGACTCGTCTGGTGAGGGACCCTCCTCTCGGCGTCACTTCAGGTCCCGAACGATCTCCTGGAAATCCCAGCAGCCGGTGCGGCCGACGATCCATTCCGCGGCGCGCACTGCGCCTTCGGCAAAACCGCGACGAGAGAAGGATTCGTGCTGGAGCGTGATGCTGTCGGTGGCGGAACGCGCTTCGATGAGGTGGATGCCAGGGGCGTCACCTTCGCGCTTCGACGTGATGTCGACGGTGAGGCCGGGGTGGGCCGACTCGAGAATCTGCTTCAGCGAGAGAGAGGTTCCCGAGGGCGCATCTTTTTTTGAGGTGTGATGCGTTTCGGTGATGTGGAAAGCGAAGCCCGGGGTGACGGCTGCGAGTTCGCGGGCGACCCGGAACAGCGCCTGCACGCCGATGGAGAAATTCGCGCTGTAAAGCAGCGCTGCGCCGCGGCGGCCGCAGAGCTCACGCATCTGATGGAGGTGCTGGTACCAGCCGGTGGTGCCAACGACCATGTGCGCCCCATTGGCCAGGCAGGCGCGGATATTCTGCACGGCGGATTCGGGCGTGGTGAAGTCGATGACGGCATCGAAGCCGGCGAGATACGGGGCGGTCAGCGCGGCGGCGTTGCGATTCTCTTCCTCGCCGACGACGCGTACGCTGTGGCCGCGTTCAGCAGCCACCTGAGCTACGAGGCTGCCGGTTTTGCCGCGTCCGAGAACGAGAAAGAGCATGGTGTGCCTCCTAAGCGATCACCTCTGCGCGGTTACGCCCGGTGTCTGGCGCGCTTCCACGTCGAAGATGTCGGGATCGGGATCGCCGAAGAATTCTTTGTGCAGCGACCGCACCGCCTCGTCCGCATCATCCTCTTCAATCATGAAGCTCATGTTGATTTCCGAAGCACCCTGGGAAATCATCCGCAGATTGACGTGGCGGATGGACTGAAAGACCCGCGCGGCAATGCCGTTCTGGCCACGGATGTTCTCGCCTACCATGCAGACCAGCGCCTTACGCCCTTCATATTTCACATCGGCCAGCTGGCTGAGGTCGGCGGCAATGGCCGGGAGCTTCTCGTTTGAATCGAGGCTGAGCGAGACGCTGACTTCGGAAGTGGAGACCATATCGACAGGGCATTTGTGCCGGTCGAAGACCTCGAAAATGGAGTGGAGGTAGCCGTGCGACATGAGCATACGGCTTGCGACGACGTCCATGATGGTGAGGCGCTTCTTGACGGCAATGGATTTGAAGGGACTGCGACAGTGGGACGCAAGCGCGGTAATGCGCGTGCCTTCGTTCGCGGGATTTTTCGAATTGAGCACGTAGACGGGAATGTTTTTGCGCACAGCGGGCAGAATCGTGGCCGGATGCAGCACTTTCGCGCCGAAGTAGGCCAACTCGGCGGCCTCTTCAAAGCTGATGACGCGCACGCGCAGCGCGTCGGGGCAGACGCGCGGGTCGGCGGTCATAATGCCGTTCACGTCGGTCCAAATCTCGATGGCGCCGGCGTCGATGCCGCCTCCGACGAGCGCGGCCGTGAAGTCGGAACCGCCGCGGCCAAGGGTCGTGGTGACGCCCTGCTCGGTCGACCCAATAAAGCCGCCCATGACGGGAACGCGGCCTTCACTCAGGTGAGGAACGACGTGCAGCTTGAGGCGCTGCTCGATGAGGGTGTCCTGCGGAATGGCTTTGCCGTGCTGCGCGTCGGTGACGATGCACTGGCGCGCGTCGACGTGCACTGCGTTGAGGCCCACGCGTGCGAACGCCTCCGCGATCATGCGGCTGGAGAGCCGTTCGCCGTAGGAAACCACCATGTCCGATATACGCGGAGTGAGCTCGCCGACGGCAGCGAGGCCGCGGAGAATCTCTTCGAGACCGTCAAATTCCGCTTCCATCCAGGCGTTCGTGGCCACCAGGTCCTCATCGGGACGGGCCACGGCGAGCGGATCTTCCTTCACCTGCGGGCCAGCGGCAATTTGCGCCGCAGTATCGTGATGCCGAATGCGCAGGCGCTCAGTGATGGCCAGGGCGCTGGCGCGATCGCCGCGCGCGGCGGTGTTGGCGGCGGAGATGAGCAGATCGGTGACCCTGGCCATGGCGCTGACCACGACGACAGGCTGCACGCCTTTGGCGAGGCGTCCGGCCACAATCTGCGCAGTGCGCAGGATCGCCGTCGCATCTTCGACGGAAGTGCCGCCGAACTTCATTACCACGAGCCGATTCATGCGGGAACGGGCACCGGATCGAGCTTGCCAAGCGAAACCAGCAGCTCCGCGTTGAGCAGAGCAGCGCCAGCCGCTCCGCGAATGGTGTTGTGGGAGAGAACCGTGAATTTCCAGTCGAGGAGACCGCAGGGGCGCAGGCGCCCGACGGTCGCGGCCATGCCGTTGCCGCGCATGCGATCGAGGCGCGGCTGCGGACGGTCGTCGGCGGTAACGAATTCGACGGGCTGCAGGGGAGCGGTGGGGAGATCCTTGCCGCGCAGAGGCGCGAACTCCGCCCACGCTGCGATCAGTTCCTCACGCGTGGTCTTGCGGCTGAGCTTTACACTAACGCTTTCGGTATGCCCGTCTTCGACGGGGACACGGTTGCAGTGCGCGCTCATCTTAGCGGCGAGCGGCTCGACCACGCGGCCGTTCATGCGGCCCAGCAGCTTCAGTGTCTCCGCCTCCATCTTTTCTTCTTCATTTTTGATGTACGGGACGACGTTGCCGAGGATGTCCATGGAGGCGACACCGGGATATCCCGCGCCGCTGACGGCCTGCATGGTGCTGACGAAGATAGCGTCGATGCCGAAGCGCTCCACGATGGGCTTGAGAGCGAGGACGAGACCGATGGCGGAGCAGTTGGGATTGGTGACGATATAGCCGCCGGATTGCTTGCGCCAGGTCTGGCGCTCGACCAGCGCCAGGTGATCGGCGTTTACCTCGGGGATGACCAGCGGGACATCTTCGTGCATGCGGAAGGCGCTGGAGTTGGAGACGACGGCGCATCCGGCTGCGGCGAAGGCCGGCTCCATTTCGCGGGCGATGTCGGCGTCGAGCGCGGCGAAGATGACGCGCGGCGCACCGTCGGGCACGGCGGGGGAGACGGGCATTTTCGCGATCCGCTCAGGCAGCGCCGTGTCGAGTTTCCAGCGCACAGCTTCGCCATAGGGCTTGCCACTGGAGCGGTCGCTTGCCGCCAGCCACGCCACCTCAAACCATGGGTGATGTTCGAGGAGCTGGATGAAGCGCTGCCCGACCATCCCGGTCGCGCCCAGAATGCCAATCTTTTGCCGCATGTCCGCCTTCTTGCCATACACCGCAGGCATGGCGATACACGCAGCCTGCCTGACAAGTGGTTGTGTCGATAGTGTAAATGCTCCGGGAAGCTTGGCTGCGATGGAGTCGCCCTGAATCCATTGCCTTCGCGGGATCATCTCCCCTTTAGAGGAGAAGAACTTGTCGCAATATCTGCCACTCTCGGTTGTCCGTCCCCCCGCATTCGATCCTGGCACAGCACAAACTCCGGGATCGCTGCGGCTTGCCGCGATCTCGCGCGATCACGGGATCGAGACCGGCCTGTGGGGTGGGACGTTTCTGGTCGAAGCCGGCGCACGCACGGGGATCCATCACCACGGGCGGCAAGAGACGATTGTCTACGTGCTGGAAGGCGAGTCGCTGGTACGCTGGGGCGAGCAGGGTGAGTCTGAGCTGCGGGTGCGCACCGGAGATTTCCTGCACGTCCCGGCGTTTACCCCGCACATGGAGATCAACCGCTCACAGGACGAGCCATTTCGCTGGATCGTGGTGCGCAGCACGCCGGAGCCGATCGTCGTGAATCTGCCGGACAATTACTGGGGCTGAACGAGTGACGGGCTGCGCGCTTCGGGTTACTTCCCGTAGGTGAAGTCCTGCGTCGCGGTCTGATTGGCACTCACTGTCACCGTCGCCGTCTGCTGCCCCAGGCTTTCCTGGTCGGCGACGATCGTGTAGGTTCCGGGCGGCAAGCCGTGGATGGCGTAGTGGCCGTCGGCATCAGAGACCGCAAAGAACGGATTAGGGGCGACGTTGATGAAAGCCTGCATCCACGGATGGTTGTTGCAGCGCACCGGCATCATCAGCTCGGGCTGCGCGAAGGTGCGCTCGTCGTGGCCCTGGTTGGGCGGCTGTGAAATGTCGACCGACTGGTTGCCCTGCACCGTCGGGGTCATGTGGATGTTGTGCATGGTGGGGTCGCTGTTGATGAAGACCACCGGCTGGCCGACCATCACGCCGACGACGTGCGGCTGGTAACGGCACCCTTTCTGATCGATGGTGACCGGCTGGGTGGGCGCAGCATAAATCTTGTTGCCCAGGCCGTCCTTCACGTAGATGAAGACGTTTGCGAAGCCACCATGGTTGACCACATAGCCTTCGCTGTAGTTGGTGGCGCCGAGCGTGCAGGCGGGATCCTGCGCCATGTCGATTTCAACGGGCTTCGGCGGCGTTTTCGCGTAGTGCACGGTGCCGGTGATGGTGCCCGCGGTGCTCATGTCAATGGCCGTGTACTGGGGCTGCGCCGGCGCATTGGCGGCGGGTTGGCTTTTGCAGCCGGAAATCGCCAGAAGAGCGCCCATCGCGGTAGCCGTCAGAATCGTCGTGGTCTTCATCCTCAATTTCTCCTCTGAAGAACTGCTTATCCGATCGCCGCGATCACTGCGTCGGCGAAGGCCTTTGTTCCGGCGCTGCCGCCCACATCACGCGTCAGTGATTGCTTCGCGGCATAGGTTTTTTCGAGCGCGGTCTGCACTTTGTCTGCCGCGTCGCCTTCGTCGATGTGGCGCAGCATGAGAATGGCGGACTGCAGAAGCGCGGTGGGATTCGCCAGGTCTTTGCCGGCAATGTCGGGCGCCGAGCCATGCACCGCCTCAAAGATGGCGGCTTCCGCGCCAAGATTGGCTCCCGGCACCAGACCGAGTCCACCGACTAACCCCGCGCACAGGTCGCTGACGATGTCGCCGTAGAGATTTTCCATCACCATCGTGTCGTATTGGTATGGATTCATCACTAGCTGCATGCAGGTGTTGTCGATGATGTGCTCGCCGTAGGTGACGGTGGGAAAATTCTTCGCGACCTCGCGGCAGCAGCGGAGAAACAGGCCATCTGACATCTTCATGATGTTGGCCTTGTGGATAGCGTGAATCTTTTTGCGGCCGTGCTTGTGCGCGTACTCAAAGGCGAACTTCGCGATGCGGGTCGAGCCTTTTTCCGTGATGACTTTCAGCGATTCGATGACACCGGGGACGACTTCATGCTCGAGTCCGACGTAGAGACCTTCGGTATTTTCGCGAATGATGATGAGGTCGACGTTGGGATAGCGCGTGTCGAGGCCGGGCAGGTTTTTGATGGGGCGGAAATTGGCGAAAAGCTCGAATTTCTGACGCAGCGTGACGTTGATGGATGCGAATCCGCCGCCCACCGGCGTCGTGACCGGGCCCTTGAGGGCGACGCGGTTACGCTCGATCGAGGCGTACAGCTCTTTGGGGATATATTCGCCGTGTTTCTCAAAAGCTCCCGCGCCTGCATCGAAGCGCTGCCAGTCGAAGCGGACGCCGGTGGCTTCCAGAATGCGCACAACCGCGTCGGTCACTTCCGGTCCAATGCCGTCGCCGGGAATCAGCGTAATGGTGTGTGTCCTGCCCACTTCTCTCCTTATTCGGATCGCGTTATCCGGGTCACGCTCGGGCGCTTCGGTGCCGCCCGATCAGGTGTGTTTCTTTTTGCCGGGCTTGTCACCGTGATGGCTTAACAACTGCTCCAGCTCTTCCTTGAACTCGCGTACGTCTTTGAAGTCCCGATAGACGCTGGCGAAGCGAATGTAGGCGACGGTATCCAGCGCCTTAAGCCGTTCCATAATCAGCTCGCCGATTTCGGTCGTTGTCCGCTCGCGCTCGCTGGCTTCGGTGACGTACGATTCGGTCTCGTCGACGAGTTGCTCGAGCTTGGCCGCCGAGATGGGCCGCTTTTCGCAGGCGTGCAGCAGCCCACTGAGAACCTTCTGACGCTCAAATTTTTCGCGCCGCCCATCTTTCTTGACCACCATGTAGGGGATTTCGTCGATGCGCTCGTAGGTGGTAAAGCGGCGGTTACAGCCTTCACACTCGCGCCGTCTGCGGATGGAATCGGCTTCCCTGCTCTCGCGCGAGTCAATGACGCGGTCCTGGAGAAATCCGCAGTAGGGACATTTCATCGGTATGGCTCAATTCTAGCAGTGGAGGAACGCGCGGCTGCTTTGTCGGCGCAGCGGCCAGAGTCCAGAATTTGTAACGGCTTCCGATTGGGACTATTGTGGGTTTCGCCGCATCCTAACCGAATATGAGCACTGAGAAACGATCGCGTTCCGTGGCTAAAGGCTTTCTCGCCGGATTGATCGGCGGCGTGGCCGGAGCAGGCGTCAAACTGGTCGCTGAGCAGCTTTTTCCGCCACGCGTGCAGGGTCAGACACCGCCTCCGGTGGTACTGGCAGAGAAGGCCGCGGGACACGGACTGCCCGAGTCACAGCGCAAGGCCGCGATGCAGGGGATTCACTGGATTTTTGGCGCGCTGGCGGGCGGCATCTATGGCGCGCTGGTCGAGGTAGAGCCATCTTTGGGCGCCTGGCGCGGCGCGGCATTTGGGATCGCGCTCAATCGGATCACGCACGAATCTCTGCTGCCGAAGATGGGCTTGTCGGCCCCGACGGGTGAGCAGCCCACGCAGGAGCGCATCAGCGAGTGGGTGACGCACGCGGCCTACGGCGTGGGAACCGATGCGGTTCGGCGCGCGGTCCGGCGCGGGCTTTAGAGCATTTTCACTTCAAATGACAGAGATGTTTTAGCCTGCAGGCTCTGCCGCCTCGTGCACCAATTCTTCTCCGGCATGTTCGCTCTCTTCGGCTACCTTGATGAGCGATACCCGGTCGAAGCGCGCCCAGATGAGCCCGGCGGGAATGATTCCGAGAAAAGTCACGACGAGCAGAGTCGCCGCGCATCCCGTTGCCGCCTCGGGAGCAACACCAAAGAAATGCCGCATCGCTTCCTCAACCAGGCCAATCTGCGTAAACCAGCCCAGGATCGGCAACTGGATCACGCTGGCAGTGCCGCTGACCACCATGAGCAGCACGCTCTTCGCGGGTGTCATAGCGGAGAGTTCGGGGCTGGCTACGAAGGCCAGGGTCGTCTCCAGATACGAAAGCGCGATGAGCAGCCACATGCCCAGGGACAGCGAGGCCGCGATGGCAAAATCGGCGACGGATCGGATGGTGTCGAGCCCCGAATGGAAGGCGTGCACTTTGCTCTCGACGGCGTGCCCGGCTGATTTGGAGATGATGCCGAAGGCGCGTCCCAGGACGCGCGCCACCCATCCGCCGGCGACCCGCACGGCGACGAGGAACAGCGCTCCAGCCAGGGTAGCCAGCAGTCCCCAGACTCCGGCCTTGCGAAGAATCTCCGGGTGCGGGAGAGATCCCGTCGGGGCCAGCAGAATGACTGTGCAGGTGATGAATGCCATGGCGCCGAAGTCAAAGAGTCGCTCCACGATATAGACCGCGACCTGCGAACTCAGCGAGAGGCCGGTTTTCTTCGAAACCAGGTAGGGGCGCACCAGGTCGGCCACCCGCCCGATGAGGGCCACTGCGGTGAAGCCCATGACCTGGGTTCCGAGCAGGGACAGCACCGGCACCGGCTTCTTATGCCGCATGAGCAGAGCCCAGCGAATCGACCGGAGAACGTAGCCGAGATAAATGCAGCCCAGTCCGAGGGCGATCCTGCGCCAGTCCGCCATCTTGAGTTGCTCAACAAAGACGCCGAAGTTGAAATGGATGCGATGGCGGCCGAACCAGACCAACGCAAGGATGGCCAGCGCGATGATCAGCAGCACCAACCGGCTTTTCTTGCTCTTCAATCAGGACTCCGTGGGCGAAGTTCAAGCATTGCGGGAAAAGCGGTGATCAGGGCTCCAAAGCCGCCACCTGCGTCGCCGCACTCGCCTGCGAACGGCGCCGCAGGTCGTACCGGCGATTGTATTCGTGGATGACGCGCTCCACATAGGCGCGCGTCTCGCGGTAGGGTGGGATGCCGTGCCAGTGGTCGACGGCGGCCGGTCCGGCATTGTAGGCGGCCAGCGCGAGTTGCAGGTTCTCGTGGTAGCGCTTCAACAGTGCGTCGAGGTAGGCAGTGCCGCCCTGGATGTTCTGCCCCGGCGCGAAGGTGTCGGCCACACCAAGGTTCGTCGCGGTTCCGGGCATCAGCTGCATGAGACCCTGTGCTCCGGCGCGGCTCACGGCGTGGGTCTGGCCACCGCTCTCCTGCCGGACGACGCTGGCCAGCAGATCGGCGTCGAGGTCATACCGGGTCCCGGCCTGCTTGAGCATCGGCTGCAGTTCCGCGTCGGACAATCTCCGGGGTGCCTGATGGTTTGCTGTCTGGACGGAGGGGCCTTTCGATGCGGCTGTGGAGATTTTGACGTCCGGCCGGGGGTCTGGCGGCAGGGTCACCGGCTCGTCCGCCACAATGTCTGAAGCGTCGACCTCGAGAAAACTGGTCCCGGCTGCGTCCATATAGAGCCGAACTTTCGTTCCCTCCGGCGCGCGGTGGTCGCAAATGAGGTCGAATCCGTTTTTCAGGGTAATGTGCTCCGCAACCCGGCCGACCGCCGGCTCGCCCGCATGCGCGGAGGCAGCCGAGCAGACTATGCCCATTAGAATCAATGGCCCAGCCAGTCGAAAGGGTCGTGGAGATGGCGACATTGCCTCTACTCTACCAGTTCAGACGCGAGAACTGGCGAGAACGCTCTCGACGATTTGCGCGACACCGTCCTCGTCGTTGCCGGGCGCAATTTGCCAGCCTTTTTGTCGGGCTCGCTCCACCAGGTCCGGAGCACCGCTCGACATGACGGCGGCCTGGCCCGCAAACTCCAGCATCTCGAAGTCGTTCCAGTTGTCGCCGATGGCGAGGATCTCGTCGGGCTGCAGGCCGCGCCGCTCGGCCAGCCGCCGCAGCGCGGTGCCCTTGGAGCAGCCTGGCGGCAGGATGTCGAGGATGGTGAGATCGCGCACGGGATACTCGGTGCGGTGCAACTCGACTGCATGCGCCATCTCGCCGGATGCCAGCGACGCCTCGGCGCGACGCATGGCCGCCACAGTGCCGCAGACCATGCCCTGCACCGGGGCCTCGCCGGAAGCGAAGGCGCGCTCCAGGGGGCAAACTTCGCGAATCCAGGGCCGGTTGGCTTCAACCCACATCGAGATACGCCGATGAAGGATCTCCAGCGACTCCAGGACGAGTTCGCCTGGACCTTCGCGGTCAAAGGTAAAGACAGTCGTTCCCAGCGGCCGCAGCGTCGGACAGAGCGCGCGGGCTGTCTCGACCGGCAAAAAGAAGCGGTCGAGGGACTGGCCGGCCAGCGTTCGGGTCACGGCTCCATTAGAAGTAATGAGGGTGGTCTCCGGCTCGAGGCCGACAGGCTCCAGCAGCGGCATGGCGTAGGCCTGACGGCGGCCCGTGGCGATGACTACTGCAATTCCGGCGGCCTGCGCCTCTCGGAGAGCCTCGCAATTGCGCCGGGTGACAGTCGCACTGGCCGACGGCAGCAGCGTGCCGTCGATATCCACGACGATCATCCGGACGGGGGGTGTCATCTCTTCTCAGTTTATGGGACAAGCCTCAGACGCGGCGTTCGCGGAAGAATTCGCGCAGCAGATCGCCACATTCCCCAGCCAGCACACCGGAGGTTACCGGCATTTTGTGGTTGAGCTGCGGATGATTGAGCACCTCAAGCACCGAGCCGGCCGCACCTGCTTTGGGGTCGGCCGCACCGTAGACGAGGCGGTCAACGCGCGCGTGGATGATGGCGCCCGCACACATCGCGCATGGCTCCAGCGTGACATAGAGCCCGCATTCGAGCAGGCGGTAATTGTGGACGGCTGCAGCGGCTCCGCGCATTGCGACGATCTCGGCGTGCGCGGTGGGGTCGCAGTTGCGCAGGACGCGGTTCTGCCCGCGCGCGACAATCTCTCCGTGCACGACCGCGATGGCGCCGATGGGCACTTCTCCGGCTTCCGCGGCCGCGCGGGCTTCAGCCAGAGCCTCGCGCATCAGGATTTCGTCGGTTTCCGCCATGAAGGTCTGGAGCCCGCTACTGACTCATCTGCCGCGGTGTTTCAACCCACTTGCGGAAGATACCGATGATCTGTTCGAGGCGGCGCGGATCGCCTGCGCCCTCAAAGCGCTCTGCGGAGATGGTGCAGTCAATCCATTCCTCGCCGCTCGTGTCGAGGGTGAGCCGATTCGGGGCGGCGTTGTGGGCCGATGTGCCTTCGAGGCTGATGGTGAGCCGCCAACCGGGCCGCCGCAGGCTTTCCAGACGGATTCCCTCGCGGTTTTCCCAATCGCCGTCACACTGGCGCTGGTACCAGTCTTCCAGCCATTCAAGATTGTTCGACATCAGCGCTCCGCAGCAGATTTTGGTAGCTCCAACCCAGCGGGGAAGCCCGCCGGGGGCCCCGGTTGCTGTTGCGTCATGCAGTGCAGAGCGCCCAGCCCCCAGATTAAATCTCCGCAGTAAATCCCCACCACCTCACGCGTCGGAAAAACATCCGCGAGTATGTTGAGCGCCTTGCGATCGGCGGAGCTATTCAAGGTTGGCACGAGGACCAGGTCATTGGCAATGTAAAAGTTGGCATAGCTTGCGGGAAGGCGCTGCCCGTCAAAAACGACTGGGGGGCACATGGGCAGTTCAACGATGTCGAAGGGCTTGCCATCGAGATTCCGTGCGGCTTTCAGCCGGTCCAGGTTCTCCTGAAGCGGCAGGTGATTCTCGTCATCGGAATTCGGCTCGATGGCGGTGACGATCGTGTTCGGACCCACAAAGCGCGTGATGTCGTCCACGTGGCCGTGCGTGTCGTCGCCGGCGATTCCGCGGTTCAACCACAGCACCTGATCGATGCCAAGGTAGTCATGGAAGATTTGTTCAAGCTGTTCGCGGGTAACGCCGGGGTTGCGCTGCTGCACCTCGCTTAGCAGACACTCCTCCGTGGTGATGAGCGTGCCCTGGCCGTTCACATCGATCGAACCGCCTTCCAGAACCACGCGCTGTGGGCCGCTGGGCGTCTCGATGGCCGGCATCCACTGCGGCAGATGAAGAAGGCCGGCTGCCAGTCCAGGAATTTTGTCGTCGTGATGCCAGTTGGAATACTTGGCCCACGCGTTGAATTTCCAATTTGTCACCGCGACGGTGCCTTTTTTTGTGCCAGACCCGTGGCCGCTGCGTTTTGTGACGAAAATGGGGCCGGAATCGCGAGTCCACACGCGATCGGTGCGCCACGGGTGAAACTGGACACGAGCGAGATGAACGCCGTTGCGCCTGAGGATGCCGCGTGCGCGTTTTTCCGCGGCCAAATCGTTAACCAGGATGTGGACGTCTTCGACGCGCGTCAGATGGCGGACGATCTCAGCATAGACCCACGCAATCGGCTGGAATTTCCCCGGCCAGTCCTCGGGATTGTGCGGCCAGGCAAGCCACGTGGCCTCGTGCCGTTCCCACTCGGCGGGCATACGATAGCCCAGTTCGCGCGGAGTTCCCGGCATTGCACTCGATTCGGACTCCGCGAAGCTCATTTGCCGTCGCCATCCAGGAAGCGGTTCACGATCGGCGCGTAGGCATCGATGCGCCGATCGCGCAGGAACGGCCAGTTGCGGCGAGTGTCTTCCATCTTCGCGAGATCGATCTCGCCTATGAGAATTTCTTCCTTGTCGTGCGCCGCTTTGGCTATGACGCGGCCGAATGGATCGGCGAGGAACGATCCGCCCCAGAACTCAAGCCCGGGCCCCGCCACGCGATTGCCGCGCACGTCGCCGTGCTCCATGCCCACACGATTGACCGCGGCCACATAGACGCCGTTGGCGATGGCGTGCGCGCGCTGGATGGTTTGCCACGCATCGTACTGCGCGTCGCCGAACTCATCTTTTTCGTGCGGATGCCAGCCGATGGCGGTGGGGTAGAAGAGAACGTTCGCGCCGTGCAGTGCAGTGATGCGCGCCCCCTCGGGATACCACTGGTCCCAACAGACCAGCGTGCCGATCTTCCCCGCCGTTGTGTCGAAGGCACGAAAGCCTAGATCGCCTGGCGTGAAGTAGAACTTCTCGTAGTAGAGAGGGTCGTCGGGGATGTGCATCTTGCGGTAGAGCCCCTTGATGGTGCCGTCTTCCTCGAGGATCGCCGCGGTGTTGTGATATAAACCCGGCGCCCGGCGTTCGAAGAGCGACGCGATGACGACGACTTTCTCCTCGCGCGCCACGGTACCCAGCTTTTCGGTGCTCGGCCCGGGAATCGGCTCGGCCAGGTCGAAGAGCGCAATATCCTCGCGCTGGCAGAAATACTGCGCGCGGAAGAGCTCCGGCAGGCAGACCACGTTCGCGCCCAGCCGGGCCGCCTCGCGCACGCGGTCGGCCGCCTTCTCCAGATTCGCGTCAGGATCGGGCCCGCAGCTCATTTGCACGAGGCCTACGCGCGTATTCTTCTTATCTGTCATATTTGTGCACTTCACGGTTACTTATATTGCCAACGAAGCAAAAGGCGCAGGCTTTTTCGCCCACGCCCCGCCTGTCGAGCCGCTGAATTATTCGAAAATCAGGATCGCCGCCGCAATCGTGGTCGTCCACAAACCGCGCTTGTCGCCAATGGCCGACTGCGTCACGTTGGCGGTGCGCACGATTTTGTTCGAGATGCGGTAAATTTCCTTCTTCTCATCCCAGCTCTTGTCGGGATCGAAGTCGACATCGAGCGTGGTCGCCAGCATCTCGGCGGCCAGCTCTTCTGCGTATTCGCCGGCCTGCTCTTCGGTCTCGCCGAAGCTGTGGTGCTCGCTCAGGTAGCCATAGGTATTGCGGTCGCTGGGAATCGCAACTCCGATGCTCGAGGCCACCAGGCGGTGCGGTTCGCGTGTGGAATTTTCCGCCACCACAGCAAAAACCACCTCACCGGGGCTCAGATACTTCAGTCCTTCTTTGCGGCCGATGAGCCTGGCCTGGGGCGGGAAGATGGAAGAGACACGCACCAGATTCTGCGCCGCGATGCCGGCATCGCGCAACGCCAGCTCAAAGGAAGTCAGCCGTTCTTTGTGTTTCCCGACGCCCTTGGTGAAGAACAAACGCTTCGGGACCATGCTTTTTCCCAATTCTCAACTCCTGCAGGGGATGATTTCGCGCGCGACGCAAACCTTCTCGACGAACCGGCCCGGACCGAGTTCAAAAATTGCGCTCCGATGAAAAGTATCATACGCAGAACAGACTCGGGGGCTTCGGATTTACGAATTCACGCCGTTTTCAATCATACGGCACCACGAGCCCGGCCGGGGGCGCCGTCGGAGTCGCGTTTGCGGAAGGGTTGGGTGGCGATTTCGAGAAATTCCTGCGCCGCGCGCGACAACTGGCGATCTTTGCGGAAGACCAGTGCGAGATCGCGCGCCAGGCGCACGCCCTCCATTGAAAGCAGATGCAGCGAGCCATTCCGCTCCTCCTCGGCTACGTTCGTCCGGGGCAGAAAACCCAGCCCGAGGCCGGCGACGATGTACCGCTTGAGCATCTCGCTCGATTCCATCTCCATGGCCACCCGCGGCGCCAGCTCATTCACGCGGAAAAGCTCGTCGATCTGCTCGCGGCGGCGGCCGTGTGTGGGCAGGAGCAGCGGAACCTTGGCCAGTTCCTGCAGACGCACCGACGATCGCGTTCCCAGGGGATGCCCTTTGGGCGCCACCAGGGCCAGTTCGTCGCGATGGATGAGCTCCACGGTAAGCCTCGGATCGCGCACCGGCAGCGAGACGACGCCGAAATCGGTCTCACGGTTGACCACGCTCTCGAGCGTGCGCAGGCGATCGGAACGCACCACGCTCAGCACCACCCGCGGATACTGCCGCCGGAACTGTGCGAAGACCTGCGGCAGCACGTAAAGGTGGGTCGCCTCGTTGGCGCTGATGACCAGCTCGCCGCGCGGCGCGCGCTCCTGCTCAGCAATCGCCATCAGGATGTGCTTCTGGCGCTCGACGCAGAATTCGGCGAAGGGCTCGAAGAGCCTTCCCGCCGCGGTAAAGGTGACCTTGCCGCCATCGCGGTCGAAGAGACGCGCGCCTACTTCCTGCTCCAGCGAGCGGATTTGGGCTGAGACGGCCGGCTGGGTGCGCAGCAGCTTCTGAGCAGCCTTCGAAAAGCTCTTCAGGCGGCTCACTTCGAGGAATGTCCGCAGATTTTCGAAGTCCATGATGTGTCCCAACAGGATATGCGGCGCGGCGACGCGCAACAAGCGAATTCGGCCCGCTGGAATGGGTCTCAGCGATGCGACGCCGAAGCGGGGCTCACTCTACTGGCCGAAACCGCGAAGCTATC
>Ga0070766_10000440_pt1 | contig 18202 bp, 11 predicted proteins | sample HubBroMetageWFT6_FD_69782 | JGI IMG/M metagenome (GOLD analysis project Ga0070766, IMG submission 69782) | Warmed and freeze-thawed soil microbial communities from the Hubbard Brook experimental Forest, New Hampshire - Hubbard Brook CCASE Soil... | ecosystem: Environmental > Terrestrial > Soil...
GCTGCGGCTTCTGTTGCGTCATCAGGAGCGTTGCCAAACCCATCTGCGCTTCTTCTTCGTTGGGATTGAGTTTGTAGGCTCGTTGGTAGTGGGCAAACGCGCCGTCGAGATCGGACTGCGATAGTGCGATCGCGCCCAGCCCGCACTCCGCCTTGGCGACATCTCCGTCAACCGCCTCGGCGGCTTCGAACTCTTTTCCGGCTTCCGCCTGCGCGGCAGCGTCGTGGGGCGCCGATTGCAGCACGGCCTCTCCTAACTCAAAGCGAACACCTTGCAGATGCGGGTCGATCTGCAACGCTCTCTTATAGTGGTCAATTGCGTGTTGGAGATCGCCTCCGTTGATCAAACGCTCGGCGATTACTTGCTGCATGCGGGCTGAGCCGGGTGCAACGACAGCCAGCTTATTCAGCGTGTCATCGGCCAACTCGGAGTAGACGCGTTGCGCCATGAATAAGACATCCACGTTGTCGGGATCGAGATCGACCAGCGATCGCATGACACAAGCCGTCGCGCCCGGATCGCCTTGCTGACCATAGAGGGAGGCCAGCTCAAGGCCGACCTGTAGCCGTATCGCCTTGTCTTCTTTTTGCAGTTTTGGAAAAGATTTTTCCAAGAGGGCTTGCGCCGATGGATCACCCAGCCTTCTTTCGCAAATTCCCAGGAGAGCCTGCGTTTTCACTAGAGAGGGGTCGCGCGCCAGCGCCTTGCGCAAGTATTGCGAGGCGTCGAGATAATCGCGCTGGGAGAACGCGATCACTCCCAGGTTTGCGTTCGCGTCCGCGTTTTTGGGATCGAGAGTCAGCACGGCCTCAAACTCCTTCACTGCGGAGTTGGCATCGTTTGCCTTGAGGTAATCTGACGCCCGGCGCAGGTGATCGTGAATCTCCGCTGTGTGGGAAGTTGCGGTTTGTGCTGCCATCATTGCGAGCGTGCCCGCAACAAGCAGGAGAACCAGAAACACCTGCCTGCCGAATGAGCGTCCTGCACAATTCGCAGCGACGGCAGAAGAGCCGCCAAAGGAAAAAGCGGATTTGCGAAGCTTACTGGAACGAGACTCTCTCATGCAGGAACGATACCGCGAAATCCGCTGCTTCGGCGAGAAGGCTGAGAAAGGCGGGGCGCGGAAGAGGAATTTGCTTCCGCGCTCCGCAGGGCTGTGCCGGTCAAAGCCGGAGGGCTCAGAATTTTATGTGAGCCCCCAGCTGGATGATGCGTGCGTCGATTCCGGAGTTAATGGGCGTGGTGATTTCTCCGGCGGTGCAATCGGCCAAATCCATGCCGAGATTAGGACCGCTCATGCACGGCGAAGTACCGTAGCCCACGTTCGCATCCGGGTTGCTCCAGTTGATGTGATTGAACACATCGAACATGTCCGCTCTGATTTCGAGCGCTATTGCCTCGTGAATGGGAAATACCTTTGCGACACTGAAGTCAACGTTGGCGAAGCCCGGTCCAACCAGCGTATTGCGGTGGGCATCGCCGAAAGTTCCAAATGCCGGATTGCCAAAGGCAGCGGGATTGAACCACGTTGTGTTGGAACGATGCGACGCGCTGGGGTCGCCAATTTGCTCGGGATATAGCGTGGTGCCGGCGTTGAAAGCTGCAGTTAGGCCTGGATCGATGCCACCCGCGATCGAACCCTGGATCACCGGCGTGAAAGGAACTCCGCTGTGCCACTGGAAAATACTGGAGAGTCGCCAGCCCCCGGCAATCTGATCCAGAGGGCCGTGAAGGGCGAACTGGCGCCCGTGGCCGAAGGGCAGCTCATAGACGATCTGGCCGACCAGAGTACTCGCGGCGTTGAAGTCAGACTTGCCATAATTAAGAGCGGGCGTATAGGCGTTCTGGTACTCGTCGATGCCCGATCCGTGACCGTTTCCTGTGCCGGTGTCGAGCGATTTCGACCAGGCATAGTTGAGCTGGGCGCTCAGGCCGTAGGACATCTTCTTCAGCAAGCGCAATTGCAACGCGTTGTAATTCGACCAGCCAGTGTAGTACTGGGCGGAGATGCTGTTGAACACAGGGTTGGGATTGCCGCACTGATAGAAGCTGGTGCACTCGAATCCGCCAACCGCGGTCGAGAGTGGGGTCGTTGCCTGATTGATGTCGGTGGCAAAATTCAGGTTCCTGCCGCGAGTATAGACGTAGCTTGTGTCCAGCATGAGGCCTCGTCCGAGCTCCCGCTGCACACCGAACAGGTATTGCTCGACGTAGACCGTAGGCATGCTTCGCGGGTAATACTCGGCGCTACTGTAGTTCGCGAAGGTCGATGAAAGAGTCTGAACCGTTGGAAAGATGACCGTACCCGCAGGCGGACCTACAGCTAGTAGCCATGGCGAGCTGCCGAACGTATACCCACCATTGCCCTGGTTGTGGGGATTGAAACCGAGACCGAGAGCGCCGTCGGTGTAGTTCTCGGCGTCGCGCGGGGCATCGAAAATTCCGAAGCTTCCGCGAATGACCCACTTATCGCGGGGCGCCCAGGAGAAGCCGATGCGGGGCGCAAACTCCTTGTAATCCCCGTTTTGGATGGCCGACAGGTTGCTGATCTTCCCGCCAAAGGCCGTGTCGCTTTGTCCGCCGAAGAGAATGCCACCGGGATATGCGCCGCCAAACTGGGTGGGATCGGGGATAACCGGATCGTAATTGCCGAAGAAGTTGTTGGCCACGGTCCACCCGGTCTGCAGCTGCCAGCGCAATCCTAGGTTTAGCGTAAAGTGCGGTGTAACCTTGAAGTCGTCGCTGCCAAACAACGCCGCAGTCCTCAGGTGAGCGCTGGTTGGGTCGGCCTCGTATACGTACCATCCGTAAACGTTTCCGGAGAGGAAGTCGGCGTATGGAATTCCGGTGACACTGCCGTTGAATTCGAAGTGGCCGGAATCAATATCTCCCCAGCTCGTATAGTTCTGATAAATCTTGTCGAACTCGCCGCCCACCTTGATGGTGTGCTTGCCGCGAATGAGCGTGAGGACGTCTGAGACCGCGTAAATTCCCTCGCCCAGCGTGGCATCGATGTTGCCATTGCCGGTACCTGCGCCCAGGACCGTACTGCCTTCTCCCGCGCCCTGATCAATCGTGATATGCGGAAACACATTGGCTGGGGCATTGGTGCCGTATTGCGGCTCCAGGCCAAGCGTTGTTGGATCGTTCTTATCCAGCGAGGGTGGCTTGTACTTATCGAGCTCGCGGCTCGCACTCACGTGAAACTCGTTGATCGCGGTCGGGCTTATCGTATACAGATCTGATAATTGGCCGGTCAGATCGTCGGTTTTCCCTACTTCGTACGCCGTAGCGTCGTTGGGAAACAGAGGATCGGCCGGAACATAAGACGTGGTGGTGGGAAAATAGTTGAAGCTAAAGCCAAGCCGTTGCTTGGAAGAAATATCATAATCGACCTTGCCCGTGTACCACGTATCCGTGTTCGGGCTGCTCCCGTTAAATACAAAATTGTTAACAATGGGGCAGGTTTGCGGGGTGGTCGCCGATACATTCACCGGGCCGGGGCATCCCGGGAGCCATCCCGGAGCGGTCGCGGCCGGGAAATAACTCTGAAGCTTCAATGCCACGGGATCGGGAGTTGCCAGCAGTTGGCCTGTGGTGGGGTCAAAAGCTGATCCTGTGGCGCCCGAGATACCGTAAAAATCCCCCGCTTCCATGGCGGCGGTGGGGTAACTATATAGACCGGAAGTTGGAGAAGACGATGGGTTGCGCTGGTAGAGGAAAAAGAAAAACAGCTTGTTCTTCAGGATGGGTCCGCCGATGCTGCCTCCGTAAGTGTTCCAGTGCTCCACCGACTTGATGTCGGGCGCGGGATCGAAGAAATTTCTGGAGTTGAGTGCAGTGTTCTGAATGTATTCGTATCCGCTGCCGTGCCAGTGATTCGTACCGCTCTTGGTGATCACGTTGATTGAGGTGAGACCACCTCCGTACTCAGGCGGTGCGTTGGCGGAATTGATGCTTACTTCGCCAATGGCATCCACCGGCATGTAATAGTTGCTCCCGTTGAAATCTCTGGGAGCGGTGGCCGGGCCGCCGTCTGACAGAAACATCACGTTGTAGCCTTGCGTGCCGTTCACTCCGGCTGCTTGGCCATTGGCTTCGCCTGCTCCTCCGCCGGTGTTCACGCCGGGGATAAGCTGAATCATTTCGGCGCGCCAGTCGGTACCCGTGATTGGCGCCGCCTCAACTGCCTGCGTGTCGAGGTTCACGCGCTGGTCCGAGGTTTCCGTTTCCAATAACGGGCTCTCCGCAGTTACCACGATCTGTTCGCTGACGGAGCCCGCTTGCAGCTGGGCATCCACGCCGATGGTTTGGATTTCCAGCGTCAGCCCTTCGCGCACGAAGTTGCGAAATCCGGTCTTGGAGAAACTAATCTTGTAGTCGCCGGTGGGAACTGACGGCACGTCATAAATACCAGCAGAGTTGGTCGTGGTGACAGTCGAAACTCCCGTCAGCACGTCGGTGATGGTGACCGTGACTCCGGGAACCACGGCACCGGAGGCATCGGTGACCGTTCCCTTTATTTCTCCAGTGTTGGCGTTTTGCCCGACGGCAAGGCCAGCGGTTAAGGCTACGGCCAGCAACCAACCGATGCGTCCAAAGTGGCGAATCTCGAATCTCATCGTGGAGCCTCCAGAGATTGCTTCCCTTCAGAATCGGGCCGCTCAACTGATCCTCGATCGCAACTGCGGATCCGGACGGCGCGAACTTCACCTGAGGGATGCGTAAAGAACACACTTCTGCTGCTACTGACGCGGAATCGTATGTCCAACCGGAGCGTCGCGAATCCGCCAAAAGTCGGAATGCTAAAAAAGTATTTGTCTTGACAACAGGGTAGGAGCTATGTCGACCGGCGATTACAGTTGGGCGATCAGAAATGAACGCCTACTGATGAACATTCACAGGTGAACATTCAAAGATGAACATTCACAGGTGAACCTTTACAGGTGAACCAGGCCGCGCTGCAGAGCAGCCACAACGGCCTGAGTACGATCTTCAACGTCCAATCGCATGAGAATCGTGCTCACGTGGCTCTTTACCGTTGCCTCGGTGATGCCCAGAAGATTGCCGATGTCCTTGTTGCTATTCCCGCTCACGAGGAGGTGAAGGACTTGCAGTTCCCGGGAGCTTAAGTTCGAATGCGGAAGGCGCGACGCCAATGCGCGGGCCACGGGCGGGGGCAGGAATCGCCCTCCGCTGTGCACTTTTTGCAACGCATCCACGAGCGTCTGGTAGGGCATGCCTTTGATGACATAGCCTTGTGCTCCCGCTTCCAGAGCGCGGTGGATGTCTTCGTCGCCGTCGTAGGTTGTGACCACGATAAAGCGGGCGCGTGGAGACTTCGAACGAATGGCGGCAATCGCTTCCACACCGCCCATCTCCCCCGGAAGACGCAAGTCCATCAGGGTTATATCGGGCTTGTGCCGGTGGAACAGCGCAACGGCCTCTTCTCCGGTTCCCGCCTGGCCAACGACCGTCATGTCGTTGCGCGCGTTTATGATCGCAGCAATCCCAACCCGCATGAGCGGGTGATCGTCGACGATCATCACTTTCATTTTCTCAATTTGGCTCATAACGCGATCTCTTCGACCAGGCTTGAGGAGGCGCCAGTGCCACGTGGTACCTCGATGCTGAGGTCAGTGCCTTGCCCAACCATACTCTGAAGGCTAAATTTCCCACCGATGCGCTCCACGCGCTCTTTGATCCCAATCAGTCCGTAATGGTGTTCCGGAAAACGAGAGACGATGGCGGGATCAAATCCAGAGCCATCATCACGCACCCCGACGCGGCAGCTGTTAGCTTCGAAGCTGACGCTAAGCTCGACCTTCTTCGGCTGAGCGTGGCGGATGGAATTATAGAGTGCCTCGCGCGCGACCATGAGTACCTCATGCACGACTGATTGATCGAGCGCAAACGGCGTGCCCGCAACCCGGTATTCCACCGGCACGGCAAACTCGTGGCTAAACTGCTCCGCCACTTTGGCCAGCAAGGAGCCGATATCGGTGGTGGGCTCCGATACGCTGCGCAGGCCCCACACGGCCTGCCGGGCATCCTCAATTGTGGAGCGCAGTTGAGTGCGGGCGCACTCCAGCAAATCTCCGTCGGCATCGGGCTTAGGTGTGAGGCTGGAATGCGCCTCAAGCAGCGCCGACACACTGGCGCATCCTTGAATCAGAGTATCGTGCATTTCGCGCGCCAAGCGATTGCGTTCCTTCAAGACCGCCTGAAAGCGAGCGCGCAACTGGCCGAGTCGAAATTGGTAAACACCCCACACGGAGGCTCCCAGCAAGAGCACCATGGCGGTGAGGAACCAGGCCGTGCGATAGAAGTGCGGCTTCTGAATAATCTCCACCGACGCCGCTGCGACCTGTTCGGGATTGTTCATTTCGAAAGCAGCCACGCGAAACTGGTAGGTTGCCGGAGGAAGATTCGTGTAGTACGCCGTTCGTGCCGGGGAAGCATCGCTCCAGGTCTTATCAAAGCCCTCCAACATGTAGCGAAAGCGGATGCGCTCCTGGGATCGCAGCAGTACGACCCCGTAATGCACTTCCAGTTTCGCGTTGTCGGGACCGAGAGAGATTCCGGAGCTCATTGGCATTTGCAGGCCATCCGCCATCACCTGATCGATCACGACCGGTGCGGGTTTCGAAGGCGCAGGCGACGCAATGGAGACGCGCACCGGGCCTTTGCTGCTGGGAAACCAAACCTCCCCCTGCGTGGTAAGGACTCCGGCCGGTTTTTCACCGCCGCACATCTGGATGGTTTCGAGGCCATCTGAAACGCCGTAAAGCGTGACGGCAACGGGCCGCGAGCGACCATCGGCAATGGCATCGAGTTCGCGGCGGCTGACGGTTGAGATTCCGTTCGGCCCGCTTATCCAGAAGTTGTTCTTCCCATCTTCGAGGAGTTCGTAAATGCCGTTGCTCGCGAGCCCCTGCGCCACGGTGTAACGTGTCATGGTTCCCGAGCGCCAACGGTATAGCCCTCCGGTGCGAGTTCCAAACCACAGACCGCCTTCGGAATCTTCGTGGATGGCCCAGACTTTTTCGTTCCGTAGCGCTTCCGTTGCGCCGTCGTTTTCAAAGGAGTCCCCATGCAGCCGGCTCACTCCCCGGTCAGTTCCGATCCAGATGTCGCCGCGCCGGTCTTCCAGCAATGATCGCGTGCTGAAGTAGGCGAGTCCGTCTCGCATCTGATAGTTCGTAATTCCCCCAGGACGCCAACGGCTGACGCCTTCGTCGGTTGCAATCCAGACACTGCCGTCCCGGCCTTGCAGGAAGGCGCGAACGAAGTTGTTAACCAGTCCTTCCCTGGTCGAATAATGGATGAACCTTTGACCGATCTGCCGGTATGCGCCCCGGCCTTCGGTCCCAATCCATAATGCGCCGTCCTGGTCGCGGAATACGTTCCGGACTCTTACGCCTGAAATGCCGGGAAATCGATAAGGGGCGGCCTTGCCATTGTGTACTCGGAACAGGTTTACGGCGGCGATCCAGAGATCGCCGGTGCGATCCTGATAAACCGTCTCCGCGTCCGAATCGGCCGCATCGGGCAGTTCCACCGTCCGGACCGGAGTCTTGATCAGGCGCAGCATTCCGCCTTGCGTGCCGATCCAGATGTTCTGCTCGACGTCTTCAAAAAGATTCAGGACAGTGTTGCTCGGCATTGGGTCGGGAACCGCAATTCTGGAAAAGCGATGGTCGCGATAGGTAAGAAGTCCGTGGCCGATGGTGCCGATCCAAAGCGTTCCATCTGACATCTCATGCATCACCCGAACAGTTCCTTTGACCTCTTGTACCGGAGTGAAGGAGACGCCGCGGGGAGCCATCTTCTGCAGACCTGAAACCGTGCCCACCCAGACGGTGCCGTCCTGTGTTCCCATGATCGACTTGACCCGATTCTGGCTGGCTTCTCCGCCCAGGTGATACTCGACGGCTCGGTCGCCCTGAATCGCATGGGTGATGCGCAGAAATTTGGAACCACCGACCCAAAGCTCGCCGCGGCGATCGAGCTGAATCGCATGCACGGCGATTGCTGGAATCCCCGCTGAATTGTCGACTCGCTCCAGACGTTCGCCGGAAAATTGAAACAAGCCGTTGTCCGTGCCGACCCAGATTTTTCCTTTGCGGTCTTCGTAGACGACGCGAACGAACGCATTGGTCAGGCCGTCTTTACTGGAGAATGACTGAAAAGCCCCGTCGCGATACCGGATAAGCCCGCCGCCTTCCATTCCAATCCAGAGCGTGTTATCGCGACCCACGGTGAGACAGAAAACATTGTTATCGCTGAACGCGGGGGTGTTCTCGCGGTCAAATGTCAGGAATCTCTGACCGTCAAAGCGGACAAGGCCGCCGGTGGTGCCGATCCACAAATACCGGTCGGCCGTCTGCGCGAACGCCTGCACGACCTGCTCTGGGAGGCCGTCCTGCATTTGCCATAGACGCTGGCTGTAGGAGAACTGCGGAATATCGGCTGCGCCTGCGGGAACTGCGTGAGAAAAAACCAGCAAGAAAAGGACAGGCGGGAGGGCTGCAATGCGCAGCAATTCGCGCCATACGCCAACCCGGCCCCGATATAACTGAGTCAACATGGAAACGCAAACGACGCTGTCTGCAATATGCCTGCGGAGTCGAATCAACGTTCCCCAGCAACGAGAATCTATCACATCTCTATTCTTAAGTTTTATTTTCGCGTGAATCGGTCGAACACCGTGACGACTGGCAAAGCATTGTGCTGGTCGTCAAAGAATCCGCGGCTGGTGAGCGGTCCGGTGACCGCGGGCTCCCACCAGAAAACACCTTTGCCGCGTCCGTTCGGAGTTTCCATCACCACGCGATTTAGCTCATCCAGAAATTCGCGCTGTCCCTCGGGAGACTCCGGAAATGGTGCGGGCTTGTTGATGTAGTTGCCCGGCTGCCAGTTGTACGCTGTCTCGACGACGATTATGTCCTTCTGGTATTCCCGCGCCATGAATTCCAGATTCTGGCGCAGATCATTGAGACTCCCGTGCCACCACGGGTAGTAGGACTGTCCGATAATGTCATAAGGCACGTCATAACTATTCAGCTTGTCGAAGAACGCTTTGGTTGCTCTCAGGTCGGCGCCACGATCGATGTGAATCATGATTTTCGGGCGCGGGCCGTTGCCGCGGCCTGCATCCACGCCGTTGATGCCCGCATATACCAGTTGCGCGAAGTTGTCCCAATTCTCCGGCAGCTTGCCATCCGGCCAAAGCATCCCGTGGATGATTTCGTTGCCGACCTGGACCATGTCGGGCAAAACACCGGCGTCGCGGAACGCCGCGATCGTATCCCGCGTGTACTCGAACACGGCCGTCACCAGTTCGGCGTGTGACTTACCCTGCCAGGCTTTGGGTATAGGTTGTTTTCCCGGATCCGCCCAGTCATCTGCGTAGTGGTAATCCAACAGGAACTTGAATCCCAGTTTCTTTGCGCTCTTGGCCAGGGCGATGGTGTACTCCAGGTTGTTCGGTAGCTGCGTCGGAGTGTGGAACAGCCTGAGCCGCACCCAGTTGTAGCCATGGTATTTGAGAATCTCCAGGCCGGGCTTGGGGACTCCAGCATCTTTAAAGATCACTCCTTGCTGCTCGGCTTGCGCCAGAAAAGACACATCCGCACCGACAGCATAGTCTTGACCTTCAAGCAGACGGGTAGCGGAGATCAACACGACCAGCAGCAAAGTGACACGTCGAACTTGTGCGCTCATACGTCTTCTATCGACTATCGGGTGGATGGTACCGCCGGAGCGAAGCAGGGTCAACAGCAGCCAGGAAACGCGGGATGGTATCGTACCGAAACAACCCTCTGTTGGGCGGACTCACTCGAACATGCTCGTAGAAATCGGACACGTGGAGGCGATTTTTCGGTATCCCGTGAAGTCCATGAGCGGGGAGCGACTCGAGGCGGTCAATCTGGGCTGGCACGGTCTCGATGGTGACAGGCGTCTGGCGTTCCGGCGAATGGATGACCGCAGCGCGTTCCCGTGGCTCACTGCAAGCAAGCTTCCTGATCTGCTCCGCTTTACACCGCAGCGTCCTGAAGGCGGTACTGGCGAAAAGAGCTATGAGGGAGATCTTCCTACGCACGTTCGCACGCCGGATGGCGAAGAGATGCCTGTCTTCGGAGAGGACTTGGCCAGGGAGATCGGACGCAGGCACGGAGCTCCCGTCGAGATGATGCAGCTGAAGCATGGCATCTTCGATGATGCCAGCATCTCGGTGATCGCCGATGATACCGTGCGCGAGATTGCTCGACTCGCCGGGCTCAACCCAGACGTGCGTCGATTTCGCCCCAATATTCTGGTTCGTTCCTTGCGGCCGGCTCCGTTCCAGGAGGACGAGTGGTTGGGAGGCGTGCTCTCATTCGGCGAAGGCGACGACGCCCCTGCCATCGCCGTGACGATGCGCGACATCCGATGCGCGATGGTGAACCTTGATCCCGACACGGCAAGTCCGGCGCCGGAAGTATTGAAGGCGGTCGTTCGTGCGAATCAGAACAACGCTGGAATTTACGGCGCGGTCGCGCGTGTCGGTCGGCTGGCGGTTGGACAGAAGATATTCCTCGGTGTGATCACCGACAAACGATGAGAGATCACAATGTCACCCATTGACCCCGGTGGGCCAATTCTCAATCCCGCCCTACACTGCGGCTTGCAGCGGTTCACTATCCGCTGAACGAGCTTCCCTGGGCATCGGGATGGTGACAATCACAGCGGTACCTGATTCATTCGATTCGATTTTCATTTCTCCGTGGAATTGACGCATACGTTCTCGAATCCCCCTGATCCCAACGCCGGCGCCGTAAGACTGAATATCCGCCAAGCGCTGGGGCGATATGCCCCTTCCTTGATCCCGCACCTCCGTTCGGACGTTTTCTCCTTTGCGAGCTACGCGGATAAGAGCGGTCTTGCTGCCAGAATGACGGTAGATATTTGTCAAACATTCCTGTACCACCCGGAAGATTGCAAGCTCCATAGCGCTTGGTAGTCTTCCAACGTTGTCGGCAACGTCCAGCGTGATGGCTACATCACTGCGTTCTGCCAACCCCTCTACGTACATGTTAAGCGCGGAGGCGAGACCGCACTCGTCGAGTAACGGCGGATGCAAAAGATAAGAGGTGGTTCGAATTTCACGGTGCAGTTGTTGAACTATTTCTTCAATCTCTCTTCCTTCTTTAGCCAGCTCTGGAGCAATGACCTGTGCCCGTTCAACCAATTGCGCAAGATTCAATCCAACAACTGTCAGCGTCTGGCCAGCGCTGTCATGCAATTCGCGGGCAATACGTCGTCGTTCCTCATCCTGAACTTTCATCAGGCGCGTCATGTCATCGGCAATTCGAACCTTTTCTGCCGCCTCTTTCTGGTCATGGACGTCAAGACAACCGCCTACATACCCTTCAAACGTTCCGTCCGGCGCGTAGCGCGGCACTCCGCGATCCAGTATCCAGCGGTATTGCCCGGTGTGATGCCGCATCCGGTACTCCATCTCAAATGGACGGCGAGCATCGAAGTTGCTGACGTAGATTTGCAGGCAGCGGTCGAGGTCTTCCGGATGCACGTTCTCCGCCCAGCCATTGCCTGACTCCTGTTCGAGAGTACGCCCGACGAAATCCAGCCATCCTTTATTGAAGTAATAGCAAAGCTTGTCCGTCCCAGACAACCAGACCATGATGGGCGAAGCATCCGTAACCACGCGAAAGAGTTGTTCGCTTTCCCGCAATGCTTGCTCAGCCTGCTTTTGCGCTGTAATATCCCGCCCCACTTTCGAGGCCCCGATCACGCGTCCCGATGAATCTCTCACCGGAGAGATGGTCAGTGAGACATCGACGCTGCTGCCGTCCTTCCGCCTGCGGACCGTGTGGAAATGGTCAACGCGCTCCCCTCGTCGGACACGGGCGAGAATGTCTGACTCTTCAGCGTGGCGCTCCGGTGGAATGATGAGCGTGATATGTTGCCCGATGGCTTCTTCGGCGGCGTAACCAAATATCCGTTCCGCACTCTTATTCCAACTCGTGATGATGCCGTCAAGGTTCTTGCTGACAATGGCATCATCGGAGGAGGCTACAATGGCAGCCAACAAACCTGTTATTTCTTCTGCCTGCTTCGGCTCCTGCATATGCTGTGGCAATGACCTAACGATCTTAAGGTGGTTGTAAATACTGGGTCAGCGCTCGGTCAACGCGCTATTTATGCTAGCCTTTCTGCCGCGAGACGCCAAATAGGGTGAACCATGTAGGCGGCAGTGCTTCTGTGGTGCGCGATTGGCGTTATTCGGTGTCGCGGTTTGTGATCGAGACGCGAAAGAGCGGCTTGGATTTTTCGGAGGGTTCCATCTCGTAGGTCTGGGAGGTTTTGGCGGGGTCGTAGTCGCGCCAGAGCCAGACCATTTCTTCGGGGAACTCGGTTGCGCCCTGGCCGGGGTTGTGCGTGCCTTTGCCGAAACTTAAATGAAAATCGTAGCTTTTCAGCTTTAAAGCATTGGCAAGACGCAGGTTGGTGAGAGGCCAACTGCCGTAGTGCCCCTGCTCCATATCTTCGGCGCCCTCTTGAAGCCAGACTCGGATATTGCGATGGGATTCGCGCAGAACCTTTTCCGGATAGTCCTGCCCGCCATCAGGATTGGCTGGATCTTCTTTCCACTGAATGCTGGTGAAGCTGCCGATCCAGGAAATCACGCGGCTGAATTCCTCGGGCATTTGCCACGCCGCATTGAAGGAACAGATTCCGCCCGAAGAGAGGCCGGTGATGGCGTGGCTGTAGGCGTCTTTGCGAATGTTGTACCTCGCCGCGACTTCGGCGAGTACTTCATCGCGCAGAAAGCGGGCGTAGCGGTCGCTCACGGTGTCGTACAGCGTGCTGCGCATGGAGTCCCTTAACGTGCGCTTCCACTTGTCGGAATAGGACTTCACAAAATTGAAAGTGGGCGTACCCGGCGAGTCTTCGATATCCCCAGGGTTGATGAAGACGCAGATCATCACCGGAATTTTCTTCTGCGCAATCAGATTGTCGATGACGTTGAGGGCGGGATTGTTTCCCTCGCGATCGAGATACCATTCGCCATCCTGAAAGACCATGAGGGCAGCGGGAGTGCGCGGGTCGTATTCCCCTGGCACGTAGATCCAATATTCGCTCTTCATGCCATCGTAGATTTTGCTGGTGTGAATGATTTTCGGCGAGAGCGTTCCCGATGGAACTCCGGGTTGCAGATAGGATAGAGGGCCGAACGCGGGCAGGTCGAGACGTCCGCCGAACTTACTTCCTAACTCTGCGCCTTGAATAAGGTAGTAAAACGAGTGCAACCTTCCCACGGGCTCGATGTGCGCGACAGCGTACCAAAGATCGGAGCCGGAAATGTTCAGCATTGGCGGGCCGGAAGCGCCGTCGATGAAAAGCTGTGGTTGCGAAGCGGCCTGGGTGGCGAAGAAAAAATCCGGGCCGTTGGCAAGCCACGCGGTTCCGTCTTTCAGATTCTTGCCATCGAGGCTGGCGGTGATCGCGTTGCGAAGCGTGGGACTGTTCGATTTGGCGAGTTCGATAAGTTGGGTCGCCTTTGATTTCTCGGCGGCGAAGGCAGGAACGATCAGAAGAACAGCCACGGCTGCGAGTCTTAGAGTTAGACGGTGCATAGAGGTGGAATCGAGCAAGGGTCCTCGCGCTTGATTTAGTAGGCTACGAAGCAGAAGGTCGAGTTGGAATCTCTCAGAGCGCACCATACTTGCCGCTGAATACATACTTTAGCAGCTACCCGCCTTCGCGAGCTGTTGCCGCGGTTAAACACCAGCGCCACACTAGAAGCTAAGGCAGCTAGGTTGTATACTCTGCGGCGAAAGGCGACGGGGCTTTTTCGATGCCAAAGTTCTGCCACAACTGCGGCGCAGCCTTAGCCGAGCCGGGAGCGTTCTGCTCGGCCTGCGGTAGTCCGACGGGACGGGCAGATGTGCCCACGGCCCCGGCAATACAGCAAGGCTTTACCCCTGGCCGTCCCTCAAAGTCAGCTTGGTTTCTCGAAGAACTGTCGCGCCTCGGGCGATTTGTTGTCTACGGTGTCCTGCTGCTCATGTTGTTCGTGCTTTGGGTCTCGTCTCGTAACAACACTCCAACGCCTTCTAGTTCCGAGGAACCTATTTCAGTCGAGGGTCCCTCTACACGCCAAGCATCTACTGAAAGCGCGCCTTCAGCGACACACAGAATAGGCGAGGATTTTTCAATAGGCTATTGGTCTTATCGCTGCAACAGCGCAACATGGCAATCAATGATCCCCTCCCTCGGGAGGGGAGAAGTTCCAGATGCCGAGTTCCTTATAGTGGACTTGTACATTCGTAACAGTGATCGGACAGCAAGTACCCTCCCCCCGGTAAAACTCGTTGACGCCCTCGGGCGAGAATATGACGAAAGCTCGAAAGGTACTTTTATGTCGGGGACATTCGATACCTTCAAACAATTGAACCCGGGCGTTTCTAGTCGAGGCTATGTAGTTTTCGACGTACCTCACGGTCAATACTCACTTCAGGTTTCAGGAGGCTTCCAGTCGGGTGAGCGCGCTCTTGTTGACTTGTCATCGCCAGACCAAAACGATGACGCGACTGGCAAGCCCAGTCCCGCCGCCACGCAACTCACAAATGCTGAGACGCCAATTGCGGGGAGCGAGAGCACGAACAATGCTCGCAGTGCTAGCGCCGCTTCTCCGTTGCCTCAGCTACAGTTTGAGGCCGGTGACCGCTTGTTCATTCGCGTATCCTCAATCAGCCGTCAGCCTGATGGCAGCTTTACTTTTCGGGGAAATCTATTGCAGCCTGCCACTCTTTCAGACGGAGTTTTACTGGATCAGAGTACAGAACTTGCCGGGTTGGGCGAGACAAAGGGTGGACATCTTATAGCGTCAGTGACGGGGCTCACCGTCCAGGGAGAGAGCTACGAACTGCGCCAGTCAGCGAAGGCGGCGAACAAGCAGCTAGGCAGCGGCCCGGCGATTGAGCTCACACCCGGCAAACTGATCGAGATGTGGTTCGCTGCGGTTTCTGCTTACGAGAAAACGAGCGGCAACGCTGGGGAGCATTGAACCGAGGTAAGGGAATTCGAATCAGTGCGCACCATACTTACCTGCTTCTCTGCCGGTTTCTTCTCGATGCATCCCTCATTCATTTCCCACTTCTCGCAAATGCGGCGAGAAGTGGGGCACCCCAGTGTGAAGACCTAACTTCCTAGCTTGAAAATCTTTTCCATCAACATCCATTTTTCGCCGGGAGCAGCTTGCGGCAGGGGCTGCTGAAATTTCCACATGAGATTCTCCCACTGCTGGACTTTGGGGTTCAGGCGATCGGCGCCGGACTTGGCTTCGAATGAGAAGCTCTCATCGACCTCGATGATCATGAACATTCGCGTGCCGAGAAGATAGATTTCCATGTCGAGAATGCCGGAGTCGCGGATGCTCTGGATTATTTCCGGCCAGACTTTTTCATGATGCCGTTTGTACTCGGCGATCAGCGCTGGGTCGTTCTTGAGATCGAGGGTGAGGCAGAATCGGCGGGTCATGCGGGGTTGCACCTTCATCGGAAAATTGTCTGGGATGCTGGAGCGGGCTTGTATCCACGAAGGGCGAAATAAAGTACGTAGGCCTGGCAGATCAGCGGGACTATGAAAGCCTGGCGGATGCTGGTGTGATCGGAAATAAATCCCATAGCGGCGGGACAGAGCGCTCCGCCGATGATCGAAGCCACCAGCAAAGACGAGCCCAGTTTGGTGTAGGGGCCGAGTTCCTTGATGCTAAGGGCGAAAATAGTCGGGAACATGATGGAATGAAAAAAACCGAGCAGGACAATAGCCCACAACGGCGCGGCGCCGGAAATGTATAAGACGACCCCGATGCACAGCACGGCGCAAAAGGCGTAAAGCGAAAGCAATCTGGGGGCGGCGATGCGCCTCATGAAATAGGCTCCGCTAAAGCGGCCAACCATGAATCCGATCAGGTGCAGTTTCAGATAGAACGCGGCGGCTTTTTGCGGCATTCCCGGCATGCTGTGTTGCGCAAAGCGGATCACAAAACTCGCAACTCCGACCTGTGCCCCGACATAAAAGAACTGCGCAATGACGCCTTTTACAAGCTGGCCATAATGCAAAATCTCGGCTAGTTCCCTGCCAGTGGACTTGGTGGGGACCCCCTTCTGGTCGCCGATTTCAGGGAGATGGGCGAAGTAAATCATGGCGGCGACGGCGAGGAAGATTCCGGCAATTATGAGGTAGGGAACTCTCACGGTGCTGACCACAGAAGAGCGGTAGGCTGCGATTTGGGCGGGCGACATTGTCGCCAACTGTTCGCGCGAGTACTCGGCGGCCGAGAGAATGAAGGCCGCACCGATGAAAGGTGTGACGACCGCGCCGACAGAATTAAAGGATTGCGCGAGGTTCAGGCGGCGCTCGGAACTTTCCGCTGGGCCGAGAAGAGTCACATAGGGATTCGCGGCGACTTCAAGAACGGCCTGGCCGCAGGCCATCACGAACAAGGCAAACAGAAAGAAGCCATAGAGCTGGATGGAAGCGGCCGGGATGAAGAGCAACGCTCCGGTGGCGCAGGTGAGCAGGCCGAAGACGATGCCTTTCCTGTAGCCGATTCTCTCCATGAGCCGGCCGGCGGGCAGGGCGGCGAGAAAATATCCGCCGAAAAATGCGCTTTGGATGAGCGAGGAGCGGAAGTCGGTGAGGTCGAAAACCTTTTTGAGGTGCGGAATGAGAATGTCGTTAAGGTTGACGCCGAGCGCCCAGAGAAAGAAGAGGCTGGTGACTAACGTCAATGGCATTACATACTGGCGCTCGGTGATGGGAGCCGATTTTGACATTTAGGCGAGCCGACATGTGAGCTAGGTCAGGGCGCGGTCGAGGTGAACGTATCCTCCGTCTACGAAAATGTGTTGGCCCGTGGTGTGCGCGGATTTGCCGGAGATCAGGAAGACGACCGTGGCGGCGATTTCCTCGGCCGTGGTCATACGCTTCTCCAAAGGAATTTTCGACAGGATGGTCTGAAGCTTTGCCTCGGGATCGGGAAATGTGGCCAGCCACTGGCGATAGAGCGGCGTCATGACCTCGGCGGGGATGACGGTATTCACGCGCATGCCGTAGGGTAACAGCTCCGCGGCCCACTCGCGGGTGAGGGCCATGATTGCGCCCTTCGAGGATGCATAGCCGGATGTATCTCCCTGGCCGGTGACGGCGGTTTTCGAACCGATATTGACGATCGCGCCGCGCGATTTCTTCAGGTGCGGCAGCGCGTAGTGAGCCATGCTGTAGTAGTGCACGAGATTGCGGTTAAGCGAGGCGACGTATTCCGCCGGGCTTCCACGCTCGAGGCCGACCTTGTCGTTGCGGCCTGCGTTATTGACCAGCGCATCGATTTTTTGGCTGCCGAAGGTTTTGAGGGTTTGCTCGACGGCGTGCGAACAATTCTCGGGGGTTGTGATATCGACTGCGATCAGGCCACAGGTTGCACCGGAGGTTTGCAACTCAGAGTGCAGCGCTTCGGCGGCTGGGGCGTCGCGGTCTACGATGATGGGCACGGCGCCCTCTGCGGCGCAAGCGCGCACGATGGCCGCGCCGATGCCCTTCGCACCTCCGGTTACGATGATGACTTTGCCTTGCAGCTGCAAGTCCATATTTCGGCCTCCAGACTTCGGACCCAGACTTCGGCCCCCATGCTTCAGCGTCGCAGATCACCTGCAAAGATCAGCCATGCAAATTAAAGAAGCCGCCATCGAGCGGGTAATCGACACCGGTAATAAATGATGCTTCATCGGAACATAAGAATAGGGCGAGCGAGGCAACTTCTTCAGGCTCGGCCATTCTGCCGATGGGCTGCGCCTGCGAAAGTTTCTCGAACATCTCCTGCTCGCGGCCTGGGTAAGTTTTTCGCAGATAGTTATCCACAAAAGGCGTGTGCACGCGGGCCGGCGAGATGCAATTGCAGCGGATGTTCGCGCTCAGGTAATCCCGCGCCACTGAATACGTCATCGCGATGACCGCGCCTTTGCTGGTGGAGTAGGCAAAACGATCGGCCAGACCGGCGGAACCGGCGATGGAAGCCAGGTTCAGGATCACGCCTCCGCCTTCGGCCTTCATGTGCCCAGCTTTCATGTGAGCGGCCTTCATGTGAACGACGGCGGCTTGCATGCAGTGATAGAAGCCTTTGACGTTTACG
>Ga0070766_10000442_pt1 | contig 18193 bp, 17 predicted proteins | sample HubBroMetageWFT6_FD_69782 | JGI IMG/M metagenome (GOLD analysis project Ga0070766, IMG submission 69782) | Warmed and freeze-thawed soil microbial communities from the Hubbard Brook experimental Forest, New Hampshire - Hubbard Brook CCASE Soil... | ecosystem: Environmental > Terrestrial > Soil...
CTCAAGCTTGGCGTAAACGTCAGCACAGTTTGCGGGAACAATCTTGCGAAGGTGGAGAACGGGGGTCTCACCGACCAGTTCGGTGATCTCCTCGGCCACCCGTAGAGAGGCCATTTCAGCAGTTTTCATGAGCACCCGGAAGTTGACGGTGTCGACTGTCAAGGGTACGTGATGCCGATTGCCGCGGTCAACGGAGGCGGCACGGTCGATGCTGAAGCATCGTCAGATGAAAGGATTGGACGCCCCAGGCCCAGAACAGCTATTACTTCGCTATCGGTTTGTCCGCAGGTTGCTCGACAGCCGCTCGGCCTTGCCCGGCGTAGTAGCCGCTGCGGGTGCGCACTTGCAGCTTCTTGTAGCCTTTCGCGTTGGCGTCCACTTTGACGGAACGGAATCCGCCCTCGCTTTGCGGTTTCGTTGGCTTGTATCCGATGGTGTACTGATTGCGAATATCGTGCGCGATCTGCTGGGTGATGGATTCTACCTCGCCTAAGCCCTGAGGAAAGAACGCGATACCCCCGGTCTCCTCCGCCATCTGGCGCAATGCACGCTTCGCCCGCTTGGAGTGCTCTTCGCTCAGCAGCCCGATGGTGTACACGGTCGGACCATTCTCCTCTTGCAGGCGTCGAATGGCCTGCTCCAGCGACTCGCGGCTGGCATTATCTTCGCCGTCGGTGACCACGAGAAGGACTTTCTTTTCCAGCAATCCCGACTTTTTCAGATGGTCAGAAGAGGCAACGACGGCGTCGTACAGTGCGGTGCCGCCGCGCGCTTCGATCCGTTCGAGCGAATCTTTGAGCTTGGGGATCGACGCGGTGTAATCCTGGTCGAGGTAGAAGTCTTCGTTGAAGTTGACGACGAACACCTTGTCCTGGGGGTTGCTGGACTTGACGAAATTGATAGCGGCGGCATTCACCGCCGGACGCTTGTCGCGCATGGAGCCGGAGTTGTCGATCACGATCCCCATCGCGACTGGGATATCCTCCCGGCGGAAGGAGATCAGCTTTTGGGGCTGGCCATCTTCGAACACCGTAAAGTCACCGCGATCGAGGTTGGTGATCAGATGATTCTTGTCATCGACGACCGTCGCATGCAGCGTGACTTCGTCAACTTCCTTGCGAATGACAAAAACGTCGCCGCTTTTTTCCACCGGAACTTGTCCCTGGTCCGCGGACGGAGTCGAGGCAGGGGGCTTCGATTGAGTGGGGGCAGTAGAGTTCTGTGCGACGGTCAGAGTTCTAAGCAATAAAAGAGTTGCAATCAGGAAGAAACGGCTCTTACTCCGTGGGTGCATAGTATCCCGTTTTAGCGTAAACATGCAGAGGCGGCAAGCCCTTCGGCGGGTTTAACCTCACCTTGATCTTTCGCCATTTGCCATCCTTCGACGGATTGCTTGGCCGGTACCCGAGCACATACTGGTTGCGCAACTCAATTCCGATCTTGGTGGCCACGTCGGCCAGTTCGTTAGTGTTGCCAATGGTGAACGTGCGCCCGCCCGTCACGTCCGAGACCTCGGACAGCAGTTGCGGGCCTTCGCGCTCCTCCGCGGTCTTGAAGTCGCGGTCGTAAAGACCGATGGCGTAAATCTGCACATCGGCCTCCTTCACCATCGATTTGATCTCGGCTTCGGTGTAACGGCTGTGATTGTCCCCGCCATCCGAAATGATCAGCAGCGCTTTCTTCTGGTGCTTGGCCTTGTGCATGCGGTTCATGCCCAGGTAGATAGCGTCAAGTAGCGCCGTCCTCCCCTTGGGATTCGCATAGACCAGCTTGCTTTGGATGTCTTCGATGGAGGTAGTGAAGTCCGCCAGCACCTCAGGTTTCTCGGAAAAGGTCACGAGGAAAAACTCGTCTTCGGGATTCGCGGTCTTGAAGAATTCCACGACCGCATCACGCGACTTGTCGATCTTATTAGCCATTGAACCGCTGATATCAAAAATCACACCCAGCGATATCGGAGCATCCTCACTCGAAAAGTGCTTTATCTCCTGCGGCTGGCCGCTGTCGGTCAGGAGAAAATTGTCTTTCTCCAGCCCGGTCACCAGGCGGTTCATGGGATCGGTAACCGTCACCGGAACCAGAACCAGGTCAACGTCCTTGCGGATGGGCTTGGTGTGCGTCTTGAGCGAGGGATCTACGGAAACTCCAGCGGCTTTTGCCTCGGCTGCCACGGCCGGCGGCATGACGGTTGGATCGGGCTTCGCATCTTTCTTCTGTTCGCGCGGGACAACGTGAATGTCCGACTGTTCGTTCTGGGCAAAGACGGGCACACCCCCGCAGGCAACCAGAAGGAGCGTCGCGATCCACAACACGAGACTGTTACGCAGGCACAACGAGGTATGGACGGGATGGAAGGTAAAACGTCCCGCCCGATCAGGGTCAAACTGGGGCCGAATCGTCGAACTGTCTGACGCGGCTCCCATACTGCCACCGCGGGCCATAGGAACCTCTACGCAATTGGGCTGAATCGTATCACAGGCTGCAGGCGACGTTGTCATAGCTGGCGGCGTTTCCCGGGCTCACATTCAGCTCACGCATTCCTCTGGATGTTGCTGCAACCACTCCGGTTTCGTTTTCTTAACTGCTACAATCGAGCTTACTCCCGATTGCGAACCACCATTCCTATTACGAGTTGGAAACTTAATTAGATGGCAAAAATATATCCTTTTAGAGCCCTGCGGTACGACCCCGCCAAGGTGTCGCCGGATCAGGTAGTTACCCAGCCTTACGACAAGATCTCTCCGGCCATGCAGGACCGCTATTACGCAGCCAGTCCGTACAACCTGGTGCGGATTATCCTGGGCAAAGTTGCACCCGGTGACGACGAGATAAGCAACGTCTATACTCGTGCCGCTGCCAACTTACAACACTGGCGCGAGGCGCAGGTTCTGGTGCGCGATGCCGATCCCAGCATTTATCTCTACACACAAAGCTTCAAGGTTCCGGGCGACCCGGCCGAAACCCGACTCGAGCGCCGCGGCTTCATTGCCGCCGGCCAACTGGAGGAATACGACAAGAAAATCGTATTCCGCCACGAGCAGACCCTGAGCAAGCCCAAGGCTGATCGCTTGAACCTTTTGCGGGCGACGCAATCGCATTTCGGCCAGATTTTCATGCTCTACAGCGATCCGGCGGATGCAGTCGACGCTACATTGCGCCAAAGCCGCCCTCCCGATGTTGAACTGACCGACGAGTACAACGTTATCCATCGTATGTGGAAGGTCTCGGACGAGACGATCATCGCGAGGGTCCAGGCCGCCATGGACGACAAGAAGCTCATAATCGCCGACGGGCATCATCGTTACGAGACGGCGCTGAACTATCGCAACGATATGCGCCTGCGAACTGGCAACAACGGGAATGCTCCGTACGAGCGCCTGATGATGACCTTCGTAAATATGGATTCGCCCGGCCTGGTCGTGCTGCCGACGCACCGCGTGGTGTTTGGACTCGAAGGCTTCGACGCTGCCGCTATGAATGCAAAGCTCGGCAAGTACTTCGACGTGGGAGATCTGTATCCCGTAACCGACGTGAAGTCCGCCATGGAACGCCTGCGCGAGGCCGGCAGGGCGCGTTCTGCATTGTTGGCCGTGACTGCGAAGGGCACTTACCTCCTGCGCTCGCACCCGACCCAAGACTCCCCCGCCCTCGCGGGCCAGTCGGAACGCCAACGCGGACTCGACGTCGTGCAATTGCACAAGCTGGTGTTGGAAGAGACGCTGGGGATGTCCGAAGAAGATATCCGTAATCAGAAGCACCTGAAGTATGTGCGAGAAGCCAAGGACGCAGTCGAGGAAGTGCAGAAAGGCGCAAATGTCGCCTTCCTCATGAACCCCGTGCGCATGGAGCAAGTCCGCGATATCGCATTCGGTGGCGAGGTGCTGCCGCAGAAATCCACCGACTTTTTCCCCAAGCTGCTCAGCGGCCTCACCATTTATTCGTTGGAGGACGACGCCCACAGCACGGCAACAGGAGGGCACTAGGTTGCAGTGGCCGCGTCCGAGAGCAGTTCCGATCGCGGCGGCCGTGCTCACCATTGCGCTGCTCGCCGGAGCCGCTTGTTTACTGCCCCATTCGATAGTACAAGCCCAGACACCAACGGCGTCGCAGCTCTCGATCTATTCCCCGCAGACGTTTTACACTGTCCCGCTTCTCAATCTGAATGGTCAGCCTTATGTCGGGCTGGTCGACCTGCTTGAACCTCTGGGAACCGTAGATGCCAAGCCAGACGGCAAGAAATACAAGCTGAAATTCGCTCTTCCAGGCGCCCGCGAGATGGAGTTTCAGTTTCAGGACGGCAAAGACAATGGCAAGATCAAAGGCGACAAAGTTAAGTTGCCATCAAATTTCGCCATTCAGGGTGGACGGGGCTACGTTCCTCTGTCGTCGGTGAGTGAATTGCTCTCGCGCGCACTTGCGACGCAGATTCGACTGAGCCCAGCGGCGCGACGGCTGTTCATCGGAAATGTCGGCGAACGGCTCACGCTGGACTTGCGCAAGGGCACTCCATCGAAACTGTTCGTGAGCTTCGATTCGCCCGTGAACCCCACGATTGCGACCGAGCCGGGTCACATTCGTTTCACCTTTCGACGCGAGCCTGTGGTCGCAACCATCGAGCACGAGAACTATGCCGATCTCCTGATCACAGGGGCGACTTTCTCGGAGCACGACGGCATCGCCGAACTTGACGTCGCGGGCACTTCACCGCTGATGGCCAACTTTGCCGATGGTGGCAAGACCATCGTGGTCTCCGGCGCGCCTCCTCCGCCGCCGCAGACCGCGGTCATGCAGACGCCGCTTCCGCAAGCGAACGTGCCGCAGCAAACTGCTCTTCCGCCGAAAGCACCTGTTGGACCGCGCTTCCTGGTGCTGATCGATCCCGCGCACGGAGGCACTGAGATCGGCTCCGCCATCACCCCCACACTACCCGAGAAAGACGTGGTGCTCACGCTGGCCCGCAAGTTGCAACATGAATTGCAAGGCCGCGGAGTCTCGGCCGGTTTGCTGCGCAATTCCGACATCGCCATCACGCTCGACCAGCGTGCGATATCGGCAAACGCTGCCCGACCTGCCATCTACATCGCGCTCCATGCCGCCAACAGCGGCAAGGGAGTCCACGTGTTCACTCCCTTGGTGGATCCGGCGAATGTTAGCTCCCGCGACTTTCTGCCGTGGGACACGGCACAAGCTGCCTATCTCGAGCTGAGCGGCGCCGTTGCGGGATCGGTGGCCGCTGAGTTGGAATCGCGCAAACTCCCCAACGCCACGCTGGCCGCGCCCCTTCGGCCCATGAACAACATTACGGCACCCGCCATCGCCATCGAGATCGCGTCGCCAAGCGAAAACGTCGAGGACATCGGAAGTGCCGCCTACCTCGACCAGGTAGCCCAGGCAATTGCCGCCGGACTTGCCTCCATGCGCGGCAAGGTTCCCGAGGTGCGCCCGTGACCCGGCCTATCGTCCTGATGTTCGTTGCGCTTTTACTTATCACCGCCGGTCTCGGGTACTACGCTTACCATCTCAAGGCCAAGGTGGCGGCCGAGGAGCAGCGACTAGCTCAGCAGTCGCAGGTGGTCGTGCCTCCGGCCAGCGGGCCAACCACGTTAGTCGCCCTGTACATCGCATCCGATCAGGAAGGCGGGTTGCGACGTTCTTCTGTTAACGTCGCACTTCCTCAGGAACGCAGCGAACGCGCACGCGCAATCTTGCGGGCGTTGATTGGCGCGTATTTGCAGCCTGGTTCGCAGCATCCGATCGGCGCCGGCTCCGATGTTCGCGACATCTTCCTGATGGGGAGCAACACCGCCGTGGTCGATACCAATGCCGCGTTTGCTGACGCCCATCCCTCGGGAGTGTTGGCCGAGGAGCTTACCATCGCATCGATGGTCACAACGCTGAACGCCAACGATCCGCAGATCAATCAGGTGAAGATCCTGGTCGATGGCAAGGAGCGCGATACGCTTGCTGGGCACGCCGACTTGCGCCGTTTCTACCGGGCGAACGGCATCGGGCAGCTCTTGAAGGACACGCCGTGACTCTTCCTCGCATAGGAGTGTTCGACTCGGGAGTCGGCGGTCTCACCGTGCTGAAGGCAATGGCCGAGCAGATTCCGGCGCACTATTTGTATTTCGGGGACACCGCCCGACTCCCCTACGGAACTAAGTCTGCCGATACTGTCGCTCGCTACGCCATCGGCGCCGCCCGATTTCTGGAAGCCCAGAATATCGACCTGTTGGTCATCGCCTGCAACACCGCTACAGCACTTGCGCTACCGCAGATTACGCAGGCTGCGCGAGTGCCTGTGATCGGCGTGGTCGAGCCCGGAGTAGCCATGGCCGCCGAAGTGAGCCAGAGCCGCTCTGCCATCGTGATCGCCACGGAAGCGACCGTTAGCAGTCACGCTTACCGTGATGCACTGCACCAGCACGGATTGACAGCATACGAAAAGGCCTGCCCATTGTTCGTTCCCCTTGTCGAAGAGGGGTGGATCGAACATCCTGTCACTGAGCAGGTAGCGCGCATCTATCTTAGCGAAGCAATGGCAGCATCCTCGGACACGGCCGATGTTCTGTTGCTGGCCTGCACGCATTATCCGCTGATCGCTTCCCTGCTGCGCCGCATTACTCCTGAGCATGTGAAGATCGTGGACTCCGCCGAATCGACTGCGCGGGTGGTACGTAAGCGATTGCTTGAGGACACAACACGAATCGAGGCGCGGCCGTCTTCGAACCCTAACGCTGCTCTAGCCGAACACCGTACCTTTCGCTTCTTCGTGACTGACTCGGTGGATAAGTTCAAACGCCTTGCAACCCGCTTCTTGGGACGACAGGTTGACCACGTCGAGCACGTCGACCTCGGTGGCTGAATCTCCTCTCGCGCATCGCCTGCAACTTGGAACGATACAATCGCAGCTATGGTCTATCGCTCTGACAATCGCACTCCTGAGCAGATGCGGCCGCTGAATATCACTCCCGGCTACATCTCAACCGCTGAAGGCTCGTGCCTGATCGAACTCGGCAACACTCGCGTCATTTGTACTGCCACGATTGAAGACACCGTGCCACAGTTTCTGCGCAACAGCGGCAAAGGATGGGTCACCGCCGAATACGGCATGCTGCCTCGCGCCACGCTGACGCGCTCTCCACGTGAGGTCACCAAGGGACGTGCCACTGGACGCACCCACGAGATTCAGCGGCTGATTGGCCGCTCCTTGCGAGCCGTCACCGAGATGGACAAGTTTGGCGAGCGCACGATTTTCATCGACTGCGATGTCATCCAGGCCGACGGCGGTACCCGCACCGCATCCATCACCGGAGCATTCATCGCCATGGGGCTGGCCATGACAGCCATGGTCGAGACCGGCGCCCTCACCGCCGCCCCGATACGCGACTACGTGGCCGCCACCAGCGTCGGCATTGTCGATGGCGAAGTCATGCTCGATCTCTGCTATGAAGAAGACTCGCGCGCCGACGTCGATATGAACCTTGTGATCACCGGCAGCAAGAAACTTGTCGAAGTGCAGGCGACGGCGGAGCATCGCCCGTTTGACGATGCGCAATTGACGCAGATGATGTCGCTGGCAAAAAAAGGAATCGAGTCGCTGGTGGCGCGCCAACAGGCAGTACTTACGGGACTGTTGCTGAGGCAATAGCCTGCGATGGTTGTTGCGGCACTGAGCCAGCTTCCGATCCGTCAATCGGCTGCGGGACAGCCGATCACTCCGAGCGCAGTGCGCGAACCGGATCGGTCTTCGTCGCGCGCCAGGCGGGGACCAGACTAGCTGCCATGGCCACGACGATCATCACCGCGAATGCCAGCGCGAAAGATAGCGGGTCACGCGGGCTCACCTTGTACAGCAGATACCCGAGCAGTCGCGTCAAGAGCAGCGCCGCGCTTGCGCCCACGGCGATGCCGCCTGCCGTCAAGGTGACACCTCGTGACATCACCAGCCGAAGCAGGTGCGACGGGGCCGCGCCCAGCGCCATTCGCAAGCCCAACTCGCGTGTGCTCTGGGATACCGCATACGACATCACGCCGTATAGTCCGATCCCCGCCAGCAGCAGTGCCAGCCCTCCGAAGCCAGTTAGCAGCGTAACCGCGATATGTTGCGATGAAGTCGTGCGGTCAATCTGTTCGCGCATGGTGATCACTTCGTAAGGCGCGAGGTCTGGATCCAGCGCGTGCACTTCGTGGGCCAACTGCGGCGCCATAGTCTCGGGGCCTTGCGGCGTTCGCACAAAGAGACCAACTTGTGTTGAGGGATTCTGGCGCAGAGGAACGTAGAAAAACGGCTTCTCGGGCTCCAGGAGATTGGCGTACTTTGCCGTCTTCACCACCCCGACTACTTGCATCCAGCGGTCTTTTACCTTGAGCCGCTTCCCGATTGGATTCTCGCCACGCCAGTACTTCGCAACCATGGTCTCGTTCACGATCGCGACCGGCGGAGCAGCTTCATCATCGGCGCGACTGAAATCGCGACCCGACACAAATGGAATCCTCAGGGTCTCGAAATAAGCAGGACTCACTTCGTTGTATTCGACGGTCGGTTCTTGATCAGGCGGAGCCTCGTAGCCATCCACCTCAATTGGCGCCGATGAATAGGTCCGATAGCTGAATGGAGTGATACGCCCGTAGGCCGCCGACTCAACACCGCTGAGTGATTGAACGCGGTCCATTAGTTGATCCTGGAAATTCCTGGCACGCGGCGCGTCATATCCCGCCGCAAACAAGTTGACCGCGGTCAGCACCACTCCCTGAGTCGAAAAACCGGGGCTCGCGGTTCGAATGCGCTGCAAGCTCTGAATCAGCAATCCCGCTGCGACCAGCAAAATAAAGCTGAGTGCCACCTGCAGCAGAACCAGGGTGGAGCGGATCCGCGATCCGTGACGACCGCTGACCACACCGCCTGACTCGGACTTCAGCGCACCGGCAAGATCCACCTTACTGGATTGAATAGCGGGTACCAGGCCGAAGAGCAGCGTCGAGATCAGGCACACCGCGGCGCTCAACGCGAGCACCCGCCAGTCAATGTCGCCGGCCATCCGCATCTGGACGCCGCGCGGCGGAATGATCCGAACCAGCGCGTTGCGGCACCAGTTTGCAACCAGAAGCCCCCCGACAGCGGCGAAGGTAGAGAGGATCAGTCCTTCGGTGAGAAGTTGTTTCAACAGTCGCCGCCGGTCCGCTCCGATCGCGAGCCGAATCGTCATCTCATGCCGCCGTGCGAACGACCTTACCAGCATCAGATTGCCGACATTCGCACACGCAATCAGCAACACGAAAACGACGACAGCGAGCGCAATTCCAAGTGTAGGTAGAAGAATCTCGGCGCCGTTGAAGGGCGACTGCCACAGCGGTAACAGCTTGATGCCGCGGCCACGGTTGGTTTCTGGATAGGCAAGCTCTAACCGACTGGCGACTCCCGCTATTTCCGCCTGGGCCTGCGCAGCAGTCACGCCGGGTTTGAGCCGCACGAAGCCTTCGATCCATCGTGCGTCGCGGTCCTCCAGCTTGTAGCCGGTGGAATCGAACTTTTCCTGCATGGAAGCTGGAACCCAGAACTGAAATGGATAACCTACGAAGGTTCCATAGAATCCGTCCGGCGTGACACCGACAATCGTGTGCGGGAGACCATTCATCATCTGCGTCTTGCCGATGATGGCCGGGTCGCCGCGAAAGCGGTCTTGCCACATCTGGTAGCTGATCACCACCACCGGATGGGCATTGCGACCGGAGTCTTCGTCGGGCGTGAATCCGCGCCCCAGCACTGGGCGAACTCCCATCGCGTCAAAATAGTTCGCGGACACGATGCTTCCGGTCGTGCGTTCGGCCCGGTCACCAATGCTGAGCGTAGTTCCGACAATCTTCTCCGCAACGACTGCCTCCGCCAGAGTGCAGCTCTTCTGAAAGTCGAGAAAGTCGGGCCACGAGACTTCGTCGTAGCCAGGGGTACCGCGAGCCGTACCGGCCAGCACCAACAATCGCTCCTGGTGCGCCACCCTCGGGTAAGGTCGGAACAAGGTCCCCTCGATCCAACTGAAAACCGCCGCGTTGGCTCCAATTCCAACTGTCAGGCAGAGGATCGCAAGGAGAGAAAAGCCCGGACTGCGCGCCAGCATGCGGAAACCGAAGCGAAGGTCTTGCTGGATGTGCTCGATAAAACTCACACTGCGCATGTCGCGACACTCCTGCTTGAATTGCTCGAGCCCGCCGATTGACCTCAAGGCGGCATAGCGGGCTTCGTCCGGACTCACGCCTTCAGCGATAAGTTCGTTGATCTGGCATTGCAGATGAAACTGGAATTCATCGCTGAGTTCGCCGTCGGCCTGTTCCTTCTGCAACAACGAGCGCAGCCGGTGCCGCAATTTGTGAAACAAGCGCATGAAATATTCTCTTACGCGGTTTCCAGCACCAAATCGATCGCGCCTGAAAGGCGGTTCCACTGGGCTTCTTGTTGCCGCAAATACTTTCCTCCGTCACGCGTCAGCGAGTAATACTTCGCGCGCCGGTTGTTTTCCGATTCGCCCCACTTGGACTGAATCCAGCCCTGCTGCTCGAGCCGGTAAAGTGCCGGGTAGAGTGCTCCCTGGTTTACCTGCAATACCTCGTTGGAGACTTGCCGTATCCGTTGAGCAATCCCCCAGCCGTGCATCGGCTGCAACGCGAGCGTCTTCAAGATCAAGAGATCAAGCGTGCCTTGGACCAGGTCTGTTGGTTTTCCCATCCCACCCTCGTGTCAATAATTGCCAAGACAGTAGCTGAGCCTCCTGTCAACTGTCAAGGGGAAGCGCCCTTGACACAGTTTTGCTTCGCGTAACGTCTGCAAACCAGTCATCCGGAAGCTCGCTCGCTCCTTTCTCGCTCTGGGCCCTTGAATTTCGTTTAGAATTGATGGTCCTGTACATCTTCATCACGGGACTAGTCCTATTCTGTAAGGCGGGATTCACATTTCATAAGAACCGGGCGCAATGCGCCTGAGGAGGAACTGCCGTGAAACTTACTCCTGGAAAACTTGCAGGCATGAAAGCCGTCTCGAACGAGAACGGCGTCATCGCCGCTGCCGCGATGGACCAACGTGGCTCACTCAAAAAGGCCCTCGGAACCCGGGCCACCGACGAAGGCTTGATCGAGTTCAAAACCTATGTCACCGAAGTTTTGACCCAGTACGCCAGTGCCATCCTGCTTGATCCCGAGTGGGGACTTGAGCCCTCCAAGCACCGCGCCAAGGGCTCAGGGCTGCTACTAGCCTACGAGAAGACGGGTTACGACAAGGCGCTTCCCGGACGTCTGCCCGATCTGCTGGACCTCTGGTCGGTTCGCCGTTTGAAGCAAGCCGGCGCAGATTGCATCAAGATCCTGCTCTACTACTCGACATACGACGACGCCAAGATCAACGATCACAAGCAGGCCTGGACGGAGCGAATCGGCGACGAGTGCCGCGCCAACGACGTTCCGTTCTTCCTCGAATTGATTGGCTACAAGGAAGGCCTCGAAGACAAAGGCCCCGAGTACGCCAAGCTGAAGCCGCAAGTGGTTGCCGATTCGATGGAGGAGTTCTCCAAAGACCGCTACGGCGTGGATGTGCTGAAGGTCGAGGTTCCCGTCAACCTGCAGTATGTGGAGGGCGCGAAGTCGTTCAAGGGCCCGAAGGTCTACACCAAGGCCGAAGCGCTGCAGTACTTCCGCAATGCGGCTGAAGCAACCAACAAGCCGTTCATCTACTTGTCGGCGGGTGTCAGCAATCCTGAGTTCATCGAAGACCTGGAGTTCGCCAAGGAGGCCGGTGTGAAGTTCAACGGCGTGCTCTGTGGCCGCGCCACCTGGAAAGATGGCATCCCGATCTTCGCCGAGAAGGGTGGGAAAGCCTTCGAAGCTTGGCTGAAGGATGAAGGCGTGAAGAACATTGAGAACGTGAACAATGCCCTGAAGGCTGCGACTCCGTGGTACAGCATTTACGAGGTCGCCGAGCCTGCGCTGGCAGCGAAGTAAATAGCAATCGGAAAGATCGAAGGCGCGGGGAACCTGTGAACCTGTCCTCGCGCCTTCGCTATTTCTGGCAGTGAAACTCCATCACCGTCTGCAATTCGTGCAATACCCGCCGATCTCGAAGCGCGCAATCACAATGTGAAACTGACAATCGCGCTCCACCTGGCCCTTCACGCGATCGAACAGGTCGCTCTCGAATTCCTCGACTTTGCCACAGCGCAAGCAGGTCATGTGCATATGGTCGCGCTGTGGACGGCGCTCGTAAAAGTGGCCCTCCCCCTTTACATGCAACAGGTCCAGTTCATCCACCAGGCCATGACGCTTCAGGAGCGACAACGTGCGGTACACGGTAACCCGATTGATGTCGGGATCGACCTTCGCGGCCTTGCGCAGGATCTGAGCGGCGTCAAGATGCTGCTTGGCAGTCTCGATGATCTCAAGGATGATCCGGCGCTGGCGCGTCATTCTGATCCCGCGGCTTAAGAGTGCGTTCTGCAAAGAGCCGGGCGCGGCGGATTCGGGAAACGGCATAGTCTTGTTCTCCAGTTTCTTGTTGCAGCTAGTTGCAACGAAGTTGCAACAGTATCCATTGCGCCCACTTGACCAGCACAGATTTGTGAATTCAAATAGAAATATAGTAGTTGCAACTCTGTTGCAAATGCAATTATAACACTGCCGTGATTGCTCCACCAAGCTTTTTTGAGCAGTACATGACCAAGAGTCTTATTATCGGGATGCTCGCTTCCCTGTGTACGCTGGGACCCATCGTTCCGGCCGCCTGCGCCGGAGAGCGGCCCTACTTCATAACCTACGACCAGACGATGGAAGAGCCTGGGAACCTGGAAGTCGAACTGAAAGGACTTACCGCCTCCCCCCAGGATGGCGACCAGTTTCTATCGGGCATCACCGAGTTCGAATACGGCGCGAAAGGCTGGTGGACCACCGAGTTCTATCTTGACGGTCAGACCACTGCCAATCAGAACACGATCTTTACCGGATATCGCTGGGAAAACCGTTTCCGGCTGTTGATGCACGAGCACACCGTCAATCCCGTTTTTTATGTCGAGTACGAGGACATCAGCGGGGCTGATAAGAGTCTGATGGAAGTAGTCGGCTTCGACTCGCAATACGATGGGCTGGTCCCAAACCATGTGGCCAGCCGCGAACGGCTGCACGAGATCGAGACCAAGCTGATCCTCTCCAGCAATCTTAACGGCTGGAATATTGCCGAGAACTTCGTCGCCGAGAAGAACTTGAACGCCGGCCCATGGGACATGGGAGTTCGGCTACGCCGCCGCGGTTAGCCGCCCACTGTCGCTATTGGCCTCTCCCGACGAATGCGTGCTCTGCCGTGAAAACTTCCAGGCCGGGGTGGAATTCTACGGCGGACTGGGCACAGCCAACCAGTTCACGATGCGCGGCACCTCGCAGTACATCGCGCCGGTGCTTTCCTGGCAGGTCGGCAATGCCGTGTTCAAAGTGTCTCCGACATTCGGTCTAACCGATGCCAGTTACCGCGCCATGCTTCGGTTTGGAGCGCAATACGAAATTAGCGGTTTTCGCCGCAAGCTGGAAAAGCTGTTCCACTGAAAACCTCCTTGTAAAATAAGAGCAGGAGGATTCCTTGACTCTTCGCTCGCGCTTTCTTGTCTGCAGTGCCGCTATTTTTTGCATGATGCTTGAGGTTTTCGCCCAAGGCTCCAGCTTCCACAACGCCCCAGCCTCCGCCGCGCAGATGAAAAACCCGTATTCCGATGACGCCCAGGCAGCGGCAGGTGGCAAGAAACTGTACGCCCAGAATTGTGCCCAGTGCCATGGCAACAATCTGCAGGGGATGGGTCCTGCTCCGACATTGCTGAGTGCGAAGGTGAAGCACGCCACGCCGGGCGAGCTGTTCTGGTTCGTTACCAATGGCAACCTGAACAACGGAATGCCGGGGTGGTCCCAGTTGCCTAAGCCGCAGCGCTGGCAGGTGGTGACTTTCCTCGAGTCGAAGAACTCCGCAGGCCAATAGCGGGCCGCTTCGTCACTGCCTCGGGACGGCAAAATCCGCTATAACTAGAACGTGAGCACCAGCAATCCTTTCTTCGCTCCCAAAACAGCGCTGATCACAGGCGCATCCAGCGGCATTGGACTGGAATTGGCGCATCTGTTCGCCCGCGACGGCTACCGTCTGGTTCTGGTCGCGCGCAATCGCAGTATCTTGCGGCAGCTGGGCGATGACTTGCAGTCGCGCTATGGCATTACCGTGCGCATCGAACCGAAAGACCTGGCGCATCCCGCGTCTCCCGCGGAGCTCTACCAGGAATTGCAGGAGTCCGGCATCGTACTTGACGTGCTGGTGAACAATGCTGGATTCGGCGGTGCAGGCGATTTCCTCAGCACCAAGTGGGACCACGAAGCTGAGATGATGCAGGTCAACATGGTGGCTCTGACCCACCTGACCAAACTGTTCCTGCCGCAAATCCGCGCCCGCGAGGGCATGATCATGAACGTCGCCAGCACGGCTGCCTTTCAGCCCGGACCATTCATGGCGGTTTACTACGCCAGCAAAGCCTACGTGCTCAGCTTTACCGAGGCGCTTGCCGAAGAACTACGTGGAAGCGGCGTGAAAGTTTCGTGCCTCTGTCCAGGGCCGGTAAAGACCAACTTTCAAAAGCGTGCTTATCTCGAAGGCACCGCGATGATCAACAGTCCGCTCATGGTTGACGTTCAGGAAGTCGCCCGCATTGGCTATGAGGGCCTGAAGCAGGGCAAGCGCATCGTGATCCCGGGATGGAAAAACCGGGCTGGCGTCGAGTTGCTGCGCATATCTCCGCGCGAGATGGTTACCAAAGTCGTGAGGAAGCTGCAGGAAAAAAAGAACGGCTGATCACTTACCCGTTTGAATGCACCAACCTCAGCTGTGTAGAGTTTCTCTAAGGGCACACGGACTACCAACTACAGGTTGAACAGTTCGCGCAGGCGCTTGGTTTGTGCGCGGCTCACCGGAATTTCAGCCTGCTTCTTGTCGTCCATGCGGATCTGGTACGAACTCTTGAACCAGGGAACGACTTCCTTGATGCGGTTGATATTCACCAGGTAAGAACGGTGGGCGCGCCAGAACACGTTGGGATCAAGGGAGTCAAACAGTTCCTCGAGCGTCCGGCAGTTCGACTGCCCTTCCATGCTCGTCGCTACCACCGTGATGATGCCGTCTTCGATCGAGGCGTAGCAGATGTCTTTCTGGTCCACTAGAAACAGGCGTCCCGCCGATTTCAGAAGCACCTTCGAGGATTGCGGCCGCTGTTGCTGCTCCAGCATCTTCACCAGCGTACCGATCTGGTCGCTGGGAGAGGCGGACGATTCGAGCTTTTTTCGCGCTTTCTCTAACGCTTGCTCGACCCGCTTCTTATCAAAAGGCTTCAGCAGATAGTCGACGGCATTGACCTCAAACGCTCTCACGGCGTATTGATCGAACGCCGTTGCAAAAACGATTTGCGGCATCGGCACCTTGCGATCAAGCAGCTTCTTGATCACCCCAAAGCCATCGAGTCCCGGCATTTGCACGTCGAGAAACACAAGGTCGGGCGACAGATCTTTAATCAGGTTGACTGCCTCGACGCCATTTTTGCCCTGTGCCACCACGTCAACGCCCACCTCTTTCAACAGGTAGGCCAGCTCGTCACGTGCCAGTTGTTCGTCATCGACAATGATTGCCGAAATCGACATTCCCGCTCCCGAAAGTGATTCGAAGAAATGAGTATAAACCTCCGGGACTCGAATGGAGCAGTAACCACGGCGCGATGCGCCATCAGCCTGTCGTACACTTATAACCAATGGTCGTTATCTTCGGGATTCATTCGGTCAGCGAGGCGCTCAAATCCGGCGCGCGCAGTTTTGATTATGTCGGCATCGCGCGCGAGCGCCACGATCAGCGAGTGCAGCGGTTGATCGACGACTGCCGCGCCAGCGGAGTACAGGTGCGGTTCCTGCCGCGTGAAGAGCTTGACCGCACCGCCAATACCAACACACATCAGGGCGTGATTGCTGTCACTAGCGGTAAGCAGTATGCCGACGTGGATACGCTGATCGAGCAGCGACACGGCGAGCACAGCTTTCTCGTAGTGCTGGATGGCATCGAAGACCCGCACAACTTGGGGGCGTTGATTCGGACCGCTGACGGAGCGGGCGCCGACGGCGTCATCATCCCAGAGCGTCGCGCCGTCGGTTTGACCGGAACGGTGGTGAAAGCATCAGCCGGAGCCTCAGAGCACTTGGCGATCGCACGCGTGACCAACATTTCGCGCACGCTCGAGGAGCTGAAAGACCGCAACATCTGGACCGTCGGTCTGGATGAACGCGGTACCCAGAGCTACGACGAGCTCGATTACAAAATGCACTGCGCCATCGTTCTCGGAGCAGAGGGCAAAGGCCTGCACGACCTTGTGCGCAAACGCTGCGACTTTCTGGTCTCGATCCCCATGGCCGGCGAGGTCGCTTCGTTAAACGTGTCAGTTGCAGGAGCTGTCGTGATGTACGAGGTGGCCCGTCAGCGACGAGCCCCAAAGAGCCAGGGGCCAAAGAACCAGGGAAAAGCCAAGCCTTCCAAATGAAGTCATGCCTCGCGCTCATTCTTATTTGCCTCGCGCTGGCCGTTTCCGCAGCGGCCCTCGACCGGGAAGCCTTCACCATCACCCGCTACCAACTGGAAGTCCAGATCGATCGCGCCTCCCACGTGATGGCCGTGACCGGCCAATTGACTCTGCGCAACGATTCCAAGTCGACCCAAAAGAACGTAGCGCTTCAGGTATCGTCGTCGCTGAGTTGGAACGGAATCGCGCTCGACAGCAAGCCTCTGGAATGGATCGGCAACAACTACACTTCCGACATCGATCACACCGGTGTTCTGTCGGAGGCCGTTGCGGCTGTTCCCAAAGCCGTGCTGCCCGGCGGGACGATCACGCTGGATGTGCAGTACGGAGGAACGGTAACGCCTGACTCCACGCGACTGACGCGCATGGGTGCACCCACGGAAATGGCGTTACGAAATGATTGGGACCAGATCAGCGAGCCGTTCACTGCGATACGCGGATTGGGCTACGTGGTGTGGTATCCGGTATCGCTGCCGGCCGTCAGCATGAGCGATGGCAATGCCGTGTTCGACGCCATTGACGCCTGGAAGTTCCGTCATGAACGCACCGAATTCAATGCGCACATAGAAGTGGTTAGCGCAGACGTCAAACTCTGCATCGCCGGAAACGCGACCGTATCGAGTTGCGGAGAGTTGGGCGGGACGGAAAACCCCCGCACTGGCGGCCGGGCGAATCAAGTCAGCAACAGCATTCACCTCGCTGGGCTGGCGCAGATCGTACCCTCATTTTCCGTGGCGGATTACGCTCAACTGGAACGTCCCGGCGTCACGCTCTTTCATACTCTCGAGAAAGTGTCGCCGGCGAAGGATTACGCCGCCGCTGCCGAAGCTAACGAACCGTTGCTGCAGGAATGGCTGACCCCGACTGCGCGACGCATTACCGTGATCGAGCTCACCGATCCCAACGCCAATCCGTATCAGAATGGCGCTGTGTTGTTCACCCCGCTGCGGCCCTCCCAACCAGCCACGCTTGAGTTGCTCATGATGCCAGTGCAAGTTGCGGCACGCTTCGCCTCGTCCCGTCGTTGGATCGAGGATGGGCTGCAACGTTTTCTGCAAGCGGTAAGCGTGGAACGCCGTTCCGGCCGCAAGGCCGCCCTGCAGTTTCTTGACGAGTATTTGGCTCCGTTGGTGAAGGAAGAAGAACCGGCGAGCCCGGAACCGGGTAGCGCAGAGAAAACAAGCGACAGGCACCCGGCTGACAACACGCTGTTGAATACCTCCGACGAGATTCTTCTCCGCGGGAAAGGCAGCTTCGTTTTCTGGATGCTGCGCGACATGGTGGGCGACGAGGTACTTCAGCATGCTCTCGCAGCTTATCGTCCGGGCACCGACGTGAATCCGACTTATTTTCAGGGCCTGCTGGAAGACGGAAAGAAGCGCAATCTGGAATGGTTCTTTGACGATTGGGTTTACCGCAATCGCGGACTGCCGGATTTCCGTGTCGAGAATGCCTACGTCCGGCCGCTGCTGCAGAACCCCAGCAAGATTGTCCTGGTCACGGTGACCATCGAAAATCGTGGAGCCGCGGGCGCTGAGGTTCCCGTGTTGATCCAGACTCCGGACGGTGAAAAG
>Ga0070766_10000443_pt1 | contig 18177 bp, 14 predicted proteins | sample HubBroMetageWFT6_FD_69782 | JGI IMG/M metagenome (GOLD analysis project Ga0070766, IMG submission 69782) | Warmed and freeze-thawed soil microbial communities from the Hubbard Brook experimental Forest, New Hampshire - Hubbard Brook CCASE Soil... | ecosystem: Environmental > Terrestrial > Soil...
CAGAACATGGTCCCTCCCGCTGAGGCGCAGGCCGGTTTCATAAAGCTCGGGCAACGACGCGGTTGCGGTCCCGCACTGGAGAGTTCGTCAGCGCACTGGTTAAGCAGGTTGCGGCAGCGTCCGTCATGTGAACCCTCTCTTCTGACGACTCGACGAGCACGTAACGAGCGGACCGACTCGCGTGCCGGCGGTGCCGAGAACCCGGCACAGTGCACTTCAGTTGCGCTTCGGAAATCAGCAGCGGGCTTCCATGGGCGCCCGGCAATCGTCGCGGCGGCCGTCATGCTTGGCATCAGCGTTGCGCCCCTCGCGGTCGGCAGCGCGGGGTTCTGGGGTGAAATTATCTTTGTTCCGACGGCTCATGCGCAATCCATGATGCAGCACATACTAACGCGACTGCGCGGTGAAAGGTTATCCCCCGGAATCGTGAAGTCCAACGGGCGCATCGAAGCGACTCAAGTCGACATCTCTTCGAAATATCCGGGGCGGCTGGCCGAGGTTTCCGTTGAGGAGGGTTCCGACGTTACGCAGGGGCAGGTCGTCGCAAAAATTTCCTCGCCAGAATATGAAGCTCGGTTGCGCGCTGCAGAAGCCGACGTACAGCGCACCAAAGACGCCTTGGCGACCGCCGAGGCGGACATCAACGCACGCCAGAGCACTCTGGATTTCGCTAAATCCGATTTCATACGTGCGCAGGAACTCATCAAGCGTGGAACAATCGCCATGCAGACGTGGGAACAGCGCAAACGCAATTATCAAGCGGCCGACGCGTCGCTCAAGGCGGTGACGGCTAAGCGGGACCAGGCGCAATCTGCCATCAAGAATGCCGAGGCGCAAGTCGAGCGAATCCAGTCGGTACTGCATGATCTCACGCTAGTCTCGCCGCGACTCGGTCGGGTGCAATACCAACTTGCGCGTGGCGGAGAGGTGGTCGCGGCCGGTACACCCATCCTGACCATCCTCGACTTGACTGACGTCTATATGACGATCTTCCTTCCAGGAGCGGATGCGGCCAAACTCGAGATTGGTGGCGAGGCCCGCATAGTTCTCGATGCAGTTCCCGACTACGTCATTCCCGCAACGGTCAACTTCGTCGCAGCTGACGCTCAGTTCACGCCAAAGACCGTTGAGACCAAGGACGAACGCGCAAAGCTCATGTTCCGCGTGAAGCTCAAGATCGATCCGCAGGTTCTGAAGGAGTATTACAAGAAGATAAAGACCGGCGTTCGCGGTATTGGCATCGTGCGCACGAGTGCAGTGACGGCGTGGCCGAGCGATCTTCAAGTCAAGCTGCCTGACGCAAGATGACCGGCGACACCATCGCTCGCGTAGCCAATGTATCGCACCGGTACGGTGCGTCGATCGCGCTGGATGACGTCTCCACTGACATTCCAGCGCGGATCATGGTGGGCGTCATCGGGCCGGATGGCGTCGGCAAGTCCACCTTGCTGGCGCTCATTTCGGGTGTGCGAAAGATCCAGCAAGGGAAGATCGTCGTGTTCAACACCGACGTTGGCGAGCCCTCCCATCTCAAAGCCATTCGGGGCCGCATTGCCTACATGCCTCAGGGACTGGGCCGCAACCTCTATCCGACGTTGAGTGTATTCGAGAACATCGATTTCTTTGGTCGGCTGTTCGGGCAGTCGACCTCGGAGCGAAGGGCTCGCATCACAGAGCTTCTGACCGCGACGGCCCTCGACCCATTTGAGGACCGGCCGGCCGGCAAGCTCTCCGGCGGCATGAAGCAGAAGCTCAGCCTCTGCTGCGCCCTCATCAATGATCCGGACCTGCTCATCCTCGACGAGCCGACGACCGGCGTCGATCCGCTTTCCCGAGGTCAGTTTTGGGACCTTATTAACACGATCCGGGCGCGACGCCCGCAAATGAGCGTTATCGTGGCCACCGCGTACATGGACGAAGCGCAACGCTTCGACTGGCTGATGGCGATGGATGACGGCAAGATCATTGCCCACGGCACGCTCGCGGAACTGCTGCAGAAGGCAGGTGAACCGACGCTCGAAGAGGCGTTCATCGCACTACTACCGGAAGCCAAACGCGCGCAGCATCAAAGAGTGGTCGTTCGCCAGCGGGTGACCTCGGCGGACGAGACGCCGGCGATCGAGGCCGAGGGACTGACCCGGCAGTTTGGAAAGTTCGTCGCAGTAGATCACGTCAATTTCAAAATCGGACGTGGTGAGATCTTCGGCTTCCTCGGTTCAAACGGTTGCGGCAAATCGACTACAATGAAGATGCTGACGGGACTCCTGCCCGCAACAAGTGGGTGGGCCAAGCTGTTTGGCAGCCCGATGGGATCGGACGACATGGAGATGCGGCGCGATGTCGGCTACATGTCGCAGGCCTTTTCACTCTACGGCGAGCTCACGGTACGGCAGAATCTTGAGTTGCACGCGCAGCTTTACCATTTGCCACCTGACCGCATCGAAAGCCGTATTCAGGAGTTGTTAAGGCGCTACGACTTGGACGCGGTCGTCAACGCTCGGCCCGAGAGCCTGCCGCTCGGCATCAAACAGAGGCTTCAGCTCGCCGTAGCGGTGCTGCATGAGCCGGCCATTCTCATTCTCGACGAGCCGACGTCTGGTGTCGACCCGATAGCCCGCGATGCGTTCTGGCGCACTCTGATCGACCTCTCTCGAGACGACGGAGTGACGATCTTCCTCTCGACCCATTTCATGAACGAAGCCGAGCTGTGTGATCGCATCTCGCTGATGCACGCGGGCAAGGTGCTCGCGGTCGGCGCGCCCTTGGATCTGGTCAGGGAGCGAGGTAGCAATTCGCTCGAGGACACGTTCATTGGCTATCTCGCTGATGCGGCAGGGATCGATCGCACGAAGAAGGTCGATGCACCGGCCGCTGCAGTAGCAGCTGTCGAGGCCGAACTCGCCGTCACTGCACCGCGGCGCTTCGATCTTGCTCGCCTATGGGCCTACGCTCGTCGTGAAACAATCGAACTCTTGCGCGATCCGATCCGGCTCGCCTTCGCACTTCTCGGCCCAATCATCCTGATGGCAGCGTTCGGCTATGGCATTTCCTTCGACATTGAACACCTGCAGACGGCGACCTTCGATGAGGATAACACGCCGGAAAGCCGGCTGCTCCTCGAAGGATTCTCAGGGTCGCGGTATTTCTCGGTGCAGTCCCCCATTACCTCTGTAGCCGAAGCGGACGAGCGTTTGAGGAGCGGAAAAACGCAGATTGTCGTCGAGGTACCGCCGGGATTTGGTCGGGATTTGCTGAACAACAGAAGACCGGAAGTCAACGCGACTGTCGATGGAGCCATGACGTTCCGAGGTGAAACTGCAAAGAACTACGTTGGTGGAGTCATCAGTCACCAGGGACAATTGCTCGCTCCCCGTTCTGGCCGCACCAACGCCTGGAGTGATGACGACATCGGGCTCCGTTTTCGCTACAATCAGGCATTCCTGAGTGTCAATGCGATGGTGCCAAGCGTCTTCATGCTGATGCTATGTCTTATCCCCGCGATCATGTCGGCCATCGCCGTCGTACGCGAGAAAGAAACTGGCTCGATAGCAAATTTCCGCTCAACACCAATTACCAAGTTCGAGTTTCTCATCGGCAAGCAATTGCCGTATATCGGCATCGCCATGATCAATTTCGTTTTTCTGTTTATAATGGCGATCTTGATTTTCGGCGTTCCGATCAAGGGTCCGTTTCTGACGTTGCTGCTTGGAACGTTTGTCTATGTGGTTGCAACGACGGGCTTCGGTCAACTGATATCGTCATTCACTCGCACTCAGGTCGCGGCGGTGTTCGCGACGGCGATCCTTTCCATCGTGCCGGCCGTGAATTTTTCCGGACTGTTCGCACCGGTCTCGTCTTTGTCCGGTGGGGCCAAGATCATGGGTCTGACATTCCCGTCCGCCTGGTATCAACCGATCACTGTCGGCGTGTTTGCTAAGGCACTCGGCATGGCAGATCTTTGGCGCAACGTCGCCGCGATCACCATCATCGCTGTCGCATTCCTTGTCCTTTCCCTCTTGCTGCTGCGCAAACAGGAGGCATGAGGTGACTGCGTCTATCTCCGACACAACCATGCCATCGATGAGATCGCGACGGACGACGTTTCGCGACCATCTCGCCAACATCTGCCGGCTCGTGATCAAGGAACTCAGGAGCATCCGAGCGGATCCGACGATGCTGGTGCTCGTCGTCTACGCTTTCAGCATCTCTGTCAACACGGTCGCGACTGGAGCCGTCACAGAAGCAACAAATCTGTCAGTCGGTATAGCGGACGAGGATGGTTCGGACCTCTCGCGGCAGATCGCGGAGGCTCTGGTTCCGCCGACGTTCCAACCTCCCGTGCACATCCAGGCGGCCGACGTCGATCGCGAGATGGACCACGGAAATCTTCTCTTAGTCGTCGAAATTCCCCCCAATTTCGAGGCCGACATCCGCAGCAAGCGCCAGACCTCGGTGCAAATCAATGTCGATGCGACGGCGGTGGCGCAGGCTGGCAACGGTGCCAGTTATCTCAAGACGACAATATCGAATGAGATACAAAGGTTCATCTCCGGGCGCGAGGGCTTAGGGAACTCACCGGTCAATCTCGTCACTCGCGCGAAATTCAATCCCAATTTGAAGACGTCCTGGTTTTCGGCGATGACGCAGGTCATCAACCAGATCACGCTCTTAACCGTGATTCTGACGGGCGCCGCGTTGATCCGGGAACGCGAGCAAGGCACGGTAGAGCACTTGCTGGTTATGCCTGTCGTACCGGCGGAAATAATGCTGGCAAAAATGTTCGCTAATGGCCTCGTGATCCTTGTCGCGGCGATGCTGTCGCTTAATTTCGTGGTGCATGCCTGGATTGGTGCGCCGATCGCGGGCTCTTTGGTGCTGTTTACCATCGGAGCCGCGATTTATGCCCTCGTCGTCGCGGCTCTCGGCATCCTGCTCGGGACGCTATCGACGACGATGGGTCAGTTCGGCTTGCTCGCGATGCCCATCATGATGGTCACGCAACTGCTTTCGGGAAGCAGCACCCCGATGGAGAGCATGCCGGTGTGGCTGCAATACCTAGTGCAAATATTAAGTCCAACGCCGCACTTCGTCGCCTTTGCTCAGGCGGTGCTGTTCCGCGGCGCCGACATTACGCTCGTCTGGCAGCCGCTTGCGGCCATGCTGATCATCGGGTCAGCCTATTTTGCGATCGCCCTGAGCCGCTTCCGGCGCGTCATCTTTGGAAGCTGACCTCTGCCGGAGGGCGCAAACCATGGGTCGGTGGGAAGCCGCCGCTCGGGTCAAGAGGTCGTCTATTTAATCGAGTGCGAAATTGTGGACCGGCTGGGGCACCAAACGCGCGCCGCAGTCACCATGCGGCCTGGCATTCCCTACACTTACACCTTCTCCTTCTCTCGCCCGAACACCGCTTCTCGGCTCTGCAGAAGGGACTGGCCATCAAGCTTACCAAAGATCTCGATCAGCGCCGCGACGAACCCGGTCCATCCCGTTTGGTGGCTGGCGCCAATGCCGGCACCGTTGTCGCCGTGAAAATACTCGTAGAACAGCAGATGGTCGCGCCAGTATGGATCCGTTTGGAACTTCTCAGATCCCCCGAACACCGGCCGCCGGCCCGACTGATCGAGCAGAAAGATCCGGGTCAGCCGATTAGCGATCTCGCGTGCGACTTCGAACAGGTTCATCAAATTGCCCGAGCCGGTGGGACACTCGATCTTGAAGCTGTCGCCGTAGTACGAAAAATAATGCATCAGGGCGCGAATGATCAGCGCATTGACGGGCATCCAAACCGGTCCCCGCCAATTTGAGTTGCCGCCGAATACGCCGGTATTCGATTCTGCCGGCGCATAGTCCACGCGATGCTCCTGGCCTTGTACCGATAAGACATAGGGGTGTTTCGCATGGTAGCGCGAGATCGAGCGGATCCCGTAGGGGCTGAGGAACTCGTTCTCGTCGAGCATGCGGGTCAGGATCCGGCGCAGGCGATCCCCACTAACGAGCCCCATGATACCGCGTTCTGCCACGCGGAAGTGCCCCGGACCGGTTGCATGCATGGACTCCCGCAGTTCCGGCATGCGCTCCAAGAGCTCGAACCATCGCGTCGTAAGAGCCGGAACCCGTTCCCGCTGCGACTTTTCGATGATGCTGACGGCGCACAGGGGCAATAGCCCCACCATCGAGCGGACCTTGAGCCGCATTGGCTGCCCGTTCGGCAGGCGGAGGACGTCATAATAGAAGCCATCCTCCTCATCCCACATCCCGCCCTCACCCACCGCATTTATGCCATGGGCGATCAACGCTAACTTGGTGGCGAAGCTCGCCGCCAATTCCTCGTAGATCCCGTCGTGTGCCACAAGCTCGAAAGCAATCTCGAGCATGTTCTGGCAGAACAGAGCAACCCAGGCGGTGCCGTCGGCCTGCTCCAGATATCCGCCGGTGGGCAATGGAGCACTGCGGTCAAAGACCCCGATATTGTCGAGCCCAAGGAACCCTCCCTCGAAGACGCTCTTGCCGAAGCGGTCCTTGCGGTTCACCCACCAGCCAAAATTTGCCGAGAGCTTGCCAAACACGCGCTTCAGGAAGTCGAAATCGGTTTTGCCCCGCAGGGCTTGTTCCATGCGGTACAGGAAAATCGCGGCCCAGGCCTGGACCGGCGGGTTGACGTCGCTGAAGCTCCACTCGTAGGCCGGTATCTGGCCGGTCGGATGAAGATAAACTGAGTCGAGCAACCGGTTGAGTTGGCCCTTGGCGAAATCGATATCGACCATAGACAAAGGTATGGTGTGAAAGGCAAGGTCCCATGAGGCGAACCAGGGATATTCCCACTTGTCAGGCATCGAGATGACGTGACCGGCGTTCATGTGGAACCATTCCTGGTTGCGAACCGAGCGATGGTCGGGGTGCATCGGATCCACGCCGTGCTCTTCGAGCCACTTGTTGACGTCGAAGAGGTAGTACTGCTTGCTCCACAGCATCGCGGCCAACGCCTGCCGCATCACGTTAGCCGCGTCTTCCCCTACTCCGGCAGGGGTGAGCGCCCGGTAGAACTCGTCGGCCTCCTGGCGGCGCGCGTCCATGATTTCGGCAAATCCTCTGCCGAATGGCTCCCTCATTTCGACATTGGTCAGCCGAAGCCTGATCACGGCGGTCGCCCCCGCCTCGACGCCGATCTCGTAGTGCGCGGCCGCCTTGGTGCCCGTCCGGTCGGGATTGACAGCTTCCTGCTGACCCTCCACTACGTAGTTGTTAATTCCGTCCTTGACATACGGCGTCGAATTGGCCGAGCGGTAAATCCGCTCGTTGTTGGTGTCGTTTTCGGTGAACAGCAGCTGATAACTTCCTTCGCAATAGAGGAAGTAGTCGCCTAACCCGGGATGAGACGCGACAAGCGCGCCAACCTTGTGTCGCTCGAGCACCTCGCGCAAAGACGGTTTCGGCCGGTCGGGCCACCATGTCCAGGTGTTCCGAAACCACAGCGTGGGCAGCACGTGCAGCGTGGCAGCGTCTGGCCCTCGATTGCACAGGCTGATCGCAATCAATATATCGGTTGGCCCAGCCTTCGCGTATTCCACAAACACATCGAAGTAGAGGTCTTCGGAAAAGATGCCGGTATCAATGAGCTCATATTCCGGTTCGCTACGATCGCGGCTCCGGTTGGTCGCAACGAGATCATCATAGGGATAAGGTCCTTGCGGGTATTTATACAAATACTTCATATATGAATGAGTGGGCGTGCCATCTACATAATAATAGTACTCTTTGACGTCCTCGCCGTGGTTGCCCTCGGAATTGTTAAGGCCGAACAGCCGCTCCTTGAGGATAGGGTCCTTACCGTTCCAGAGTGCTAGCGTAAAGCACAATCGTTGCTCGTCATCGCTGAAGCCTGCGATTCCGTCCTCGCCCCAATGATAAGCGCGAGAGCGAGCCTGATCGTGGGTGAAGTGAGCCCACGCTTCACCATGCTCGCTGTAGTCCTCACGGACTGTGCCCCATTGACGTTCGCTGAGATAGGGCCCCCACTGCTCCCACGGCACACCCTCTTCCCGCGCTTCGTCCAGACGTGCCTGTTCGGTTGTCTTGGGGGGGTTGGGCATCGGACTTTCGACCATCCCGCGCTTTCCGGTTCACGTATCGCGATGAAGATATAATAGCAACTCGCGCTAAAAGGTGATCTCGTCGCGACGATTTTGTGGTTCGCGTACAGCATTTTCGGCCGGTAGGCGGTTATCGTTCTCGCCGCGGCTGCTGACGGCCATATCGGGAATGCCCCGCAGGATGAACAGGTCCGACAGCACGTCGAGAACATCGATCGGTTTGAGCCGGCGGGACACGGATGGCCAGGCAAACGTGGGTGAACTCGTCGATGATGTTGAGCAGGCGAAGTTTGCGTCCATCATGGGTGTGCGCACCTCGAGGAAGTCGTAGGACCAGACGTGATTGGGGCGCTCGGCCCGCAGCCGGATGCACGATCCGTCATTCAGCCACAGGCGGCTATCGGCCAAGGGCAGGCTCACGCCGCATTTCCTTCCGGGATATGCGCCGGAACTGAACCCCGACGAGCTTGTATGGAGCTATGTGAAGCGCACTGGCGTGGCCAGAACGCCGCTGCACAAGAGCGAACGATTAAAGGACAGGATCGAGGCGCAGTTGGCAAGCAGCAAGAACGCGCCCCGACTTGTCCAGTCATTCTTCCGAGCACCAACTGTCGCCTATATTACCGACTGGTGAGTAATAGTGTTACGTTTCTGTGACCCGCCAACACGGCGCGCGTTAACGAGGTATCAGGAGTAGAGGCACGAATGTCCACAGTGGATGATATCGCCGTAGAGCGGCAACGGCTGGCCGAGCGGTTGTCCCGCATCGATGTAGAGCGGACAAAGCTGGCTGAACAGCTCGCCGAGCTTGAAGCCGCCGAGCGGGTACTTTCGCGGCTCTCGCCGGCCAAACCGGCAAGCCGCCGCCGCGGTAGGGCGGCCCGAACGGCAAAAGGAACGGAGGCTGCATCCACACCAGCGACGCGCCATGGTGCCGGCCGCCGCGGACGCAAGGCAGCGGTGGTGAAACGAGCAGTACCTCTAGGCGATGCCACGTTGCGTACTGTCGGCGCGCTCGGGAACGATGTCTCGGCCGAGCAGATCCGCGTGTATCTCGGGAAAGAATTCGGCATGCAGGTGCGGCCTAACCACCTCGGCATGGCGTTGCAGCGCCACCGCCGAGGCAGTCGGCTCAATGAACGCGACGGTGGTGCAAGCGCCAGGCGAGCCTACGACCGCGTAAGATTCTGTAGTCACTTGCGCTGCTGGATGCTCCTTGTCAGCACCCGGCGTGCAATCCATCTATCATAATTCCGGTTTCCGCGATCGCTGTGGGCGACTCGCGAGCGCCGGTTGGCTCCCTCTGCATGTCTTACTTTGGAGAGCAGTGTGTCGTGAGACCAGAGGAGATCGTCATTGGACTATGTCGCCTAAGAGTTGCCACGGCTGTGTCCTTGGCGCGGCTGGGCACCACATAATCTGACTGCCAATGGCCCGTAAATCCGACGCTATTTTGTCGGTAATAGCAGATCGAGACACAATGGTATCTTTTGCCCGATAAATTAGAAGCTAATATTTGTAATTGATGACCTCGATCTTTGACGATGCATTGTGTAGCAACTGGATCGGTAATTGCTTGCGCTACAGGACAGCTTGAGAAAGCCAGAAAGCTCGAGGCGGCGATTCTTGCCAACATCATGAGGATTTGGTACCCCCTGGCGACCCAGGCTCGATTGTGAGGCGGACGCACGGCGAGAGCGAGCCGGGCCCGACTGCGGATCGGGATGGGCGGAAGAGCCCGTCTTCATCACCTACGATGACGCTTTTGCTGCGACCTTCGACTCCACTGTCTACTGCCCGCCCTTCGGCGCAAGGTTGCGGATGGCGTCTCGCCAAACAAGGCACGGTAGTTTGCGCTAAACCGGCCAGCTTGGCGGAAGCCGTAAAGCCGCGCGACCTCGGAAACGCTGGCCGTGTCACGGTCGCGCCACAGAAAGATGCTGCGCACCAGCGACATCCGGCGGAGTCGATCGTAGCCGATCGGACCCATGCCCAAATGCTCCGCACACAAGTTGCGCAGCCGCCGCTCGGAAACGTCAAGCGCCGCACAGATTTCGGTCATGCACATATCCCGATCCGGTTGAGCCTGAAGCAGACGCTCAAAACCGACCATGATGTCCTGATGACGACGCCCCGATAGAGTGGCTGTGTTCGTCGAGCCCAACACCAGGCATTCCACGATGGTATGGATCAATTGCTGCGCCAGCCCGCGGGCAGCTTTGGCGTTGAGGAGGATCTTCGGGCGCTTAACGGCCATCCCGCTGGCCGCCCCGTGAAGGCGGCGCAATTGTCTGCCGGCCGCGCGCGGAGGCCGCCAACATTGTACGGCGAGCGGAACGGTGAACGGGGCGCCGGTTAACGCGCTGGCATATTGGATCAATTCAATGACCGGCAACATGATGGCGCCCCAGCGAGAGAGCCCGTCGGTTCGGGCGTGCACTTGCTCGCCCGGGCTTATCGTCATGATCTCTCCTGCTTGCGCCCCGAGCCCGCCGCAAATCGGCAAGGCCTCGCTGCCGATCGGAAAGGTCAGCAGCACCATATCGCCAGGTACGGCCATGAAGGCGACCCGGGCGAGCTGCTCCTCTGCCGCCGACAGGCGCAGGAAGTGCAGTGCAATTTGCGTTAGCTGTGCGCGGAATTGACCACGACCGGTGACCACCAAGCCGTGACATCCCTCCGCGCGAAACGCGGTCTCGAAATCCTCCTGTTCATCGAACGTCTGGCTGACGCTGCTCGGCATTTTTATCATCGTCAGAGCCCCGGGACACGACTGATGTCTAAACCGGCGCACATATGACAATATGGAGAATAACTCACCTTGCCTATTCAGTTTCGGCCGAAATGGGGGTGGCTGACCCAATTCGGAGACGTTCGTCGCAACCGGCGGCGGCTGTTCCCGCGCCGGAGATGCGACTTCCGCTCCGGGTCGGCTGATGTTCCCACATGCACCGGCCGCTAGACGCGTCAGCGCACGTGGCGAATTTTGAACCGATCGCCAGATCGCGTGCTGGATGATCGGCGGCGAGAAGCGAAAGGCCAATTTGCCGAGAATAGACCGGAATTCGCCAATTGCCAGAAGCCGTTATGTGGGATCCTGTGGACGCTGATGGGATCGTGATCACTGCCGTATCACGTCTCTCGAATTTCTGCCGAAATAGAGAATTTCTGCCGAAATAGAATAGCGCGCTGCTCTTGCTCATAGACACAATCGCTTTCGATACCGGCCACTGGTGGGACACCAAAAGGTCAGTGATGAAACGGCTGAATTTCGTTTCACCCTCCAAAAATTCATCGGGCTTCCAGCGGGTGTTGGCGGCTATGGCGCTGGCCATACGTTCCACAAGGTCAACACCTACCCCCAAATGGTCGCGAGCTGGAAAGAAGCTCCGGCCAAATGCAAGAGAGGCTGCAGCGATGACTAAGTGTCTGCTTTGTATGGCGCCGATCGCTTTGGTCGGGTTGATGGTTTCTGAGGCCCCCACCGCCCAGGCTGCCTGGGGCGGCAGCATGGCCCGCGATATCGCCGCCGCGACGGCGGAGAGGGCAGATGCGCCGCTCGTGCTGGTGCGCGGGGGCGGTCGCGGCGGTGGCGGTTTCCGCGGTGGCGGCGGTGGCGGTTTCCGTGGTGGCGGCGGTTTCGCCGGAGGTCATGGCGGCGGGTTCAGCGGCGGCGGTTTTAACCGGGCCGGTGCCGGTGCCGGTGTCGGCGCAGGCAACCTCAATCGCGGCAACTTCAACCACGCAAATACTCGCTGGGGTGCTGGCGGCGCGTATGGTGGTCGCGTTGGCGGTGGCTATTACGCGGGTGGTGGTGGTGGCTACTACCGCGGGGGCGGCTATTACGGGTCAGGTTGGGGTGGCGCCGCCGCCGGTGTTGCGGTGGGTGCCGCAGTCGGCGCTGCCGCTGCCAGCACGCCGTACTACTATCCGACGACCCCCGCATATTGCCCGTACCCAAATTACCCGAACTGTGGGCTTTGAGCGGCTCCGCGCGACGACACTCGAAGGGCGCTCTTGAGCCGTCGCGCGTTGCCCCTTCTTTACTTCCGCGGCCTTCACCGCATTGCTACGGTGGACTCTGCTACTCTCGAAGAGCGGCCGCGCCTTGCGCCACGGACTATCCGACATCCCTTGGCGTAGCCATAATCCAACGGCGCGCGATGGTTGGGGGCGATGTCGAGGACGGGCCCAATGTTTGATCGCAGAATAAAGATCCGCGCCGCCCGGGGAGCCGCTGCGATCGTGCTAACCGCCATCGTCTGGGCGACGGCATCGCCGCACGGCGCTTTGGCTCAGAACGTGCCACCGAGCACGCCGCCCGCAGCCGTTGAAGCAACGCCGCCCCGGGCGAAGATCAATGATTTGTTGACCGCACTGGCCGAGGAATGGCTGAAAGAGCGAAACGCGGCAGGTCTCGCCGCTCCAGTAACGCAGGAGAAGAATATTTCGGTTTAGACTACCTCGGCTCGGGTGCCGCGTCGATCCACGATCAGATCGTCGCGCTCAGTCACGCAACTCCGAGACTTCCCGAGGAGTTCAGGCAGGCCGGCGACCGTCTCTTCGCGGTCAACTGGTCGAAGGCGCTCTCGAACCTGATTATCTTCGGCTTGGTTGTCTTCGGCGTTGATTTGCTGTTCAGAAACATAACGCGCAAACATCGCCGCCGGCTTGACGCACTTCCAGTCGAAACTGCTAATGATCTCCTACGTGTAATCGCTGCGCGCTTCGCCTTAGCTCTTGCCGCGATCGCGGGCTTTGTCGCAGCCGGAATCGGACCCTTTTTACTGCTCGACCTGGCAGCCGATCACCCGCGCGCCGGTCTTTGGTTTTATAATTGCCGTTTTGCTGATCCGCGCCGCGCTCGCGATGGCCGATTTGCTGTTTGCGCCCCGTGATGAACGCCGGCGCGTTATTCCAGTGGAAACGGCTGTCGCGCGCTTCTGGTATCGACGATTCATCGGGTTCGCCGGTTCATTTCCGCTTGTATGGGTGGCTGTCCAAGAAGCCATCACCCTGGGTTTCTCGATCGAGGGACAACAGCTCATCGGGTATTCCCTCGGCCTCGGTGTCGTTGGCATAGGTTGGGAAGCGATTTGGCGCAGGCCAATCACGGCCCGCGAAGATGAAGCCGCCTCGAGCGAGACGCACCAACTTGGCCGAACCGCATGTAACGTGCTGCTGTCGGTTCGTGCCGCGATCGCCGCCGCCGGTGCCCAACTCTTCCTGCTCCCGCCTTACTCGCCCGACATGAACCCGATCGAGATGGCCTTCGCCAAGCTCAAGACGCTGCTGCGCCAGGCACCCGAACGAACCCGCGACTGCCTCTGGCACCGCATCGGCGTCCTGCTCGACCACTCCACTCCTGACGAATGCGCCAATTATCTGGGAGCCTCAGGCTATGCCGACTCATTCTGAAAATGCTCTAGATCGGCGATTCGAAGGTTTAGGACGGTGCCGTCGCTTGCTCCTCGGAGCCCAGCATTGATGTTTGAGGGAGCGTAAAGCGGAACACGGTGCCGCCACCGGGGTTATTGTCGGCCTGCAACTGGCCGCCATGCGCCTCGACAATCACCCGGCAGATCGACAGGCCGATGCCGAGCCCGCTGGGTTTACTAGTAACGAATGGCTCGAACAAACGAGCCCGAATGTCAGGAGACAAGCCAGATCCCGTATCAGAGACGCTCACCTCGACCATGCTCGCAGAGTTTAGCGACGTTGCGATGGTCAAGGCACGTCGGTCGGAATTTTCCATCGCCTCGATCGCATTGCGTACCAAGTTGAATGTGACCTGCTCAATTTGAACACGGTTAAAACACGCCGATGAGGCCGATGGGGTGCATTGCAGCTCGATCTTGGGCGCATGCCCGCTGATCCCTGTCAAGGCCAACCGGACAGCATCCTGAAGCATTGCTGGGACATCCTCGACGCGCTTTTCGGTCTCGCGCCGCGTAATGAAGTCTCTCAAGTGGCGGACGATCTCGCTTGCTCGTGATGCCTGCTCTGCCGAACGCTCCAAAATTGACTTTAGTCGCTCTGTGTCTGGTGTACCGACGTGCATGAGGCTTGCTGCGAGATAGTTAGAAATTGCCGCCAGCGGTTGATTTACCTCGTGAATGAGGGAGGAGACGTTCTTCCCTAGCTCGCTGACTCGCGAGAGATGAATGAGGACTGCCTCCAGTTCCTTGAGGCGTCGCTCGCGCTCGCGACGCTCGATCGCCGCGGCGCGGACGCTACGCTCATACAACGCGATGATCTGGGAGAACAGCATTAGCAAAATGAAAAGCGACGTCAGCCAGTCAAAAATGCGACCGGCATACCAGCCAATGTCGAAGCGTTCGTCGCTGACAAAGGCGCCGAGAGTGATCGTGAGCAGCCAGGCGATCATCACCACCATTAGCCAGAGATCCACCACTGAACGGGACCACTTCCTGGCGAGCATCACCAGTGCGCCGAGGGGCAACATTAGGAGTGTCTCAACTGCGATGCGGGCTGCCGGCGTGAAATGACCCCTCTCGACCACCTCAGGCAGCCGATCGTGACCCACCGTCACCAGTAAGGTCATGGCAACCACCCCGCCTACCGCGGCGAGTGAAGCGCTCAAGATCGCGGTGCCCGCCCCACGAGAGGTTCTCTGTTCCTCACGCACCTCACCTCGGCGCAGCGCAAAGACGATGGCGGTTAGCGGGAGCACGGCGTGCCATCCGATATACAACCACGCGGAACTTTGCGGTCCGGCGGCCAGCAGTCCGCTCTCTGAGAATGCACCGGGGAAGGTCAGCGCATGAGGAATGACAATCAGCCCCGTAAACAGGTAGCCGCCGGCAAGGACGTTGAGCGCGCGGGTGCGGCCTACCCAATACTGCCCGAAAAGAACCGCCGCCGTGATCAGATCGTTGGCCAGAAGCAGGGATTGCTGCACCAGGATGAAGGCGGGAAACCGAAACCAGCCGATCCTGGCAAACGGCAGCGCGGCAAGAAAGGCAGCCAGCAGGAAAAGGGAGGAGGTAACCGCGGTACGGCGCTGGCCCGCGGAAGCAGGGAGGGCTGAAAGCAGGACCGGACCATCCAGTGGCTGACCGGCCACAGGTCTTCCCCATTTCTAAGTCTATTATAGCATAGACTGTGATGCCGGAGCTTACAAAGGGCTTCCAGCGTCTTCTCGCAGCCTCCACCCACTGAGCAGCCGAAGCTGTCGGAGCGAAGGTCGGCTTCTCTATCGTGGTCGGTGTCAAGCCTCGGCCTTGACGCAGTCACTCTTCTGCGCTCAGGCCGGTGATACCGCACGCGACTCTGCCGTCTCTTCGAGGTCGGCGCCAAGCCATCTCATGATGAGATGAGAAGGATGGGAGGTACAATCTGAGGGACGCCTTGCCGCCGATTAGCGGCAGGATTAATCGACCGTGATAGGGCTCAAGCGCGACGAACGAAATCAGCGTCGGGCGCGATGCGCCGCTGCCAGCCGAAGCGTCTAGGTTCTCGCACAGCAGTAGCTCAGCACGCTGTGCAGATTCGGCAGACAGCCATAGCTCTCTGCCAGCCTCCCCAATTATCAATCACTCGCGTACGTCAATAAGCTTAGGCAGCGCGCTGATCGGTTTCAGGACGATCAGCACTTGCGGCCGAAGGCCGCCCCTTGGCCTCCATGCCCATCAAGACGCGCAGCTGGACGCGCCCACGTGACAAGCGCGAGCGCACCGTCCCAATCGGAAGGTGGAGAAGCGATGCGACCGCCTCGTAGCACATGCCCTCCAGTCCGACGAGCAGGATCACCTGGCGCTGTTCCGGTGCCAGCTTAGCCAGGGCTCTGTCGAGATCGCGCAGTCGCAGCGCGTCGATCGCGTTGGGCTGAATAATCAACACCGGCGCCGCGTCCTCGATTGCGACATTGGCGCCCTCGCGTGCCGAACATCGCACCTGACTGACATACTGATTGTGCACGATCGTGAACAGCCAGGCGCGTAGATCTGTGCCGGGTTGCCACAGATGCTGCTTGGCAATGGCACGGGTCAGGCCGCTTTGCACCAGATCGTCGGCATGAATCACATCACGGGTCAGCGCGCGCGCATAACGACGCAGCCGCGGGATCTCCGCCTCGACTAGCCGACCAAAATCGCTCATCAGATCACCTCGTTCTTTGCGCGCGCCGAACGGGGCCGCGGTTGAGCCAGAACCCTCTATCGCATCTGCGCGATCTGCTGCCGCAGTACGGCGAGCAGGGCATCGAACCGGCCGCCGTTGTTTTGAATCCACCGGCCGAAGTCCTCACGTTGTGTGACCTTCATGCTGATGCCGCCGATGCTCAGATCGGTGATCTTGTAATCCCCGCGGCGATTGACGAGGTACCAATCGATCTCGACGCGACTGCCGCCGGAACGAGTGATCTCGCTAGTGACGACGGTCTGCTCGCCATCGGACCGGCTGCCGGTGACGCGAAATGGCGCTGCGCCATATCGGCCGAGCTGCGTGTCATAAGCGTGGACGGTGTAGTCTCGGTACAGCCCGAGGTATTCCTGTTGCTGTTGCGGGTTCGCGCTCGACCGGTAGCGCCCGAGCGCGAACTCGGCAATACTGGGCACGTCGAAATAGTCCTGAAACAGCTCACGCAGCTGGACAATGCGCTGCGCGGGCGAGACATTCGTACCGACTGCCGCCATCCCATGGCTGCCGACATAGTTGACGACGGCTTGGGGATCTTGGGCGGCCGTGCCGCGCCCGGGCACCGCAAGAACAAGGGCGAGCGCCATCCCCAGCGCCATGAACACGCGAAACATCAGCGTCAAAGCCGACGGTGCTGAAATTTGGATCGTCATGGCATGCCACTCCTTTCCGGTAGCAGTCTTGGGAATTGGGGGATCGAGCCTCGGCGTCGGCCTGGCGTGGGCGCAGCGGAGTGCTGCGCCCACGCTAGGGGCAGCCCTTCATCGCATGGACGGCGCCCGACAAGCAGAAGCCGGGATTTAAACGGCCGCTCTAATAATGTGGCGGGTAGTAATAATACGGATACGTCGCACTGGCCGCACCCGCTGCAGCGCCGACCGCCACGCCTGCGGCAACACCCGGCCTGACAACGGCGCCGCCGTAGTAGCCTCCGCGATAGGCGGTGCCACCGTTGGGGCCACGAACGGCGGTGCGGCCGATCGGGCCGCGAACCGCGCCGCCGCCGTTGGGGCCACGAACTGCGCCAGCACCCCCTCGCCAGGCGAACGCGTCCGGTGCCACCGCGGTGATCAGGAAAAGACCAAGGCAGACGAAAGTCAGCCGTTTCATCACCTGCTTCTTCATCACTTGGATTCTTCCATTCCAACGAGTTGCAATTCGATCTTTGGCGTCCCCGCCATCGACCGTGCGGAAGGCGACTGTGCCTACGTGCCAATGCAGCGCGCTATTCTATTTCGGCAGAAGTGGGAGAATCGGGATGATCAAATAATTCTGAAGAGCGCTCGATCACACCGCTTAACTGTCGTGTTCATCCGTCGTCCTGTGGCCGCTATAACGCGTGGCGACCTCGGTCACGATTGTCGCGGTAGGCACTCTCACACGGGGCCCTCCGCACCAGGTGCATGCGGCGTAACATCAGGTATCGCTAGCGACTCATTCCAAGCTGCTGATCAGCGCCGATGCATATGGACCACTAGGTCGAGTGTCGACTAGACAGATGTCTCAACGACGATCGCGCAGGTGGCGCGGCAGTGATCGTGACCCGTTAGCACCCACGGTCCCATATCAACGTTTCGCGAATTCCGGTCTCTCGTCGGGAGATAGGCTTGCCATCTCTCTCGCTCGCCCAATCAGCGGTTGAGCGCTATACGCTCGTTCCCCTATTCTGCTGAATTTCTGCCGAAACTGAATAGCACGCGGTTTAGCCCGGGAGCACAATTCAACCGTTGAGAGACGCGCTTTCTCTGAGGGTGGGAAGGTTGCGCGAGCTCCCACTCATATGGTGGGGGGCACCATGCCCAGATCGACTCCAGCGGAATTGCGCAAGAATTCGCGCAGCGCCAGACAAATGGCCACGGAAGAGACCGATCCGTATTTCAAACGGAGGTGGGCGAGCCACGCGTTCGCTTTGGCGCAGCTCGCGGAG
>Ga0070766_10000445_pt1 | contig 18158 bp, 17 predicted proteins | sample HubBroMetageWFT6_FD_69782 | JGI IMG/M metagenome (GOLD analysis project Ga0070766, IMG submission 69782) | Warmed and freeze-thawed soil microbial communities from the Hubbard Brook experimental Forest, New Hampshire - Hubbard Brook CCASE Soil... | ecosystem: Environmental > Terrestrial > Soil...
CTTCACGTTGCCCCGCTGGCGAGGAAGACTGGAGGCAATACTCTGGTACTGCGCTTCGGTGATCTCCATGCACGGCAGAGTATCACAGAATTACGAATTAGTGTTAACACGCTCTAGTGCGACCTTCTGGCCCTTTTGTGGATAAGGCTTCGAGGAGCCTTCACGGGGATCTCCTCGAAGCCATTAACAGGCCACCAGCGGTGTGCAGGCAAGTCATCCTCCCAGGTCAGTGTTCCGGAGGTTTGGGCGGATTGGCGTGCTGCGGCTGCTGTCTAGCTTGCGTCTGCTGTTGCTGCTGATGAGCTAATTGCTGTTGTTGTTGCGCGTGTTGTTCCTGCAGGCGCTGCGTTTGCTGCTGGTGTTGCTGCTCCATCTGTTGCTGTCTCGCCTGATTGGCCTGTTGCTGAGCCATTTGCTGGTGTTCCTGCTGCTGCTGCTGCTGGAGCTTCTGTCGCTCCTGCATCTGCTGGGTGCGAAGCTGCTCCTGCTGCTGCTGGTACCTCTGGTTCGCCTCGGCATTCCCGGTATTGGGAGCAGCAGAGTGTTCGATCGGCGGAAGGTCGTTAGGATGAACGGCCGGGGGCCGAGGAGCATTGTTCTGCTGACGGGCGGTCTGAGGGTTGTTTTCCGGACGCGCCGGTTGAGCGTTGTTCTCCGGCGGTTTAGGAACGTTGTTCTGCTGACGCGCGGTTTGAGGATTGTTCTCCGGCCGCGCAGTCTGAGCGTTGTTCTCGGGCGGTCTAGGTACGTTGTTCTGTTGATGTGCAGTTTGAGGGGTGGTCTCGGGACGCGCAGCCGCATTGTTGTCGGGCTTAGCCGCTGTTGCAGCGTGATTGGGGGGAGGAGTGTAACGGCCTCCAGCCTGTTTGGCAGGTACTACGCCGCTGCCTTGGAACGCTCCCGGTTTTGGGGTCGCCGCGATCGGCGGCTTGCCTTGATTGACGGAGGCTCGCAACTGCTGGTTCGAGCGTGCAGCCTGCACCTGTTGTGTCTGGCCCGCTACTGGCGGAATGTGTCTTTCGCGTGTCGCAGCCTGTTCTTGAGCTGTCGGCTGTGCCGTAACTCCACCGTTGCCGCCGTTGTAGCTGACGTGATTCGAATTGTTATTGATCACGGTGGTGTTGTAAACGTTGTGAACGTTGGTGACGTTCACGTTGTTCACGGCACGGTTGTAGTAGAACTGGTCGTGGTCCCAACGGCCACCCTCATAGCCGCGGCCGAAGTATCCATAGCCGTAGTTAATGCCGCCATAGAAACCTACGACCGGGCCCCAATAACCCTCATGGAAGAGAAATCCTCCTCCTTCCCAACCCCACCAGCCCGGGGTCCACAGGAAGCCGACCTGAGGCGCGAGAACCCAAGTTCCCGGTACCCAGTAGTAGTCGCCAAAGTCGGGATCATAGGCCCAGTAGCCGGGCGTCCAAATGTAACCGGGGGCGGGACAAAGAGGCTGCTCATACACCGGCAGGGCCGGCGGTCCGAATGAGACCGAAATACCGACGCCGATCTGCGCGAACGATGCGGCAGCAAGTGCCAGCATTACAACTACGATCTGAACAATTCGAGGGAGATTTCTCGTCATCACGTTTTCCTTTCGCCTTCGTCACCCTTCGTCCCCCATATTGCGAATGACAGGGATGAGAGGCACCACGCTAGAACCATGACGCTCGGGCGCTATGCATAACTTTCGGCGAGTGGCCGAACGGTCAATCTAGTCGCCAGTCCCCGTTGGTCGCATATTGTAGGAACCAAAGTGTTGCCGCACATTGCCGCCGAATTCCTGCGCTCTCTCCGCAAGCTTGGCCCGAGTCTCCTCTCCATTTGCCGGGGCGATCAGAAGGCCAACGCCGATTCCGATTCCCAGTCCGGCGGCGAATTTCAGTACGCCCCAAAGCGCGTCATGACCGTCGTCTTCGTTGCGAAGCGCATTTGTGGCACGGGCAACGCCGTCTGCAGCAGCCTGGTACGTGTCCTGCGCCCGGTCACGGAGATCCCCAATGTGATCCCCGACTTTTTCTCCGAAACTCTTTTTCGCCCGGTCCGATTGGTCGAGAAGAAAAAGACCGGTTCCCAGCGCTATCTTCCAAAACTTTTTCATGTCCATATTCACGATTCGCCTCCGTATACCGCGCTAACAATCACGCACCAATCATGGGACCGCTACACAACGGTGCGGCGTCCGTTTACCAGGTTGATCACAAGGGTTATGAGGGCCAGTAGCAACAGAATGTGAATGAAGCCCCCCAGGGTGTAGGAGCTGACGACTCCCACTAACCACAGAACCAGAAGGATCACGAATATCGTCCAAAGCATGGCCGACTCCTTTTCCGCAGATTAAGGAGAGCGCACGCATGATCGCGGACTCTCCACGTTCTCTAGAGAAAGTAGCAATCCCACGTACGGCTCGGTATCGGGTTAAAGCTGTAGGCGTGGACGATACTCTCCCTACAGTACTTAGCGCACGTTTTGGGACAAAATGTTGAGAAGCTACTCGCCGCCAAGGCGGAAGCGCAAACCCGCGCGGAAGTTGGCTTTCAGCGCAGGATATCCCAGCACTTCGTTGTAATGATCATTCAGTGCATTGCCGATGTTCGCATACGCCGTGACGTGCGGCGTCACGTTGTACCAGCCTCCGAGATCGACGCGCGCGTATCCCGCGGCGTAGTAGATGGGAGGAATGTATCCGAAGAGAAAGTCAGAGTCGGGACGCCGACCCACCGCTACCGCGCCGACGGTCGCCCCGAAGCGCTGGCGGACATAAGTGAACAGAACTGTGCCGGCTTGCTTGGGGCGGCGCAGCAGCGGCGCGCCTACGCCATAGATGCGTGGATCGCAGAACGGAGGATCGCAGGGCGGCGCCTCTTGTATCTGAGTTGAGGTGTAGGTGTACGCGCCGGTGAACGAGAAGTGGCTGCCGATCTGGCCGTGCAGCTCGACCTCAGCACCGTGCGCCATCGACTTGTTGAGATTGACGTACTGACTGGTGAAGTCGACCGGATTGGTTTGAAACGCAATCTGATTGTGGAACTGATTGCTGTAGTAAATCGCACTCAGCGACAGCTTGTTGCCCCAGAACCCCTGTTCGAAGCCTGCCTCCCAGGAACGGTTCTGCTCCGGCTGCAGGTTGGGATTGGGTAGAACGGGAAATGTCCCTGAGATCCCGAACGATTGCAGAAAGCTGGGTTCCTTGATGCCCTCGGAATATCCGGCGCGCAAGCGCGTTCCACTGAAAGTCTCGTTGCCTTGCAGGAGAAGGAACGAAACCGAGGCGCGGGGTACGACCTTGTTTCCGAAGCTGGTGTTATTAACGTAGCCCACGCCGACCAGGGCTGATACCCGCTTCCACGTCAGGAGTTCCTGCCCAAAGACATAGTTGTTGAAGCGCAGCCCGTGAGTGTCGCTTACGGAAAAGAACGGAGTCCCGGGTGCGAATTCTGAATGGATGAATCCATTCTCGTCTTCGAACGTGTAGCCGACAGTGGTTTGCGCCCACGGGCGAGGTGTCCATTGTCCCTGGTACTCGAAGCCGGCGCGATTGTATCGGCTGAGATTCGAGAACGGACTGTCGAGGAACTCGCGGCCGGGATCGACGTAGGTTTGCGAATTGGCCTGCACGTGGTTGTACTCGTAACCGCTGAAGGTGTGTTGCCACGCTCCGGGTCCGCTTACGGCAAGCTCAGCGCTGGCCAGGAAATTGTTCTGGTGCGCGACCTGGTTAGTGTTGGGCGGCAGCACCGGGTCTCCATTGAACCACCAATTCGACTGCACGCCTGTCCAGTTATTCGAGTGCCGCAGCCGCAGGCGAAGCGCCACACGCGACGAGAAACGTATCCCGACGTTCCCGCCTTGCAGAGCGTTCGTGTAAACGTCATTGACTCCCTGTCCCTGGGTGTCGAACTGGTCCACGAAGAAGTTATAGTCGTAAATCTTGTCGGCGCCCGCGACCGAGAAGTATCCGTTCGCCGTCGAGAACGTTCCGCCATCCGCGCCGAATTCGAACACCGGCTTCAGCGTCGTGCCGGTCGTGGTCCACAGTTGCACCACGCTGGTCATGGCGTCAGTGCCGTAGATGGTGCTCTCGGGGCCGCGCACGACTTCCAGTCGCTCGACATTGCCCATAGGTGTCACGCCGAAGTCGTAAAATCCGCCGGGATCATTGACGGGCACGCCGTCAATCAAAACCTTGTTGTAGCTGGATTCGCCGCCACGCACAAAAAGGCTGGCCTGGCTTCCCCGGCGTCCGGCAGTGTTCACGATCGCTCCCGGAATATAGCTGAGCGCCTCGGCCGCGGCGGGCGGATTCAACAGCGTGAGTTGATCACTGCTGAGAAAGTCGAGCGAGACCGCGGTCTGGTTGACGGTATTCGGCGAGGCGGTAGCCGAGACCACGACGGTCTGGGGCGTAGTTGCGAGCTTCAATTGCACAACCAGAGGCTCGGTCTGCGGAACCGTGACTGGCAGCGATTGTTCCGCGAAGCCCGGCGCGAGAATGATTGCTTTGTAGCTCCCGCCGGGCAAGCCGGCAAAAGTTACCGAGCCATCACCGGTAGTAGTGAGAATGCCGATGCCCGCATCATCGCTGGCGCGATAGAGCGTCACCTGCACTCCCGACACGCGATCGCCCGAGGGACTTTGCACAATGAGTTTCAGGTCGGCAGCGAAAAGCGGGCTGCAGGTCAGAAGCCAGAAAAGGATGATGCGAATGCGGGTCAACTCTCCTCCTCACGCGAAAGGGGTTGGATGGATGAAGATTCGCGCCGGTCTCCTGACTTGCGAGTTGCGATGCGGACATCGCGAACAACGGCGGAGGCCTTCCCGCTTGCACAGTGGCCTGGCGCCAAACAGCTCGCTTACAGTTGCGCGGCAGCGCGGGATTCACACCCGCTTCCCAGTTCCGCCGCAGTGGCGGAACGCGCGAACCAAAATCGTGGATGATCTGGAAAGAACAACCCGGAACAAAAATTTGCTCCAGGAGAAACTCTGACTCTATCGGCAGGTGAGTGCCGTGTCAATCGCGAGGTGAGGAAAATTGCGACTTGGCGTAGGCGGTTACACGCTCGAGCGCTTCCTGCATCTCGACATGCGCAGCCGTAAGGCGAGCGTCGTCGGCATCAGGAGGAACGAAGATCTTGCGCGCGACACGGATGTAGGCGCGCGAAAACGGCTTGGGAATCATCATGGCATCCCAGGTGTTCAGTACCCAGGCCTTCTCCATCGCCACATAAAACGCTGTGATGGGCACACCCGTCGTCCGGGCGAGCAACACCGGGCCTTTTTTGGAGACGTAGCGCGGACCGCGCGGGCCGTCAATGGTGAACGCCGCACCGGCACCGTTCATGACGAGCGAATGCATCTCCAACAGGCCGCGCTGGCCTCCGCGAGAGCTTGAGCCGCGGACGGGGACATACCCGAAGCGACGGATCACGCGTGCAATGAATTCCCCGTCCCGGCTTTTGCTGGTCAGGACAGCGAAGTTCCTCTGACGGAAAATCCACGTCGCTCCCAGAACACAACGGTGCCAGAAGGGATAAATGCCGGGATAGACATTGTCCATGCTCCCGATGGAGCCCTCTTCCCAAGAGAACGTCACACGAAGCGTGCGTCCGACTAACCAGATGAAGGCAGAAGCGGCCCAAGCGACTAGGACGAATTGCGCGCGCTGCCAAAGCGTGAATTGGCGGTCGCCGGAATCTTCAACGGCGGCGCTGGCTTCGAGGGGCACGGGGAGATTCTAAATTAGTGGCTAGTGGTCAGTGGTTAGTGGCTAGAAAAGCGAGTTTCGAGTTTCCAGTTTCGAGACGAGCAATAGCGAGGTTCTTTGCGCGGAAGCCGCGTGCTCCATGCAATCGCAGCTGCGGCCCTTGTAAAACCTCTGGACTTCCGCAGTCCCATTCGCGCCGGGACGTCTTCGTCTAGCCACTAGCCACTGACCACTAGCCACTGTATTTCAGCCACCGCCGCAACTCGGGCAGTGTCGGCCGTTTTCCGTACATCAGGATGCCCACCCGATAGATGCGTGACGACAGTCCGAGCAGTCCCCAGGTAGTGAGCAGCATCAGCGCGACGCACACGATAATTTGCCATGCCGGAGGTGTCTCCACCATCACGCGAACGAACATCAGGATCGGCGCGTAGAAGGGAACCATCGACGTCCAGAAGGCGAGCGGCGAATTTGGATGCTGCAGCACCGGAGTGCTCAGCACGATCGAGAAGATGATGGGCAGCATGGCCGGCCACTGTACCTGTTGTGCTTCCTGGTCGGAGTTCACCATCGAACCGAGGGCAGCATACATCGTCGCGTAGAGAAAATAGCCGAGGATGAAGAAAACCGCGAACGCAACGATGCCCGCCATGGGGATCTGCACGTTCGACATGATCGAGCGCGACGACATAAGTCCAGGCAAGGAAAACGCCAGCGCGACCAGCAGCCAAATAATGGTCTGCGTCAATCCGACCGCGCCCACGCCGATGATCTTTCCCGCGAGCAATTGTTTCGAGGTCACCGACGAAAGCAGAACTTCGAGGATGCGCGAACTCTTCTCCTCAATGATGGAGCGCATCACAGCGAAACCGTACACCAGCATGTTCACGTAGAGCAGCATGACCATGGTGAACGAGACCAGAAACACCGAGATGCCGCTGGCGCCTTCCTTGCCCTTCTCGATGCGGATGGAGTCCAAGTCAATAGGCTTGAGCAGGTCTTCGACTTCTGCACCGCTCATGCCTTTTTGTGCCAACTGGCGCTTAGTCAGCGCGGTCTGGACTGCGTTGCGCAACTCGATGCTCTCGCCAAAATCGGTCACGTCTTTGGCGTTGTACACCACTTTAGGGCTGGCCAGATCGTTGTCGGTCAGCCACAAAAAGCCGTCAATCTTGCCGTCGGTAATCTGCTGACGCAGCGCAGTGCGCTCAGCGTCCGTGGTGTTGGTGTCGATCGTGATGGCATAGCGCGGGGCCTGCTCGGCCGATTTAGAAGCGCCCGGCTCCGCCTTCGTCGGCGGACTCTTATCGCTTATCTGCTGAGGCGCTATCAACTGTTGCTTCACCGCCTCTGCAACGTCGGGATTGTTCGCCACCAGCACGATGCGGCGCGTGCCGCCGGACTTCATCCCGGAAAGCATCGCCGGAATCAGGATCGTCGATGCCATGAACACGGGCATGAGCATCGTCATGATGATGAAGGCCTTGGAGCGGATGCGCTCCAGGTACTCGCGCCTTACGATCAGCCAGGTGTTATGCATTTTGGCCCACCACGTCGATGAAAATTTCTTCCAGCGAAGGCTCGACCAGCTCGAAGCGGCTGATGCGGGCGTGCTGCGACGCCATGTGCAACAGTTCCTGCGAGTCCGCGCCGGGCTTCAGCCGCACCTCCACATAGTTGCCGTAGTTATTAACCGACTGGATGAGCTCGCAGCGATCGAACGGCGGGTTGCCCTCGTACTGCATCTGCACCGTATTCTTGCCGTAGCTCGCCTTGATCTTCTTGAGGTCTCCCTCGAGGATGCTGCGTCCGTGATCGATGAGGCAGATCGATTCGCACAGCCGCTCTACCTGGTCCATGCGATGAGTGGAGAAGAGAATCGTCTTTCCCGCTTTCTTCAACTCGAGCATCACATCCTTGAGCATCACTGCGTTCGCGGGGTCGAGTCCGGAGAAAGGCTCATCGAGGATCATGAGGTCAGGATCATGCAACAATGCAGCGATAAACTGAATTTTCTGCTGCATCCCCTTTGACAGCTCTTCGACTTTCTTCTGCGTCCACTCTGAGAGTTGGAGGCGTTCGCACCAGTCTAGCGAGCGCCTTTGCGCCTCCGCAGTTGACATCCCATGCAAGCGTCCCAGAAAAATGAGGTGATCCAGTACCTTCATCCGCTTATACAGTCCGCGCTCTTCGGGCAGGTAGCCAATGCGTTGCAACTGTTCGCGGTGGAATTTCTCGCCGAAGAGCCAGACCTCGCCTTCATCGGGGATGTTGATGCCAATCATCATGCGGATCGTAGACGTCTTGCCGGCGCCGTTCGGACCGAGCAGGCCATACACGCTTCCTTCGCGAATGTTGAACGACAGGTGATCGACGGCGACGAAGCGGTCGTAGGTCTTGTGTATTCCGCGGAGTTCGACGGTGTCGGGCATAGTTTTAGCGAGACACGAGATTTGGCCCAAACGGGGCAGGCGGCATGGTGCACCGATCCACGATGACAAGGGAAATTCAGGCGGTGTCCGTACTTGCGTCCCTCGGCAAAAATCAGCCCGCCTTAGTACTAGGCTCGGCTTCGCGCAGGGCGTCTTCGGCCAGGCGGCGGGCCGTAATGTCGAGATTGATACCGACCATGCGTTGGGGCTTTCCCATCTGATCGTAGAAAACCTGGCCGTGGCTGGCGATCCACCGGACACGGCCGGCGGCGGTGCGAACGCGATATTCCGTTACCCAGTTGTGGAGCTTGCGAACGAAGAGCTCCTCCAACTGTCTGACGACGCGGTCGCGATCGCTGGGATGCAAGCTATCCACCCACTTCTGGCGCGACGCCTTTTCTTCCAGAGGGAAATCGAAGAGGCGCTGGAAACCGTCAGACCAGTAAACGCTGTCGTTCGCGACGTCCCAGTCCCAAACTCCACCCGAGACGACTTGCTCGGCAATACGCAGCCGTTCCTCATTCGCTAACAACTGTTGCTGGGCAGCCCGGCGAATTTCAGCCTCACTCGAGGCTTGCAGAACTGCCTTGCGACTTGCCTCTCCCAGGGCAGAGATGATGAGACCCGATATGGCAAACATCAAAGTGCCGACCACAGCATTCGTGTTGTCGAGCCCGAGGGTGTAGGGAGGTGAAATAAGAAAGTAGTCGCTCAACGCTACCGTTGTGAGCACGGAAACGATTCCCGGGCCGAGACCGCCGTAGAAGGCGGAAAGCGCGATAGGAATGAACAGAGTCGCAAACGGAACGCCATCGTCGATGATGAAGTGGCCCACCAGCCACCTCAGGGCGATGAAAGCGAGCGAAACCAGAATGGCTCCGCCGTAGCGCCACATGATGCTATGCCGCGAATCGCGCCGAGGAACAATTCGCAGGATGGAAAAGAAATCGTGCATCGCCCTATTCCCGCGGCAGGTGGCGCTCGATGCCGCCGGGTATCACTCTAAAGTTGACGCTCAACCGCGAGATTTCGCCATAGCCATTAAGTGGCCTTTTTTATTCGCACGTTTGTACGAAGTTCCTCACCATCTGTTTGCCGTGCTCGGTGAGCACACTTTCAGGGTGGAACTGGACTCCCTCAATGCGGTATTTGCGGTGGCGTAGTCCCATGATCACGCGGCTGCCATCGCGGTCGCGGCACGTCGCGGAAATCTCCAGGTCAGGTGGCAGTCCTTTTTCTTCGACCACCAGCGAGTGATAGCGGGTGGCCGTGACGGGCGAGGGAATCCCGCGAAATATGGTCTTCCCGTCGTGCTCGACCGAGCTGGTTTTGCCGTGCATGAGGTTGGCGGCGCGGATGACCTTACCGCCGAAAGCCGCGCCGATGGCCTGATGCCCAAGACACACGCCCAGGACCGGCACGCGGCCGGCAAAGTGCTTGATGACGTCGATGCTGATGCCCGCCTCCTGCGGTGTGCACGGGCCGGGCGAGATGACGATACGTTCGGGAGCGAGGCGCTCGATCTCCTCGACCGTGATCTGGTCGTTGCGGCGCACCACGACCTCATGCCCCAACTCCCCGATGTATTGCACCAGGTTGTAGGTGAAGGAATCGTAGTTATCGAGGACGAAGATCATTTCAGTGGCTAGTGGCTAGTGGCTGGTGGCTAGCGCCCGATCTTTTTCGACGTTGTAGTGATGTAATCAAGCCATTCAGAATCCGTCCTAGTTCCGAGATCTTCGCTATGAGCGCTTCGCGCTGTGCATCAGCCACGTACGATAGGTTGTTGGCGACAATTACTTGCGTTTCGAGCTCAAATAACGAGCCTCGAGCATGACATAGGAACTGTATTAACTCTCCCGATGTAGCACGGCCCTGCCCCTCGGCGATATTGCTGGTAACGGATACAGCCGCTCTTCTAAGCTGACTCGTTAGACCGTACATTTCGTCACGAGGGAAACTGCTGCTCGCCTTATAGATCTCGGTCACAAGCGTGATGGCTTTCTGCCACGCAATCAGATCTTGATACTGTTTAACTGCCATGATCTCCGCTCCTTCTAGCCACTATCCGCTCGCTCTTTCCGCCGCCCGCAACAACGCACTCGCCTTGTTCATGCACTCCTGGTACTCGCTCTCCGGGTCCGAGTCGGCCACGATGCCGGCACCGGCCTGCACGTAGGCGCGTCCGCGGTGCACAACCATGGTGCGGATGGCGATGCAGGAATCTAGGTTGCCGGCATAATCGGCGTAGAGAATCGCGCCGCCATAAACCCCTCGTCGCACCGGTTCCAGTTCTTCGATGATCTCCATCGCGCGAACCTTCGGCGCGCCACTCAGCGTGCCTGCAGGGAAGCACGCTGCGACTGCATCCATCGCGTCGAGTTCGGGGCGAAGTTGGCCTTCGAGTGCCGACACCAGATGCATCACGTGGGAGTAGCGCTCCACGTACATCAGGTCGCGGACTTTGACTGAGCCGTAATCGCTGACACGCCCCAGATCATTGCGGCCCAAGTCCACCAGCATCACATGCTCGGCGCGCTCTTTCTCGTCGGTGCGCAACTCCTCGATCAACCGCGCGTCGTCCGTGGCTTCTTCGCCACGCCGCCGCGTGCCGGCGATCGGGCGATATTCCAGATTGCGCCCTGTGATGCGTACCAGCATCTCGGGGGACGCACCGACAACCTGTGTGTCGTCGAGCTGAAGATAGAACATGTAAGGTGATGGGTTCACCGTGCGCAGTGCGCGATAAATCTGAAACGGCTCCGCAGGACGCTTGAAATCGAGACGCTGCGACAGCACCACCTGGAAAATGTCGCCCGCTGCGATGTATTCCTTGGCGCAGCGAACGCCGGCGAGGAATTCGTCGTGCGTGGTACTGGTGTGCACCTTGATGGGCTTGCGCTTGGCGGGAGACGACCATCCTAACTCCTGCTTATGAATGCCGCGCACCAACTTGCGCTCGAGGTCGTCAATATCGGCGAGCGCGCGGTCATACGCCTTGCGCGGCGATTCGCTGCGAACGTCTGCGGCGGCGATGATGTGCAACTGGTGCTTCAGGTGATCGAAAGCCAGCAGCCGGTCGTAGAAAGTGAAGATGCAGTCCGGCAAATCGACATCGGTCTTCGCGGTGGAAGGCAGTCGCTCGAACTGGCGCACCATGTCGTATGCGAAGTAGCCGACACCTCCGGACGTGAAAGGTGGCAATCCGGGAACCGTCGCGGGACGAAACTGTCGCAGCGTCTCGCGCAACACGTCGTTGACGTTTCCGGTGCGACGCTCTTCGCTCGATCCCCGGCGGATCGTCAGGTCCCGGCCACGCGCCGTGAGCACCATGCTAGGCTGCGCGCCAACAAACGTGTACCGGCCAATCTTTTCGCCACCTTCGACCGACTCCAGCAGGAACGAATACTTCTGTTTGGCAGCAACGCTCAGGAACGCTCCCACCGGCGTCAGCAGGTCGGCGCTCAGCGTCTTGGCCACGGGAATCAAGGTGGCGTCGCTGCTGAGCTGCAGAAAACTCTTGTAGTCGGGCGTAACCATCGGATCCCGGACGCGAGTTGCGAGGATGATTGCGATTATACGAGAGGCCGTGAGCGCTTCGCGTGGCGGGATGGTTGGAAGGGAAATCTCTTGTTGGTTGGGAGACGTTTGTGCTTTGTCCACGCGCCGTTGAGGGAATGGCGCTTATGCAAAGTTGGGTCGCGCGGCGAGGGACTACATGGGGTCTCGCCCCTCGCCCGGACACGATACGGAACCGCTAGGATCCGGGGGTCATGCTGGAGACCCGGATTGTTCTGGTTTGTGCGTCGAGCGTTCCGGTGACTTGGACCGCCTGGCCTTCAAACTGTTTCGCTTTGTCCTGATCATCGAGCGCATACGTGGCCTTGCTGGCGGTGTCTCTCAAGACATACTTGCCGCCCATCTTTATGACCCTGCCGGCGAAATTCTGCATGTCGGCAGCTTGCTTCATAGATTGATCCTGACCAGGATCCGGTTGCTGTTGCTGGGCTGCGGCGGGATCGCGTTCCTGCTGCGCATTCAAGCGCGGTTGGACCATGCATAGTCCAGCCACCAATGCCAACATCAGTAAGAGTTTTGGCAACTTTGATTGGTTCATCACTGACCTCCGTAAACTGGCGTACTTCGTGGTGATAAGAGCAAGCCCGTTGCCAAAGCGCATCGGCAATGTATGTACTTGATTCCAGTTCCTGATGCAGCCTGCGCCTTTTTCATCAGTGCAAATGTGGGTGGGTTAACTGGCGAATATTTACGCATTTCCAAAATCTTCGCGGCGGTTCATGCATTGCGTATGTCAGGTGAATACCTTAGCTGCAATGAACCAGCGCGTAGGCGTAGTCTGATCTTCTCGATGAGCAACAAGAACAAGATGCGGATGGACAAGTGGCTCTGGGCTGCCAGATTTTTCAAGACGCGCGCGTTGGCTGCGCGAGCTTGTGAGCTCGGACGCATTCTTTCGAACGGACAACCGGCAAAGCCTGCGCGCGAGGTGAAAGTTGGGGACATGCTGCAGGTGAGCAGCGACGCCGGCGAATTCCAGTTGGAAGTCCTGCTGCTCAGCGAAATGCGCGGTCCAGCGTCCGTCGCGCAAACGCTCTACCGCGAAACGGACGAGAGCCGCGAACTCCGGGTGAAGTTGGCAGAAGAGCGCAAAGCGACGCGACCGTTTGAAATTTCGCCAGAGGGAAGACCCTCGAAACGCGATCGCCGCGAGATCAACCGGCTGCGCGGCAGAACTTGAGGGCTCGCGGGTAGCAAGACACGCAACCGCAGTTGTCGTGTTTGCCTTGCACGCATTCCGCAGCCTGCATATACTCGTAAGGTTTGCCCGCCTGACAAGGAGAAAGTGCGTCTCGCGGACGACATCTGCCGCAATCTTCGGAGAATCTTTATGGAAACCGCACTGACGCTGGAACAAGAAAAAAATCCCTGGGAAGCACAAGCCGCCCGCTTCAATGTCGCCGCCGAGAAACTGAAGCTCGATCCGGGCCTGTGGCGCGTGTTGCAGCAGCCCAACCGCGAAATCATCGTGCACATCCCGGTCATGATGGACAACGGACAACTCGAAGTGTTCACCGGTTACCGAGTGCAGCACTCCATCGCCCGCGGCCCGGCGAAGGGCGGCGTCCGCTATGCTCCCGACGTCTCGCTGGACGAAGTGCGCGCGCTGGCGAGCTGGATGACCTGGAAATGCGCGGTGGTGAACATCCCTTTCGGCGGCGCCAAGGGCGGCATCATCTGCGATCCCAAGAACATGTCGCGCGGCGAACTGGAGCGCATGACGAGGCGCTACACGTCTGAGTTGATCGAATTCATCGGGCCCGAAAAAGATGTTCCCGCGCCTGACGTGAACACTAACGAGCAGACCATGGCGTGGATGATGGACACCTACTCCATGCACATGCGGCAGACCGTTACGGCCGTGGTCACGGGCAAGCCGCTGAACATGGGCGGATCGCGCGGACGGCGCGAAGCCACGGGCCGCGGCGTGATGATCATCGCCGATGAGTCGATCAAGTACCTGAAGATGGCGCGCGAAACCACGCGGGTGATCATCCAGGGCTTTGGAAATGTCGGGTCGAACGCGGCGCTGCTGATGTACGAGGCGGGATACAAGGTGATCGGCATCGGCGAGTGGGATGGCGGCCTTTACAACAGCAAGGGCATCGACATCGCGGCGCTCACGGAATATCGCCAGAAGGAAGGCACGATTCACGGCTTTAAGGGCGCGGAGCGCGCTGACACCGACGAGCTGCTGATCACCGATTGCGACGTACTGGTTCCTGCGGCCACGGAAGCTGTAATTACCTCGCTCAACGCCGACAAGGTGAAGGCGAGAATCCTGGTGGAGGGTGCGAATGGGCCGACTACAGCGGTGGCGGACGAGATCCTCGCCGACAAGCACGTGTTCGTAATGCCTGACATCCTGGCCAATGCGGGCGGCGTGACGGCTTCGTACTTCGAGTGGGTGCAGGACCGACAGGGATACTTCTGGAAAGAGTCGGTGGTCAATGAGCAGTTGAAAGATATTATGGTCGAGTCGTTCGAAGCAGTCGTTAGCTTCGCCGAGAAGCACCACGTGAACAACCGCATCGCGGCCTACATGTTGGCGATCGACCGCGTGGCGTTCACGATCCGGCAGCGCGGGATTTACGCCTAGACGAAGTCTAGTGTTCATTGGTTGACCGAGCGGCTCCCGAAATGGGAGCCGTTTGCGTTTGCTTGTACCCCCCCTCCCCCTCTGTTCGTAAAATATTGAAAACATAAGGGGCGAAAGGCGAAAGTCCGCGCAAAGTATTGAGTCCATTGGAATTGCAGGCAAATGATTGACTCGCCTAGAGTTAGAGGGCACATTTCGGATACATCGAGCCATTTCAGGACGCTGGGGGCGAGCGGTTGGCAGGCGACGACGGCGAAAGTTGGAGGGATAGCGGCGGGTACTTCGGGAGATTCCATCTTCTGCGAGATGGTTACAGATACGGCGGGACATCAGGCCTCCAAGAAAAGCAACTAGCAATTAGCAACTAGCGACTAGCTGTTGCAGGCCGCCAAACTGCGGCGGCAAAGTCGTACAGCGTCCTTTGGGGACAATGCCTCCACAATATGAGAATGGCGAAAGGCGAAGAGGTTCTGCAAGAGTTTTGTGGAGAAATCTCGTGGTGGATTCCCAATTCGGGAAAATCGAATCACCACGGAGACGCGGAGGACACGGAGAAATGCTCGGCGTAAAGACAAGAAAGGAAACCGCGTATTTCGCGGATGAACGCGAGTTGGGTTTGGGGAATTTTCTTTGTGCGCTTCGCCCGCTGCGCGAGCTGCGCACAACCGCCCCATGAAGCGAAAATGCGGCGCTTCATGGGTCCCCGGGTTAGCCTTCGGCAGAGTGGAATGGGTCAATGGCTCGGCCTAGCCACGGGTGAAGCCTGGGCTAATTGCCAGATGCAGCCGAAGAAGGTGGGGCACCACCGCCGTTAACCGCGCGATGGGAAGATGCCCACGAGGGCGATGATCCAGTTGAGGGTAGCGCCGCTGGCGTCCGTGGGGCCGGTCAAGTTAGGAAGCTTAAAGTTGGTTTGGCCATCACCGCCGTAGGTGGTGCCAATCAGCGCAAACAGTGCTTGGTTTTGTGATATCGACAGCGTCTGTCCCTGGCAGAACATCCAACCCTGCGGCGCGAAATTGAAGGCCACGAGCGATAGTGAACCGATAAAAGCGTCCATAACGGAGTTCCTCTCAAAATTGGGATTGTGGGGAAGTGCAGCGAATCATACCATCCTGCCTCGTTCGGAACCTGCAATTGCAACTGCAGATTGCGTTGAGTGAGGGTGACTGGCGGTTTGAGACGCTAGGGCTGAAGCCCTCGCGGTCGTCTGTCGTCCCTGCCGGGACTCAGGATTTCTATTGCAACCTTTCCCAGCGTTGAAACGCTGGGCTATCTTCTGCCGTCCCACAATGTGGGACTTGGTTGTCGTCGTGGGTTCGGGCTCAATTGATTTTCCCGGCCCGTATGGGTAGGGCACACACATTCATTTTTGACTGAGGTGGAAAGGGCGGCCTGGGCAGGCTCTATCGCCAACACTGGCCCATAAGGGCGGGGTTCCGCTGCAAAAAAGAAGAAGTAGTACGCCGAAAGGCTTAGATGGGGTATATACTGTTGGGCCATTGGAAGCTTAACCGGAAATTCCGGCTCGTGCCGGAGTTTCACCCCGCGCCGGCCCCTCAAAAACTCTGCCTATTGTGAGGTTGTATGAAGAAAGCCACCTTTCTCCTGGCTGTCGTGTTGGTCTTTGCGGCTGCGCTTAACGCGTCAACCGTGACCTACACGGACCGAGTTTCCTTTTACGCCGCCAATCCAAGCGTAACCATCGAGGGATGGGACACCCTGGCGAATGGCACACTCATCACCACCTTGAATGGAATTACGTACAGCACCAACGACGGCACCGCTCTGGTGACCAACGCCTTTCTGGCACTTTCGCCACCGAACACGCTGGGCGAGAATGTCAACGGTTTCTTTTTGCCAACCGACACTATGACGTTCGTCTTTCCATCGCCGATCACGGTGTTCGGCATCTCATTCAACACATTTGACACGAGCACCACAGGCGGATACACCGCGACCGACAATCTTGGAGACGTGATCAAGAGCTTCTACGATCCGTTCCCAGGGCAAGGCACCGGACAGTTCGTTGGATTCAGCTCAACTGTCGGCTTCACTACGGTTACGCTTGCGGCTCCTGGCGGATTCTCTTACACACTGGACGACTTAGCGTATGGCGGCAGCACCACCATTCCCGAACCGGGGAGCTTGATCCTGTTGGGTTCCGGAGTTCTGGGTTTCGCAGGGTTTCTGCGCCGGAAGCTTAGTCTCTAGTATTTTCTTCCTCAAAACGACAACCGGAGCCAACGGCTCCGGGGTTTTTTTGTGCGATCAATCCTTCCGCTGGCGACCTCCGCCGTTCCCGTGACCGCCGCCCACGATCGCGACTGCGAATTGGGCGTTCACCTGGGCGGATACCCCCGCGGAAGAGTGCCGTCGGTTGAAGCCGACTCCCTCCCAATCCTAATAGCCAGCGCACCTGGCCCGCCGCGCCGGGCTGGGCTAAGATCTGCCGTCCCGCGAGGCGGGACTGGATTGTTGTGGATTCGGGTTCAATTGGTGTCCCCGGTCACCCCTTCGACTGCGCTTGAGGCAGATCTGTCGATGCGAAAGGCCCCGCCCTATCCGAAATCAGGCTTGGACGGGGCGCCCAGGCTGGTCGGTGATTCCGCCGCTCTACATAAGGTTAGAGAAGGTAGGCGCCATATCTCTGTCCGCACCGGTAGAAGAACCTCGCCTCGCGATGGAAGATGATCTGATGATTCTGGATGAACTCAAGTTCGACCGAATTGGTCATATCTAAGACGGCTTCAAGCTCCAGCTCCACTCTCCCATCCTCGCTGATATCTGTGCAGATACCGGCATCGGATCTGTCGCCCGTTAAGCCATGGCTGAGGACCCGAACTGGGATGCGAATCGGAACTTGACTCTGCCGCTGCTTCATGTTCGTTCCACTTCACCGGCGATGATGCCGTTTGGTTTTGATTCATCGAAAATCTCTCCGCTTGCCGCAGAGACATCCTCAATGAGAGCAACTGGCTGGCCAAACAGGAATTTGCGTGGAATCGTAGTTAATAGCGCTGTTTTCTCGTAGTCCCCATCCATGGAATGCAGCGGGGCGGGTCTAGAAGCACCCGCACTCAATTCACTTTGGACGCTGAATCCGCCGCGCTTTCCGCATTTATCGAGGTGGGGAGAATTTCCCGGTTGTGGGTGTGTTCCGACCCGGTTTCTTCTTCGTCTGGTGCATCTCGGGGTCTGCCCTCGGGATGACGGCGGGAAGAAGGAACAAGCAACCCACCTGAGCTGCGCTTGGATGGGCGACCCGCCTGCTCGAGGTTGGAGCCGCGATTCGGAAGTCCCCGGCTAAAACTTCACATAGGCGAGATACAACACTATGGCGAATGAGACAACTCCAAAACACGACAATATTACTGTCCAAGTGACCAGTATCTGCAGCCGACGCAAATCGGCAGTAACTGATCTTTGGTATTCGTTGAGTGAACGAACCCAACGCTCCTCCGACGCCTGCAGCGACGGCAGTTTTGCGAAGAGGTCTGCCATTGCACTCGCTAGTTGGTTCTGCATCTCGTTACAATGTTCTTTAAGGGCGTCAATAATCCGATTCGCGTCGGCATCGATGCCCACAGACGGAACCTGCCCTACGCCTGCCCGTCTTCTTTGCACGGGGAATGCTTCTGTTCTTTTCCAGACCCGACCTGTTAACAACAGGCCGAATACCGCGCCGATGCCAAGCCCGGTCAGGAATCTCCTTTGAGCTCTTAGATCAGTCCCGCGTTTCTTGTGTGATCCAGCAGCGAAAGGACTACGGTTCACACTGCACCTCCTGAGCACATTGGACATACCTATCACATGTGCGGCGAAATGGCATTGCGCGATTACTGGC
>Ga0070766_10000451_pt1 | contig 18101 bp, 14 predicted proteins | sample HubBroMetageWFT6_FD_69782 | JGI IMG/M metagenome (GOLD analysis project Ga0070766, IMG submission 69782) | Warmed and freeze-thawed soil microbial communities from the Hubbard Brook experimental Forest, New Hampshire - Hubbard Brook CCASE Soil... | ecosystem: Environmental > Terrestrial > Soil...
TCGGGATCCCAGTCGAGCTTGCGCGGCACGAACGAGCAGATCACCAGGTTGGTCGCCTGGAACGTCTGATGGATCGGCGGGGGCACATGAAATCGGCCGGCACGCGGTTCGAAGTCATGGATGTTGAAGGTCACCGGGTAGATCGTCCCGTCCCAACCGATGACGTCGAAGGGATGGTGGTCGAGCACGTACCGGCTCACATGGTTGGAACGCTTGAGCCAGATCTCCGCGGGGCCGTCCTTGGTGCTCTCAAGTGCGTCGGGTCCGTGAAAGTCGCGCTCGCTAAAGGGCGCGAATTCGGTGAGCTGTCCGTTGCGTGCGCGGTAACGATCCGGCACATCAACGAGCCCGGTCACCTCGATGCAGAGCAGGCGAACGCCGGCCATGTCGTCGAAGTCGATGCGGTAGATTGTGCCTCGCGGAATCACGATGTAGTCGTGCCGTTTGAACGCCTGGCGCCCAAACTGGGTGTGCAGCGTGCCACTGCCGGCGTGCACGAAGAGCACCTCATCGGCAGAGCCGTTGACGTAGAGCACCTGCTGCGCGGTCACCGGGGCGACGAGCCCAAGGTGCACGTCGTCGTTGACGAGCAGCCAGCGCCTGCCGGTTATGACGTCGCCCTGCTGGGGAAGGTCAAATCCCTTCAGATGCGCGTTGGTGTGCACCTGCTCGTGCTCGGGGGTCATGAGGTCCGCGGGGCCTTCACTGACGTCCTGCGCGCCCTCGGGCATGTTGCGGTGATAGAGCAGCGAGGACGGTCCGCTGAAGCCCTCGCGCCCAAAGAGCTCCTCGTACGCCAACCGGCCGTCATCCCCGAAGCGCATGTGCCGCTTGGGAGGGACGTCGCCGAGCCGCATGTACGGGCGCACGTTCAGAGCCTAGCGGTTCAGCCCTGCGCCGGTGCGCCGATGACCTCGAAGATCGCCTCGAGCTCAACCGCGGCACCGAGCGGCAGCTGGGCCACACCGATGGCGCTCCGGGCGTGGCGGCCGCGCTCCGCGCCGAGCACGGCCACGAGCAGGTCGGACGCGCCGTTGATCACCGCTGACTGCTCGGTGAACGCCGGCCCGCTCTGCACGAAGCCGGTGAGCTTGACGACGGCGACGGTCTCGAGCGTGCCCAGCGCGGCACGCGCCGTGCCGAGCAGGTCGATGGCAGCGCGGCGAGCCAGGTCGTAGGCGGTGTCGGTGTCGACGTCGTCGCCGACCCTGCCTACGACCACTGCGCCGTCGCGTTTGCCGAGGTGACCGGAGAGGAAGAGCAGGTCGCCCGTTCGCCGCGCCGTGACGTAGTTGGCAACCGGGGCGGTTGTCTCGGGAATGACGATGTGGAGCTCGGCGAGCCGATCGTCAACGCTCACGATCAGTAGTCCTGAAGGTAGTCGCAGTTGTCGGGAAAGCTCTCGGCGTCGAAGCCGAATCCGACACGGACCGAGTCGACGCGCGTGATGTTGTTGTGCCCCAGCATCCGGAGCTGATCCCGGGTCACCGGCGGATGACGGAGGAGCTTCTCCATGATGAACGCGGGCGGCAGCATCATCGGGACCGGGACGTGGACGATCTTGCGATGCAGTCCCAACGCCGACTTGATGGTGCGGACGATGTCCTCGTAGCTCAGCTGGTCGGGGCCGCCGATCTCATGGACCAGCCGTGCCGGACCGCGCTCGAGGGCAAGGACGATGCATCGGGTCACGTCCCCGATGGAGATCGGCTGGAACAGAGTCCTCCCATCGCCGGCGATCGGGACCACAGGGTTGATCCGCATCATCCGGCTGAGCAAGGTGAAGAAGCCGTCGCCGGGGCCGAAGATGAGGCCGGGACGCAGCCCGGTGTAGGGCACGCCGCTCGCGCGGACGGCCTGCTCACCCTGCCACTTGCTCAGCAGATACGGGTACCTCGGATCCGGGTCGGCGCCGAGCGCGCCCTGGTGCACGAAATGAGCCACGTTGGCCCGTTGCGCAGCCTCGACGACCCGTTCGGTGCCCTCGCGATTCACCCGGTCGAAGGTCCGGCGGCCGCGCTCCTGGATGATCGCGACGAGGTGGACGACGGCGTCGCATCCGGCGAAAGTCTCCGCGAGCTTGGGCGCGTTGGTCACGTCGGTTTCGACGAATGTCACCCGCTCGCCTCTCGGGCGGCGGGTGGTCCCGCGAGCCACGATGACCACCTCGTGCCCGGCTTCCTTGAGCGCGCGAACGGTGTGGATGCCGACGAAGCCGGTGCCACCGGTCACGGCAACGCGCACGCAGTTCCTCCTCGCCGGGCTGGGACGTTCGCCCGCGAGTTTACGGGCCGGGCCGCCGCGCGTGCCCCGCTATGAGCTGCCGTCGAGAAGTGCCGCGATCACCGCCGGTGACCCCTGGAGAGCGGTGCGCAGCATGAAGTGCTTGACCGCGCGCATGCCACCGAGCTCCTCACCACCACCGGCTCGGCCGGGGCCGCCGTGCACCAGTTGCGGCATCGGCGTGCCGTGCCCTGTCGATTCGCCGGCGGAGTCGCGGTCGAGCACGAGCAGCCGGCCGTGATGAGCGGCGATCTCTGTCACCACCCTGCGGACGAACGCAGGGTCGTAGGAGACGATCGAGCCGACGAGGCTGCCGCCACCGCGTGCCGCAAGAGCACCGAGACCCGCCGGCGCGCTGTACGGGATGAGCGTGGTCACGGGGCCGAATGCCTCGATCTCGTGCGGTTCGGGGCGGTCGCCGGTGGCGAGCAGCACCACCGGTGCCATGAACGCGCCACGATCCGGGTCAGCGTCCACGGGATCGACCGACAAGGCGTCGCCGTACACGGTCTCGGTTGCGCGCCCGAGCGCTGCGACCGCGTCGCGGACCTCATCGCGCTGGCGTAGGCTCACCAGCGCACCCATGGTCACAGTCTCATTGCGAGGGTTGCCGACCACAGCCTTGTCAAGCCTCGCGCGGACACCGGCGATCACGTCGTCAACCATCGATTCGGGAATCAGCGCTCGACGGATGCAGGTGCATCGCTGTCCCGCTTTGGTGGTGATCTCTCGCGAGATCTCCTTGACGTACAAGTCGAATTCCGGCGTTCCCGTCACCGCGTCCGCTCCCAGGATCGAGCAGTTGAGCGAGTCCGTCTCGGCGTTGAATCGTGCAGAGCGTGCGGTCACCGCATCGCTGTCACGCAGCACCGCCGCGGTGCTCGCGCTCCCGGTGAAGGCGATCACATCCTCGCCTCCGAGGTGATCGAGCAGGTCGCCGGCACTGCCGCACAGGAACTGCACCGCGCCTTCCGGGAGTGCGCCCGACGCGATGATGTCGTGCATCACCGCCGCTGTGAGGTATGCGGTCTGGGTCGCCGGTTTGACGATCGTCGGTACCCCGGCGAGCACCGCGGGCGCGAGCTTCTCGAGCATGCCCCACACGGGGAAGTTGAACGCATTGATCTGCAGCGCGACGCCGGGGAGTGAGGTGTACACGTGCTGTCCGACGAACGTGCCGCCCTTGCCGATGGACTCGACGTCGCCGTCGGTCAGGAGATATCCGTCCGGGAGCTCGCGCCTGCCTCGACTGCTGAAGACGAATGTCGTGCCGATCCCGCCGTCGATATCACCGGTCCCGTCGCGCCGAGTCGCACCGGTCGCCAGCGAAAGCTCGTGGTACGCATCCTTGTGGGCGTCGAGATATGTGGCCAGCTCCTTCAACGCTGCGGCGCGCTCCTGGAACGTGAGGCGACGCAACGCGGGGCCGCCGACATGCCGCGCGTGGTCAACCATCGCTCGCGTGTCGATGCCGGTGGTTGACACCCGCGCGACCGGGTCACCCGTTGCCGCATCGACCACCACCGCACCCTCGTCCGGGGCCGTGTACCACTCGCCGGCGGCGTAGCTCGCGAGCATCTCAGGCATTCGATGGACTCTAATGCCGAGCTTGCGAACCGAACATGCGTTCGCTACACTGACGTCCCGCCTCGGCGCTCCTGCTTTCCGTCCCAGTAGGCGGCGGCCTTTTCCAGTGAGGAGCGATGTCCGATTCCCTGTCCGCCGCTCTGGCGACACTTCGATCCCGGTACGGTCCCCAGGCGCTTCGCCGTGGCGGGCCGCCGGAGGAGGCGGGCGCATGGTCCACCGCGGTTCCGGTCCTCGACGGCGTGCTCACCCCTGGTGGGCTTCCTTCTGGCCGGGTCACCCTGCTTGCCGCTGCCGGACGTGGGCCTTCGGGCCGGCTGACGCTGCTGCAGTCGCTCGCCGCGCTGGCCAGTCGCTCGCATGACACCGGCTATGTGGATCTCGCGGGCACGCTCGATCCCGGTTTCCTCGCCGACCTTGGAGCGGATCTCGACGCCTGCCTGGTGATCTCCCCCGGCCCGGCGAGGTGGGAGCGAGGGTTGGTCATGGCGCGCGCCCTGGTGGCCGCGGGCATGCCGTGGGTGGGAGTGGCGCTCGGCGGGGACCAGCCCCGGCCGTCGCTCTGGGAGCACGCCCTCGCGGCACTCGCCGAAGCGGTTGCCAAGCGTGGCGCCATCTGCGTCGTCGCCGCTCCGGCGCCGGTCGCGGCGCCGCTTCGCCACGCCTCGTCGCTCACGCTCGTCTGCACGGCCGCGGGCTGGCAGCGCGCCAATGGCGATGTGGCCGGGCTGCGAGTGAGGCTCACCACCGCCAAGAGCAAGCTCGGCGCGCCCGGTGCGGAGGCCACCGTGCTGCTCCGTTATCCCCGCCCCTACGCCACCGCCGAGGTGGTCGGGTTGCCCAGCGTGGTCGTCCCGCGGTTGCAGCCGATCGTCCTGCCCATCCCGGATGTGGCCGGCGTGGCGGCTCGAGGTTGAGGTGCGCGTTCTCTGTGCACGCCATCCGCACCTCGGGTTGCTGGCGGCTCTTCGCCGCTATCCGGAGTTGCGCGGAGAGCCGGTGATCATTGGCGGTGCTCCTGAGTTGCGACTTCCGGTCGTCGCCGCTTCGGAGGCGGCGCAGGCGGCCGGGGTCCGGGTGGGGCAACCGCTTCGCCAGGCGCAGCAGCACTGCCCCGCCGCGGTGTTCGTCCCCCTCGATCCCGACGGGGTCGCACGGTTGCGCGCCGCCGTCTGTGCCGGCCTCCACCGGCTCTCGCCCACGGTGGAGGCCGGTGACCAGGAGGCATTCGGCGATCTCTCCGGTCGCCACGCAGAGTATTCCGACGAAGCCGCCTGGGCGTCCGCCCTGGCGCGCCGACTGCGCGGCGTGCTCGATGTGGAGATCGCCGTGGGCGTCGCGGGATCGCGATTCGTCGCCCGCCTGGCGGCGCGTTCGAGCCATCCCGGGCGGATCCGCCGGGTTCGCTCCGGCGACGAAGCCCTTTTCCTGGCGCCGCTGCCCCTCGACGTGCTCCCCGTCGATCCGGCGATCACCGCCCGGCTCGCGGCCTTCGGGCTCGACTGTCTCGGAGCGGTGGCCGGCCTGGGTCCCGCCGACCTGCAGCGTCAGTTCGGCCCCGATGGGCTCCGGCTGTACCGGCTGGCGCGTGGTGAGGACAGCGGAGGAATCCACCCGGTGCCGGCGCAGCGGGCATGGAGTGAGCGGCTCGTGCTCGACGGCGCCACCGGGGATCTCGAGATTCTGCTTCGAGGCGTCCGCCAATGCGCCACCGCGCTTGGTGGCCGCCTCACCGCCGAGGCCCTTGCGGCCGGTGAGGTGAGCGTGGTGTTCGAGATCGAGGAAGCCGAGGCGATCTCGGCCTCGGGGGTGCCTGCGGCGCCCTCGGGTAACGCTGGAGAGCTCTGGACGGCGGCGCTCGGCCTCCTCGGTGAACTCGAGCCCCAGGCGCCGGTGGCGGCTGTCCGGCTTGGCGTGAGCCGGCTGGCCCCGGCGGCAGGGCGGCAGGCCGATCTGCTGCGCCCCGGCGACGGCGCCCACGACGCGGTGGTCGCCACGGCGGATCGACTCCGGAGCCGGTTCGGTGCCACCACCGTGCGCCGGCCGAGGCTTGCGCTCGATCCGGGCGACCTTCCGGAGCGGCGGTTCACGTGGGAGGCGCCGGTCGTGGCCGGGGTGGCTCGATGACCGAGTTGCTCGAGGGCATCGTCGAAGTGCGTACCGGCGCGGACGGCCGGCCCATCGCGATCCGCAACGGGCCGGCGTGGAGGCGGGTGGCCGAGGTCGTGAACACCTGGCGTGTGGCGACCGACTGGTGGCGGACCCCGGTGGGTCGCGACTACGTTCGTTGTCTCCTCAACGATGGGGAGTGCGTCGATCTCTATCGGGACCTCGGGACCGGTGAGTGGCATCGGGAGCGCCGCTATGACTGAACCGTGCGCCGCCCCTCCCCGGTGGCCGCCGGTTGAGGGGAACCGGCGGCCGGGAAAGGGGAGAAGGCCTGAGCTGGGCACCCGCTGGTGCCTTCGCGGTCGTGGGGTGACCGTGATCGATAGTTACACAAAATTGTAGTAGTTGTCAAGCCGCCACATCGTGCCGATGCCCGGGTTTGCCGAACTCGCCGCCCGTTCCCACTACTCCTTCCTGGAGGGGGCCGCCTCGCCCAGGACCATGGTCAAGACCGCGGTCCGGCTCGGGATCTCCGCGCTCGGGCTCTGTGATCGCAACGGCCTGTACGGCGCCGTCGAGCTGATCCAGGAGGCGAAGGCGCACGGGATCCATCCGATCATCGGAACCGAGCTGGAACTGGCCGGCGGCACGCGCCTCCGGCTCCTCGCGCGCAGTCGCACCGGGTACCGCCAGCTGTGCCGGGCGGTGAGCGCTTCGCAGCTGGCCGGCGTCAAAGGTCAGCCGCGCCTGCAGATCGCCGGGATTGCGACGGGCTCGGGCTTCGGAGACCGTGCGAGTGCGATCCGGACGGGTCCTGCCGTCGCGGGGTCCCCTCCGCCCGTGCTCGGGTCAACTCGCACAGGCGGCGACCCCCCGCGACGTCACCCCTCCGGATCTCCTGGGGCGGTAGTCTCCCGCCCGCGGATGTCGCAATCCCGGCGACCTACGGTGGCGCCTCCCGAGCGCCCGGCAGCGCTTCGGCCGACGGCGGGACCTTTCCCTACGGGGTGGCCGGGATTGCCGTCTTCGACGTTGCTTGTCGAGAGTGAGCCGGCGCATGTTGATCCGGCCGAGCTCGACGATTGCATTGCGCTGATCGGTGGCTCACGCAGCGCTGTTGTGGATGCGCTGGTGCATGGTGATCGCAGAGAAGCGCTCCGTCATGCGCAGATGGCCAGGGAGTGTTTCGGGGAGCGCACGGCGATGCTGGTGAGCAATCACCTGCACCCTGCTGATCGCTGGCTGGTCGCGGAATGCGCGGCGATCGCACGTGCTGCCGGCATCGCGTTGGTGGCGAGCGCGACCCCGGACCACGCGACCATCGACGACAAACCACTCCTCGATGTGCTCACCGCGATCCGCCATCGCACCACCCTCGACCAGGCGGCGGCGCACGGTCTGTTGCTGCCCAACAGCGAGCACCGTCTCCACAGCGAGGCAGAGCTTCGCGCGCTGCTCCCCGACGTTCCGGAGGCGTTCGACAACGCGGTGCGCATCGCCGCCGCCTGCGAGGTGTCACTCGATTTCAGCGATGTGCGTTTTCCGGGCTTCCCTGTCCCCAAGGGCGAGACGCCGTTCTCGATGCTCTACCGGCTCTGTCAGGAGGCGGTGCAGCGCAAGTACCACCCCATGACTCGCGCGGTTGCTGCTCGCCTGCAACGCGAGCTCGACGTCATCGAGAAGACACGGCTCGCCGAGTTCTTCCTGATCACCTGGGACATCATGCGATTCGCACGCGAACACGGCATCCCGGGACAGGGACGCGGCAGCGCGGCAGACTCCATCGTCGCCTACTTGCTCGGTGTTACGCGTGTCGATCCGGTTGCGCACGACCTTCTCTTCGAGCGATTCCTGCACGAGGACCACCAGGGCACGCCCGACATCGACATCGATTTCTCGACCGACCATCGCGAGCAGGTGCTCCAGTACGTGTACGAGAAGTACGGCTCGGACCGAACCGGGATGGTGGCCAACGTGGTCACCTTCCGGCCACGCATGGCGATCCGCCAGGTCGGCGCGGCGATGGGCTTCCCGGAAACCGTGATCGACAAACTCAGCACCCACACCGATAGCTGGTACCTCGCCGATATCGAATCCACCCTGATGTCGGCCGGTGCAGTCGAAGCAGGCACCACGAGGCCGGGTGACGTCGGTGGGGGTGCGACGACGGCCGGTGACGACAGCTTCGATGCATCGACGGCCGGGTCCTGCCGTCGCGGGGGCCCCTCCGCCCCGGCTTCCGTGAACACGCCGGGACGGCTCCCCCCCGCAACGTCACCCGGCCTCGTGGTGCCTGCACCGAGGTCACCGGCCGTCGTAGCACCCCCACCGACGGCACTCGCCCTCGCGGTGCCGAACCGCGCGTGGCAGCAGTTCATCGACATCCTGCGGCGCATCGAGGGCACTCCTCGTCATCTGAGCATCCATGTCGGCGGCATGCTCGTCACCGGCGAGCCACTCGTGGACGTCGTGCCGGTGGAGCGGGCGACGATGCCGGGACGGGTCGTCGTGCAGTTTGACAAGGACGACGTCGAGGACATGGGGCTCATCAAGATGGATCTGCTCGGGCTGCGCACGCTCTCGGCGATCGCTGAGTGCCTCGACGTCATCGAGCAGACCACCGGGGAGCGACCGGACCTGGATGCGCTGTCGCTCGATGACCCGCGTGTCTACGACGTGATCTGCAAGGTCGACACCATCGGGCTCTTCCAGATCGAGTCGCGCGCCCAGCAGCAATCGCTCTGGCAGTCGCAGCCTCGCTGTTTCAACGATCTGATCGTGCAGGTGGCGATCATCCGTCCTGGTCCGATCCAGGGTGACGCGGTCCATCCCTACCTTCGCCGCCGCCAGGGCCTCGAGCCCGTGACCTACCTGCATCCCAAGTTAGAGCCGATTCTGGCGGAAACCTGCGGCGTCGTCCTCTACCAGGAGCAGATCCTGCGCATCGTCATGGAGATCGCCGGGTACACCGCCGGTGAAGCGGATCGATTTCGCCGGGCGATGAACCGGCACCGTTCCCGGGTGGAGATGGAGGAGCTCCGCGACGGCTTCATCCATCGCTGCATCGAGCACGACCTCGATGAGTCGGTGGCGCAGCAGATCTTCAAGAGCGTCGCCGGCTTCGCGGAGTTCGGCTTCTGCAAGTCGCATGCTGCGGCGTTCGCGCGCACCGCATATGAGACTGCGTGGCTGCGCATGACATACCCGGCGCACTACACGTGCGCGCTGCTCAACGCTCAGCCGATGGGCTTCTACCATCCGTCGGTCCTCGTCGACGATGCCAAGCGGCACGGGGTCAAGATTTTGCCGGTCGATGTCACCAAGAGCCGGGCGCGATGCACTGTCGAAGCTCTCGAGCCTGCCGGCTTCGGGATACGGCTCGGGTTCGCATACGTGCGCGGGCTGGGCCCGTCGGCACGCGCCGCGTGTGATGACGCGGTGGTTGCCGGGGCCAACACCTCGGTGGCTGATTTCTGGCGGCACACGCTCCTGCCCAGGATTGCGATGGAGAACCTCATCCGCGTCGGCGCCTTCGACGCGGTGGCCGCCGGCAGGTCGCGCCGTCAACTGCTCTGGACGCTGAAGGAGAACGAGGAGTCGCTGCCGCCACGGCGACGCCGGAGAGCGACCATCGCGCCGGCCGATCAATCCGTGGTCGCCGCGGCGGTGGTGACCGGCCCGCCGCGAGGCAGCGGCGCGATCGCGGGCAACCGGCTCGGCGACGCACCCCACACGCCACACGATCCGAGCACCGACCCGGTGCCACCGCTGGTAGCGCTTCCGGCGCCGCCACCACCACTGCCCGCGATGGACGAGCGCACCCGGGTGAACACCGAGTACGCGCTTACCGAGGTGAGCACCGGCCCTCACCTGGTGTCGTTCATGCGTGAACGGCTGATTGCGCTCGGATGCGTGCCACTCGCGAAGGTGCGCGACCTCGTCGACGGCACAAGGATCCGGGTCGCTGGACTGGTCATCACTCGTCAGCAGCCGTCGACGGCACGCGGTTTCCGATTCTTCACGCTTGCCGACGAGGATGCGCACCTCGACCTGGTGTTCCGTCCGCCGGTCGTGCAGCGCACGCTCGAGGTGAGCCGTCATCCCCTGCTCATGGTCGACGGCCGGCTCCAGGTGGAGCACGGACGGGTCAATGTGCTCGTCGAAAACGTGACCGCGCTGACGCCGGACGGCGACCCGATCGCCCATCCCGGACCGTCACGTCCGGAGGCTGGATTCCCGGGATCGCACGACTACCGCTGAGCCAAATTTGCCATCGCCATACGCCGTGGACAGGGCGTGACACATCCGTGACACTCCGGCAGCAGTGTCCTGACATCACCGGTGCTGGGCGCGACCGCCGTCATAGGCTCAGGGCATCTCGATTGCTACGCCGCGCGCCATGCGGGATGGAACAGATGACCGAGCGCAACCCAGAGGGCGGCGGAGCTCCCCTCTCGTTCAAGAAGGTCCAGGACCAGACTCACTACGAACGCGCCCCCGCTGCACGCGAACCGGTGCGCGAGAGCGGCGGTCCTCATCTCGCCTTCGAGGCCGCGCCGCGCACGCCACTTCCCCCGGTGGCTCCCGACCCTCGAACTCTCAAGCAGTCTCCACTGATGTCGCCGCCGCCGCCCGATCCCAGGACACCATCGACCGAGCCGCCGCCGGGGTCGAAACTGCCGGCGTTCGAGGCGGTTCCAGCCTCGAACGTCGCCGCGCAGCAGCGGCTCTCCACGCCGACCATCGGCATCCGTCCCGAACCCGTCGAGGTTGCCGGTCCGGTGAGCCCGGGCGGGAGCGGATGGAACATCCGCGGCCGCGACCAGCCATTCCTACCCAATCGCGGACGCGCCGTGGCGGCGGACGGGCCCGCATGGGAAACCAGAGAGATCCCCAACGCGAACCGGGACCGGTCCGCATGGATGGTGCCAGAAGCCCGACAAACACGCCGGCTCTCGGGCAAGCAGCTCCTGGGCATCGTGCTCACGGCCATCCTCCTTTTGATCCTTGGGTTCGCGGGCTATCAGTGGCTCGCCGGCCGGGCGCATACCGGTCACAGCATCAGCACGCCGTCCTCGGTCGGAAGCCTCACCGCGATTCACACACCGGCGACGGCGGCGGTGACGCAGCAGATGCAGCACGTCATGCAGCAGTACGGCGCCACCCGCGTGGTCAGCGGCGTCTACGGCCAGGCCGGACGCGCGACCCTGGTGGTGCTGCTAGCCCAGGGAACCAACATCGAGACGAGCACCACCCAGTTCTTCACCGACTTCACAGCTGGGCTCAAGACCCAGGGGGTGATCGTCGCCGGCAAGACGCTCAACACAACCACGAGCGGCAGCACCTTCATCTGCTCACCCGCGACCGGGCCGGCGCCGCTGACCCTGGTCTCGCTGTGCGGGTGGGACGACGGCGACACCATCGGGCTGGTCATGAACGTCACCAGCCAGCCGGTCAGCACGACCCTGCGCGACGCGGTGGCAGCTCGGGGAGCCGGCGAGCACTGAGCTGAGCTCACCGCCGCGTGCGGGCCGACTAGCATGGGCGGGTGATCTCTGAGCGCGGTCTGCCCGACCGGCTCGCCGGCATCACCGACCGCCGCAGGATCGGCGTTGTGCAGGTGCGCGGGGCGATCGGCGGTGCGGCGCGCACCGATGAGCTGATCCGCACCGTCGGCCAGGCGCGCCGGAACGGTCGCATACGCGCCGTTCTCCTCGAGATCGACTCGCCCGGAGGCACCGCGATCGCTTCCGAGCAGCTCTACGTGGCGGTGCGTCGGCTGGCCGCGCGCAAGCCGGTGGTCGCGTGGATCAAGGGGGTTGGAGCCTCCGGCGCGTACTTCCTGGCCTGCGCGGCGACGCGAGTGCTCGCATTTCCCAGCGCGCTGGTGGGGTCGATCGGGGTGATCAGCGTTCGCCCGGTCCTGGTCGACGCGCTGCGTCGTGCGGGCGCGCGCGTCGTGGTCACCAAGACGGGCCCGTTCAAGGACCTCGGCGCGCCCTGGCGCGAGCCCACCGAGGATGACGCGGCACACGAGCGCGAACTCGTCGATGCCATCTTCCGGCGCTTCACCGGGGCGGTGCGCTCGGCCCGTGGGTACGACGAGGAGGGGCTCGCGAGGGTCACCACCGGCGAGGTGTGGCTCGGCACCCGGGCGGTGGAGCTTGGGCTGATCGACGGTCTCGCCGACGACGAGGACACTGCACTCGAAGCCGCGCAGGATCTGGCATCGCTCCCGCACCACCTGACGGTCCGGCTCGGAGGGCGACGTACGATCCTCCAACGGCTCGGCGTGCCCGGTGCCGGCATGGGGCCGCCCGGGGAACGCTGGCTCGTCGAGATGGAGAGCTGGCTTGGCACCCCGAGGCTTCGTGCCTGACGTCCTCAGGACTGCGGCGTTTCGCTCGCCGCGCTGCGGCGGCGGTCGAGGCTGAAGAGCACACCGAGGACGATGATGAGCAGGACGGCGAGTCCGGCGACGATCGCGACGCCGGGGACACCGCCGCCCGACGGTGGGATCGTCGCGGTGTGGCCGCCGGGCCGCACCGCCGCAAACTCACCAAGCTGAGCCGAGGTCACCTCGAAGGTATTCCCGCAGCCCGCGTTCAAGGTGGGTAGCGGCGTCCACGACGTGCCGTTGAACCGGTCGATCGTCGGCGCGGGGAACGATGAGAGGCCGCGCAGGATGACGAAAACGGCGAGCGACGGCGATGCCGGTTCGAGCTCGGTTCCGGCGGCATTGCTCGCCAAGAATCGGTAGACATTGCCCTCGATGGTCCCGTTGGGCGGCTTGGCCGCCGGCGCCGCCACCGGGGTGATGCTCACGGTCACCGCGGTCGAGTTGACGAAGGTGCCGGGCTCGATGAGGATCTGTGCCTGGGGCGGGGTCTCGCCGGTGAGCACCTCCGCGGCGGGAAACGCGCTCGCAGCTGGAAATGTCTTGGAAGCTCCCTGCGGCGCGGGATTGCTGCCGAACGCCACATATGGATTGGCGATGCACTGCCCGTCGTAGATCGGCGGCGATCCAGCTGGAAGGAATCGCCAGACGAGGGTCAGCGCAAGGACCGACAGCCCGATGACGATCCAGCCCCGCCGGGCGGTCACAGCAGCCAGCCGCCGGCGAGGTCGGCGAGCACGTGGGCGAGCGCCGGAGCAAGCACGCCGCCGCTCACGATCCGGAGTCCGCCGAGGAGCATGCCGGCGGCGAGGTCGAGAGGCAGGGATCCGACGCCATAGAGAGGCACATGCAGCACCGCGAAGAGGATGGTTGTAGCCGCCAGGGCGACGCCGTCGCCCCACCCGGACCGAATCGTGTCGAAGAGTGCTCCTCGCATGGCGACCTCCTCGGCGACCGCCACCACAGCGACGAGCGGTGTCCAGATCGCGAGCCCGGCGTTGGTCGGAGCAATCTCGATGACGGGCGATCCACCGGCGATGAGCCAGGAGCCGATCAGCACTCCGCCGCCGGCGGCGCCGAGCGCGACGGCTGCGAGCCTGGGCGGTCCAGGACGCCATCCCGCGGCGATCGCCACGGCCAGCAGCGAGAACGCGAAGACGCCGCCCGGGGGCATCGACGCGGCGGCGGCGGGCGCGCCGAGGGCGGCGCGGAGCCCGGCGGCCACTACGATCCCCGCGACGCAGAATGCCGAGCGCGTCGCTCCACGCCTGCGGACCGCGAGCCGATCGTGGTCCCCGACCAACGCCCCCGCCGCCGTCGAAGCTACCTCGCCGGCCCGGGCGCGGCTCGCGCCGGCGCCACCTCGGGTCGTTCCGGCTGGTCGCTCGAGGCGGCGATCAGCAGCGGTTCGATCGCGGCCACCGCCAGGGTTGCGGTTTCCAGCGCTGTGGCCTCGAATCCCCCGGGAGCGAACCGCTCGCAGACCACCACGGCGGCGACCTGGTCATCGCGCACCACCGGAATCAGCATGCGCGAGGCCGTCTCGATGTTGGATCGTCGCTGGGCCCGGTACGACGCCGCCTCGGTGAGCAGGACCGGATGCCGGTGGGTGATCACGTGGGCGAGCAGACCCTCGGGCAGGCCCGAGGACGAGTCTCCCCGCGCGGGCAGAAGGTACGCGCGATCCGCGCCCACCTCGTCCGCGAGGCGCGCCAGACCGCCCTGCACGCCGTGGTCGATCGCCACCGACGCCCACATGGAGGGGCTGTGATGTAGGTGCGCGCGGTTGACCAGGCCATTGAGCAGCATCGCGACCAGCGCCGCGGCCAGGCCGGCGAGGACGCTGGGCACCCCGATGTCGATGAGCACGGCGAAGACGCAGAACATGACGCAGCCACTGAGGAGCGCGAACTCCAGGTAGTGGCGAGGTCCGGCGCCACCACGGCGCTGATCGCCGAAGGTGAGGCGCCAGTTCATCGCCGTGTTCCATGCGGCGCTGAGCCCGAAGGCGGGGACGAAGGCGATCAGCGGGTTCAGATCCGCGATGCCGCTGAGGATCGCGAGCACGGGAAGAAAGACGCAGAGCCCGCTGAGCCCGACGAGCCCGAACTTCCACACCCGCGCGGAGCCGGGAACATTGAAGAAGAGCGACCGGAGGTGGCGCAGATAGAGGAGCCCCTGGCGGGCCGTCGCCTTGCTCATCCCCTCGGCGCGGGAGGCCTGGGTGACCGGGACGTCGACCACGCGCAGATCGGGCACGCAGACGAGCAGCTCGAGCAGGATCTTGAAGCCGACCGGCCGGAACTCGATCCCATCGATGAGGGCGCGGCGGCAGAGGAAGTAGCCGGAGAGCGGATCGGTGCTCTGGCGGGCCTCCTTGAACAGCAGCCGCGCCACGACTGTCGCCTCGCGGCTCACCAGGCGGCGCACCGGGGTGCCGAGGCCTTCATGACTCCCGCCGGGTGCATACCTGCTCGCGACCACGAGGTCAGCGCCGCGTTCGGCCTCGATGAGGAGCTGCGGGATGAGCTCCGGTGGGTGCTGCAGGTCGGCATCCATGACGCAGACGTACAGCCCGCGAGCCATGTGCAGACCGGCGACGACAGCGGTGCTCAGGCCTCCGTTGCGGTCGGCGCCCTGCCGAAGCAGGCAGCGGATCGACGGGTTGGTCTGAGCGAGGTCGAGCAGCAGATCCCCGGTGGTGTCATCGCTGTCGTCGACGAAGCAGATTTCGAACGGCGTCGCGGCCAGCGCGGTGGTGACCCTGTCCACCAGGGGCTGCACGTTGTTCGCCTCGTTGCGCGTGGGAATGACGAGGCTGACGACTGGCGCGCCGCCGCGCGACCGTTCGGGAGTCACCGGCAAAGGATAGGCGTGATGCCGTCGGCGGACCATCGGTTGTCACCGATCGGTATCGCGGTCCTACCCGGGCGTGACTTGCCAGACGAGGAAGCCGTCCTCCGCGACCGGAGGGCCGAGGAGCTGGGTGAACAGCGACGGCGCACCCGGGGTCACGATCGTGGGATCGACGATCACCGTGGTGACCATGAGTGCCCGCAAGGCCGAAAGCAGCGCGACCTGTTCCGAGGGCGACACCGTCGCCGTCACGGATCGCGCGGTCAGATCGTGGATCGTTCGCTGTAGGTCCTCGACGCCCGGTGCGTAGGGCCCGATGAAATATCCGCCGAGCATGCTGAACGTGTAGTTCGCGGTTCGCTGCCAGAGCATCGAGTCGGGATATTCGAGGCTCGGGATGGGCTCGAACAGCACGTTCGCACCACGAAGCGCGTGTGCGCTCTGTTCAGTGGTGAAGGGAGCGCGAGCGGCCAGCGTCGTGGCCGGCGCGGGGAGTGTCGGTGTGAGCGGGAGCAGCACGACGAGCGCCACAACGAGGTTGAGCGCCAACCTCGAGCGCATCAGCCAGAGTGCGCGCAGCACGAAAGCGAAGATGATCGCGGCCGCGAGATCGACGTAGACCATCAGTCGTGCGGGGAGGATGTCCTCGAAGACGGGCAGGTGCGCGGGAATCCACCACGGCAGGGGCCATGCGAGGACCTGATGTCCCTGTACGTGCAGATGCGGACCGAGTGAGAGCAGCGAGACGATCAGCGCGACGAGTCCGGCGGTCCGGATCAGCGGCACACGCCAGAAGCGCACGGTCGCGCCAACGAGCAGCACGATGAGCGGAATTCCAAGGTAGGCGTTCCACTCCGAGGCGTTGCCGGTGAAATGCGACGAGATCGTGGTCGCGACCGGGGGTGAGAGCAGTTGCGCGACAGTTGGAACGACGAAATTGGCGAGGTCGGTGACGTAGATGTCGGTCCCGCGCAAGGCGCCCGCGGAGACAAGGTGGTCCGTCCCGAAGAACTGCAGCCAGGTGGGATACGCGAGCAGGACGGCGGCGGCCACACCAGCAATGCCAAGCGTGCGCACGACAAACCCGGCGCGCGCCCGGACCTCGTCGCGGTGCGTGATCGCAAGGATGATCACCACAAGCGTGGCCGCCATGATTTCGGTCAGCAGCACCTCCTGCGAGATGAAGAACTGCACGACGGCGAACGCGGCGGCGAGCATTCCGAGCGTGCGCGCCCGCAGGCGCTGACGCACGACGACCTCGTCGAGGAGTATCAACGCGATTGGCGGCGTGATGCCGGCGAGGATCAGGCTGACGTGACCGAGGTACTGACCGGTCATGTACGGCGAGAACCCGTACAGCACGCCGCCCACCGCCGCGGCGACGGTGCCGGCGACCCAACGGCGAATCGCGAGGTATGCGCAGAAGGCCGCAAGCGCGAGACCGAGTGTGACCACGAGGTTGTACGTGACCATCGCCCCGAACGCGAGCGTCACGGGCCAGGTCAGCACGGTGACCGGGAGCGTGTACGGATCGGCCCACAGCAGGTCGAAGCCCGTCGGACTGTTCATGTGGGTGGTGATCAGCGGGTTGAGGCCGTGTCCGACCGCGAACGGCACCCAGCCCATCGCCCACATCGCCTGGAGTGGATCGGGCCCTTCGCCGACGTACGTTGTGGCGGGAGCGCCCCACGCCGAGATGGTCAGAAGAAAAGCAAGAACGACGTACGCGGCTGAGACGACCAGCGTCGGTGGGATACGGACGTGCCGCAATGGCATGGCGGTCCGCGCGCCGGTCACTCAGAGGTTGGCCGCGACGAGCAGCGCGACCAGGAGGAACAGGAGCACCGCGTCCGGCAACAGCGCCAGCGCCGCTGCGACAAACGGAGTCACGTCGAACACCGCCTGCACGGCGAGCGCGGTCAGGTAGAGGAACCATCCCAGCAGCGGCAGCGTCAGCCATGCGATCAGCGACTCGGCGACGGTGCTGGTGCCGGCGGCGGCCTCGAGCACGGCGAGAACGCCGTAGGCGATCCACGGGATGAACGTGAACCCGCTCACAGCGAGGTACGGACGCCAACGTCCGGATCGGTGTGACAGCCCCGCGGCAGCATCGATGATCAGCGCAGCCGCGCCCCAGTACACGAGAAACAGGATCGGCAGCAGCAGCGACGCCACGGTTCCCGGCCCGCCGCCACCCCCGATCTGGTTGGCGAGCAGTCCGAGCGCGAGGGCCACGATGCCGCTCCCCACGACGGCGGCGAACCCGGGCAGGAGGCGCGGTGAGCCCGCGAGTGTGGCGAACGTGCTTCTCGGCCGGACCAACACCCCGATCACCGTCACGGGCATCACGGTAGACGAAGGATCGGCGTTGTGAACCTCCGCCGGAGAGTCGCGCCCGACCCTGGTATACTAGCTTAGGTCAATCTGACCTAAATCCAGGGATCCCCATGAAACCGGGGACAGATGGCGGGATGATCACAGTAGAGCGGGACGTTGCGACGGACGGCCGGGCCACGCTGCTCGACCGGATCGGCCGGTTGCGGCACGATCGCAACGCGGTGATCCTGGCGCACAACTACCAGCGCCCCGAGGTTCAGGACATCGCCGATTTCGTCGGCGACTCGCTGGGTCTCTCGCAACAGGCGGCCGAGACCGACGCCTCGGTGATCGTCTTCTGCGGTGTCCACTTCATGGCCGAGACGGCGGCGATCCTGTCCCCGGCGAAGACCGTGCTCCTCCCCGATCTCGAGGCCGGCTGCTCACTCGCCGCCACCATTGACGCCGATCAGCTGCGCGGCTGGCGAGCCCAGCACCCCGGGGCGGTGGTCGTGTCGTACGTCAACACCACCGCGGAGGTGAAGGCGCTCTC
>Ga0070766_10000452_pt1 | contig 18088 bp, 20 predicted proteins | sample HubBroMetageWFT6_FD_69782 | JGI IMG/M metagenome (GOLD analysis project Ga0070766, IMG submission 69782) | Warmed and freeze-thawed soil microbial communities from the Hubbard Brook experimental Forest, New Hampshire - Hubbard Brook CCASE Soil... | ecosystem: Environmental > Terrestrial > Soil...
CAGTGCAAAGTTTCTTACTTTGTATCACAAAGTCATTGGAAGCGCAAGAGGCCGTACTCGATTGCCCCGGAAGGCGGCAGCCCGGCGCGAACTGATCGTAGGATGAATAAGCCACGCTTTGAGGCGTTTTCGGATGGGGTCTTTGCGTTTGCGATCACGCTGCTGGCGCTGGGTTTCGTCCTGCCGGAACTGCGCGCGCCATCGAATCATTATCTGACCGCCGCCCTGTTGCATCTCTGGCCGAATCTCATCGCGTATGCGTTGAGCTTTTCCGTGATTGGGCTGATGTGGCAGAACCACCACGCGCTTTTCCGCCTCGTGGATCGCGTCGACCGCAAGACCGTTTTCTGGAACCTTCTGCTCCTGGCCTCAACCGTCTTGATTCCGTTTGCGACGACGACGCTCGGATCGTATCCGACCCTCTCGGCGGCGGCATTCCTTTACGGCGTGGTCCTGTCGAGCTGCGCCGCCTTCTACAACCTGATGCTCACGCATCTGGTGAAATCCCACTCTTTCGCACCCGAAGTGGACGAGGCCACGATCGCGCACACCGTACGAGGATACCGCACGGGCTTGATCGTCTACATCGGCGCAACGCTCATTGCGCTGGTGATGCCGGTCGTGAGCTTCGCCGCGTACGTAGCGCTGGTGGTCTACTTTCTCATTCCACGCGGAGCGGACTCCGACGTGTCGTTAAGCGCCCGCCGTTGGTAAGCGCAAGATCACGCGCTTGGCTCGAACTGCGCGTGGAACAAGTAGTTCCCTTGGACGAGAGCGCAGTTCACCGTTTTTGGCGCGTACGTGCTGTGCCGTGCCGCGTCGGCCACGGCGCTATCGATTGTCGCGTTGCCGCTCGAATGCACAATGGTAGCGCGTACGACGTGCCCGCTTGGAGCAATGGTCACGAGGACGTTCACGTAACCCCGCACTTTGAGGCCGTGAGGCAGATTAGGCTCGGCCGCCGTGACGACGAGGGCACCGGTGTTTGGCTGCGCGCAGGTTGCGGCTAACGCCGCTCCGGGAACCGCTTGGATGCCGACCTGTGCTGACGACGTAAGCGCCAACGCGGGAGCGAATGCCTGAAGCACAAGGGTCACGAGGGTAAACATCATGACGATTCCTCCGATGGCGTACGGATTTATGGTAAGACGGCGCGGTTCGCTCGAGCTCAAGCGCTCGATGCGCGAGACAAGCGCGTGACGTGAGCGGAACGCACTTGGCGTTAAGATCGGTGCTTTGCCTGGATGTGCGGTTTCCGCCAGTGCCGCCAAGCACGCGGCATACTCATCCGGGTTTCCGGTTTTTTCAACGACCCAATCGTCGCACGCCGCCTCGCGCTCCGCGGAAACGCGCGCTCCAGCAAGGCGTACCCAAGGATTGAAGAACAGCCAGGCTTCGATAACGCGGGCGATAACGTTTAACAGAGCATCGTTGCGATAAATGTGCGCGCGCTCGTGCTGAACGATGCGCTGCAGGTCTACCGACGTAAGCTTATTCAACAAAGGCTTGGGCATCAGGATCGCCGGCGTCAAGATGCCCGCGACTATTGGTACGTCGATATCTTCGGATAGGAAGACGTCGGGATCCGTGCCGGCAAGCTGGCGTGCGTTGCGCCGAATGCGATCGATCCGCATGAAGCTCACGCCGAGACGTAAGAGGTTGACCGCAACGCCGACGAGCCATGCGCTCAGAATCCAGGGAGCGAATTGTGCGAACCATGTATCGGCACGTTCCGCGAGCGTCCCGGTGGGCAACAGCGAGACAGCGTACGTTGCTCCAGACGAATGCGGACGAACCGCGTCCAGAAGCAAAGCACCCGCATTGGATACGGTCGTTAGCATAGGGACGATCACGATCGCGACGAGCGTTGCGAACCACAGGGCACTCCGAGTGGTGGAGTTTCGTTCGGAGATGGCATGCGAGATCAAGTACGCGATGGCGACGATTAACGCGCCTTGCCAAAGCCCATTGATCAGTACCGTCAGAATCATTTTCCACCCTTTCGCCCGCGAGCAAGGACTCGTTTGATGTGCGCAAGGTCTTCGGCGCTCAATCGTGCACCATCGAGCAGCGTCACCGCGAGCGCTCCGGGAGAACTGCCGAAGAACCGGTCGAGCACGTGCCTGACCGCAAATTTCGCAGCCTCGGCTCGCTGCATAGAAGGCCGATACACAAACGCTCGGCCCTCTTCCTCATGCGTGACGTGTCCCTTTTGCTCGAGGGTTCGCAGCGTAGTGAGCACGGTGCTATAGGCCAGCAGCGGCGGCGGCAGGGCCTTGACGACGTCGGCGACGGTCGCGCGACGCTTGCGCCAAAGAATTTCCATGAGCCGCAGCTCATGGTCCGTTAGAACGGACGATTTTCGACGAGGCACCGCGGGTAAGTTCCTCCAACTATTAGTTTTGTAATGACAGCATACCCGCTTGCGCGGCGGATGTCAACTAGATTACTAATAGTTGGCGGGCGACGCTAGCTGACAGGCTGCCTTACCGCTGCGCCTTCAGCGAGGCGATAAAGCCGTGGTTGTTCCCCGCGCTGTCGACGTAATATCCGACGAGATTAGCGTGAATATTGATGCCGCTGACGACCGTTTCGCCCGTAGCGTTTGGGTCGTCAATTGTCTGCCATACCGCCTTCTTGGTCCCCGCGCCGGTGACGTAGAAGCCATGCGTCGCCCCCGATCCATCGACGTACGAGCCGACGATCCGATCGAACGTCGTCACCGCTAAGGCCCGCGTGTCGGTGGAACCAGGATAGGAAAACTCCTTGAAGGTGCCCTGTTTGAAGAGAAAGCCGACGACGTTGCTCGAGGCATTTTGCACGTAACCGACGATGTGTCCGCGGCCTGTGATTCCGGTGGCAACGGCACCCTGCGCGCCCGGAACCTTAATCGTCTTGAATACGCCGCTGGGCTCGTTTAACTGAAAGGCGACGCTGCGGCTGGGTGTCGCCAAATAGAAGCCCACGGCAAAACCGGCGTCGTTGAGTCCGAGCAGCTCGGTGACCGGTTTGGCACGCCGAACATGTGGGGCCACATAACTGAACCAAATGCCTTTCCACTCGAGGAACCCCAAAGTTCTGCCTTGGGTATCGATGTAGAATCCGCCGACGAAATGCTTGTTGTTCAGCGATGTTACTTGAGTTGACACCGCCGACGGAAAGTTTTCGTTTCTAAAGTTCGTGGGTTGGTAGGGCGGATAGACGATGTAGCCGCGGTTCGGGTGACCCGTTGCACCGCTCCCATAGTAACCGCCGACTCGTCCCTCGTTGTTAATGCCGAGCAGCCGGTTAAAGGTCGGATCGGCAGAGTTGTCCACCGTTCGGAACGTAAACTGAAGCGAGCTTGAAACCGGTTGCGAGGAGCGCGGGCCCAACGCGATCGCTTGCGATGGTTGTGGTGGCGCGGACCCCGGAGAACTACAAGCAGCGATGGCGCAACTCAGCGTTGCGGCCAACACTGCGATAACTCCCCACCTCACTGTTTGACGCACCGCCTCGTCGCTTCTTAAGAATAGGGACCAAACCTTTCGAATCGGGATGCGAGTTCCAAGATATTGACTAACGTTAATTGCGCTCTTCATATTCAATGTTGAACGCTCAACGAATCCTCGGCGAAGAAAGTTCCTAGAAAAGAAATATCGTCAGTCGTCGCTACTGTGCGTCGCATTGCCGCCGCCGGGCTTTTTCGCGGCCCGTAGCAAACCCCTTGCGATTTAGGCGCTGCTTTGGCCTTTAACCATCATAGCAGCCGTTCCATCGCCACGACATCGACGTACCTGCCATCCAGCTTCGCGTGCTCTTTGAAGACCCCGACCTCCCTAAAGCCTGACTTCTGGTAAAGCCGCTTGCCGTGCTTGTTCTCATTTAGTGCATGGAGCACAACCTTATGAAAGCCGCCGCCCATCGCTTCATCCGCCAGTTTCGCAAGGAGCATCGTACCGACACCACGGCCGCGGTGCGAACGCGCTACATAGACGGATAAGTCAGCGATCGTCGAGTGCGCGCAGCGATGTGAAAAGCGGTTGAGCGAATCCCAACCAACGGCCACATCCCCGTCGAAAGCAACGAGTACGCTGTAAGGCTCATCGTGCTGGCCCCACCAGTCCTCGAGATCGGCGCGGCTTTTCGGATTCGCCTCAAGTGTCGCTACGCGGTCCTCGATGCCTTCGTTGTAGACGCGCAGGATCTCGTCGAGATCCTCTTTAGAGGCGCGCCTTACGGAACACAGCATGACTCGTCGCGGACCGCCGTATCCGCATGTACCGTGTAGATCTCCCAGCGGCGGCCCTCCGGATCCTCTGCCCAAACCTTCGTCTGCTGCGCATAGCAGCACGTCTCCTCGCGCTCGACGGCGCCAGCCAGCCCGTGTAGCGCCAACCGATCGATAGCGCGTTGAACGTCATCGGGTGTCTCGACGCAAATGCCATAGTGGGCATCGGTTGTCGCGGAGACCTGGTCAGACAAGTCGAGGGCGAGTTCGAGGCCCGGCTCCTCGGTGACGAAGAGCGCGTAATCCGATAAGGTTTTTACCGGCGCCGCGTTCAGCAGAGTTGAGTAAAATTCGATGCTTCGGTCGAGGTCGGTCGTTGCGAAGTTCATGTGCGTTTTCATGCGAGGACCTTCTTTGTTAAAGCGGTAAGTACGCCACAACAGTCGGCACCTCATAACAACTATCGGAGATCGAAGGTGGCACGCATGAGCGCCGTGGCTCGAAAGGCCCTCCTGGGATTGGCGCCGGCGTTCATCACTTTGATCTTGTTTTTCGCTCCTGTTTGGTCGCTGCGGTTCTGGCAGGCATGGCTTTACCTCTTGGTCATGGCCGCAGCAACCGTGGCGATCTTCGCATATCTTCGTCAGAAAGATCCACAGCTTCTCGAGCGCCGGACGCGCGGTCCCGGAGCCGAGAAGGAACCGAGTCAGAAGGTCCTACACCTGTTCGCGCTCCTAATATTTGCCGGAGCGATCGTGGTTTCTTCGCTGGACCATCGCTTTTCGTGGTCGCACGTTCCGCTCTTGGTGGAGATCACAGGCTACGGCTTAGTGCTCCTCGGGTTTCTTATCTACTTCGTCGTTTTTAGGGAAAACACGTTCGGCGGTGCGACCGTCGAAGTAGTGTCCGATCAAAAGGTCATCACGACCGGGCCGTACCGATTCGTTCGTCACCCGATGTACACCGGGTTACTCGTCTTGCTCTTTGGTACGCCGCTTGCGCTTGGGTCTTGGTGGGGGTTGCTCATGGTCGTTCCCATGACTCTCGTCCTTGCGCTACGGATTCGTTATGAAGAACAGCTCCTTACCGCGAACCTGCCCGGATATGCCGAGTACTGCCGAACGCATCGCTATCGCCTGGTCCCGTGCATCTGGTAGCCCGGCGCAGGCTTTGCCGGCGCTAACCGAGCGCCCTTGCTCATGGCTTTCTTCCTCTACGCGTCGGGTTACCAAGGAATCATAGCTGGGGCGACGCACGAAGTACGCTTCGAGGATCGGTGGAAATAGGAAGCGGGGAGTAATCGGGTGAAGAAATTTTCGATCGTCGCCATCTTGGCGCTCGGGTTGGCCGGCTGCACCGGTGCTGCAAAGCAGTCGGATTCGCAAAGCTCGGCCGCCCATACATACCGCGTTTTGCTCGACACGAGCAAAGGACCGGTCGTCGTCGATGTGGATCGTCGTCTCGCGCCAAACGGCGCACAACGCTTTTACGAGCTGGTTAAAGCGAAATATTTCGATGGCGCCCGCTTCTACCGCGTCGTGCCGGGCTTCGTGGTGCAGTGGGGCGCCGCAGCCGATCCGGCCGTCACCAAGAAGTGGGATACGACCATTCCCGACGATGCCGTCAAAACGTCGAATACGCGCGGGACGGTGGCGTTTGCCGCAACCGGGCAGCCGAATAGCCGATCGACGCATCTTTTCATCAATTTGGGCGACAATGCCAAACTTGACGCGATGGGATTCGCTCCGATTGGGCGCGTTGGGAGCGGAATGGAGGTTGTCGGGCGGATCTACCCCGGTTACGCGGAGCAGCCGGATCAGGCGCTGATTGCGGCACAGGGCAATGCGTACCTCAAGAAAGAATTTCCACGGTTGGATTACATCAAGACTGCCCGCATCGTCGGAGGTTCGCGATAGACGGCAAGGGCAGCAGAGCACGTGTAAGGATGAGCATTCCGGCATCACGCGCGGCTACTCTCCTGGCGGTTTTCGTCGTCGCATCAAGCTCAGTAGGCATGGCGAAGTCGGCAAAAGCGACTGATATGCGACCCTCTACGGTCGCCGAAGTTGGCTGTGTGGCGCCTTTAACGGCTGCGCTTATCGATGCAACGCTCAACTGGGTCGATGCGCCAAATAATAATACGCGAGCGTACTGGGGCGAAAGGTCGCTACGAGAGAGTTTGCGCGCAGTACAATCGCTCTCCAACCCGCACGATCGCGCTCAGTGCATTGCGGGCGTCCTGACGAGTGGATCGAAGGCGGTTTACGACCTAATGCGCGTCGGCCAAAGCAACAAGGCATGGAGTTACGCTAGCGCGCTTGCCCACCTTTGGCAGCGGTACCAAAAGGATTCCACGGCGAACGATCGATACCGCGATTACAGCGACTTTCCCTACGAGATCACCGAAGCCCTGAACTATATATGCCGCTTCTCACCCAACTGCCCGCCGGTGCCCGCTAACGTCCGTGATTCGATCATGCGCGAGCTGCTCGCACGGTAACGCCCACCAGAGAAGTTTTGGCGTCCGTTCCGGAATCGTCTTCTCCCCGATGATCCATTTTCCGGTCTCCGCATTTGCATCTAAGGAAACCCGTCCCATCATCGGTGTATCCATCGCAGCCACAAAGGCTGCATGGGCCGGTTCCAGCATTGATGGTAATGATACGGGCGAAAGTTTCAATTGCTCCAAAAGGTGTGCGTTCGTCGTCTAGACTGTTCATGTAAATGCTGCTCCTCTTAATGAAATGCCATCGCCTGGGCCTGACGGAGGCCGGCAGTAATCGTCGGCGTCGTCCGCACTCCCCCTGGGTGTACGTCGTCAGAAAGCCACGGTCGCTGGATCCGCCAAAATCATTCGTGACGTAGATCTTGCCGTTCACGTCAACGGCCACGGGCGGCTTAGCTCCAGGTACGTCGCAGACCCTCTGGAACTCCTGTACCGCAGAGCCTCGGTGCCTACGAGGCATTGCGGCTCGAGCGCGGTGCAAAGCGCGGCTTACTTTCGGCGAACGATCCAGGATGACGAAAGCCCCGATAATATCGGGTTTTCAAATGGCTCCGAATGTTGGACTCGCCCTTCATCCTCAGACTTCGCGCCGATGGCGGCCACGCTCCGGATGACAGAAAAGGGGCTTCGATCAGGATGACGGCGCGCTGATTAACAGTCAGCATCGGACACGTTTGGCCAGTCGGGTTTCCCTATATTATTTATGGGGCAATAGTCGGAAAACCGCTGGGGTCGCGGCAACTCGCGTGGGAGGTCCTTATGGGCAGTCCCGGATGAAATGGGTGACTCTCGCTGCGGCACTCGCGGTTGGCACATTTGCGTCGCCCCCACCGGTGTTATCGCGGGCCGGATGGATCGTTTTACGGCTCAACAGGCCGTGGCGGAACAGACCAGTGCTTGTTCTTCACCGAATGCGGCACAATCTTTCGGCTCTCGGCTTTGCCGGGCAGCCCGGGGTCTACCTGAGCACGATCACTGTCGGCGAGCGAACCAGGCTGGCTTTGTCCGCCGATCCGACGACATCCTCGCCTTGCCGAAGGCATCGCTCGTCGAGAACACCTCACCATTGTAACAAAGGAGTAAAGAATGGTTGGACCACGTCTTAGCTGCTACAGCATCGGTATTGCCTCGCTGCTTATTGCGTGCTCTGGCGGCAACAGCACCACATCTGTGTTGCCGAAGGATTTACACAATAGCGTTTCGCGGGCTTTGCCAAAAGTTGCTCACATCGTTGTCATTGTCCAAGAGAACAGAACGTTAGACGATTTATTCCAAGGCTTTCCGGGGGCAAATACGCAGAGCTACGGGCTCAATAGCAATAATCAGCAAGTGCCTCTGCAGTCGGAATCATTGACTGCGCCCTACGACATCGTTCATTCGCATGCGTCCTTTATGACTGAATACGCCCACGGCCAGATGAATGGCTTTAATCTGGCTACGATTTCGTGCAGGTCGTTGTGTACCGGAGATACGGCATACGGATACGTCCCTCAGTTAGAAGTTCAGCCATACTGGGACATGGCCTCGCAATACGCCCTTGCCGATAACATGTTCCAAAGCAATGAGGGGCCGAGCTACCCGGCTCACCAGTATCTCCTAAGCGGAACGTCAACGATTGCCAATGGCTCCAAACTGAGGGCATCCGAAAACCCGGACCCATTCACAAATGGCGGATGCGATCAGCATTCGGATTCCGTAACGCTTATCGATACCTTGGGCAAGGAAACGCAAGCTGCTCCCACCTGCTTTGATCGACTCTCTATCTTTGATTTGCTCGATACCGCCGGATTAAGCTGGAAATATTATCAGGCATTCAGCGGCCCCGGAATATGGAATGCCGTTGACTCCATTAAACAGATATGGCAGAAGCCGGAGTTCAAGACGAATGTTGTTTGGCCGCCATCGCAAATTCTAACCGACATCGCCAACGGCAATCTTGCCGCAGTGTCGTTTGTAACCCCTACGGCTTTAGCATCAGATCATGCCGGGCAAACTGACGGGTCTGGGCCTTCCTGGGTTGCGAGCGTCGTAAACGCAATCGGCACCTCGCAGTATTGGAGCAGCACCGTCGTTTTCGTGACCTGGGACGACTGGGGCGGTTGGTACGATCATGTTGCGCCGCACCGGTTTAACGCGTATGAGTTGGGCCTTCGCGTACCGCTAATCGCCATATCACCATTTGCAAAGACCGGCTACGTCTCGCATAAGCAGCACGAGGTTGGCTCCATCCTGAAGTTCATCGAGAAGCAGTTTGGGTTGCCATCAATGGGTACAACCGACGTACGGGCCGACGATTTATCGGATTGCTTCAATATGTTATCCCCGACCACGTCCAGACCGTTTCGCAGAATCAACGCTAGATTTGATGCATCCCACTTTTTGCACCAGCCGCTACGAGCAGTAGCCCCGGACAACGACTAGGTCGCGGCGTCCAAGCCATGCCTAGGGTCACCGGAATGAGCGAACCCCCGCAAAGCTCTTACTTTGCAGGGGTTCGAAGTGGCTCCGGATGTTGGACTCGAACCAACGACCCGCTGATTAACAGTCAGCGCCATTCGTGCGGCGTTGTGCGTTCTCTCGATAAAACGAGTTCCATATCGTCCATAACGTGCACTTTGCCACGCCCATTGCCCGATCTACTGCCCTACGAAAATGCCATCCATCCTCCACGCGAAGCACTCTTTCTGGTCCCATTGCTACACGGTTGCTACACGATGCATATCCGCTCCTATTTTCGGTCCAGTAGATAACCCGATGGATATCCAGGTTAGAGAGGCGCCCCGGGACCGAAACCTCTGGCAACAGTCGAATCGTCAGGCATCGGAAAAGGGGGCATGTAATGATGCGTTTAGTCTTGCGTAGAGGTGGCGATTGAGCTCGGTGTCTGCAGAACGTCTATATTGCCAATGTTTCCTTGACCGCCTGCACTTCGGTCATGCCTGCGCCTTCCTCCATGAGGCTCGCTACAGCGTCGGCACCGAATGCATCGCTCAACATGGAGAGCACCCGATCGTATTCCGGCTGTATAATGGGCGAGCGTATTGATCCGATGCCAGCGAGGCGAGCGTCGACGAATCCCAGGATCCGTGCCGCTTGCGCGTATCTTGCCCGTTTGCGTTCCGCGACAGCTTGGGGTCGCAGCGCTAGAATTACTCCGAGGTGCTGTAGAGACAAAACAGCGTAGATATCCAAGTGATGCTCTCGCGCGGCCTCGAGCATTTCGCGAGCGCATTCTTTTGCCTCGTCGTATCGAGCCAACGCGATGAGAAACGCCGCTATGCTGTCGAGAGAGTTGACGACTAAGCGCATGTCGTGGAGTGTACGAAGCCTCGCAACCGCCTCCGTAGCATGCCGAAGAGCCAACTCCGTATTACCCGCGCAAAACTCGAACTCGCCAAGATCAGCCATCGTTATCGCAGCGCCGAACCTGTTGCCAACACCGTTATACGTCTGTAGTGCTTCGGCCATGAAAGCGCGAGCCGCGACAACGTCACCCTCCAAGGCACTCAAGTGCCCCAAGCCGCGCAATGCATAAGCGGCGAGGACGAGATTGCCCAATCCGCGAGCGGCTGCCAGCACTTCTTGAAGGAGTGCCTTGGCTTCGCCAAAACGACCGAGGAGCATCAGCGCAGGGCTCGCGCGACTCTGCGCGCGAGCGATTCCGAGAGCGTCGCCGTCGACACGGTAGTGTGCGATTGCGCTCTCGCTGCTGGCGAGCTGGACCTTGTGTTCGCCAAGTCTCCAAGCGATAGTCGCCTCCGTGTAACTAAGCCCCGCAAGCACGCTCGACGGGGTTTGTCCGTCAACCTGCTCGAACGCCGCGACCAGCCAACGCCGTCCCTCGACCGGCGCGAAATCATGCCAGACTACGCTAAGCTTGCCGACGAGCCGTTGCCCCAACACGATATCACCGTGGTCGGTCAGCGCCCACTTTAACGCTGCGCGCCAGTTGTCCATCTCCTCGTAGGCCAGCGCGCGCCAGACTTCGTCGGGCTCGGAGTAGTATGCGCGATCGAGCCACTCGGCCAGCTCGAGACATGCGATCGCATGACGCTGCGCCATGGCTTTCGCCTCGCCCCGTGTCGAGAGCTTGTAGTGAGCGTACTGCCGAAACGACTCCGACAGTCGGTAGCGCGGCTCACTCCCCTCGAGATCGGCGGAGACCAGCGACTTATCGACAAGGGATGACAGCAGTTCGAGTGTGTCGACTTCAGCGACGCCATCGCCGGCGCAAACGGTTGTGGCAGTCGCGAGTGTGCAGCCGGCAGCGAAGACCGAGAGCCGGTCGAACATCCGCTGCTCTTGCAGGGAGAGTAAGTTGTAACTCCAATCGATGGTCGCGCGCATGGTCTGCTGCCGTGGCAAGGCGGTGCGCTCGCCACCGGTGAGCAGCCAAAACCGATCGTCGAGCTTTTCGACGAGCGCTTTTACGGATAACACGTTCAAGCGCGCGGCTGCCAGTTCGATCGCGAGCGGAATACCGTCCAGACGCCGGCAGAGCTCGGCGACGAGCGGCAGATTCTCGTCGGTCAGCACAAAGCGATGGTCGACGGCGCGGGCACGATCGGTAAAGAGCGCGATCGCGCCATAGGCGGTGGCGTCCGCCGGGCCGAGTCCACGAGCTGACTCGGATGACGGGACGCTTAAAGACGGTAGGCGGTAAGCCTGCTCGCCTGCAGACCTGAGCGCTTCGCGGCTCGTGGCGAGAATCCGAACGCTTGGGCAGGCAGCCAGTAGGGTGTCGGCAAGGATGGCGGTCTCGGCGATAACATGCTCGCAGTTGTCGAGGATCAAAAGAAGGGACTTATTTTTAAGGTACGCGAGCAGCGTCTCAAACAGTGGACGATTCGGCAGTTCTTGCAAGCCAAACGTTGACGCGATCGTTGTAGCAACAAGCGAAGAACCACCCACCGGGGCGAGTCCGACAAAACAGACGGCGCCGGTGGCGTCATCGCCGAGCAGCCGTGCGACCTTCAACGCCATGCGTGTCTTACCGATGCCGCCGGCGCCCGTAAGCGTCACTATCCGATGCTCGCGCGCGAGGATTGCGATCTCGTCGAGCTCTCTCTCTCGGCCGACGAAACTAGTCAGCGCTAAGGGCAGATTCGACGTTCTCGCGTGTGGCCAAGACCCCGCAGTGACCGAAGCCCCGCGGCGCGCCAACCCCGAGCGCCCGGCGGCCGCCTCGAGCGCGCGGCACTGCTCGTCGCTAAGGGCCAGCGCCGCGGCCAAGAGTGCGAGCGTCTCGCGCTGCGGCGTGCGTCTATAGCCACGCTCGAGCGCGCTGATTCCATCTGAGCTCATCCGGGCGCGTTCAGCGAGAGATTCTTGCGAGAGACCTGCCGCGAGTCGATACTCCCGCAAAAGCATCCCGAAGCTGGACAGGCCCGGTGCCGGTCCCTCGTCTTCCACGGTACTCGTAGGCTTCGCGCGACCGCCGGCCGCTTCCTCAGGCGCATCGCGTGCGTTGACTGTCCGAGTAAGTTGTCCGGTTGTCCGTTACAGCCAACGCCGTTTGGTGCCACGATTGCATACGTTGAATGTTTACGCGAAGTTGGACCCGACTAGCTTTATACGCTTGCGCCACAGGAGCCATACTCGCGGGTTGCAGTAGCGGCGGCTCACAATCAGCACTCGCACCCCCAGGCACCGTGCAACAGAGCGCGCAGCACCTTAGTGCAAGAAGCGCGCACGGGCTTGTAATGAATGGCGCGTTGCTACCCCGTCTTCAAGACGCGATGAAAGTACGTGGTCGCAAGCACGCCCACGGCGATTCGTTTATCAAGCACATGACCAAAACGGGCCAACTCGCCTACGTATCCGACCCCGGCCAGATCTTCGCAGGCTATCCCGGGTACGTGTACATCTACGCCTGGAACATACCAGGGTTTACGCGGGGCACGTTCATGGGGCAGCTCGCGGGTCCGCTCGTCGAGCCGACCGGCGTGTGCGTCGACAAGAACCAAAACGTTTACGTCGCGGACTTCGCCACTTCCCTAATCTGGAAGTACGCATGGAACGACGTGATCCCAATCGGCGTTCTCCCCGACCCAGGAAACAATCCACTCAGTTGCTCAGTCGATAAGACGACCGGGAACGTCGCTGTCACGAACCTCTCAACGACCAACAACGGATCTGGCAGCGTATACGTCTACCCGGGTGGCTCGGCCGACTGGGTACCGTACTATAACATCGGCGCGCCTTCCAACGTGCTGAACCAAATGTGGTTCGCCGGCTACGACACCAACGGCAACCTCTTTGCGGACGGCTGCGTTCAACAGCCTCCTTCGGGCTGCACGCTTGGACCGCCGAACAACTACGTCGTCGAACTGCCTAAGGGTGCCGACGAGTTCGTCCCGATTGGAGTGCAGGGCGTCGGGCTGACGGCAATCCAAGTTCCCGGCCAAATCCAGTGGGATGGCGCAGGGAATCTTGATGTCGGAGACGGCACCACGGTGCCCGGCAACTCACCCGGAGCCTGCATAGCGCAGCCCGGATCTGGTTGCGGAGCGCTGTATGCCACGGTAATAAAACCGACGGAGCTAAAACAGGAGTTCGTTACGAACTTCATACAGAGCTTCGCGGTCCGTGGGTCCTGGACGCAAGGCACAAGAGTCATCGTGCCTAATATCCTCGGGAACGGCTGGGGCTTCCCCGGGGCCTGTCTCACGCCTGCGGCGCCTAGCGTGACGTGCACGCTGGTGTACTACTACGGCCTGGGAGTTTCGGCCATCGCTGAATGGGACTTCCCGTACTACCAACTCGAACCGTGGGGCGCTACCGTTAGCAAGTAAGCTAACTCAGACGCCAAGAAAGGTAGGGGCCCGCTGTTGCGGGCCCCTATTTTTTTGCAAATCGGCGTCCGGGCGGCGCGGTCAATCTAGCGGCCGATAACCAGCGCATTGTTGAATGTCTTGCGCGGCCCTTTGAACGTAACGTGAAAGGTGCCGGTCACCGTGGCGCTGGCGCCATTGCTCCGCGACTGATCCGTCTGATCGATGACGACGATGCACTTCGAATCGCAGAGCTGAAAGCCGGCGACCTTACCCATCATCGTACTCGAGGTTTGGAAGTTTGAGACCTTTCCGGTAACGGTGACGGTTTTACCGTCATACGTCGACGGGGTGGCGACGATGGTTGACGGAGTTAGTGCGGCGGCAAGTGCAACGGCGGGTAGCGCTCCAAATATAATGGTTAACGCAGCGCGGCGCATTACATTCCTCCCGGCAGCATGTCGCAGCTGATCATCTTATTCAATAACGGGCCGGCCACGATGTTGACGAAGTCGGTCCGCGCCTCGCTGTTCGCCTTCAGTTTCGACGACATCGAGCTGGAGCTGCTGCCACCCGACTTGCTCTGTTTCATTTGGGACATCGTATTCGCAAAATCGGTGCAGCTTTCGCCGTTGATCTTGGTCACGAACGTGTGGGCGGCATTTACCGCGATCTTGTCCGCCATCTGTTGGCGCATCTGCGCCTGCCCGGGAATCGCAGCGAACGCCAACGCGACCGTTATCGCGACGCCCGCGGCTATGCGGCGGCGCGTCATAGAAAAAGAAAGCATATAGAAACCCCTCCTGCAATTGGCGTTCGTGCGACAGCGAAGGAACCCTTGGTGAACTAAGCGGCGAAGCAGAACGAGAACGGATACGCTAGGTACATATCTGATTCAGGTTGATGACGTTCCGACGCGTAGTAGGGGCTGAAGCCCTCAGTGGAGTAACGGCACGAAAATCGGAGCCGCCGTCGTAGCTCAGTGGTAGAGCACCTCATTGGTAATGAGGAGGTCACGGGTTCAATCCCCGTCGACGGCTCCACGCTTCCTTAATTGCGCGGAAGCCGTAAGTACCATAGATTGACTAGCAGGTGCGGAATGAGAGCCGGATGTGCAATCTTGGGTGTCCTCATCGCCTGGCTCTGCGTTTCCGGGCGAGCAAAAGGGCAAGAGGTCGCGCCGCCAAGCATTGACGCGTTTTACTCGTTCGCGGTTGACTCGATGCGCGCTCTGCGGCAGCCGCAATATTTGACGTATTCCATGGAAGGCGAAGGCGATGGTCTTGCCATCGCTTTGCGAGTCATTCACCATTTGGTGTGGCTCGAGCTGAGGACAAGTTCGCCCGCGGCGCCGACGCCGGCGTTGATTTGGTCGCTCCGACATCGAACCGATGACTACGCGTCGGAGATCGTTGAGGAGGATGGCCGGCGTCTGGTCAGCACGCGCGCCTTCTTCGATCCTACGTGGTACGGTGCGTTTCGTGCGCTCCGCGACGGGATGCTCGATTACCAAAAACCAGAGCCGCCCGTTTCAGCGTACGCGACGCCGACGCCGGGGCCCTCGCCCGACCTGCGGACTATCGCGGTCGTCCAAGTGATCGGCACCAATATTTATCGCATTGTCGACAAGGGTGAATCGGTTTGTTCTAACGGCGATCCCGGGCACGCATTGCATCTTATTTCACGTGACGACAATCCGCGGCATCAGCTTGCCGACGTCGTTGTTGACTTGCGCAATATGCATTTTTGCACCATGCGGTTCAACGTATCCGACCCCGGATGGAGGGGGTCCGTCGAGCAGCACTTTAACGATGTCGGCGGATACTGGCTGCAGACCGACGGGGTGATCGAGAGCAGCGTGCGCGCGTTGGGCATCCTGCTGGGGCATGGAGTATGGCACTACCGCATCAACCAAATGACCTTTCCAACAACGATCGCTCCAGAGACATTCTTACTGCCGCTTGATCAATGACGGGCTCGGCAGAGCCCACGCTCTAACGTACCGTCGGAGTCAAGCCACAGGTTCAATCAAACGGGCTGCTTGGTCGATAAAGCGGGAAAGCACCTTTTTGCGCATTTTCTAACAACGCGGCGCGAGCTCCGGAGTATAATGAGCTTAAATGCGCTTTTCAAGCTTCCCCGTTAACCCAAAGATTATTGCAGCGCTTGGCGTCGCCGCCTGCCTGGCACTCCCCTCGCTAGCAGGCGCGCAATCGTATCCGAGCTACGCCGTCGCGCCGCAGCAGTCGATCAAGGGCACCATTACCGGCTTCAACGGAGCCTACACGGTGTACGTTGAGGACGCGAAGGGCTACGGCGACAACATTCAGATGCACGACGGTACGGTCATCAACCCGACCGGCATCAAGCTCCAAGAAGGCATGCGCGTGACCATTTATGGTTACGCCAACGGCCCAGTCTTCCAAGCTTATCGCGTCGACACCGAAGTGGCTTACTACCCTAGCCCGTACGACGGTTATCCTGCCTATGGCGGTGGATATGGTGGTTACGGCGGCTACGGTGGCTATGGCTACGGCGGTTACGGCTCCGGTGGCTATGGCTACGGTGGTTACGGTTACGGTGGCTTCGGCTACGGCGGATGGTATCCGGCGTGGGGCATCGGCATCGGCTGGTGGGGCGGCTGCTGCGGCTGGGGATGGCCAGGCTACTACGGCGGTCCGTTCTGGTACCGCGGTCCCGGCTTCTTCCGCGATCGCGACGAATTCTTTCGGCACGGAACGATCGGCGCTCCAGTAAGGGGCGGCTTTGGCGGTCCACGGAACGGTGGATTCGGTGGTCCTCCACGGAGCGGTGGCTTCGGCGCCCCGGTGCGCGGCGGCTATGGCGCTCCACGGAGCGGTGGATTCGGTGGTGGTCCCCCACGGAGCGGCGGCGGTCCACGAAGCGGCCCGCCAGGGCACGGGACGATACATTCCGGTCGACCCTGACCCACAACGGCATCCAAACCCAGAAGGCTCGCTACCACAGCGAGCCTTCTGCTACTAGGATGTAAAGAATCGGGCCAAGCCCCCAGAGGATGCTGACGACGAACCAGATGATCTTCTTGAAGGTCGCCATATCGCCGCGCCCAATCAGATTGATCCACATCAGGATCATGGCGATCGGGTGCAAGAAAATCGAGAGCAGTATTTCAAGAAACAGCTTCATGCAGGGAGTCTAACATGAAACACGATGTGACGCCGGAGGTCGAGAAGAGCGAAGAAGAGTGGCGACGGCAACTCGGCCCCGAGCGGTACCATATTCTGCGCGAAGCCGGCACCGAGGCGCCGTTCTCCGGCCCGCTGCTCCAAGTCACGGACGACGGGTCGTATGTTTGCGGTGCGTGCGGTCAGCCGCTCTTTCATTCTAATGCGAAGTTCGAATCGCACTGCGGTTGGCCCAGTTTCACGCATCCCGAAGAACAGGAGAACGTTCGGCTCCTCGAAGACTTCAGCCACGGGATGCACCGGACGGAAGTCCGCTGCAAGCGCTGCGATTCGCACCTTGGCCACGTCTTCGATGATGGTCCCGGCCCGGAAGGGACACGCTACTGCATAAACTCACGCTCGCTCGGCTTTACGCGCTCGCAGCAATCGTAAGCCCATGGCAGTCAAGGCGCAGTTCCCCCACGAGCAATCCGCCGACGGCAGCTTCAAGCGCCAGGAGGATGCATTTCGTGACTGGGTGACCGCCGACGGCAGCTCGGTATATCCCGCCGAAACCGGACGCTATCATCTCTACGTTTCACTCGCCTGCCCGTGGGCGTGTCGCACGATTATCGCGCGTAAGCTCAAAGGCTTAGAAAACGCGATCGGGATGACCGTCGTCGATCCGATTCGCGACGCGCGCGGCTGGCGTTTTACGGCGAGCGAACCCGATCCAATCAACGGCTGGGCCTTTCTCAGCGAGGCGTACTTTGCGACCGACCCGGGATATCGAGGGCGCGCAACCGTGCCGATCCTTTGGGATAAAAAACATGGGCGCATCGTCAGCAACTCCGACGACGATATCCTGCGCATGTTTGAAAGCGAGTTCGACGCATTCGCGGCCCACCCGGAACTCGATCTCTATCCGCCCGAGCTACGCGCTGGGATTGACGAGCTCAACGGCGTACTCTACGAAACGTTTAACAACGGCGTCTATCGCGCCGGATTTGCCACCGCCCAGGCACCGTACGAGCGGGCCGCTCTTCGCGTCTTCGAAACGCTCGATATGATGGAAGCGCGCCTCGAAAATCAGCGCTACCTCTTCGGATCGCAGCCCGTCGAAACGGACTGGCGATTCTTCGTAACGCTCGTGCGCTTCGATCCGGTCTACTACGGCCATTTCAAATGCAATCTGCGCCGGATCGTGGATTATGCGAATCTCTACGGGTATCTGCGCGACCTCTACCAAATCGAAGGAATCGCCGAAACGGTCGACTTCGACCACATCAAGCGCCACTATTACATCACGCAAAGCGAGATCAACCCGACCAAAATCGTTCCGATCGGGCCGGTGATGGAGCTGACCTCACCCCACGGCCGCGAACGCCTGTCATCCTCGGCGGAGGCGCAGCATGTTTGACGTCGAGCAATTCGTAGCCGACTGTCGCACCGC
>Ga0070766_10000456_pt1 | contig 18022 bp, 18 predicted proteins | sample HubBroMetageWFT6_FD_69782 | JGI IMG/M metagenome (GOLD analysis project Ga0070766, IMG submission 69782) | Warmed and freeze-thawed soil microbial communities from the Hubbard Brook experimental Forest, New Hampshire - Hubbard Brook CCASE Soil... | ecosystem: Environmental > Terrestrial > Soil...
GGCATGCGGAACAGGGTGCGCACCTCGCCGATCTCGACCACGGAATTGGCCTCGCGCGGAAAGCCGCGGCGCAACTGGCCGACATCGGAGGAGGTGCCGCCGACATCGACGACCATCGCGTCTTCGAGGCCGGACAGGAAAGCGGCGCCGCGCATCGAATTGGTCGCGCCCGAGGCAAAGCTCATCACCGGCAATGCCATCGCCGCATCGGCCGACATGACCGTGCCGTCGTTCTGGGTTAGGTAGAGCGGCGCCTCGATATGGCTCGACGCGATTGCCTCGCGAAACCCGGCTATCGTGACCCGCGCGAGATCAGCCAATGCCGCGTTGAGTAAGGCCGCGTTCTCGCGCTCCAACAGACCGATGCGCCCGAGCTCATGCGACAGCGTCACCGCCGCGTCGGGGCATTCCGCAGCGAGGATCGCGCGCGCCCGCTCCTCATGCGAGGCGTCGAGCGGCGAGAAGGAAGAGGCGATCGCGACGGCGCGCAACCTATTGTCGCGGATCTGCCGCGCCGCGTCGCGCATACCGGCTTCGTCGAACGGCATGAACTCGCGGCCGTCGTATTCATGGCCGCCTTCGAGCATGAACACCGCGCCACGGACCAGTTCGGTGAGCTCAAGCGGCCAGTCGTAGAACGGCGGCAAGGACGCACTCGCCGGCAAGCCGATGCGGATCGCCGCGACCCTCGCCAGGTTGCGGCGCTGGATCACCGCGTTGACAAAATGCGTCGTGCCGATCACGACGCCATCGATCGCGCCGTGCGCAACCTCCGGGTGCCGGGTCAGCAGACCCAGCGAGGTGACGATGCCAGTGGTCACATCCTCAGTCGTCGGCGTCTTGACCGCGTGCACGACCCGGCCGTCTTCGAGCAGCACCGCGTCGGTGTTGGTGCCGCCGACATCGATGCCGATCCGCCTCATTGCCGGCCTGCCCCCAAGGTGTCATTCCGGGACGCGGCGGAGCCGCGAGCCCGGAATCCATATTCCAGAGGCCTATGTTCATGGATTCCGGGCCCGGCCCTTCGGGCCATCCCGGAATGACTGACGGAATGCTGGATCAAGCGAACACCGATTTGAAGTCGAGGTCGTAGCCGAAGGCGCGCGGGCCGACATGCTCGAGGCCCTTCGGGGTCAGAAAGACCGGCGGCGCCGGTAGCGCCACCACCGTCACCCGCATGCCGTAGCGGATCGTCTCGGTGCCCGCGGCCGTGCCCGACACCGTGTCCAGCACGCAGATCAGATCGGGCGACATCGCGATAGGGTCCAAGCGGGCGTTCTCGGCCCGCCAAGCCACGACCCATTCATTCTGAAAGGCGATTTCGAGCCGCGCGCCACGGTCCTCGTCCAGCCCCTCGATGACGCAGCGGCCGCGCAGAAACCCCTCGGTGGCGCGCCGGGCGACATCGACGACCTTGCCGCGGAACAACTGCTTGCCCTGCGCCTCGTCAAGGATCGCCGCGATCGGGTCCTCATGGCGGCGTTGTGCCTCCCGCACCCGGCGGCCGATGCCGATCGCCTTCGACACCGTGAAATGGATGCCCCATTCCTTGATCTCGCGCCCGGTGCGTGGCGCTTTGCAGGTCGAGGCGATCGAGCCCATCTCAACGCAGATCTTGCGGCTGACGCGCTCCATCCACTTCCAGCTCGGCACGTTGGTGACAATCGACTCGAGGCCGCGCGGGTCGTAGAGCGCACAGGGATAGGGCCGGAGATCACCGACCGCGACGCTGGTCATCTGCGCCTCGGGATAGGCGCGGCCCATCAAATCGGCATCGACCACCGGCAGCCCGAGATGCGCCGCCGCCATCAGCGGCTGGATGCCGTTGCCGCCGCCGATTTCCAAGGACATCACGGCGCGGAACTCGGAGCCGGAATATTCCTGCTGCATCGCCACAGCACGGGCGATGTTGCGGCTGTCGGCGAGGCGCTCCTGGCCGACCAGCGGCGCTCCCATGTTGGAGACGACCGCGACCGGGTCCTCGTCCGCCAGGTCGAGCGGCGACATCAGCTCGACCCGATGCCCCGCGGCATAAAGGTGGCGCATGTTCAGGAGCCCGAGATACGGGCTGCCGCCGCCGCCGGTGCCGAGGATCCAGGATCCGACCGCCAGCGCCTCGATGTCCTCCAGGGTAATCGGGGCGGTCATAGGAAATTCGGCCGGGGCGGCGTCAGCCGATCACTCCGTCGCGAAGGTCACCGCCACGCCGGCGGCGTTCGGGTTTGGGTTCGGAAAGCTCGTCGTGAAATGCGCCGTCGCGCCCGGCAGCAGGCTCTCGACCGGCGGGTCGATGACCTTCGAATCCAGCTCGTTCTTGTTGGCGTCGCGCAGCGCCACGCGGAGCCGAGGCACCGTACGCGCGCTGCCCGCCGTATTGGTGATATCCCCATCGATCACCAGCGAATCCGCGGTGCGCGACGGCGTCACCTTGATGTCGAGACCAACCGTCGGCTGCTCCACTTTTAGATGGGCAAGCGCGTAGATCCGCGCCGCCTGCGGCCACATCGCCACGATCTTGTCCCGGGCGAGAATGGCGACAAGGATCGCCGCGGCGACGATCAGGATCAACGCGGCCCAGCCGAGCCCGGCGCCGCCGCGGCGGGGTGCTGGCGGTGGCACGGCCTCTGTCGCCCGCGTCCGAGGTGACACGACCGGCGCCGGCGCCGGCGTTGAAGACCCGGACACGCTCGGCGGCTCGACGCGCGGCGTAGGCTCGATCGGCGCCGGGGTGGCGGGCCCCCCGGCTTCGGCCAAGGCTAGTGTCGCAGGAGCCGTTGCTCCGGCGGCCGATACCTCGATCGCGGTCTCGCGCGAATAACGCCAGACGTGACCGCAATTGGCGCAGCGCACGGTGCGCCCATCCGCACCGATTGCGGAATCGTCGACCCGAAAGCGGGTCTGGCAGGCGGGGCAGGTCAGGATCATGTTGCGCTCTAAGGCCAAGCGCCCTCCCGCGACCGGGCAAGGGCGGATCGGGCGGCGATGATCCTGGATTTGGGGTTTCTTGTCGATCAGCAGCAGCGGGGTGCGTCACAGCGGCTCGCGATGACGCCTTGACTCGGCGAATCGCCGCCGGCAGGGTCGGCGGCGCCCTTGAGGCGAGACAAACGTTTTTGCGGGAGGACGGCGCGGATGCACGGCCACGGTGCCGGGTTTTTGGTGCCTCGCATCGGCGTGTCATGGCGCGCTCCAGCGTAACCGCATCCCCCGCGGCGACAAGTTTGGCCAGCGAGCCGCTTCTGCTCGAAATCCGCGACGTCGCCCTCCGCTTTGGCGGCATCGTTGCCCTCGACGGCGTCTCCTTCACGATCGAGCCGGGACAGATCCTCGGCCTGATCGGCCCGAACGGCGCCGGCAAGACGACGCTGTTCAACTGCGTCAGCCGCCTCTATACGCCCAATCGCGGCGACATCCTGTTCGAGGGCCGCTCGATCGTCGACCGGCCGCCGCACCGCATCGCCGAGATCGGCATCGGCCGCACCTTCCAGAACCTGGCGCTGTTCGCGCCGCAAACGGTGCTCGACAATGTCCGCATCGGCGGCCACGCGCGCAGCCGCGGCGATTTCGTCAGCGACACGCTGCGCCTGCCTTGGGTGCGCCGGCATGAAGCAGCGCTGACGGAAACCGCCTGGTCGCTTCTGCGCCTGCTGGAGCTCGAAGACGTAGCACTGCGGTCGGCGACGGGCCTGCCGCTCGGCACCCGCAAGCGGGTCGAACTGGCCCGTGCGCTCGCCGGGCAGCCGAAGCTCTTGCTGCTCGACGAACCGGCGGGCGGGCTCAACCACGAGGAGGTCGGCGAACTCGGCGCGCTCATTCGCCGGATTCGCGACGAACGGCGGGTCACGGTGCTGCTGGTAGAGCATCATATGAACCTGGTCATGTCGGTGTCGGACAAAGTTGTCGCGCTCGATTTCGGGCGCAAGATTGCCGAGGGCACGCCGGCGCAGGTGCAGCAGGACGAGGAAGTGATCCGCGCCTATCTCGGCACCACCAAACACACGGCGCAAACGAGGCCAGTGCCGGCATGATGCTCGAAGTCGATGGGCTCGACGCCTATTACGGCGAGTACCAGGCCCTCTACGGCATCGCTTTCGGGCTCGATGACGGTCAGATCCGCACGCTGCTCGGCGCCAACGGCGCTGGCAAGACCACGGTGCTGCGCGCGCTTACCGCCATGGTGCGCACCGCCGGCGACATTCGCTTCGATGGCAAGCGCATCTCCGGGCGCGCGACCGAGGACATCGTGCGGCTCGGCATTGCGCACGTCCCCGAGGGGCGCGGCACGTTCTTACGCGTCTCGGTCGAAGAGAATTTGCAGCTGGGCGCGATGACCCGCCGCGACCGCGCCGGGATCGCTGCCGACATGGACCGCGTCTATACCCATTTCCCGCGGCTCAAGGAGCGGCGGACGCAGCAGGCCGGCACACTATCCGGCGGCGAGCAGCAAATGCTGGCGGTCGGTCGCGCCCTGATGCTGCGACCGCGGCTGATGCTGCTCGACGAACCCTCCTTCGGCCTCGCGCCGCTCGTCGTGGAGGAGCTGTTCGCGATCCTCCGCCGGCTCAATGAGGAGACCGGCGTCGCGATGCTGATTGTCGAGCAGAATGCGGCGCTGGCGCTCGAGTTCGCCGAGCACGCCTACCTGCTGGAGACCGGCCATATCGTGATGGATGCCCCGGCCGCGGTGATCGGCGCCGACGAATCCATCCGCCGTGCCTATCTGGGGTATTAGCCGCATGGAACTCGTGCTCCAGCAGGTGATGGCAGGGCTGGCGAACGGGGCGATCTACGCCTGCATGGCCCTGGCCGTGGTGATGATCTACCAGGCGATCGACCACCTCAATTTTGCTCAGGGCGAGATGGCGATGTTCTCGACCTTCATCGCCTGGCAGCTGATCGCTTGGGGACAGCCCTATTGGGTAGCTTTCGGCGTTACCATCATCGCGTCGTTCGTCGCCGGCATCCTGATCGAACGGGTGCTGTTCCGGCCGATCCACAACGCGCCGGTGCTGTCGAGCCTCGTCGCGTTCATCGCGCTCTTCAGCATCCTCAACAGCAGCGCCGGTTATATCTGGGACTTCACGATCAAGACCTTCCCGAGCCCGTTCGGCCAGAAACCGCTTTTCGGCAACGGGCTGATGGATACGCATGAGGCCGGCATGATCGGCGTCACGCTGGGGATGCTGGGCCTGCTCTACCTCTTTTTCCGCGGCACCCGGTTGGGGCTGGCAATGCGCGCCGCCGCTGCGAATCCGGAATCGGCGCGCCTGGTCGGCATCCGCGTCGGCTGGATGACGGCATTGGGCTGGGGCATGGCGGCAGCTATCGGCGCCGTCGCCGGAATGCTGATCGCCCCCGTCGTCTTCCTCGAGCCCAACATGATGTTGGGCGTACTGCTGTACGGCTTCGCCGGTGCCGTGCTCGGCGGGTTGACCAGCCCCGGCGGCGCGGTCCTCGGCGGATTTGCCGTCGGGGTGATCGAGAATCTGGTGCCGCTGGTTCCCTATATCGGACCTGCCTTTGGGCGCGAGTTGAAGTTGACCTTCGCCCTGGTGCTGATCGTCGTCGTCCTGATGTTCCGCCCGAGCGGCCTCTTCGGCCGCAGCGTGGTAAGCCGCGTATGACGACGCTTCCCGAGGAAGGCGTCGCTGTCCCGGCGAGCGCGCGGGTACCGCACCAAGCCTGGGCGATGCCGGCGCGCTCGCATTGGATTGTCGCGGCGGTGATCGTCGTTGCCCTTGTGGTCCCCCTTGTGGCCAAGAGCTTCGTCATCTTCCAGCTGACCGAGGTGATGATCTACGGCCTGGCGATCCTCGGGCTCAATCTGTTGACCGGCTTCAGCGGTCAGTTCTCGCTCGGACACAGCGCGTTCTACGGGATCGGCGCCTATACCGCGGCGATCCTGATGCACAATTACGAAGTGGGTTACCTGTGGACGTTGCCGGCGGCGGGGATTGTCTGTTTCGTCGTAGGGTTCTTGTTCGGCCTGCCGGCGCTGCGGCTGCAAAACCTCTATCTCGCGCTGGCGACGTTCGCGCTGGCCGTCGCAGTGCCGCAGATCCTCAAATATCACGGGCTGGAAAACTGGACAGGCGGCGTGCAGGGCCTCGTCGTCGACCAGCCCGACCCGCCGGGTTTTCTGCCGATCAGCACCGACCAGTGGCTCTACTACGTCACCCTCGCCGTCGTGTTGCTGATGTTCGGCGCCGCCACGAGCCTCATGCGCAGCCGCACCGGGCGCGCGATCATGGCGATCCGCGACAACCCGATCGCCGCGGCGGCGATGGGCATCAACAATTCGCTGTACAAGACACTGACCTTTGGCGTCAGCGCGTTTTACACCGGCGTGGCGGGCGCGCTCAGCGCCCTGGTCGTGGCGTTTGTTGCACCCGACAGCTTCAATTTCCTGTTATCGGTCTCGTTTCTGGTGGGCCTCGTCATCGGCGGTGTCGGCTCGATTCCCGGCTGCCTGTTCGGCGGGCTCTTCGTGCTCTACGTGCCGAATATCGCCAACAGCATCTCGACCGGCTTGGCCGGGGCGATTTACGGCGTCATCCTGCTCATCGTCATTTTTGTCATGCCGACCGGCGCCGCCGGCTTGGTGCGCCTGGCTGTCTTGCGCCTGTCGCGAGCGCGGCCGGCGCCGCTCATCAATCCCGAAGGAGGAAAGCCATGAAGCAACTGACCCGCCGCTCGATCCTCGCCGCCGCGCCGGCAGCCGCCCTGGCGCTGCGCGCCTGGCCGGTGCGCGCCAAGAATTACGGGCCGGGCGTCACTGACGCCGAGATCAAGATCGGCAACACCGTGCCCTATAGCGGTCCGGCCTCGTCCTACGGGACGATCGGCAAGGCGCAGGCTGCGTACTGGAAGATGCTCAACGAGCAGGGCGGCATCAACGGCCGCAAAGTCAACTTCATTTCCTACGACGACGCCTACACGCCGCCGAAGACGGTCGAGATGATACGCAAACTGGTCGAGCAGGATGAGGTTCTCTGCACCTCCGCGACCCTCGGCACGCCGACCAACAGCGCCATCTGGCAATATATGAACCAGAAGAAGGTGCCGCAGCTCTTCGTCGCCACCGGCGCGACCAAATGGAACGACCCGAACGGGCATCCGTGGACGATCGGCTGGCAGCCAAACTACCAGAGCGAGGGGCACGTCTATGCCGCCTACATCCTGGCGAACAAGCCGAACGGCAAGATCGGCGTCCTCTACCAGAACGACGATTTCGGCAAGGACTACCTGAAAGGCGTCAAGGACGGGCTTCGCGACAAGGCTTCGATGATCATCAACGAGTCGCCTTATGAGACGACCGATCCAACGGTCGACTCGCTGATCGTCGGCATGAAAGCGGCCGGCTGCGATGTGTTCGTCAACACCGCGATCCCGAAATTCGCCGCGCAGGCGATCCGCAAGGCGGCGGAGATCGAGTGGAAGCCGCTACATGTTCTCAGCAGCGTCGGCAATTCTGTCGGCGCGGCGTTGAAGCCGGCCGGACTTGAAAACGCCAAGGACATCGTCTCCGATTTCTACCTCAAGGATCCGACCGATCCGGCATGGAATGACGACCAGGCGCGGAAGGACTGGATTGTCTTCATGGATAAGTACTATCCGGAGGGCGACAAGACCGACGTCGGCAATGTCATCGGCTATTCATTCGGCCAGACGGTGACGCAGGTGCTGAAGCAATGCGGCGACGAACTGACCCGCGAGAACGTGATGAAACAGGCGGCGAATCTGCATGATTTCGTGGTGCCGATGACGTTGCCGGGCATCAAGCTCAACACTAGCCCGACCGACTTCGCGCCAATCAAGCAGATGCAGATGGCGAAGTTTAGCGGGGAGCGCTGGGAGCTCTTTGGTCAGCTGCTGACCGGCGCGGCCAGCTGAGCCGCGCCGGTCAGGCCTCGTCGTCCCGCCGGATCGGCGCCAGCAATCCGATATAGACCAGCGTCGCGTCAACCCAGCGCGGGCGAGGGAGGCGCCGCTGCGCTGCGCGCATCAGCGAATCGGTGACAAACGTAAGTTGCCTTGGCTGGACGGCATTGCGGGCGGCATGCCAAGGTCCGCCGCCGAAAAACGAGGGCGGGGCCGGGACGGCGGTCGCGACGGAGACTGTGGTGGTCAGGCTGGAGAATGTTGCAAAGCGCTATGGCACCGGCGGCGAGATCCTGCACGATGTCTCGCTCGTATTGGAGCCGGGCGCGTTTTGTTTTGTCACCGGGGCGAGCGGTGCCGGCAAGACCACGCTGTTAAAGCTCATCTATCTTGCCGAAACTCCGTCGCAGGGCGTCGTCAAACTGTTCGGTAGCGACACGGCCGATCTTGATCGGGCTGCCCGGGCTGAGCTGCGGCGCCGCATCGGGATCGTGTTTCAGGATTTCCGTCTAATCGACGAACTCAGCGTATCCGAGAATGTGGCGCTGCCGCTGCGCATCGCCGGAACTCCGGAAGGGAAAATTCGCGAGCGCGTGATGGCGCTGTTGGACTGGCTCGGTCTGGAACACCCGATAGATGCCAGCCCGACGCTCCTTTCCAGCGGCGAGCGGCAGCGCGTGGCGATCGCCAGAGCGATCGTGACCCGGCCCGATCTGCTCATTGCGGACGAGCCGACCGGCCATGTCGATGACGAGACCGCGTCGCTGCTCGTTCGCGTCTTCGAACGCGTCAACCAGCTTGGCACGACGGTGCTCGTCGCGACCCGCGATATCGGCTTTACCCGTCGGTTTGAACATCCGCGCCTGCATCTGGATCGAGGCGCGCTGCATAGCATCGAGGCCGTGGCGCAATGATACGGATCCCGTTCTTGGCAGACCGTGTCCACCTGCCGCTGAGATGGTACGCGTTGGCGCGCCTGCTGCCCTGCGTTGCGGCGTTGTCGGTTTATTTGGCGGCGCTCGCCGGGGTCGGACTGATCGCGGTGGGCGACAGGCTGCACGGATGGGACGACTCTCTTGCGGGCACGATGACGCTGCAGGTTCCAGCGGACACCTCGACGGCGCGGCTCAATACGGTCGTTGCCCTATTGAAGCAAACCCACGGGATCGTCGGCGTCCATGTATTCGAGCCGGCCGAGACCGCCCGTCTGGTCGAGCCGTGGCTCGGCGGCTCGGTCGCGATCGACCGCTTGCCGTTGCCCCGGGTCATTGATCTGCACGTTGATGGCCCCGCCATCGTTGATCTCACCGACTTGCGGCAGAGACTCGCCTCGATCGTGCCGGATGCGCGGCTCGAGGCATACGGGGCGTTGCTCGCGGAGTTACGAAACGCCGCGGTGCGGCTGACAAGCACGATCGCCGCAGTGCTTGCCGTCGTGCTTCTCGTGATGGTGCTGTCTGCTGCCTCCAGTGCGGGCACCGCGTTGCTGATTCGCCGCGACATGATCGAGCTGCTCCAACTGCTGGGCGCCAAGGACAGTCATATCGCCCGGCAATTCGAGGCGCAGGCGTTGCAACTGGGGCTCATCGGCGGCGGAGCCGGGGCAATCGCCAGCGCACTCACCATTTTGACGCTCGGCAGCGCCGGCCTCGTCTCGCAGCTCTCCGCCCCAATTCCTGTCGAAGGTATCGCCGACTGGCGGGTTTGGGTTGTGCTGATCGGCGCCGCGATCGCGAGCGGCGCTGTTGCGATGGCAGCCGCGCGGGTCACCGTCCTGCGCGGGCTTGCCCGCATGATCTGAGCGTCGCGTGCGTCGCCTGCTGCGGTTGTTGCGTCGAACGGCGCTTGTCGCGCTCGGCATTGTCCTGCTCTGGCTCGGCGGTCTCGGCTGGTTTTCCTTGAGCAGCCTGCGCATGCACGCCGATCCTTCCGCCGATACTGACGCGATCGTAGTCCTGACCGGGGGCAAACTGCGGCTCGAAACCGGGATCGAGCTTCTCGCTGCCGGCAAGGCGCGCAAGCTGTTTGTCTCCGGCGTCAATCAGCAGGTCGACCGGGAGGAGCTGCTGCGCGGTTTCGGTGCATTGCCGCCTCAGGTCACCTGCTGCATCGTGCTCGGCCACGAGGCCGACAACACCATGGGGAACGCGCGGGAAACCGCCGGCTGGATGCGCGAGGAGGGCTATCGCAGCCTGCGCCTCGTTACCAGCTGGTACCATATGCACCGCAGCTTGCTCGAATTCGGTCGCGCGATGCCGGGAATGACGATAATCGCCCATCCGGTGTTTGCGCAGCACCTCGATCCGGAGCGGTTGTGGGGCTGGCACGGCGCCGTCACGCTGATTGTCGAGGAATACGACAAATTCCTTGCGACCTGGCTGCGGCCGCTATTCGATGCCCTGCTGCCGTCGCCCGCGAAAGGGCCGACCATCCGGACCGCGATCGACCACGTTCTGGAGCGCCGCTGAGGATGGTCTGGCTGCGCGCCCTGGGGTTCAACCTCGCCTTTGTCGCGGCAACCGCGGTGCTCGGCGTCCTCGGCTTGCCGATGCTGCTCGCCCCGCGCCGCTGGGTCATGGAATTCGGCCGCTTCTACGACGCAACCATCCTCTTTCTGCTCAGGGCGATCGTCGGTTTGCAGGGCGAGGTGCGAGGCCGCGAAAACCTGCCCGAGGGACCTTACCTGCTGGCAATGAAGCACCAATCCGCCTGGGATGCGCTGATGCTACCGTTGGTGCTCGGCGACCCGGCGGTCGTCATCAAGCGCGAATTGCTGTTGGTGCCGTTTTACGGCTGGTACGCGGCGCGCGCCGGCTCGATCGTCATCGACCGCAAAGGCGGCGGCCGCACCCTGCGCCGCATGCTGGCGGCGGCAAGGCGGGTGGTGGCCGAGGGCAGGCCGATCGCGATTTTCCCGCAAGGCACACGCACGGTCCCCGGTGAAATGCGCCCCTATCAGCCGGGGGTCGCGGCGCTGTATCAAGGGCTCGGCTTGCCGGTGGTTCCGGCGGCGGTCAATTCCGGCCTTTACTGGGGACGGCGCAGTTTTATGAAGCGGCCGGGCCGTATCGTCCTCGAATTCCTCGAACCGATCGCGCCAGGCCTGCCGCGGCGGGAGCTGATGGCCGAGCTTGAGCGGCGCATCGAAGCCGCCACCGCCGAATTGGAACGCGAGGCAATGACGAGCTACCGCGCCGCGGGAAACCAATCCTCCTCGCCGCTTCCCAGGATCTGGTCGAGCGAATAGGGACACTCTGCCGGCACTCGCGTCATCAATTCCGGCACGTCGTCGCCGAAAGGCCTCAGCAGCCGCAACGCGTAGCGGTAGCGCTCGTCGAGGTTGATCTGCGCCAAGACGGCGCGGGTCAGCTTTCTCGTCAATTGCAGCCGCCACTCGACGGTCTCCTGACGCCAATGACGGGCCGGTTCGTCGAGGCCGGAATATTCCAGTTTCAGCAGGTGCTCGATAATGTGTTCGCAAAGCGACTGACAGGCGTGCAGCTCGCTCTTCCCCAAATCCTCGATCTCCTCGGCAATGTGCTCGACGTCAAGACCGTTTGCGCGCGGCCGCACGCGGCGCAGCAATTCCGCCTGTTCTTGTGTCCAGGCGTAGAAATCCTCGTCGTAGCGTGATCCGTCGGCAGGTGTCATGCGGGTCAGCCTAGCACAGCCATGAGTGGCGACAAAACGGGAACGGCATTACATTAGGCGTTCGACAAAGAGGAAGTCCGCTGATGGCCATCGTCGCCTCGATCTCGCAGCAGATCTGGGACATGAAATACCGGTTGAAGGCGCCGTCCGGCGAGCCGGTCGACAAGACGATCGAGGACACCTGGCGGCGCGTTGCCGCGGCTTGCGCCGCCGCCGAGCGCGATCCTGCGCCCAATGGGACGATCGACTGGGCCGAGCGCTTCTACGCGGCGATGGAGGATTTCCGCTTTCTGCCGGCCGGGCGGGTCGTCGCCGGCGCCGGGGCGGGGCGGGATGTGACCCTCTTCAACTGCTTCGTGATGGGGGCGATCCCCGACGATATGGGCGGCATCTTCGCCCATCTCCGAGAAGCAGCCCTGACGATGCAGCAGGGCGGCGGCATCGGCTACGATTTCTCGACGCTCAGGCCGCGCGGCGCCTATGTCAAAGGCGTCGGCGCCGACGCCTCGGGTCCCTTGTCCTTCATGGATGTGTGGGACGCGATGTGCCGCACCATCATGAGCGCCGGCTATCGCCGCGGCGCGATGATGGCGACCTTGCGCTGCGATCATCCCGATATCGAGGCCTTTATCGAGGCGAAGCGCGAGCCGGGCAGGCTGCGCATGTTCAACCTCTCGGTCCTCGTCACCGACGCCTTTATGCAGGCGGTCGCGGAGGATGCCCCGTGGGAGCTGTCCTTCGGCGGACCAGGACAAACGAAAACCGTCTCGAAGGTGCTGCCGGCGCGCGAGCTGTGGGACAAGATCATGCGCGCCACCTACGCCTATGCCGAGCCGGGCGTCATCTTTATCGACCGCATCAACCGCCGTAACAACCTTTGGTATTGCGAGGAGATACGGGCGACCAATCCTTGTGGCGAGCAGCCTTTGCCCGCGTATGGCGCCTGCCTGCTCGGCTCGCTCAACCTGGCGCGCTTTGTCGAAGACCCGTTCACGCCGCAGGCCCGGCTCGACGCCGAGGCGCTCGCCGGGCTCGTGCCCGATGTCGTCCGGATGATGGACAACATCATCGACATCTCGCAGTTTCCGCTGCCGCAGCAGAAGGAGGAAGCCGAGAAAAAGCGCCGCATCGGCCTCGGCGTCACCGGACTGGCCGACGCGCTGATCCTGTGCGGGCTGCGTTACGGCAGCCCCGAGGCGGCGGCGACAGCCGAAGAATGGCTCGGCCTGATCGAGCGCGCCGCCTATCTCGCTTCCGCCGAGCTCGCCGCCGAAAAGGGCAGCTTCCCGCTGTTCGACCGCGACAAATACCTCGCCGGCGAGACCGTGGCCGGGCTCGATGAAGATGTCCGCTCGGCGATCGCCAAAAACGGCATCCGCAATTCGCTGCTGACCTCGGTCGCCCCGACCGGGACCATTTCGCTGTTCGCCGACAATGTCTCCTCGGGCCTCGAGCCGGTATTCAGCTTTCGCTACACGCGCAACATGCTGATGCCGGACGGTTCGCGCCGTGAGGAGGAGGTTACCGATTACGCCTACCGGCTGTTCCGGCGCCTGAAGGGCGAGTCGGCGCCCCTGCCCGATTGCTTTGTCGACGCGCAGACGCTCTCGCCCGAGGACCACGTCGTCATGCAGGCGGCGGTGCAGCGGCATATCGACAGCTCGATCTCAAAGACGATCAACCTGCCGGCCGACATCCCCTTCGATCGCTTCAAGGATGTCTACGCGCTCGCCTATGCCAGCGGTTGCAAGAGCTGCACGACCTATCGGCCGAACGAGGTGACCGGCGCCGTGCTGGAGGTCAGGCCCGAGAGCGCGCAGGACCCCGCGCCGATGCGCGGCCCGCCGCGTCAGGAAGAGCTGCCGTTGCCGGCGCCGTCCGCCGCGCCACGGCCAGCCGATGTGTACGAGGCCGGCGGCGTCGTCTACATGACCCAGCCGCTGTCGCGCCCGGAGGCCTTGCCCGGCCAGACCTACAAGGTGCGCTGGCCGGACAGCGAGCACGCACTCTACATCACCCTGAACGACATCATCCAGGACGGCCGGCGCCGCCCGTTCGAGATCTTTATCAACTCGAAGAACATGGAGCATTACGCCTGGACCGTCGCGCTGACCCGGATGATCAGCGCGGTGTTCCGCCGCGGCGGCGATGTCTCCTTTGTCGTCGAGGAGATGAAGGCGGTCTTCGACCCGCGCGGCGGCGCCTGGATGGAGGGGAAATACGTCCCCTCGCTGTTGGCGGCGATCGGCGATGTCATCGAGCGCCACATGGTCGAGATCGGCTTTCTGCCGGCGAAGAATGGCCATGACGAACGCGCCCTTCAGGCACGGGTGGTCAATCTGCAGCCCGATGGGCAACCCGCGCTCGCCGGCCCCCGGCTGCGGCAATGCCCGAAATGCGGCGAGGCAGCGCTGATCCGGCTGGAGGATTGCGACCAGTGCACCAGCTGCGGCTACTCCAAATGCGGGTAGACAGGCTATGGCGGTCACCGCATTGGCCCGTAGGGCGGGTTAGCGCAGCGTAACCCGCCGTTTAGCGGCACTACCGCGGCGGGTTGCGCTACGCTCCACCCGCCCTACTCGCTACTCCAAATGCGGTTGATACCGGCCTTCAGCGCGGGACCAGCTTGATGGTCGTGGCGCCCGCTTCGGGCGCGACCATCGGGTCCACCCATTGCGCGCCGTGGTGCAGGTACTTGCTGCGGTAGGCGGCGTCGATCCGCGCGTTTACGGCGGGTTCGGCCTCCGCAAAGGTGACGTCCTTCTCGACGCCGCCCGCCCTGATATGGCCTTCGCGCCGCTGTTGCGTGCCGCGGTACCAGGCGGCGCGGTCGCCATACCCCGACCGCACATAGAGATCGTCGCCGTGCCGCGCGACCCAGATCGTCACCGGCTTGCGCGGCGTGCCGTCGGGCCGCAGCGTCACGATCTGCAACTCGTCCGCCTTGCCGATCTTGTCCAACTCGTCGCGCGTCCACGTCGCCATCGCCGGATCGCCTCTGCAAAACTGCCTGTGCTCTAGCCAGATATTGTTCGCCAGATATTGTGCGTGGGGGACGTTTCGGTAGCCGCATGGACCGTGCAAATTTTGCCGAACTCAGCGCCTGGCTGACCGAAGCGGGGCTCGCGGGAAAGAGCGAGACCGCGATGCTCGACGGCTTCTGCCGGCGCGCGGTCGCGGCCGGGCTGCCGGTGGCGCGAGCCATGGTCATCATCGACACGCTGCATCCGGTGCATGAGGGCCGCGTCTTCCGCTGGCGCCGCGAGGGCGACGAGGGCCATACAGAGGCGATCGAATACGGGCCGACGGACGAGGGGGAAGCGGCCGAGAGTTGGCGCCGCAGCCCGTTTTTCCGTCTGGTAGAAAGCGGCGGCTCGCGGCTGCGCATCCGTCTCGCCGCCGGCCAGGCGGCGGAATTTGCCAGCGTCGTCGCAATGCAACAGGAAGGGATGTCCGACTATCTCGCGATAATCACCCGGTTTGCCGCTGACGGCGTGATCGGCGAGATGGATTGCGTCTACTCGTCCTGGGCGACCGATCATCCGGGCGGCTTCGACGATGGCCAGGTCGAGGCCCTGGTCGGGCTGCTGCCGATGCTGGCGCTGGCCGTCAAATGCGTCTCGCTCGCCCGGATCGCCGGCACCCTGGTCGAGACCTATCTCGGCCGCGACGCCGGCCGGCGCGTGCTCGCCGGTCGCATCCGCCGCGGTGTCGCCGAGACGATCCACGCGGTGCTGTGGTACAGCGACCTGCGCGAATTCACCCGCATCACCGACCAGGCGCCGCCGCAACAGATCATCCCCTTCCTCAACGATTATGCCGAGGCGGTGATCTCGGCCGTCTACGACAACGGCGGCGACGTGCTGAAGCTGATCGGCGACGGCACTCTGGCGATCTTCACCGCCGATTCCGCCGCGGAAGCCTGCCGCGGCGCGATTGCCGCGCAGACGGCGATGCAGGACCGCGTCGCCGAGCTCAATCGGCGCCGGGCCGGGGACGATCTGCCCACCACCCAGGTTTATCTCGGCCTCCATGTCGGCGAAGTCTTCTACGGCAATATCGGCAGCAGCGAACGGCTGGACTTCACGGTTGTCGGGCCGGCCGTCAACGAGGTCGCCCGCATCGCCGCGATGTGTCGGTCGGTCGAGCGCAATGTGCTCGTGTCGCAGGCCTTCGCGGACGCGATGGCAAGATTGGAACGCGGTCGGCTGGTATCGGTCGGCCGTTATGCGCTGCGCGGCGTCGAGCATCCGCAGGAGCTGTTCACGCTCGACCCGTTCGGGGCAACTTGACTTCCTGCTTCCCGGGCGGCGGCAATCCCGAATGCGGCGATTGTGCTTGACCGTAACACAATCAATCGGGATTGTCAAGATAATAATTGATGTAGACGCATGGACGACCAACGCTGCCGGTGCGTTGCCTGCGTCTGCCCAACTCGTGCGCGGCCGCCCTATTATTGTGCGATGCATCATCAGTCGGCCAAAGCGGTATAGATCGCTTACATTAGAATTGTTGCATCGCAGCAAATCGGCCCCATACTTAGCCCCAAACGTGTGCGCCACGGAACAGACAGGAGCTGTGCGATGTGGCCCTATACCGAATGGGAGACTTTGTTTCTCGATCCGGCCCACCCGCGCGGCGAGCTGGCGGCCCGCACCCTGGCGATGCCGGCCGACGCCAACCCGTCCGGCGACATTTTCGGCGGCTGGATCATGTCGATGATGGATTCGGCCGGCGCCATTACCGCGACCCGCCGCGCCGAGGGGCGGGTCGTCACCGCCTCGGTCAGCAACATCTCGTTTCTGCACCCGGTCAATGTCGGCGACGTGGTCTGCTGCTATACGGATGTTCTGAAGGTCGGCCGCAGTTCGATCAAGCTCGCGGTCGAGATCTGGGTGCTGCGGCAGGGCCGCGGGGCTAGGCTGAAGGTGACGGCCGCCGAATTTACCTTTGTCGCGATCGACGAAGCCGGCCGGCCGCGCGCGATCGGCGCAGCGCGGGCAACCCCGGAGATTGCCCCGGCCCCGACAGCTCAGCCGGCCGCTTAAGATTGCGGCAGGAGCGCCTCTACCTGTTCGTGCAGGCGGTGCAGCGGGCCGTCCTCGATGCCGAGCTCTTCGAGGTGGCGGACCGTGCTGGCGAGATAGTCGCGCCCGGTGCCGCGCCCGCCTTTCGCGACCGCGATGATTCGGACCACCTCCTCGGCGCCGAGGCGGCCGGCGTAATCCGGCCGGTCGCGGCGGACGACAAAGGCATAGGCGGCGAGCCGGGCTTGCGGCGTCGACACCGTCACCGGCCGCATGCGGTAGACCTCGCCCGCCATCTCGCGCGCCCAGACACGGTCGATCGCCGGCCCCAGCCCATCCGGCGGCAATCGGTAGGCGATGCCGCGGCAGGAGCCGCCGCGGTCGAGCCCGAGCACCAGCCCCGGCCGCTCCGGCGTGCCGCGATAGTCGCGCGAATAGAGGCAGAAGCTGCGGTGATAGCCGCGCAGCAGCGCCGGCCGCCGCTCGGCGAACGGGATCTCCGGGTTCCACATCAGGGAGCCGTAGGCAAAGATCCACACCGGCTCGGCGCCGTCACGCAACGCGGCGACCCATTCCGGCATCGGATCCACCGGATAGGGCGAGACGTAGCCGTTTATTTCCGCTGTCATTGCGAGGAGCGACGCAGCGAAGCAATCCCGGTGGAGCGCATTACCGCCCGAGATTGCTTCGCTGCGCTCGCAATGACAAGAAGACGGCTAGTCGTCCCAGACCTTTTTCGGCATCGGCAGATCGGCGAAATCCGCCTCGCCCAGCGGGTAGTCGGCGGCGACCCCGGCCGTGCCGAGCAGCATGTTCCATTGCCGCGTATGCTGGCCGATATGCCAGGTGGTGCGCTCCAGCACCTCGTGCAGCTTCTGCGGGCCGTAATAGGTCTCGACCACCCGCTGGCAGGTTTTGTCGGGCGTTTCGGCCCACCAGCGCACCACCCGGTCGCGCACCTTGCGGCCATAGGCGGCAAGCGCCGCGGTATTGGCCATGTCCTCCTCGTTCGGGACAGCGGTCGGCAGCCCCTGGCTGAACGCCGCGCCCTCGCTGACCTCTACGAAGGCCTCCGGGATGCGGAACATGTGATGCGCCAAGACGCGGTAGCGGCGCGGCCGGTTCGGCACCTCGGTGTCGAGCCTGTCGTCCGGCATTTGCGGGATGATCCGCAATGCCGCGTCGATAAAGCGCAGCAGCCGCTCGTTCAGCTGCGCCGGCGACAGCACCGGCCCGGTCTTCTCGTTGAGCTTCAGAAAGGCCACGACCTGGCTGATGTTCTGCGCGAAGACAAACTCGTCGCCGCGCGACAACACCGGGATCGACCGCGCGCCGATACGCTGCAGCTCAGCCCGTCCGGCGGCGTCTTCCAGCACGTTTATCGATTGGAACTCGATCCCACGGACCGAGAGAAACTCCTTGAGTCTCAGGCAGCTGGTTCAACCAGGCTGCCAGAATGCCTT
>Ga0070766_10000457_pt1 | contig 18007 bp, 15 predicted proteins | sample HubBroMetageWFT6_FD_69782 | JGI IMG/M metagenome (GOLD analysis project Ga0070766, IMG submission 69782) | Warmed and freeze-thawed soil microbial communities from the Hubbard Brook experimental Forest, New Hampshire - Hubbard Brook CCASE Soil... | ecosystem: Environmental > Terrestrial > Soil...
GCCGCCTGATATCTGTTTCGCGATGCTGCAAAGCCTGTATGCGCGTATCCTCGCCCTCGCCGCCGGCCCGAACGCGCTGGCCGCGCTCTTGGCCGTTTCCTTCGTCGAAAGCTCGTTCTTCCCGATCCCGCCGGACATCCTGCTCATTCCGATGATCCTGGCGCGGCCGCGCGACGCCTGGCGGCTGGCCGCGCTCTGCACATTGGCGTCGGTGGCGGGCGGGCTCCTCGGTTACGCGATCGGCTATTTCCTGTTCGACGCGATCGGCCGCCCGATCCTCGAATTTTATCATGCGATGGACCGCTACGAGGCGCTCAAGGCCGGGTTTCAGCAGTGGGGCGTCTGGATCATCCTGATCAAGGGCATGACGCCGATCCCCTATAAGCTGATCACGATCGCCAGCGGGGTCGCGCAATTCGACCTTGTGCTCTTTATCGGCGCCTCGATCGTGTCGCGCAGTTTGCGCTTCTTTCTGATCGCCGCGCTGCTGTGGCGGTTCGGCGACGCCGCCCGCGTGTTCATCGAGCGGCGGCTGATGCTGGTCACGAGCCTTTTCGCGGTGGCGCTCGTTGGCGGGTTCGTGGTGCTGCGCTATCTATAGCCGATGATTATGACGACCCGAGCTTTCGCGGGCGTCGTGCTCGCGGTCAGCGCCGCCGTGCTCGGGACGGCGCTGCTGTCCGAGTATTGGGGCGGCCTTGCCCCTTGCGAGCTGTGCCTCCTGCAGCGCTGGCCGTGGGCGGCGGCGATCGTGATATCGCTCGTCGTTGTGCTGGTCGGCGATCGCCCTGCCTTGCCCTGGGTGGCGTTGATTCTCGGCCTCGTTTTCGCGATCGGGGTCGTCTTCGCCTTCTACCATGTCGGCGTGGAGCAGCATTGGTTCGCCGGGCCCAGCGCCTGCACCGCGAGCGCCACAGGCGCGATGACCCTCGAGCAGATGAAGCAGCAGATCATGGGCACGGCCCCGGTGCTGTGCGACCGCCCGGCCTGGACCTCGCTCGGGATTTCGATGGCCGGGCTCAACCTGCTCGCCTCTCTGATCATGGCGGTGTTTTGCTTCCTGGTGTTCGCCCGCGCCCGCCGCCCCGCAAGATCGCCGGCCGGAAGCGGCATGCGCCGCGGCGCCGCATGACTATCATGACCCCTGGGCGTCCATCCTATCTACCGGGCGATCCGCCGCCCGATGCCGAGATTGAGAGCATGATCCGGGTCGATCATGCCGGCGAATACGGCGCCACCCGGATCTATGACGGCCAGCTCGCGGTGCTGGGCCGCGGGCGCGCGCGCGACGCGATCCGCCGGATGGCGGAGCAGGAGCAGCGTCACCTCGCCACTTTCGAGAGGCTGATGCGCTCGCGCCGGGCGCGGCCGACCGTGCTGAGCCCGCTGTGGGATGCCGCCGGCTACGCGCTGGGCGCGGCCACCGCCTTGCTCGGCGAGCGCGCGGCGATGGCCTGCACCGTCGCCGTCGAGGAAGTTATCGACGAGCACTACGAGAAGCAGGCCGAACGCCTGGGCGATGCCGACCCGGAGCTGGCGGCAGCCATCGTGCAATTCCGCGCCGATGAGCTGGCGCACCGCGACACCGCCTTGGAGCACGGCGCGACCGAGGCGCTTGGCTACGATCTGCTCTCCGCCGCGATCAAGACCGGCTCGCGGCTGGCGATCTGGCTGTCGACCCGCATCTAAGAGCGGTTGTCATTGCGAGGCGCACAACGCCGAAGCAATCCCGGTGGGAGAAGGCACAAGCGGCGCGAGATTGCTTCGCTCCGCTCGCAGAAAACAGAAATTTACCGGCGCCAGATGCCGCGGTTGAAGGCGCGCGCCCGGTCCTCGGCGCCGCGCATACGCTCGGACGCGTTGGCGGCGGCTCGGCCAGCGCCATTGAGCACCACCGCTTCGCCGAGATCGTAGTCGCCGAGCTTGCAACGGTATTGCCCGGAGCCGTCCTCGACCGGCTCGCAGGCGACCGGCCGGCCGGAGAGGTAACGGACGAGTTCGCGAGCAGGTGCCCCGGTCTCGCCGTCGACCCCGTCCAAATGAATAACCACGCCCTGCACCACCAATGTCCCGGTATCGACGACGAGCGGCGGGCCGCGCAACGGCCCCGGCGCTGCCTGGGTCATCGCGGCGGCAGGTTGAACCTCGGCAGGCAACGGCGCGCCGGATGCGGTGGACGGCGCAGCGGCGGAAGCAGGCGGCGTCGTGCTTCCGGTCAGCGCGCCGGGGATCCCCGGTGGCTGCTTGGCCATGATCCGCTCCGCCTCGGTGGTGAAATCGTGCCAGATCTTGGCCGGAATATCGCCGCCGGCGACCTGGTCCATCGGGCTGTGATCGTCATTGCCGACCCAGACCCCGACGATGATGTCTGTCGTGAACCCGACAAACCAGGCGTCGCGGTAGTCGTCCGTCGTCCCGGTCTTGCCACCCGCCCGCCGATCGAGCCGCGCCGCCCGGCCAGTGCCCTGGGTCACGACGGCTTCAAGCAGGCGCATCATGTCGGGCCAAGCCCCCTGCCAGCCGGGGCGATCGGAGACGGCTTCGGGCCGGATATAGATTGGCGCCGAGCCCTTGCTCTTGATCGAGCGGACGGTATAGGGCTCGATCGATTTGCTGTCGGTCGCGATTGCGTCCATCGCGCGGGTCATTTCGAGCAAATTCACCTCGGCCGAGCCGAGCGCGATGCTGGGGACCGACGGCAACTCGGACTGCACCCCCAGGCTCTTCGCCATCGCGATGACCCGATCGACGCCGACTGCCTGGATCAGCTGGGCCGCCACCGAATTGAATGATTGCGCGAAGGCGGTGTCGAGCGACACCCGGCCGTGATAGCGGCCATCGTAATCTTTCGGTTCCCAGTCGCCGATCTGGACCGGCTGATCGATCACCGGGGTGTCGGGCCGGTAGCCGTTGCTGAGGGCGGTCAGATAGACAAATATCTTGAACAGGGAGCCCGGCTGACGGTGCGCCTGGGTCACGCGGTTGAACTGGCTTTCCGCGTAGTCTCGCCCGCCGACCATGGCGAGAATGGCCCCGTCCGGCGCCATCGCGACGAGCGCGGCCTGGCCGACATGGCGGCGCGCCCCGTCGCCGTCGAGCCAGCGGTGGACCGCCCGCTCGGCCGCGTCCTGCAGCGCCGGATCGAACGTCGTCGTTACGGCCAAATCAAGTGGCGAGGAGCCGACCAGCCGCTTGACCTCGGCCTCGGCGGTGTCGAGGAAATAATTGTCGTTGGGCTCGGTTTCCGGCGGCACCGCGAGCTGCGGCGGTTGCTTGCGAGCTGCGCGCGCCTGCGCCTTGTCGATGGCGCCGCTGTCGAGCATCGCCTCGATCACGGTTTCCGAGCGCTTGCGCGCCGCTTCGAGATTGCGACTTGGCGCCAGCTGCGAGGGCGCGCGGATCAGGCCGGCGAGCATCGCCGTCTCAGCAAGATCGAGATCGCTCGCGGATTTGCCGAAATAACGCTGCGCCGCCGCATCGGCGCCAAACGCGCCGGCGCCGAAATAGACGTTGTTAAGATAGCGGGCGAGAATCTCCTGCTTCGAAAGCCGCGACTCAAGCCAAAACGCCAGCATGATCTCCTGCACCTTGCGCCGCAGCGATCGCTCGGGCGACAGATAGGTCAGCCGCGCCAGTTGCTGGGTGATCGTGCTGGCGCCTTCTGCCGCGCGCTGGCCCCATAGGTCGCGGAATGCCGCGCGCAGCATGCCGCGCGGATCGATGCCGTCATGCTCGAAGAACCGGCGGTCCTCGATCGCGACCACCGCCTTGACGAGGTTGGGCGGGAGGTGATCGGGTTTGAGCTTCTCGCCGCGATATACGCCGCGCGCGGCGACGGGCTCGCCAGTGCTCGTCGCGTAGATCGCGGCGCCGGGCCCCTGGTCGGCGCTGGGGTTCGGCTGGAGCGGCAAGGTGTAGGCGCAATACCCGATAAAGCCGATGACCAGCAGCAGCAGCACGCCGCCCGCAGCGGCGACGCCGATGGCGATGCGCCGCAGCAGCACTCGGTCAAGTGTGGTCGCCCCCTCTGGGCTGGTCGACAGCGGCCAGAACATTGCTTGCGTCAAACGGCAACGGAGGAGGCTCTGTTCCCGCGGATGTGGTTGGTGGGCAGGACAATCGCGGAACGCGCGAAATTTCGGGCCGTTATCCAGTTGGGTATCGCGGAGGCGCGGCCGTGACGATACGAACGATTTCGGCCGCAGCGCAGGGCTGGCGATGAACCTCCTCGGCGGGCTGGGCGGCTGCGCGGCCGCCCCGGCGCCCGGATCTTCGACGTATATCGGAACCGCTCCGATCAATTGTCCCGCGGCAAGCTATCTGATGCCCGGTTCCCCGGCGCCGGTGTCTACTCGCGCTGCGCCTACGGTTATGCCAGCCACTACTGCGCCAGCCTCCGCGATACCAGCCCAAGCCCTTCCAATCGATGTGACGCCGGCCTCACCTTCGCCGACCGTCTACAGCGGCAGCTCGATGCCGCCCCAAACCAGCCGCGCCGGGCCGCGCCGGGGGCATTATCGCCCGATCGCAGGGCATCGCCGCTACGAGGATTTGGACGATGAGCAATTGCGGGCGCAATGGATCAACCCCCCGGTCGGCGCCGGGGAATGACCGCCGGCGGAAGTTTGGCCCGCCGCCACAGCTGGCCGCGTGACGCCCACCGCGATACGATCGCGGGCTTCGCGGCTACGGAGATCGCGCCATGGCTATCGCCTTTATGCCACTGATCGACGGCGTTGCGACGGTCGGGCGGCCGATGCCGGCGCAAGCGGTGAATTTCTGATGGCCGGGCTCGGACCGCTCGACCGAAGCGTGCTGCCGGCCGGCATCCGCTCTCGCTTTGTCGACGACATCAACGGCCTGCGGGTGCACATCCTCGAAGCCGGGTTTGAGGGCGCGACCGAGCGGCCGCTGCTGCTGCTGTTGCACGGTTTCCCGGAGCTGGCGTTTTCCTGGCGGCGGGTCATGCCGGCGCTCGCCGAGGCCGGGTATCACGTGGTCGCGCCGGACCAGCGCGGCTATGGCCGCACCACCGGGTGGAGCGCCAATTATGACGACGATCTGAGGCCGTTCCGCCTGCTCAACGCGGTGCGGGACGCGGTAGGGCTCGTCGCCGCGCTCGGCTATCGCTCGGCGGCGGGCGTGGTCGGACACGATTTCGGCGCGTCGGTCGCGGCGTGGTGCGCGCTGGTGCGACCCGATATGTTCCGCTCGCTGGCGCTGATGAGCGCGCCCTTTGCCGGGCCGTCCGAATTGCCCTTCGCCACCGACGGCAAGCCGCCGGAAGCGCCGACCAGCCCGACGATCCACGAGGCGCTGGCCGCGCTGCCGCGCCCGCGCAAGCATTACCAGTGGTGGTACTCGACGCGGCCGGCCAATGCCGCAATGTGGCACAGCAAACAGGGCGTCCACGATTTCCTGCGCGCCTATTTCCATCACAAGAGCGCCGACTGGAAACAGAACAAGCCGCATCGGCTCGCCGGCTGGACCGCCGCGGAGCTGGCGAAGATGCCGACCTACTACATCATGGATCTGGCCGACGACATGCCGGCGGCGGTGGCGAAGGAGATGCCGTCGCCGGCCGAGATCGCCGCGTGCCAATGGCTGCCCGACCGCGACCTCGCAGTCTATGCCGAGGAATATGGCCGCAACGGCTTCCAAGGCGGCCTCAACTGGTATCGCTCGCGCAGCGGCGGCGCGTTCGAATCCGAGCTGCAATTGTTTTGCGGCCGCACCATCGACGTGCCGTCGATCTTCATCTCGGGCAACAGCGATTGGGGCGTCTATCAGCGCCCGGGCGCGGTCGAGCGCATGCAGGAGGCCGCGTGCACCAACATGGTCGGCTGCCACCTGCTAGACGGCGCCGGCCATTGGGTGCAGCAGGAGCAGCCGGAGAAGGTCTGCGAATTGCTGCTCGGGTTTCTGGGGCAGAATGCACGGGCAGCCGTGGGCTAGCGGACGCCTGTCACTTTGTGGGTCTGCAGGCTCAACTGCCATTGCGGGTGGGCGAGGCAGAAGCGGATCGCCCACTTGTTGTTGCCGGCGCGGTCGGGGCCGTCCATCGGCTGCACCGAGAAGCGGCGGAAATCGAGACCGGCGAATTGGAGCGGGTCGAGCCCCGGCTGCGGCACGACCACCTTCAATTCGTCGCCCGCGGTGACGACGAGGTCGGCGCCGGTCTTTGGGCTGACGCAGACCCAGTCGATCCCGGGTGGCGGCAGGATCGTGCCGTTGGTCTCGATCGCGATCTCGAAGCCGCGGCGGTGCAAGGCGTCGATCAACGGCGGGTCGAGCTGCAACAACGGCTCGCCGCCGGTGCAGACGACAAAGCGATTGCCCGCACCTTCCGGCCATAGCGACGCGATGCGGTCGGCGAGCGCGGCGGCATCGGGGTAGCGGCCGCCCTCGCTGCCATCCATGCCGACAAAATCGGTATCGCAGAAATTGCAGACGGCGTCGGCGCGGTCCGCCTCGCGGCCCGACCACAGATTGCAACCGGCAAAGCGGCAGAACACCGAGGGGCGCCCCGTTTGCGCGCCCTCGCCCTGCAAGGTGTAGAAGATCTCCTTGACCGCGTAGGTCATTTACCTGCGACCAAAGCCGTCATTCCGGGGCGCCGCACCAAGCCGCGAACCCGGAATCCATATTCCAGAGGCCTGTGCTCATGGATTCCGGGCCTCGCCCTCCGGGCGATCCCGGAATGACGATTGATGCGTGAAGGCCTCCCAGCCGTTGCGGCGCAGCTCGCAGGCCGGACACGCGCCGCAGCCATAGCCCCAATCGTGGCGGTGCTCGCGGTCGCCGTGGTAGCAGCTGTGGCTCTCCTCGCGGATCAGCTCGACGAGCGCCATGCCGCCCAGTTCGCGCGCCAGCATCCAGGTCGCCGCCTTGTCGCGCCACATCAGGGGCGTGTGGATCACGCAGCGGCGGTCCATGCCGAGCGACAACGTCGCCTGCAACGCCTTCAAGGTGTCGTCGCGGCAATCGGGATAGCCCGAATAATCGGTCTCGCACATGCCGCCGATGAGGTGCTTCAGGCCGCGGCGATAACCGATCGCGGCGGCAAAGGTGAAGAACAACAGGTTGCGGCCGGGGACGAAGGTGTTCGGCAACCCGCTCTCTTCGAAGGCGACCGCGCTGTCGCGGGTCAGCGCGGTGTCGCTGATCTGCCCGAGCACCGACAGATCGACCACGTGGTCGTCGCCGAGCCTGGCGCCCCAGTCCGGGAACTCGCGGCGCAGCCGGTCGATGATCCGCTCGCGGCATTCCATCTCGACCCGGTGCCGCTGGCCGTAATCGAAGCCGATCGTCTCGACCGCGCGAAAGCGGGCGAGCGCCCAGGCGAGGCAGGTCGTCGAATCCTGCCCGCCGGAAAACAAGACCAGGGCCGCCCCCTCCCTTCCCTCCCCCGCTCGTGGCGGAGGGTTCGGGTGGGGGTTTGCGTAACCGTCGCCGCGTACCGGCATCGCACCGCCTAAAAATCTCGAATTCGATGCAACCGAGATAGGCGCATCGGCGCACCCGACAAAGGGGTTCCCGAAACCTTCATCGCCGCGACGCCGATCGGCAACAAATCCGCGATCCGGGTGTCATCCGGCGTGGCTAGCGTCGACGGGCGTCTCAACCAAAACTACCTATAGAGGGGACCCATGTTGGGCAATCTGTCCACGACCGCCGCGCCGTGGCGCTGGCGTACGCTTGCAGTCTCGGCACTCGCGCTCTGCGCCATGGGAGGCGCGGTCGCCGCCGATCCCGATCATGACGAAGGAAAGGGCGTCAAGACCGAAACGCCGATCAAGCACCTGATCGTCGTGATCGGCGAGAACCGGACCTTCGATCACGTTTTCGGCACCTACAAACCAAAGCCGAGCCAATCAATCCTCAACCTGCTGTCGGAGGGAATCATCCAGGCGAACGGTTCGCCCGGGCCGAATTTCATGGCCGCCAGGCAGTTCACCACCGGGCCGGAGTCGAGCTATTACATCGGGGTCGCCGTCACACAGAAGATACCCTATTCGGTCCTGCCGGCGCCGACGCTGCATAACGCACCGAACAAGCCGAGCCCGACCTCGCCGCCGGTCACCGGCCTGTCGCAAGCCCAGCTGGCGGCAATCGAGCCGTCGCTGGAGCCCGATGATTTGTTCCTGCTCACCACCGGCGCCACCGGCGAGGCTGGGACGAGCGGGCCCGATCCCCGTATCACCAACGACTCCGGCTTGCCGAACGGGCCGTTTCAGCTGACCGGTCCGAATCTGCCCTACGATTCCTACACCGGCGACACGACGCATCGGTTTTACCAGGCGTGGCAGCAATCGGATTGCAACATCGCCAATGCGAGCCCGGCCAACCCGGTCGGCTGCCTCAATGACCTCTTTCCGTTTGTGATCACGACCTATGCCGGCGCCAAAGACGAGGGCGGCGGCACCTCGATGGCGTTCTACAACATGCAGACCGACGACGCGCCGCTGTTCAAGAAACTCGCGGACGAATACACGATCAGCGACAACTATCATCAGCCGGGGATGGGCGGAACCGGCATCCAGCATGTGTTTCTGGGCAGCGGCGACGACATCTTCTGGAGCGACGGGCTAGGCGACCCGGCCGTGCCGCCCGCAGCAGTGATCGCGAATCCGAACCCGCAGCCGACCACAAACAACCATTACACGCTGGACGGAAACTTTAGCGATTGCAGCAACACGCTGAACCCGGGTATCGCGCCGATCATCAGCTATCTAGGCACCTTGCCTTACGAGGTCGCTCCCAATTGCGCGGCCGGGCACTACTACTATCTCAACAACACCAACCCCGGCTTCCTGCCCAACGGCGTGGTCGATACCGCCGGCGCCGCGACAGGTGCGTCGATCCCGCCGAGCAGCGTTCGCACGATCGGCGACGCCCTCAACGACAAGAAGATCAGCTGGGCCTATTACGGCGGCGCCTACAACGCGGCGGTAAACCTGGCGAACGGCTCGACCAACCCGGCCGATGCGGTCGGCGCGGCGTATTGCAACATCTGCAATTTCGAGTCCTACGCCAGCTCGATCATGGGCAATACCGCTCAGCGGCAGACGCACATAAAGGATGCGACCGACTTCTTCGCCGCGGTCAGCAACGGCACGTTGCCCTCAGTTTCCTTCGTCAAGCCCGACGGTCTGCTCGACGGCCATCCGGCGAGCTCGAAGCTCGACCTCTACGAGGGCATGCTGGAAAAGATCCTGGATACGCTCGAGCAGAACCCGAAGCTAAAGGCGGAAACCGCGATCTTCATCACCTTCGATGAGGGCGGCGGCTACTACGATTCGGGCTATATCCAGCCGCTCGACTTCTTCGGCGACGGGCCGCGCATCCCGATGATCGTCGTGTCGCCGTTTTCGCACGGCGGCAAGGTGTCGCACAGCTACACCGACCACGTCTCAATCCTGAAGTTCATCGAGCGCAATTGGGGCCTGTCGCCGCTGACCTCGCGCAGCCGTGACAATTTCCCGAACCCGACCACCGGCCGCGACAACCCCTATGTGCCGACCAACAGTCCGGCGATCGGCGATCTGTTCGATATGTTCAACTTCGGGTCCGGCGACGAGGATCACTCCTAACCCCCTGAGTGGTCTGCCAGACAGCAGCCCGGGAAATCCCGGGCTGCTTTTTTTTCGCATCCCGGTGCAGGCGCGCAGACCGGCCAACGAGCCTTCCCCCCGCGCGTCGATCGACAAACCTGAATTCTGATCGCGGTCCCGGTGGCACCAATCACGCGGTCGGCACCGTTCCACCATCGATGAGGTACTCAGTGCCGGTGATCGAAGCGGCGCGCGGCGACACAAGGAATGTGACGAGATCGGCGACTTCGCTAGGCCTCGCTGGGCGTCCGATTGGAATGCCTCCAAGCGAGTCCATCACGATCTTGCGGCCGCCTTCGTAGTCGGTGCCGTTCTGGTGCGCAATCTTCTCGACGAAGCCGACCGCTCCATCCGTCTCGACCCAGCCCGGCGAAACACGGACGACGCGGACGCCCTTCGGGCTCACCTCTTTCGATAAAGCCTTGCTGTAGTTGGCGAGCGCTGCCTTCGCGGCTGCGTAGGCGATCGAGGCCTCAGCCAGCGGCAATTGCCGCATAATCGACGTGACATGCACGATCACACCAGACTTCTGATCGAGCATCTTGGGCAGGAGGGCGCGATCCAGCCGGACGGCAGGAAACAGATTGAGATCGAGCGCGCGTTGCCATTCGCCGTCGTCGAGCACGGCAAAGCCGCCGGGAGGAGCCGAAGAGCCACCCACGACGTGGACGATGATGTCGATCCCGCCAAGCCGCTCGATCACGGCATCCGCGACGGCAGCACAGCCCTCGGCTGTAGTGATATCAGCAGCCACGAATAGGTCCGGCGGCTTATGATCGTGGGGAGGCGTCCGCGCGGTGATCAGAACGGTTGCACCTCCTTCACGCAGGCGGGCGGCAACTGCCTCGCCGATGCCCTTTGTCCCGCCTGTAACCAATGCCCGGCAGCTGTCGAGTTCAAGTTTATCGCTCATCGGTGTCACCATCTCGCATCTCGGTTGCGGCGATGGCTCTGATGTGCTCCTATACTCCGATTATGACAAGAACTGATAGAAAAGTAGGGTACTCACCCACAGGTAAGTTGGAGGACGTGACGCCGGATATGGCGGCGTCCGGGATCGAAGCAGCGTTTCGTATGCTCGAAGGGCGATGGAAGATGGTGATCATCGCTCATCTGTTTGATCGGTCAGTGCTCCGGTTTTCCGAGCTGGAGCGTGCGATTCCCGGGGTTTCGCAAAAGATGCTGATCCAGCAGCTGCGCGAGCTGGAGCGCGACGGGATCGTTGAGCGAACGGTGTATCCGCAGGTGCCGCCGAAGGTTGAATACCGTCTGACCGAATGGGGTCAGGCGATGTGCCCCGCCCTCGACTCGCTGCTCGAATGGGCTGCGGCGCGTCCGACTTGAACGATGATCCTGGCTCTCCTTTCGTCAATCGCAATCGGCCCCGATCTGAGCATGCGTGGTCTTCTGTGGGGACAGGTCAAACCGGCGCTGGCGCTGCTATAGTCGGATATTGCTGTCGTCGGAGGTGATATGCCCGCGGTTAAATCGAACGAAAACCCCTATCGCGCGCTCGGCGTGCACCCGTTCATCAATTGCTGCAGCGTGCGCACGATGCATGGCGGCAGCTTGATGCTGCCCGAGGTGCGCGCGGCGATGGACGCGGCCTCGCGGCAATTCGTCAATCTCGACGAATTGATGGACGCAGCCGGGCAGCGCATCGCCGAACTGACCGGCGCCGAATGGGGCATCGTCACCTGCGGCAGCGCCGCCGCGGTCGCGCTCGGCACCGCCGCCTGCGTCGCCGGCAACGATCCCGCGAGGATGCTGCGCCTGCCTTTCACCGAAGGCATGGTCAACCGCGTCATCATCCCGAAGAAGCAGCGCTTCGCCTACGATCAGGCCGTCCGGATGATCGGCTGCCACATCGTCGAGATCGACACTCGCGCCGAGCTCGACAAGGCGCTCGGAGAACCGGTGGCGATGGTGGTCCTGCTCGGCAAGCAGGAGCACCTGACCGAGGTGCGGCTCGAGGAATTCGCCGCGGTCTGTCGGCCGCGCGGCATTCCGATCCTGGTCGATGCCGCCTCCGAGCATCTCGAGCGCCCGAGTCCATGGCTACAACGTGGCGCCGATCTCGTCGTCTACAGCGGCGGCAAGTTCCTGCGCGGTCCGCAGACCAGCGGACTCCTCCTCGGCAACAAGCGGCTGTGCCAGGCGGCCTGGCGCAACGCCTCGCCGCATCAGGCGCTGGGCCGGCCGATGAAGGTGTCGAAGGAGGACATCATCGGCGTCGTGACCGCGGTCGAATCCTGGTTCGGCGGGCGCGACCGCGTCGCCGAGCGGCAGCAATGGTACGATGACTGCCGGGTTATCGCCGACCGGGTCGCGACAATCCCCGGCGCCACAGGCGAGATCGTCGAGCCGCAGGGCGTCGATCGCGTGCCGCGGCTCAAGATCACCTGGGACCGCGACAAATACCCGCTCAATGGGCTCGGTCTGCGCAACCGCGTGCTCGACGGCGAGCCGCGCGTCATGCTCGACGACAATTCCGCGACCGAGAACTCGATCGCGGTCGACCCCTTCCAGTTGCAGCCCGGCGAGGCGGCCCAGGTCGGCGATGCGGTCGTCGCCGCCTTGCTGATCTCGGCCCAGGCCGAGCCGGTGCAGGCGCGTCCGCCGGCCTTGGAGATCGCCGGCGACTGGGAGCTGCGCGTCGCCTTCATGCAGGGCGAGCGCACCCATCGCCTGAGCCTCAAGCAACAGGGCAGCGAACTCGCCGGCCACCAGCGCTCGACCCTGTTCGACGGGCCGGTCACCGGCGCGCTCGAAGCCGATCTGATCCGCTTCAGCTTTGGCGGGCGGTACGAGGCCAGCAACCTCTCCTACCTGTTCGAGGGAAAGCTGCGCGACGGCGCGATGTCCGGCACGGTCCATCTCGGCGCCGCCAGCGACCAGAACAGCGGCATCGTCAACAAGAGCCAGTTCGGGTCCGGCGAATGGGAGGCCCGCCGGGTGGCCTGAACCGCCCAGGTGGCGCGCCGGCGGTCGCCATTAGCGCGGTCTTAACCAAACTTCGGCAAGAAAGGAGCGAACTGGCCGCATATCCGGGACGGCGATACCGATGATGACCCTTTCGCAACAGCTGACGCCGCTCGGCCTCCGCCGCGCCGGATTGGCTCGGCTGGCCATCGCGCTGGTCGGGATCGGCGTGCTGCTGATCCTGATCGCAGGCTCTTTCATGATCGTTCAACCAACCGAGATGGCCGGCAAGCGCCGGCTCGGCCAGGTCGTCGTCGACCAGCCGCTCGGGCCGGGCCTGCATTTCAAGCTGCCGCTGATCGAGCAGATCGACAAATTGCAGGTCTCGCTGGAAACCTACGGGATCAATCATCTGTCGGTGAACACGATCGACAATCAGCCGATCGCGATTGCCGTCGGCCTGACATACCGGATTCCGGCGGCGGCGGTGCTGAAGCTGCTCTATGAGGTCGGGCGGGCCGGCAATGTCGATATTGGCGAAAATTTCCAGCGCATCATCGCCGATCGCACGGCCAAGATCTTCGCGCAGCAGAACACGACGACAATCAGCGAAAACCGCGAACGCCTGTCGAGCTCGCTCCGGCAGCTCCTCGCCACCGATCTGGGGCGGCTCTACGGCATCGAGGTCATCGATTTCCAGATCGCGCAGATCACCTACTCCGACAGCTTCCGGGCCTCGGTCGAGGCGGCGGTCAAGGCGAAGAACGAAGCGGTGGCGGCGGAAAACACCGTCAACCGCATCCGCTTCGAGGCGCAGCAGGCGGTCGCTCGCGCCAATGGCGAGGCCGAGGCCAAATTGAAGCTCGCCGATGCCGATCGCCAGGCGGCGATCCTCGCCGCGCAGGGACGCGCCGAGGCGATCCGGCTCGAAGGCGAAACCCGATCGGCCGTGCTGACCCGCTATGCCGACCTGCTGCGCGGCAATCCGACGGTCGTCGACCTGGTCAGGGCCGATCGCTGGAACGGCGTCTTGCCGGCGACCTTGCTCGAAGGCTCGGGCGGCGTGCCGTTGATCAGCCTGCCGCATTCCGAGCCGGCAGCCCCAAAGTAGCTCGGCGAAACGCCGGGCGCCGGGGGTGGCCTGACACCTCCGCCGGATCGACCCTCGCCCTCGCGTGTTTTGGATGTATGGCATTTGCGCCGCACCCGGCGCGCGAGAGAGAAAGGATCTGGCTATGGACCGGCACGATGTGATCGCTACGCTCAACGAGCTGATCGAGACATGCACGGACGGCGAAGAGGGGTTCCGCACCTGTGCCGAGGGGGTCAAGAACCCGCAGCTCAAGGTTTTCTTTGAGAAACGGGCGGAACGCTGCGCGCTCGGCGCGGCGCAGCTCGAAGGCAAGGTGGCCGAACTCGGCGGCGATCCGCGGCGCGGCGGCTCGCCGAGCGCCATGCTGCATCGTTTCTGGATCAATATCCGCTCCACGATCTCCGGCATGGATGAAGAGGCGGTGCTCGCCGAATGCGAGCGCGGCGAGGATTTCGCCAAGACCGCCTATGAGGAGGCGCTGCGCTGCGATCTTCCCGGCGATGTGCGGGTCATGATCGCCAAGCAATATCGCGAGGTCAGGGAAAACCACGACCGCGTCCGCGACATGCGCAACGCGATGGCTTAGCGAACGGACGACCGCTTCCCCCGAGCTCGGCTCATCGGTTGCGCTGACGGGAGAGTCTCAATCCGGACACTATTGCCAGCGTCCTTTCTTTAATCACAATATATCCGGATTGTCAAGAACAAAATACGGGTTTAGGCATCATGGAATGCGCCTTATTAGGGCCGGTCGGCGGCGAGGATCGCGACCGGATAGGCGTATTCTATGCGGTCGCCGGCGCGGCGCACCGGAATGCCGAGGCCGTCGTCCTCGATCGAGGCGGCGAACAAATCGATGATCTTCTGTTCGTCGCCCGGGTTCGGGAACGAGCGCGCCAGCAGGTTTTGAACTTCGTCCCGCAGCTCGTAAGAGCTCGCGCGCGGCTCCCCGAGCCCGGCCGCGCGATATAGCCACTTCAGCTCGTCGAGGCTGAGGCAGCGGGCGTGCGACGGGTCGCGCAGCTTTTCGAGGCGGTTGAACTCGGCAGCCTTCCTCGGATCGGGCGAGGCGCAGGTGTCGACGACGACAATCCGCCCGTCCGGCCGACACACCCGCACCATCTCGGCGAACACCGCTTCGGGCCGCAGAAAGTGATGCACCGCGAAGCGGGTCGCGACGATCGAGAACGAGGCGTCCGGAAAAGGTAGATGCTCGACGTCGCCCTCCCGCCAGGTGACGTTGGCGACGCCCTTCTCGGCGGCGAGAGCGCGGGCGCGCTCCAGCATCGCCGGGGTCATGTCGATGCCGGTGGCATGCCGCACATGCGGCGCGAACGCGCAGACGACAATGCCGCCGCCGCACGCGACGTCGAGCACCTCGTCCTCCGGGCCGGCGCGGGCGGCGTCGACGATCAGCTTCAGCGCGCCCGCATCGGCGATCGGCGCGGCGGTCGAGAACGGCGTCGCCTGCCGGGTGAACTGGTCGCGGATCAGCTCGCTATGCGCGGCATCGGTCATTGTTCCCTCCGGCGGAATTGCGGCGCGACCTCGCGCAGGAACAGGCTGAGGCTTTGCGCCGCCAGCTCGTGCGGCATCGGCCCCATGCGGAAGACGCCGATGATCCCGCCGATGCCGAGCCGGTCGAGCGCCGCGATGTCTTCGGCGACGGTCGCCGGCGCGCCGTGGAGCACGCCGTCGCCCCTGCCCGTGCGCGCGCCCGGCAGATCGCCCGCCGGGACCTCGATACGCAGCCCCGTGTCGGCGTAGATGCGGTTGCGCATCTCCGCACGGCTCTGGGTCATCGCCGCGAAGTACGGGAGCGCGATGCGCTCGGCCTCGGCATCGGTCTCGGCGAGGCACAGGCTGCGCCAGACCCAGCTTGCGTCGAGGTTGCGGGCGATCGCCTCGTCGTCGTAGCCGGCCTCGCGCATCGTCTGGCGATAGACGCCGACCCGGCGGGCGGTCGTCTCCAGCGACTGCACGTTCATCATGAATGGCTGGCCCCGGCGCGCCAGCTCGATCAGCGACGCGTCGCCCGAGGAGCCGCGGATCACCGGCGGATGCGGCTTCGTATAGGGGCGCGGCCGCAGCATCGGCACCTGGAGCTGCCAGAACCGGCCGTCATGCGCGAACTCGCCCCCGGTCCACGCCTTGATCATGATGTCCTCGGCCTCGTCGAGGCGCGCCTGCGCCTCGTGATGGTCGATGCCAAAGCCCTGATAATCGTAGATGTTGTAGGAGCTGCCGCGGCCGAGCCCGACAATCAGCCGCCCTTTCAGCAGATGATCGAGCAACGCCATCTGCTCGGCGAGACGGATCGGGTGGTGCAGCGCCGTCTGGATCACGGCAAAGCCGATCCCGGCATGATGCATCGAGCCGGCGAGCGCGCCGGCGAGGCCGATCGGATCGGCATAGACCGAGATGCCGTCGAAATGATGCTCGGCGAGCCAGACGATGTCGGCGCCGAGCTCGTCGGCCAGCAGCGCCTCGCGCATGGTCTCGTCGATGACCTCGCCATCGCGCGCCGGATCGCGGCTGTCGGGAAACAGGAAATTGCCGAACCGCATGCTTAGCCTTTCCAAATCAGCGACTTAGACTTTGGATACTGGAAAACCAGCCACAACAGATCAATGGCTTACCACGAAAATGGCGAACCTGCGCGCCTCGACTTTGGGCATCCGGCCCGGCTGGCCGATCGCTGCCGACTAGGCGACCCGCAGCAGCTTTTCGAGCGTGCCGCCGAGGATCGCCTTGTGTTGGCTGGACGGCAGGGCCAACTCGCCGACTGCATCCACCGCTCTGTCGCAGCGCATCGAAAACGGATAGTCGGTGCCGAGGACCACCCGATCGGCGCCCATGCGATCCACCAGAAACCGCAACGACAGGTCGTTGTGGGTCAGACTGTCGCAGTAGATGTTCCGCAGATAGGCGCTGGGCGGCTTCGGCAACCCTTTGAACGCGGCCGGCTGCGCGCGGTAACCCTGATCGAGGCGCCCGATCTGATACGGGAAAAACCCGCCGCCATGCGCCAGAACGATCTTCAATCGCGGCAGCCGTTCAAATGCGCCACTGGCGATCAGCCGCGATGCCGCGGTCGCTGTCTCCATCGGAAAGCCGAGGACATTCCACAGGTGGTAGTCTTTGATCCGGCTGATGTCGCCGGCGTTCTGCGGATGCAGAAAGAGAGGCACGTCGAGCCGCTCGGCCATCGCGAGGACCGGCGCGACGCTCGGATCGTCGAGGTCCGTGCCATTGACATGCGTGCAGATCGAGGCGCCCTTCAGGTTGAGCTGCCGGACGGCACGCTCCAGCTCGCGCGCTGCGCGGATTCCGTCTTGCAGCGGCAGCGCCGCCAGCGGCAGGAACCGATCGGGGTAGGCGCGCGCCATTTGCGCCAACCCGTCATTGATCGTGCGCGCCAGCCGCTCGGCGAGATCTGGAGATGTCCAATAGAGGAACAGCTCCGGCGGCAGGCTGACCGCGGCGGCATCGAGCCTGCGTTGATCCATCGCCAGCAAAATTTGCCGTTCATCATATTGGCTGGCAGAGATCCGTGTGCCCGGCTCGACGACGACTCCCTGCGGCGCGTGGAAAACCAGGCGATCTCCGTCGGAATCGCTCACAATCTCGACCGCTTCGTCAAACGCTCGCCGGCGCAGAGCCTCGACCAGCAAGGGCGGCACGACGTGAAAGTGGATATCGATGGCGGTCGTCATGCGATGTGATGCGCAATCGTCATCGGGGGACGCATCAATATCGGCGGGAGTTGCCCCGTCGCGGACGTTCCACCTCGAAAACCCATCACACCAGAGCTTCAATGCACGGTTGAACAGGCCCGTGCGGCAGATCAGAGTGCGACGCTCCACTGCATGGGGGCACGATGCGCTTTCTTCCTGAAGGGGCTCGCGGTCTACATAAGTATTCCGGCGGCGTGTTCCAGCACTGTAGGTGCTTGGTACGGCGTACCGGGCTCGGAATCCTGGTACTCGCTGGAGCAAGTCTTGTCAGTGATTCCGCCGCGCTTTTTCTGCAGGTTGACCGAAAACCAGTAGGCGCCGCCTTTGCGCAGCAGGCGTCGACAGTGCAGCCGCTTTCGGCCAACGATGTATCTTGGTTGTTTCCTCCGCCGGTCCGGGCCGAAGATTTTGATACCTTGATCTCGATCCGTGACCTCACCACCCAGAACCCAGAAGATCCGACAAAGCACGATCCGCTTTGGCCCGATGCAGAGTTCGCGCAATTTCTCTCAATCACCGCCAGTCCCGCCGCGCTAGTCGCAGGGACACCGCCGCAGCGGATCAGCTTACCCCCCGAAGTCCGGTCGATCGATGTTTGGCGGATCGCTGGGGTTCGCATCGACGCCGGTGCACCGGGCCTC
>Ga0070766_10000460_pt1 | contig 17962 bp, 18 predicted proteins | sample HubBroMetageWFT6_FD_69782 | JGI IMG/M metagenome (GOLD analysis project Ga0070766, IMG submission 69782) | Warmed and freeze-thawed soil microbial communities from the Hubbard Brook experimental Forest, New Hampshire - Hubbard Brook CCASE Soil... | ecosystem: Environmental > Terrestrial > Soil...
CGCAGCTCGTCGCCGGGCCGATCGTGCGCGCCGCCTATTTTTTGCCACAGCTGGCGCGCCCGTCGACCGAGCCGGTCCCGATCGCGCCGGCGATGCTGTTGATCCTCGGCGGCCTGTTCAAGAAGGTGGTGATCGCCAACTACCTCGCGACCGGTCTCGTCGACCCGGTCTTTGCCGCGCCAACGAGCTATGGCGGGCCGGACCTGCTGCTCGCGACCTATGGCTACGCGGTGCAGATTTATTGCGATTTCAGCGCCTACAGCGACATCGCGATCGCGCTGGCGGCATTGCTCGGCTTTCGCTTTCCGGCCAATTTCAACCAGCCCTACCGGGCGCAACGGCTCAGGGAATTCTGGCAGCGCTGGCACATCTCGTTGTCGACCTGGCTGCGCGACTACCTGTACAAGCCGCTCGGCGGCAACCGGGGCGGCCGGCTGAAGACCTACCGCAATCTGCTGCTGACAATGCTGCTGGGCGGGCTCTGGCATGGCGCCGCCTGGAAATTTATCGCCTGGGGCGCTTTGCATGGCGGCGGGCTGGCGGTCGAGCGCATGCTCGAACCCTGGCTCGGCCGGCGCGCGCTTTCACCCACCGCCAAGATCGTGGCGACGGTGGTCGTGTTCCATTTCGTCTGCCTCGCCTGGATCTTCTTCCGGGCGGAGGATTTCGCGGTCGCCCGGCTCTTCATCTCTGGCATGGGCAACGGCTGGGCTGATGGAGTGCAGCAGGCAGGCCCGTTCGTGGTAGCGCTGATCGCGATCGGCCTTGCCGGCCAGTTCACCTCGGATGCCCTGTTCGACCGCGCCGCCGGGGCGTTCGAGCGGATGCCGGTCTGGGGGCTCGGCGCCGCCGCCGGGATCGTCGTCGCCGTGATCAACGCGCTCGGCCCCGAGGGGGTCGCGCCGTTCATCTATTTCCGGTTCTGAGCCATGGTCGCGATCGAGCGGGAATTAGTTCAGCCGGCAACCGCCGCGATCAGCGCCGACGCGATTCCGCTCAAGCTGCGCCGCACGGGCGGCACGCCGCGCCAGGTGCTCGCGATTGCTGTCGTCGGCACCATCGCGCTGGCGATGTTTGCCTCGCGCGACCTCGCCAGCTGGAGCGAGCGTCTCGGCGACGGCCCGGCTGCTCTAGCAGCGCAAAAGATCGCTGCCGATTGGGACCACGCGATGGAAAGGCTCGGTCTGGTGCGCCCGCACGAAGTGTTACGTGACTCCCTCCGGCGCCTCCTCGACTGGCAATGGGGCGCCCCGCCCTAGCATAGGAGAGCGCCCGTGTTCCCGACCTTGTCCGACGAGCAGCGCCGTTTCGTCTCGACCGTGCGCGAGCTGGCGCAGAGCGAGTTCCGCGAGCGGGCGCAGCGCTACATGGACGGCACCTTCCCGTGGGAGAACATGAAGGCGCTCGCGGGAATGGGCGTGCTCGGCATGGCGGTGCCCGAGGAATATGGCGGGCTCGGCCTCCCGGTGTTCGACACTGCGCTCGTGCTCGAAGAGATCGCCAAATCCTGCTACGTGACCGCGATGGCGGTCTTGGGCGAGGTCGGAGTGCAGACCCGGATCATCGCCACCTATGCGCCGGAGCCGATCAAGCAGCGCATCCTGCCGGCGGTGTGCAGCGGCGAGTGCCTCCTCGCGATCTGCATGACCGAGCCCGATGCCGGTACCGATGTCGCCAACTACAAGACCAATATCGACCGGGTCGGCAACAAGCTGCGGCTCAATGGGGTCAAGACCTTGATCAGCCGGGCCGAGGAGGCCGGCATGTTCGTCGTCTTCACCCGCATCGACAAGAAACCTGGCCGCGAAGGCATCGGCTGTGTCTTGGTCGAGAAAGGGACACCTGGTTTCTCGGTCACCGGCACCTATCACACGATGGGTGGCGAAAACCTGCACGAGATCCGCTTCGAGGATGTCGAATTGCCGCCCGAGAACCTCGTGCTGGAAGACGGCTTCCGGAAGCTGCTGTCGGCCTTCAACACCCAGCGCTGTCTGAACCCGTCGATCTCGCTGGGCCTCGCCGAGGGCGCCCTCGAAGAGGCGGTCAAATACGCCAAGGAGCGCAGCGTATTCGGCCAAGCGGTGGCCGATTTCCAGGGCATGCGGTGGAAGATCGCCGAGATGTACCGCGAGATCGAGACGGCGCGCAGCGTCCTCTACCGCGCCTGCGCCAGCGCCGACCCGTTCCCCGATCCGCTGTTGGCGGCGGTCGCCAAGGTGACCTGCAACGAGATGGCGCTCAGGGTCACCAGCGATGCCATCCAGGTGCATGGCGGCTACGGCTTCACCGACGAGTTTCCGGTGTCGCGCTTCTACCGCGGCGCCCGCTACGGCACTCTGGGCGGCGGCACGACCGAGACCTTGAAGGATCTGATCGGACGCCGGGTGCTGGCCGGCGTGGACCCGATCGACGGCATCTTTGGCCTGGGCGCGTTTTGACGGAGGCGGCGATGAAAGTGACCGGCGGGTGCCATTGCGGGCATATCGCCTACGAGGCCGAGGTCGATCCGGCAACGCTCCGGGTCTGCCATTGCGCCGATTGCCAGAAGCTGACCGGCACGGCCTTCCGTACCAATATCGCCAGTCTGCCGGGAACGTTCCGGCTGAAGAGCGGGGCGCCGAAGATCTACCTCAAGACCGCGGAGAGCGGTAACAAGCGCGCCCACGCCTTCTGCCCGGACTGCGGTACGCCGATCTGCGCCGCCGCGCCCGAGCCGAACCCCACGAGCTACGGGCTGCGGGTCGGCGGGATCGATCAGCGCGCCCAGTTCGGGCCGCCGGCACGGCAGATCTGGTGCCGCTCGGCGCTGCCCTGGTCGATGAACATCAGCGGCGTCGAACGGGCCGAACGCGGCTAGGGCAGTACGCGGGAGAGCGAGATGAAAATCGTCGGCCAGTGCTATTGCGGGCAGGTCAGCTTCGAGGCGGAGATCCAAGCCGATAAGGTCAGGGTGTGCCACTGCGTTGATTGCCAGACGCTGTCAGGCAGCGCGTTTCGCACTAACGTGCCGGTCGCGCAGGGGACCTTCGTGCTGAAAAGTGGTGAGCCAAAGACTTTCGTGAAGGCTGGCGACAGCGGCAACCGGCTCCTTCATGCGTTCTGCCCGGATTGCGGGACGCCGATCTATTCGGCCGTTCCCGGTGACCCGCCCTCCTATTCGTTGCGCGTCGGAACCCTCGATCGCCGCGCCGAGCTTTTGCCGGCGCGGCAGATCTGGTGCCGTTCGGCCCTGCCGTGGACGAGCGACCTGAATCTGCCGGGCGCGGAACGGTTGGAACGGCAGTAACACCGTTTGGTGGCTCGGCCCCGACTTGCGATCGGATCAGGTCGCAGTGATCGGGGTGTGCGCAGGCAATGCGGCGACCCGGCCTAGCCATCGGCCGATTGCGGGAAAGCCGCCGAGGTCGTAGCCGCCTTCGCCGGCCATATGCGTATACGCGTAGAGCGAGATGTCGGCCACCGAGAAGGCGCCGCCGGCGAGCCAGTCGGCACTTTCCAACCGGCGCTCCAGCACCGCGAGCGCGCGGTTGCCGGCTTCGAGCAGTTGCGCCATGCGTGCCGGCGTGGCTTCGGCGCGGCGCTCGGGATAGACGCTCAGCGCGCGCCGCACAGCAATTGCTGGCTCGTGGCTGTACTGCTCGAAGAACATCCACTCATACGCCTTGGCACGGTCGTAGGCGTCGGCGGGTAGCAGCCGCGTACCCTCGGCGAAATGCAGCAGGATCGCATTGGATTCGGCGAGAAAACGGCCGTCTTCCAGCTCGACCGTCGGCACCTTGCCGATCGGATTTCTGGCGAGAAATTCCGGGCGTCGGGTCGAGCCGTCGAACGAGGAGACGGCGACCGTCCGGAACGGACGGCCGAGATGGCTCAGCACCAGCCGGACCTTGTAGCAATTGCCGGAATCGTGCTGTTGGTAGAGCGTGATCATCCCGCTTCCTCGACCGCCGCCTAATCCATCGGCAGGCCGGTGTGGGTGTTGCGCGAGTCGAGGCTGGTGAAGTGGTTGGCGAGCGAGGGCATCGCCACCTCGGCGATCAGCTCCGGGGTCCAGCCGCCCTGGCGGTGGACCGTCCGCAATGGCCGCATATGGCTATAGATCGAGAGTTCGGCGGCGCGCTGATGGAACACCTGGCCGCTGACGTGTGCGGCCTGCTCGGAAGCGAGATAGACGCAGAGCGGCGCGATCGCATCGGCCCGGCTGCGCCGCAGCCGCTCCTCGCGCAAGGCGGCGGCGGCCGGGTCTTTCGGGGTCGGCACCGCGCGGGTCATCCGGGTGTCGGCCGAGGGGCAGATCACGTTGGCGGTGATGCCCTTCGCCTGGTTCTCCATCGCGACGATGCGGGCGAGCGCGACGATGCCGAGCTTGGCCGAGCCGTAATTGGCCTGACCGATATTGCCTAAGAGCCCGGAGGTCGATGACACCATGATCATGCGGCCGTAATTCTGCTCGCGGAACAGCGTGATCGCCGCCCGGTTGAGGTTGAAGTGGCCGGTCAGGTGGACGTCGATGACCGCCTGCCAATCTTCCGGGAACATGTTGTGGAACATCTTGTCCCGCAGGATGCCGGCCGCATTGAACACGATGTGCAGCCCGCCGAAGCTCTCGCGCGCCTGGCTCACCATCTGGAGGCAATCGTCGAACTTGGCGACCGAGCCGTAATTGGCGACGGCGTCGCCGCCCTTGGCCTTGATCTCATCGACGATCTGCTGCGCCGGGGTCTGATCGGAGCCCTCGCCGCTGCCGCTGGTGCCGGGATCGTTGACGACGATTTTGGCGCCGTTCGCCGCCATCAGCTTGGCGACCTCGCCGCCGACCCCGCGGCCCGAGCCGGTGCAAATCGCGACACGTCCATCCAGCATGCCCATGGCGGCGGCCCCTTCTTGAATGTCGTTCCGGATCGCAGTTGACCCGGCGCCCGCCGGTCTTGTCAATTCGGGCCGGCGAGGCGGTTTCGCGCGCCGCCGGGGAAGGGGCGGCCGGTCCGGCGAGTTCGAGGCAAGCACAACCCAAGATTGTTCGGCGCGGGTCCGTTTGCTGCATCTGCAAGAAATCTGCAGTGAAAATTCCCGCAATGGTTGTGTTCTGGCCGCCAGATCGGCGCTTTTCCTCGACTTTGCCCGGGGCCCGCTCTCACCTCGCTGACCGTTTGCAGCAAAATCTGCCGCTGTTTTTCGCCTGCATGAGACAAATTAACGGCGCCCTTGAACGCGCACCCGCGAGCGCACCCAGCTTTTGACCTCCTTGGCTGCAAGCCCGCTCTCCCCAAAGCCATGGTGCCCATATTGGAATAAAACGGGAACATTTAAGCGGAGCCCGCAAAAATTCGACTGACCTTCGAGGCGTCACGCCCGTTAAGGCGAAAAAGCAAAGCACCTTCCGGCGCAGCGTCGCTTCTAGCGGCACCTCCAAAATGGCGGAATACGCTGCGCTCTTCCGCCCTACGGCTGACTTGGCGTTCGCCCAAACGGGTGCGACCCATCACCGGAAATAATGCGGGACGAAACGGCTGGTGTTGGTGGTGACCTGCGCGCGGTCCTCGCGCATACCCATGCCGGCCGCCTTGCCGTCGATAACCCAGGAACCGATCAGCGCATGCATGCCGTCGAACACCGGCAGCGGGCATTTCGCCTGGTAGATCCGATCATTTCCGCCAAGCCCGGCCTCGCCCGCGCCGAGCAGCCGCACCTCGGCGCCTTCACGCCCATGCACCGGTTTTTCGACGCATGGTCCCCGGATGCCATCACGCTGGAAAGAAGCCGGCAGCAGGTTCGGATGCTCAGGGAACATCTCCCACAGGATCGGCAGGATCGCCTTGTTCGACAGCAGCATCTTCCAGGGCGGCTCGATGAAGGCCGTACAATCGGCCCGCAGGTGTTCGCCGAAATTCTCCCGCAGCATCCATTCCCACGGGTAGAGCTTGAACAATGCCTCGATCGTGTGCTCGGCCAAATCGGTGAAGCAGCGGCCGTTCCAGCCGATCTGCGAAATGTCGAGCTGCGCGGTCGGCCAGCCGCCCTGACCGCAGACATCGCGCATGTATTCGAGGGTGCGCAAATCCTCGGGCTCGTCGAAGACGCCGGTGAAGTCGACGCGCGAGGTTTGCGGATGGAGGCGCCGCTGCTCGGCCCAGGCCGAGATCAGCTTTTCGTGGATCGAATTGAACTGGTCACAGCCGGGCTTCACCTCTTCGAGCCAGTACCATTGCACAACCGCGGCTTCAAGCAGCGCGGTCGGCGTGTCGGCATTGTATTCGAGCATCTTCGGCGGCGAGCTGCCGTCGAAGACCAGGTCGAAACGGCCGTAGAGATCGGGATCGCGGCGCCGCCAAGACGCGGCGACCCAGGACCAGAACGGCTCCGGGATGTGCTGACGGCCGAAATCGCCGGCGGCGACGAGCCGATCGACCGCTTCGAGGCAGAGCTGGTGCAACGCGTCGGTCGCGTCCTCGATCAGGTCGATCTCGCCGGCCGAAAAGGCATAGCAAGCCGCTTCCCACCAATAAGGCTCGCCACCGGGGGTATGGAAGTCGAGACCCAACGCCTCGACCTTTTGGCGCCAATCCGAACGCGGCGGTAACATCTCGCGCCGCATCGCCGGCTAGCTTCCGGCGTGGCCGGCTCGGCCAAAGTTGCCGAAGCCCCCGCGCGTGCTGGTCTCGATGGCCGCGGGCGCGCCGGTCCGTCCCGGCCCAGGGTCGCCCCCCGCGCGGGTTGCCTGATTGGCGCTGTAATAGGGACCATGCCAGCCAGTGATATTGGTGCCGGTTCTTTGTTCGCATTGCTGCGCGCTGTAGTCGCGCTCGCAGGCGGCGCGGTCGGGGTAGAGGTTGCGGCGCAGCTCCTCACCCGGGAACGAGTTTGCGACGGCGATGGCGCCGAATGGCAACCCGAGCAGGGTTAGCAGGACGATATTGGAGCGCTTGCGCGGGTCCATTCGGCTCACCCCGCCATGCAGGCCGCGTCGAGAATGCCGAGCGACAGCGACAGGCCGGCCAGAAAGATCGCGTCGGCGACATTGCCGCGCTCGATCGCCAGTGGCAGATGCGGCAGCACCAAGCGCGCCGCGAAGAACCCGCCCAGCTGGATCACCAACGCGATAATGCCCCACGCCACCAGATCGATGATCGCCGCGCTGTGCGCAATGACGCTGGCAAGCGGTATCACAAAGCCCAACAGTCCGCTGACCAGCACAATCGCCGCCGCGCTGTTGCCCTCGCGGATCAGCGCGATATCGCGCTGCGGCGTCAGCTCGACATAGAGCAGCAGGAAAATCGCGGTCAAAGCGCCGCCGAGCACGAAATAGGCGAGGAAATTCGGGAAGGTGGAGAGCGCGCTACCAATCCCGGTCACCCGTCCCCCCAATTCTCCGCCGCCCAATTTCCTTACCCGAAGATTGGTAGAGCAGAGGAAAGGATTGGTTAATTGTGCCGGGGATCGGTTATGCCGGCCTCGCGCTGGCGGCGGCGCGCAGGTCGAAGCTCTCGTCGGCGGCCTGTGCCGGGGTGACCTGCCGGCCGGCGGCGAGAATGCGGCGAGCATGGGCGTGGTCGGCCGGTCGGTTGACCGACTCGATGCCGAGCAGCGTCTCGCCGCGGTAGCAGAACACCGAGAACTCCCCGGCATCGAGATCGCCCCGCACGACGGTCCGGTTGTGCCCGGTGGTCAGCCCGGCGATTTGCAGGCGCAGCGGTCCCTGCTCGCTCCAGAACCAGGGCAGGGCGGTATAGGGATGCGGCTTGCCGGTGATGCGATCGGCGACCGTGCGGGCGTGGTCGGCGGCGTTCTGCACCGCTTCCAGGCGGGTCATATTCCCGCCCGCATGGACGGACGGAAACGACGCGCAATCGCCGATCGCCGAGATCGCCGGATCGGCGGTCTTGAGTTCATCGTCGACGACGATACCGTTCTGCACTGCAAGCCCGGCCGCCGCGGCGAGTTCGCCGTTCGGGACCACGCCGATGCTGACGAGCACGAGATCTGCTGGGATATTCCGGCCATCGGCCAGTTCGAGGTGATCAATCCGACCGTTTTGTCCGGCGATCCGCACGGCCTGCGCGCCGAAGCTGAACTCGACCCCGGCGCGGCGATGCGCCTCGGCGAAGAACTGCGAGGTCTCGACGCAAACGACGCGACCCATGACCCGGTCGGTCAGTTCGAGGATGTGCACCGGCTTGCCGTGGGTGCGCGCGACGGCGGCGAATTCGAGGCCGATGAAGCCGGCGCCGATCACGACACAGTGCTTGGCCGCGGCGAGCCGGTCGCGCAACTCGTGTGTCTCGCCGAGGGTGCGCAGATAACAGACGCCGTCGAGCTCGATCCCCGGCAAGGGCGGCACGCGATTGCGCGCGCCGGTCGCCAGCACGAGGTGGTCGTAGGAGAGCCGCACGCCGGAGGCGAGGTGCACGGTCTTGCCGGCGCGGTCGATCTCCTCCGCGCGCGCGCCTTGCATGAGGTCGATGCCGTGGTCGCGGTAAAACGCCTCCGGCCGCATCAGCAGAAGGTCGAAGCCTATCTTGCCGTCGAGGTAGTCCTTGGAGAGCGGTGGGCGCTGATAGGGCAGCACCGGCTCGTCGGTCAGCAGCGCGATGCGCCCGTCGAAGCCGTGCTGGCGCAGCGAGGCGGCGAGCTGAAACCCGCCATGGCCGGCGCCGATGATGACGACCTGTTGCTGTGGCATTCAGGGACGCCGCGTCAGGTTTGGGTCTCCGGCAGATGCACGACGAGCCCGTCCATATCGGGCGAAACGACGAGCTGGCAGCTCAGGCGGCTGTTCGGCTTGCGAGGGCTCGCGGTGCCTTCGAGCATCGCGTCCTCGTCGGGCTGCATCGGCGGGGTTCGCGCCAGCTGGTCCTCCTGCACATAGACATGGCAGGTCGCGCACATGCAGGAGCCGCCGCATTCGGCGACGATGCCGTCGACGCCGTTATAGACCGCGGCCTGCATCACGCTGGTGCCGACGGCGATGTCGAGCATCGTTTCCTTCCCGTCCGTGTCGATATAGGTCACCCGCGGCATCGTGCGTCTCGTCCTCGGTCGGCGATTGCAGGAGCCGCGAGCGTTACGCGATCTGCCGGCCGCGGTCGAGCATTTTCGCCGACCGCCGGCCCGGTTCCCGCACCTCCCCTTCGGGTGTATAAAGCGACAACGGAGCATAGGGAGGGCGGGTGATGAAGGACGGGCTGCGCGTCTACGATGCCGACACCCATGTCGAGCCCTCGGCCGAGGTGCTCGAGAAATACGTCGATCCGGGGTTCCGGAGCCGGCTCCCCGATTTGGCCGCATACCGCGTACCGATCCGGCCGAACAATCCGGGTGGCGCGCCCGGCCGCCACGTCTACCGCTTCGGCCAGATTTCCTACCGCCGCATCCTCGGCGAGGCAGCGCCGCGCGAGACCCATACCGGACGCGACACCCACTGGATGGGCAGCAAGATGCCGCGCGCCGGGGTGCAGGACGATCAGGCCGAGGCCCGCGTCCAGGACATGGACGACGAGGGGACCGATACGCATTTTCTGATCCCGACCGCCTGGACCAGCTTTGTCGGGCACGAGGACCCGACCATCGAAGTCGCGATGATCCGCGCCTATCACCGTCATCTGGGCGATTTTTCGAGCCAATATCCGGACCGGCTGAAAAGCATGATCGTCGCCTCGGCGCGCGACGTCGACGCGGCGGTGCACGAGATCCGCGAATGGGGCAAATCGCGCTGGGCCGTGGCGGTGATGCCGCTGGTCACCAACAAGATCCCGGTCGATCATCCCGATCTCGACCCGATCTGGCGCGCGGCGTTGGAGCACGATCTGCCAATCGTGCATCACAGCTTCACCTGGACGCCGCCCTATTTTCCGGGCTACGCGGATTTGTGGGACAACATCTTCCTCGGCCGGCTTGCTTCCCATCCCTGGGGTGCGATGCGGTTCATCGCCGGCGTCATCGGCGGCGGCATCATGGACCGCTACCCGACCTTGCGGGTCGGCACGCTGGAATGCGGTTTCGGCTGGCTGCCGTTCTGGGGCCGGCGCATGGACGAGCAGTACGCCTATGTCGGCTCGACCGCCGAATTGAAGATGAAGCCGAGCGAATACCTGACCAGCGGGCGCTATTTCTGCAGTGTCGAGCGGCATGAGGGCGCCGACATGTTCGACGCGGTAAGGAGCTTTCTTGGCGATGACGTGCTGATGTACGCCTCCGACTACCCGCATTCGGAATGTCAGTTCCCCGAGACCGTCTCTAACTTCCTGCAATGGGAGATGAGGCCGGAGACCCGGGCGAAGCTGATGGCCGGAAACGCCAGCCGCCTGTTCAAGCAGGCCTAATCCGACAGCATCAGCGGGTGCTGGTAGAGGGCAGCGCCGCCGGCTTGGGTAGGCGGGCGGCGCGCCGTAGGGTCTCGCGCCACAGGATGTAGAGGCCGGAGGCGACGACGATCGCCGACCCCAGCAATAGGGCAGGGGTCGGCACGTCGCCCCATATGGCAAAGCCGAGGATCGTCGCCCAGACCAGCGACAGGTAATTGAACGGCACCACCGCCGAGGGCGGCGCCAAGGACAGCGAACGGGTCCACCAGTATTGCGCGATGCCGTTGCCGATGCCGGCAAGCGCGACCATAAGCGCGTCGCCCCAGTTCGGGGCGCGGAACCCGAGCGTCAGCAGTCCAGCGGTGCACAAGGTCATCACGCTCATCTGATACAGCGTCAGCGTTTCGGTCGATTCAGTCATGCTCATGCGACGGATCGCGATCGCTACGGTCGAGATTAGGACCGCGTTGCCGAGCGCGAACAGTGCGCCGTAAGTCAGCGTACCGGCGCCGGGATGGGTGATGATCAGGACGCCGACAAACCCGACGATCAGCGCCGACCAGCGGTGAATGCCGACCTTCTCCTTCAGAATTACGATCGACAGGAGGGTCGTGAACAATGGCGCCGCGAAGCCGATCGCCGTCGCCGAGCCGAGCGACAGCACGCTGACCGCGAGGAACCAGCACAGCATCGAGCCGAACTGCGACAGCCCGCGCTGCAGATGCTCGCGGTAGCGTCGCGTCCGCAAGACGCCCCACCCAGCGCGTGGCAATACGATCGCCGCGACGGTCAGGAACGCGAACAGGGTGCGCCCGAACGCGACCTCGCCCAGCGGATAGGTGGCAAGCTGCCATTTCACGACCGCATTGCCGCCGGCGAACATCACGGTCGAGGCGACCATGTAGGCAATCCCGAGCGGGATCTGGTTGCGGCGCGCGGCCGGTTCGGTGGCAGTCATCGATTCAAGGTTAGCGTGGCGGCCGTACCCGGGCCGCCATATTTCGCGCGATCGGGGTTGAATTCTAGGCCGCTCCGGCCGTTATTAGCCCCGCGCGGCGCTGGGTCGCGGCCGGACGCGGGAGGGCCAGCTATGAGCGCCACCCTGGCACTGATCGATCTGGCCGGCGCGATCGCGCTCCTGCTCTGGGGCGTGCATGTGGTCCAGAGCGGGATCCAGCGCGTCTTCGGCCCCAATCTGCGGCGGTTTTTGGCGCGCGCGCTTGGCGACCGCTTCCGGGCGTTTCTCGCCGGGCTTGGCGTCACCGCCGTATTGCAGAGCAGCACGGCAACCGGGCTGATGGCCGCGAGCTTTGCTGCCGGCGGGCTCGTCGACTTGATGCCGGCGCTCGCGGTGATGCTCGGCGCCAATGTCGGAACGACGCTGATCGTTCAGCTGCTCTCTTTCGACATCGGGCGGGCGGCGCCGGTGTTCGTGCTGGTCGGGGTCGTCCTGTTCCGCAACAGCCGGCAGACGCGGACGCACGATCTCGGGCGTGTCGCGATCGGGCTGGGGTTGATGCTGTTCGCGTTGCAGCAGCTGTTGTCGATCATGGCGCCCTACGAGGACGTGCCGAGCCTTAGGCTGCTGATGGGGATGATCGCGACCCAGCCGATCATCGACGTGATCCTCGCCGCGGCGCTGACCTGGGCCGCCCATTCGAGCGTCGCCACCGTGCTGCTGGTCGTTTCCTTTGCGGCCAGAGGGGTGATCGCGCCGCATGCCGCCTTCGCCCTGGTTCTGGGCGCCAATCTCGGCACCGCGCTCAATCCGTTGCTCGAGGGTGCGCCCGGTGGCGATCCCGTCGCTAAGCGGCTGCCGGTCGGCAATTTGCTGAACCGCCTGATCGGCTGCACTTTGGGGCTGGCGCTGCTCGATTGGGCGGGGCCTCTGATGGTCGCGCTCGAGCCTGATCCGGCCCGCGCCGTTGCCGATTTCCACACGCTGTTCAATCTGGCAACCGCGGCGCTGTTCCTGCCGGTGCTCGGCCCGTTCGCGCGCCTCTTGGTGCGGATGCTGCCGGCGCGCGCGACGCCGGCGGACCCGTCGCGGCCGATCTATCTTGACCAATCGGCGTGCGAGACGCCGGCACTCGCGCTCGCCGGCGCGGCGCGGGAGACGTTGCGCATGGCCGATGTTGTCGAGGCGATGCTACGCGGCGCGCTCGACGCGCTCGATCGCGGCGACCGGAAGCGCGTCGCCGAAACGAAGCGCCTCGACAATGTACTCGACCGGCTGAATGGCGCGATCAAGGCCTATCTGACCGCGCTCGACCCGGATGGGCTCGACGCCGAGGACAATCGCCGGCTCGCCGAGATTCTCTCTTTCGCCACCAATCTCGAACATGCCGGAGACATCGTCGAAAAGGGGCTGATGTCGATCGCCACCAAACGGCTGAAGCGGGGCGTCGCTTTCTCTGCCGAAGGTCAGGCGGAGATCCGCGCCATGCTGGAACGGCTCGCCGGCAACGTGCAATCGGCGGCGGCTGTTTTCTTGACTGACGACGCCCGCGCGGCGCGGCGTCTACTCGCCGAGAAGGAGGTGTTCCGCGACCTCGAAGCGCGGGCGACCGATGCCCATTTCGCCCGGGTTCGCGCCGGCCGCGTCGAGAGCGTCGAGACCAGCACGCTGCACCTCGACGTGCTGCGCGACCTGAAGCGGATCAATGCTCACCTCGCGGCCGCAGCCTATCCGGTGCTGGAGAACCGTGGCGAACTGCTGCCGAGTCGGCTGCGGCGAGAAACCGACGCGAGCGCCTGACCGACGGTTGCCGGGGCAGTCAGGCGCCGACCGGCCTCAGCGCCAGCATGATGCGCTGCAGGAACGAGGCCTTGGCAGTAACGTCGGCGGGAACATCACCGACCATGATCCGATGGCGCACGCCGTCGAGCACCGCGAGCACGAGCTGGTGGTCGGTCGCGCTGTCGTCGTTGAAGCGCTCGACGCTGGTATAGCTGATCCCAGTCACCTCGCGCGCCGAGGTAAGGACGAGCCCGTACAGCTGCTTCTTGGCCTTGGCGTCAACCAGCGCGCCGACGATGCAGCGCCGTCCGTCATCGGTCCTGAGCGCCTTCTGGCACCACCGGTCCTCCGAACCAAGCAGAACGACCACTTCGTCAAGCTTGTCGAGCACCTTCTCGTGCCGCGCAAAATCCACTCCATCGAACGGCATCTGAGCCTCCAGCTAACGAAAACCAGGAAAGCGTGCGTTCCTCCGCCGTCGGGCCGGTGACCGGCCGCAACAACATATCACCATCACCGGTTGCAGATCCCCATCGCGTAATCTCGACTTGGGAGCCATGAGCCTGCGGGGTTTCGGCAACCCCGCTTCCATCTGACAAACGTCGAAAGCGAACGGTGTTCCCCATGCCTTTTTCGGGCCAAAGGCATGCAACGGGGATGCGGCAGAGCGCAACGGCGGATAGTGCGGCGCGGCGTTAAGCAGATCAGCCCCCGCTCTCCGCCCAGCGCTGCATCAGCGAGTTCGAGGGGCGGGTCTCGTCGACCAGCTTCTTTGCCGTCTCTATGCCGGCGACCGGCAATCCATCGCGCTTCAACAGACCGATCTGAACCAGAACGCTCGCCTGATCCCAGTAGATGTGTTCGTGGTAAAGCTTGTCGCCGCGAAACGCGACGATCGCGACCAGCGGTATTTCGACATATCGCCCGGTCGGCGGCACGCCCGGAAGCATCCAGTCGATCTCGCGGTCGTGGGTGAAGCAGAACAGCGTCTCGTCGACCAGCCGGTCGGCGCCGATCGTGCGCGAGATCGGCACGAGGCGGGTGTCGGCCGGGCATGTCGGGATGAAGTGATGGGCGTAGAAGCGGGCGAGGTCGCGCGCGCCGACACCGCCGGTCATGACGGGGATGTGGTTGACGTAAGGCTCGGCGACCATCGTGCGCATGGTTGCCGCCACATCGCGCTGGCCGAACTCGTACAGCGTGTGCTGCTCCCACAGCGCGGCGAGGTCGTAATGTGGCCCCATGACCCGGCGTAGCAGAGCGATCGTGCGCGTCTGCGCCATACTCGCGGCTGGTTTGTCATAATCGCCGCCGTTCGGGCGGTTGAAGCCATGGCCGACGCCCGGATATTCATAAATCTCGATGTCGTCGCGGCCGGCGAGGGCGGCCTTCACCCGCGCGACCTCGGCAGCCGGCACGTAATCGTCGTTCTGCGCGAAATGCAGGACCATCGAGCAGGCGATACGCGGGACCAGGTCGAGCGCATCGTCGATCCGCGTGCCGTAATAGGAGGCGGCACAATCGACGCCGCAGAGCGCGGCGGCGCGGAACGCAAGCCCGCCACCCATGCAGAAGCCGAGCGCGCCGACCTTGCCGGTGCATTCGGACCGGACGCGCAGCGCCGCGACGGCGGCGGTGATGTCGGAAATGGCGGCGGCGATGTCGAATTCGTCGTAGAGCGCAAGCGCCTTCCGCCGGTCCGTCTCGTTCTGCGCGAGGTCGAGCCCAGGCTCGAGCCGCCAGTAGAGATCCGGGCACAGCACGACATAGCCCTCGGCGGCGTAGAGATCGGCGACATCACGCATGTGACGGTCGAGCCCGAACGCTGTGTGCAGCAGAACGAGGCCAGGCCCGCTGCCCGATCTCGGCACGCTCAGGAAGCCCGCGAACCGGCCGCCATCGGCGGCCGCTATATCGATCATTTGTCCCGTCATCGCGGGGTGCCCCCAGTGCGTCTTGCTACTCCGAGCAGATTAGACCCATGATCGCGTCGCTGGCGCGGGGAACATGAACCCGGCGCCGAAGCGCGGCTATAGGGGCTCGAGATGGCCAGATTGCGCCGCATCGCGGCGTTGAGCGCAGCCGCGCTCGCGCTGTCATCCGCCGGCTTTGTGCTCGGACAACAGACGGCGCCGACCGATTACAATCTCGTCAGCGAAAAAATCCTCGCGTCGATCGATCTCGCCGATGAGATCGACGCAGTGCAAAACCGCGAGCTGCGTCTCACCCGGGCCAGCCTGGCGCCGAGCGGCCATATCGGGCTCCACAGCCATCAAGGCGACCCGACGATCGTCTATGTGATCTCGGGCGTTCTGACCAATCACCATGACGACGGGACGACCGAGCAGTTTGGTCCCGGCCAAACGTTTGCCGAATTCGGACCGCGCTCGCATTGGGTCGAGAACCGCGACGCCGAGCCGTTGAACTTCATCGCCGCGAATATCCATCGTCGGGAATAGCGGCTAGCCTGCTTGCTCGCCGAGGCCCGTCTCCCTGAGCCTCTGCCGGGCCTTGCGGGCGATCAGCACGGCGACGGCAACCGTAGCGACCAGCCCGGCCGCGAAGAAAATCCATTTGACGGAACTGGCTTTGCCGGCCGCGCTGCCGAGCACGCCGAAATAGATGTAGAGGGCGGTGCCGGGAATGATCCCGAAAAACGTCGCCGCGACGAAGTGCAGAAATGGGACGCCGGTCGCGCCGAACAAGTAGTTTTGCAGGTTGAACGGCACGAGCGGGCTCAGCCGCAACAGGCCGACAATCTTCCAGCCGTCCTCGGCGACCGCCTTGTCGATGGCGGCGAAATTGGGCCGCCGCTCGATCGCCGCCCGGACCCGGTCGCGCGCGAGATAGCGGGCGATCAGAAAGGCTGCCGCGGCGCCGATCGTCGCGGCGACAACAACGATCGGCAGCCCCCAGAAACCGTAGGCGAAGCCGGCGAGGATCGTCAGCAATGCCTCCGGTGCGAGTACGACCGCGCCGAGGATGTAGATCAGCGCGAACACCGCGATCCCGCGAAACCCGAGCCCGACAATCCAGCCCCGCAATGCCTCAAGCCAAGTCGCGACCGGCAACAGCGACCAGAGAAGGGCGATCGCGACAAGCGCCGCGCCGACGCCGAACCACAACAGCAGCCGGCGCTTGCGGGATGCGGACGGTGCCTCCGAGCTGGGCGTGGTCGGCTGCGTCGCCACGGCCGCCGTTACAGGAACCCGATCGACAGCCAGGGAATCGCCGCGATGATGATCAGCGAAATCACGAGCGCGCCGATGTAGGGCCAGATCCGCCATAGCGACTCGTTGGGATCGGTGCGGCCGATCGCGCAGGCGCTGAAAAACCCGACCCCGAAGGGCGGCGCGAACAGGCCGATCCCCATCGCCAGGATTACCACCATCGCGTAGTGCACCTCATGCACGCCCATTGTCTTGGCGACCGGGAACAAGAGCGGCCCGAACAGCACGATCGCCGGTAGGCCTTCCAGGACGCTGCCGAGGACGATGAAGGCGACAATGGTGATCGCGAGGAACCCCCAGCTGCCGCCCGGCACCGCCGCCATCACCGAGACCAGCCACAGCGAGAAGCCGGACTGAGTCAAGGCCCAGGCCATCGCGGTCGCGGTGCCGATGATCATCATCACGGCGCCGGTCAGCGACACCGTCTCGACGAGGATCGGATAAAGCCGCCGCCAGTCGAACTGGCGATAGACGAGGAGACCCAGGATCGCGGTGTAGACGACGCCGACGGTCGACACCTCGGTCGCCGTTGCGGCGCCCTCGATGACCGTGTAGCGGATGACGAAGGGGAGGCTCAGCCCGGGCAGGGCGATAAGCAAAGTCTTAGCCATCGTCGAGAACGGCGCGCGTTCGCCGGCGCCTTTGTCGTCTTTGCGCGATCGCCACCAGGCGACCACGACCAGCGCCAAGGCGGCGACAAAGGCCGGCAAGAGCCCGCCGGTGAACAACGCCGCGATCGACAGCCCCGGCACCACCGAGCCGATCGTGATCAGGACGAGGCTTGGCGGGATCGTCTCCGACATCGCGCTCGAGGTCGCGAGCAGCGACGACAACTCGCCGGGATGCATGCCGCGACGCTGCATTTCTGGGAAGAGGATCGGTGCGACCGCCGCCATGTCGGCGGCCTTCGATCCCGAAATCCCGGACACCAGGTACATCGCCCCGAGCAGCACGTAGGAGAGACCACCGCGCACATGGCCCACGAGGGCGGCGAGGAAATTGACCATCACCCGCGCGATCCCGGTCATCTCCATCAACAGGCCGAGAAACACGAACATCGGCACCGCCAACAGCAGCAGATTGGAGATGCCGTCATCCATGCGGTTGATGACGATCGTCGCGGGCATGTGGGTGGTAAGGCTCAGATAGGACAGCGTCGCAATGCCGAAGGTGAAGGCGATCGGCACGCCGATAAAGACGCACACCCCGACAATGACCACGAAAAACAGCACGAGGCTGCCGACGCCCATCGCGACGAGCGCCGGCTGCGCCAGCCATAACCCGCCGGCGATCGCACCGACCACGGCGACGGCCGACAGGAAGTCGCGGAAATTGGTGGTTTCCAGCAGCCGCAGCAAGGCGACCACCGAAATCAACCCGGTGCCAACCAGCAGCGCCACGACTCGATACCAGTCCGAGATGTGCAGCGTGATCAGCTCGGTCGAGGCTTGCACCTTCAGATAGGCGGTGATCGGGACGATGATTTCGAGCACGAAGACGATGACCACCAGTTCGGCGACCGTGCCGAGCCAATTCCCCCAACGCGGCGTGCACCAGTTGGTGAAGGTAGTCAGCCGCATATGGCCGTCGCGGCGCAACGCGACGACAGCGCCGAACATCGCCAGCCACAGGAACAGAAACGTAGCGAGCTCGTCGGTCCAGATGATCGGGCTGTTGAAGACGTAGCGCGA
>Ga0070766_10000462_pt1 | contig 17937 bp, 14 predicted proteins | sample HubBroMetageWFT6_FD_69782 | JGI IMG/M metagenome (GOLD analysis project Ga0070766, IMG submission 69782) | Warmed and freeze-thawed soil microbial communities from the Hubbard Brook experimental Forest, New Hampshire - Hubbard Brook CCASE Soil... | ecosystem: Environmental > Terrestrial > Soil...
GTAACCCTGCGCCTGTCATTGACAGCGTGACGTTCAACTATCTCCCAAAGAACGTCGCCCCTGAAGTGGATGACGTGGCGGTGCTTGTAGGAGCGCACGTGCCCTCGTCCACCCACACCAGCAACACCACGTCCGATAGCGGCGGTTACGAATCTCCGATTCCCACTGTTCCTGACAAACATTCGATCGCGGTGAAATGGAGGGCGCACGACGCCAACGACGACGATTTGCTCTACAGCGTCTATTACCGTGGCGACGGCGAGTCCCAGTGGAAGCTGCTGCGTGACGGCGTTGAGGAGCGCTACGTCGATCTTGAATCCGATCTCTTTCCCGATGGCGGATACGTTATTCGCGTTGTGGCCACTGACGAGCCGTCGCACTCGCCCAGCGACGCCCTGACAGGAGAAAAGAACAGCGAGCGCTTTGAGGTTGACAACGCGCCGCCGCATGTCGAGTTCACGACGACAGGTATCGCAGGCGGCAGATTGCATCTCGCATTTCGGGCGGTAGACAGCTTCTCTGCAATCAGTCGCGCGGAGTACTCCATCGACGCCGATGACTGGCAGACCGCTGAGCCAGTAGGACAAATTTCTGACTACAAAATCGAGAACTACGACCTGACGGTTCCGCTCCCCGTGGTGCCGGCGGGGAAACAATCGGCTCCGGCCAGTGACGAACACACCATCGTGGTTCGCGTCTTCGATCGCTTTGAGAATGTCGGTGTCGCAAAGACCGTGATCAACGCAACGCCAAGCAGTCCCAAGCGGTGAGTTTTCCCGGCGAGGGCCTATGAGATTGCACTCGTTTCTCGACGTAGCCGGACTCGCGATCGCATCAGTCTATTGCACCATCCCGCTGTTCTGGCTGGTGTTTCATCCCTTCGTCGAGCGCTGGCGCAAGTACGGGCGTAAGGCTTATGTGGCGATCATGCCCGCCTGGGGAGTCTTTATTGGGGCTGCCTTCGCGCTGGGCTGGCCGATCCGGCATCTCCACTTGTATGACACCAATATGCCGTGGATCATGGGCGTCCTATTCATTGTGGCGGGCCTATCAATTTACGTGTCGGCGTCACAAGGGTTCGATCGCACGCTGGTCTCTGGCCTCGCTGAACTTGAACTCGGCCAGCATCAGCAAAAGCTAGTTGTCACCGGCATTCGCGCCCAGGTTCGGCATCCCATTTACCTCGGACACCTCTGCGAAGTCATGGGCTGGACACTCGGTACCGGATCGATTGCGCTTTGCGGCTTGCTGGTGTTTGCGGTGGTCACCGGCGCGATCATGATTCACAAAGAAGACGCCGAACTCGAGGCGCGCTTCGGCGATGCGTATCGCCAGTATCGCAACCAGGTTCCTGGCCTGCTGCCGAAGTTTCCATTATGAAATGTTGAGCGGCCGAGTAGCCAGGTCCGTGCTCCCACTTCGCTACAATGATATTTGGCCTAAGCGAGGCCGTGGCCGGTATCTCTTTCGATGCAATTTGAACTTTTCGTTGCCGCGCGATATCTCCGGGCCAAGCGTCGCCAGGCCGTTATCGGCGTCATTACTATCATTTCGATCATTGGAGTCGCTGCCGGCGTCGCCTCGCTGATTATCGCGCTGGCCATCAATAATGGCTTTCGCCAGGACCTGCAGGACCGCTTGCTCGGTTCGACATCCCACATCAATTTATTGCGCGTGGAAGCCGACGGAATTCGTAATTGGCGCCCCCTGCTCTCGCAGCTAGAAAATCAGCCACACGTGGTCGGTGCAGCGCCCGCTATCTACGAACAGGTGCTGATCTCGCGCGGGGCGCGAGCTCAGGGCGCTGTGCTCAAAGGCATCATTCCCTCCGAAGAGAACAAAGTCAGCGACCTCTTGAGCTCGGTCAAAATGGGCTCCGCCGCAGCATTGGATGCCTCCCAAACTCCGGCAACGGATCAGACCCCCGCCAGCCCTGACGAAGCCAACCCTCTCTCTGCCCGCATTACGTCGTCGTTGGCACCTATTGTGCTCGGAAAAGACATGGCTGACCAGCTCGGCGCAACCGTTGGATCGCTCGTTACAGTCACCAGTCCGCAAGGCGAGCTCACGCCTTTCGGCATCGTTCCCAAATACGCACGTTTCAAGGTCGTCGGTATCTTCAGCTCTGGCTTTTACGACTACGACAATACCTGGGCGTTCATTCGCTTGTCCGACGCCCAGCGCCTCTTCGACCTCAGCGATGTCGTTTCCGTGCTCGAGTTCAAGGTTGACGACATCTACCGGGCCGCTGAGATCGGCCGCAATCTGGAGACCGTGGCCGGCAAGGGCTTCATGTCAACAAACTGGATGGAGCAGAATCGTGCCCTGTTTCGCGCGCTACGTCTCGAACGGGTAGTCACGTTTATCACTATTGGACTGATCGTTTTCGTAGCTGCTCTCAACATTTTGATTTCGCTGATCATGATGGTGATGGAGAAGACTCGCGACATCGCGGTTCTGGTATCGATGGGCGCCAAGAAGCGCCAGGTCCGCCGCATCTTTATGTATCAGGGAGTGCTGATCGGCGTGGTCGGCACGGTAATCGGACTGGTGCTCGGTTACTCGATTTCCTGGGCCGCGGGGCACTACCACCTGTTGTCGCTCTCGGCCGAGGTGTATTCGATCGACTACGTCCCCTTCGCGCCCCGGCTCTGGGACGCGCTGCTGGTTTCCCTCGTCGCGATCGGCATTTCATTCGTGGCCACGCTCTACCCATCGTGGTCGGCGGCCAGGGTGCTACCCGCGGAGGCGCTGCGCTACGAATAGGCGACCAAAACTGACGTAATTCGACATCTAGTCGCCCCGAATGCGGTCTAAAGTGTCACTGACGCTACAGCCTCAGGCGTGTTCTAATTTAGAAATTGGCGGCCTGAAACCAACGCTTGTGAGGGCGATGGTGTGACGCATTAGCCGAGTTTGAGACTTAGGGAGTAACTCTGCATCTAACGGAACAAGCTGAGCTGTTACGAGTGCAAAGCCTCAAGAAGGTTTTCCGCTCGGGCAATTCGCAGCTCGTGCTCTTTGAGAATTTGTCGTTCCAGGTGCGGACTGGTGAGATGCTTGCCATCGTCGGCGAATCGGGTGCCGGGAAGAGTACCTTGCTGCACATCCTCGGAGTCCTTGATAGCGCTTCCGCTGGTGACGTATACTTCGCCAAACTCGATTTGGGGAGGCTGTCGGAAGAAGCTGCAGCGGAATTTCGAAGTAGGGAACTCGGATTTGTCTGGCAGTTTCATTATTTGCTTCCCGAGTTCACGGCCGTGGAGAACGTGGCGATGCCGTTGCTAATGCGAGGCGTCGCCGCTAAGGAAGCAGAACAACAGGCCCTGCACTGGTTGCAGGAAGTGGGGTTGGTAGACCGGGCCAGTCATCGGTCCGGCGAATTGTCTGGAGGAGAGCAGCAACGGGTAGCGCTGGCCCGTGCGCTGGTTACCAGACCGAAGATCCTGATGGCGGACGAGCCCACGGGAGACCTCGACAACCGGACAGCGGATGCGGTATTTGATTTGATCGCCAGGTTACATCGCGATTACCGGCTTACCTCGATCATCGTTACACATAACCATGCGTTCGCGCGTCGTTGCGACCGCGTGCTCCATCTGGAGCACGGCCGCATGGTGGAGGTGTCGCCGCAATCGCTCTCTGCCTGATGCAACCGGCGGAGCAAATGTGGGTTTGCAGTAATCGAGGGCCTTTAGTCAAGGTCCTCATCATTCGGTCTCAGTAATTTTTGGGGACCGGCGGTCAGGGGAGAGGCAGCAACAGAAGGCTCGTGGGATCGGCAGATCGAAAACACAGGGAACGGTCTCAAGAGCTTTTGGAGGGTCCAATGTTCGAACGATACACGGAAAAGGCCCGACGCGTTATTTTCTTCGCACGCTACGAAGCCAGCCAGTTCGGTTCTCCATACATCGAGACGGAGCACCTGCTGCTGGGACTTCTGCGCGAGGACAAGGCGCTTACCAATCGGTTTCTACGGTCACATGCTTCGGTTGAGTCGATCCGCAAGCAGATCGAGGCCCATACCACCATACGGGAAAAAGTATCGACGTCGGTTGACCTGCCCCTGAGCAACGAGTGCAAGCGCGTACTGGCCTACGCCGCTGAGGAAGCTGAGCGCCTCTCGCACAAGCACATTGGTACCGAGCACCTGCTGTTGGGATTGCTTCGCGAGGAGAAGTGCTTCGCGGCGGAGATTCTGCACGAGCGCGGGTTGCGCTTGTCGACCATTCGCGATGAGCTGGCGCGCACCTCGCAGGAAAAGGCGCAGCCGTCGCAGCGCAATCGTGAGTCTTCCCTGCTATCTGAGTTTTCTCGTGACTTGACGCAGTCGGCGATGGATAACCAGCTTGATCCGCTGGTCGGACGCGACGGCGAACTCGAGCGCGTAATCCAAATCCTTTGCCGCCGCACCAAGAACAACCCGGTACTGATTGGCGAACCCGGCGTCGGCAAAACTGCGATCGTGGAAGGCTTGGCGCAGCGCATCGCTGATGGCGAGGTACCGTCGTTCCTGGCCGATAAGCGCATCCTCGCCCTCGACCTGTCGCTGATCGTCGCCGGTACGAAGTACCGCGGCCAGTTCGAAGAGCGCCTGAAAACGATTATGAAGGAACTGATGGAGTCGCAGAATTCCATCATCTTCATCGATGAATTGCACACGCTGGTGGGTGCCGGATCGGCTGAGGGTTCGCTCGATGCCGCCAACATCCTCAAGCCGGCGCTGTCACGCGGAGAGATTCAGTGCATTGGCGCAACCACGCCGGCAGAATTCCGCAAGTCGATCGAAAAGGACCGCTCCCTGGAGCGCCGCTTCCAGGCCGTGAAAGTTCCACCGCCTACCGAAGTCGACGCAGTGAAGATCCTGTTCGGTATCAAGGAGCGCTACGAGAAGTTCCACGCCGTCACTTACACCGACGACGCCATCACCTTCTCGGTTTCGCATTCGAACCGCTACTTGCCCGACCGCTTCCTCCCCGACAAGGCGATTGACCTCGTTGATGAGGCGGGTGCACGCGTGAAGCTGCGTCAGACTTCCCTGCCCGAGGACATCACCGAGGTGCAGAAGCGCATCAAGTTCATCGTCCACCGCATGGAGAACGCCATCGCGAACCACGAGTTCGAGAAGGCGCGCTTCTACTCCGACGAAGAGCGCAAGGAGCGCGATAACCTCCGTGCCCTGCGCGAGAAGTATCACCTCGACGAGTCGTCGACCGGCGTTGTCGGACGGGAGGACATCGAGGACGTTGTCTCGCGCTGGACGGGCGTGCCGATCGCTTCCATTAAGGAAGAAGAGAGCCAGAAGCTGCTCCGCATCGAAGAAGAGCTGCATCGGCGTGTCATCTCGCAGGACCGTGCTATCTCGGCGCTGGCCCGTGCTATCCGTCGCTCGCGTGCCGGACTGAAGAGCCCGAACCGTCCTATCGGCTCGTTCCTCTTCCTCGGCCCCACGGGTGTGGGAAAGACGGAAGTTGCGCGGACCTTGGCGCAGTTCATGTTCGGCAGCGAGAAATCGCTGGTCCGCTTCGACATGTCGGAATACATGGAGAAGCATTCGGTTTCCAAACTTATTGGCTCGCCTCCGGGTTACGTGGGCTACGAGGAAGGTGGCCAGTTGACCGAGCGCGTCAAACGCGCGCCGTATTCCGTCGTGCTGCTCGACGAAGTCGAGAAGGCGCACCCTGACCTCTTCAACATTCTGTTGCAGGTATTCGAAGACGGCCAGTTGACCGACGGACTCGGCAATACGGTGGACTTCAAGAACGCCATCATCATCATGACCTCGAACATCGGTGCCCGCCATTTGCAGAAGCGCACCGGTCTGGGTTTCCAGTCCGACGCGGAAGACATGGTTTCGGGCAAGGTCGAGGACATGGTGCGGAGCGAAGTGAAGCGTACCTTCAACCCCGAATTCCTCAACCGTCTTGACGAGGTCATCATCTTCAACGCGCTGACTGAGGCCGACCTCATTCAGATCGTCGAGTTGATGGTGAACCAGCTCAACCAGAACCTGGCACAGCGCGCCATCACGGTCACCGTGACCGAAGATGCGCGCAAGTGGATCCTCAACAAGACGGTTGTCGATCGCAGCTATGGTGCGCGTCCCCTGCGTCGCGCTCTGCAGAAGTACATCGAGGACCCGCTTTCGGAAGCGCTGATTCAGGGAACCTTCGAGCAGCGCCCGGCGTTCATCGAGGTGTATCTCGAGGCCGACCAGCTCTTCTATCGGCCGGTCGGCGAGGAGAAGACCGAGGGTGTACTGCTCTACAGCGCACCGCTGATCTAGACTCAGGCACACAAAACCAACCCAAGGGGAGCGATAATGCTCCCCTTTTACTTTGCTGCGTTGTCCGCCGCTGAACACTTCCTCCGCATCCGAACAGCCCGTCCTGTCTGCGCTGCATTCCGTCCCACCGTATCTCTATTCGCACCAATTAGATACCGAACTCGTTTAGTGGCCGTCTAACTGCAAACTAGTAATCGCATTGGCTTCGCCGAGGTGAAGGAATGCACGGGTTTCTCCAGGACCTTCGTTACGGGCTACGCCAACTACGCCACAGCCCCGGATTCACCGCCACCGCAGTCCTGTCACTGGCGCTTGGCATTGGCGCGACCACGGCTGTCTTCAGCGTGGTGTATGCCGTCGTGCTCGATCCGTATCCGTATGTCGAGGTGGACCGCATGATCCACCCCATAATCACAACCAAGCGGGGCGAGGACTGGTGGGTGAATTTCACCGGGCCGCAATTCGAACAGATCCAAAGATCGCGGTCGGTCGAGAGCGCGTTTGCCCAGGACGATTGGAACCTGACCACCACGGGCGGTGACCTTCCCGAGGACGTGAACGCGATATATCTCACGGGAAATGCCTTCAATCAGCTGGGAGTGCCGGCGTTAATGGGCCGTGGCCTGCTGCCGAGCGATGCGCCGGAAGGCCAGGACCCACAGCCGGTTGCGGTGTTGGGTTACAAGTTCTGGCTGCGACATTACAACGGCGAGCGAGACGTCATCGGCAAGAATATTCAGCTTGTACACAAGAACTACACCATCGTCGGGGTGGCGCAGCCGCGGTTCAGCTGGGGCGATGCCGATGTGTATCTGCCCCTGAAGGTTTCGGCTGATCCGTCGCGAGGATACTACGTTGGCGTCAAGCTGAAACCGGGCGTGACCCACGCGGCCATCGATGCCGAATTCCAGTCGCTGTTCGAGCAGTTCGCCAAGGAGACGCCGAAGCATTTTCCAACTGACGGCTTCCGGGTGAACGTAAAAGGATTCAACGATCGCTTTATGAAAGAACTGGGCCCGACCCTCTATTTGCTGCTGGGGTCGGTCGCGCTGCTGTTGTTGATTGGCTGCGGCAATGTATCGATCCTCCTGCTGGCGCGTGGTACGGCGCGTGAGCACGAATTTGCGGTGCGCGCGGCGGTAGGTGCAGGACGTTCGCGCCTTCTACGACAACTGCTGACAGAGTCGCTGGTGCTCTCGTTGAGCGGCGCTGCGCTGGGCGTATTAGTCGCATATCGATTGGTGGCTGTAATCGTTCCCATGTTGCCGGAATCCTCATTCCCGCACGAGGCGGCGATCCGCATCAACTTGCCCGTGCTGTGCTTCAGCGTTGGGTTGGCGATATTGACCGGTGTGTTCTTCGGACTGTCGCCGGCGATGCAGTTCAGCCGTCCGGAAGTTTCACAAGTGATGCAGGCAAGCACAAAGAAGGTGATGGGAGGAGTGCGCGGCAAGCGCATGCACAACATGCTCATCGCTGGACAAATCGCACTCACCTTGCTCCTATTGGCCAGCGCAGGCGCCGCCATTCAGGGTTTCATCAAGCTGAACCACAGCCATCTCGGCTACAACCCGCACAACGTGATGTCGGTAGGCATTCCGGTGCACGACAACACTTACACGACGTGGGAATCGCGCGCGCAATACTTCACCCAACTGATGCAGAAGGTCGCCGCCATGCCTGAAGTCAAAATGGCCGGCCTGTCCACGAATGCGACGCCGCCCGCCAACGGTGCGACTAACAAGTTCGAGATTCTGGGCAAACCGGCTGCGGAAGATCAGCAAGCACGGCTGAACTTTGTGAGCCACGAATATTTTCCTGTCCTGCAGATTCCGCTGATGCTGGGCCGGCTATGGGACGATGCCGAGACCCGGCGCGGAGCGCGCGTGACGGTCATCAACCAGACGCTGGCGAAGCAGTACTTTCCGGCGGGCGACGCCGTGGGACACCAGATCCGGATGCCTAACCTGAAGGCCGATCCGCCCATCACGCAGGCCGTTCCGGAGAGCAATGCCTGGTTCGAGATCATTGGGGTCGCGAGCGATGCTCTGGATGACGGACTGGGAAAGGCGATTAAGCCCGGCATCTATGTTCCATACACCATCTTTATGCCACCCTGGACGCAGATTCTGGTGCGGACCGACGTCCCACCGCTGACAATCCTGCACGGCGTGCGCGAGCAAATTCACTCCGTGGACGCCGACCAGCAGGCCGAGGGACATGTCCGCAGTTTGGAAGAGTGGATTACTAACCAACGGGAGTGGGCGCAGCAGCACCTGGTGGCGATGCTGTTCGGAGCGTTCGCCACATTGGCCTTGATCCTCGCGGCAGTGGGGTTGTATAGCGTCGTGTCCTACACAGTGGCACAGCGCACCAACGAGTTCGGAATTCGCATGGCTTTGGGCGCTCAACGCAGCGATGTCCTACGCATGGTCGTCCAGTCGACCACCGGGAGCGTGGGTACCGGACTTGTGGTGGGTATGGTCTTGAGCCTGGCCTTGAATCGCATAATTACCCATTGGGCGCAGGGCAGCCCAATCACCACTATCGTTCTGCTCGTGGTTTCCGGACTATTGGCCGCAGTCGCCGCCATTGCGTGCCTCTTCCCGGCGCACCATGCCTCGACCATCGATCCCATGAAAGCGCTGCGCTACGAATAGCGAGCGTGGGGTAGCGTTGCGCTCTTGAAACGGACCGTCTTTGACCGGCACTTCTCCGCGCCTCGCGCATCATTTATCATCAAAGAGACATGGATTTGCTCGTTTATTCGTCCACCTGGTGCCCCGACTGCCGCGTCGCCAAGCGCTTCCTTGAGAAGCACAGTATTCCCTTTCGGGAAGTCAACATCGATGCCACTCCCGGCGCCGCTGAAGAAGTCATCCGCCAGACCGGCAAGCGCGCCATCCCTCAGTTCGTGCTCAACGGTACCTGGGTCCAGCCGTACCGCCCCGGTGAAGGCTTCCTCTATGAAGAAATGAGCGAGCTGCTGGGTGTGGTGGACGAAGGCTGAGCCGCCAGTCCGGCATGTGAGTCTCTTTGGCGTCACTCAACATTTACAATGAAGAGTTGTCCCCCATATACAATCGCGCCCTATAAAAGGAGCTCGCCTTGATCTCGCGTTATACCCGGCCCGATATGGGTCATATCTGGAGCGACCAGAACAAGTTCCGCACCTGGCTGGAAGTCGAAGTAGCGGCCACGGAAACCCTGGCAGATGCAGGACTGGTTCCGCAGTCGGCGGCTGTCGCTATTCGCGAGAAGGGCGACTTCGAACTCGACCGCATCAATGAGATTGAAGCTGAAGTCAAGCACGACGTCATCGCCTTCACGACCGCGGTCGCAGAAAAGGTCGGTCCCGAGTCACGCTGGCTGCACTACGGACTAACCTCCAACGACGTGGTCGACACAGCACAGGCGCTGCTGATCAAGCAGGCCTCGGCCGTCATTCGCGAAGACCTTAAGAAATTGCGCGACGTACTGAAGCGGCGCGCCTGGGAGTTCAAAGACACGCCGATGATCGGCCGCACCCACGGAGTGCACGCCGAGCCAATCACGTTTGGGCTGAAGCTGGCCAACTGGTACTCCGAGATGCTGCGCAACATCGAGCGCTTCGAGTTGGCGGCCGAGCAGATGCGCGTTGGCAAACTCTCAGGCGCAGTCGGTAACGGCGCACATCTCGATCCCGAATACGAAGAGAAGATCTGCCAGCGCCTTGGCCTTAATGTCGCCGCTGTGTCCTCGCAAGTGATCCAGCGCGATCGCCACGCGTTCTACGTCGCTACATTGGCCGTCATTGCTTCAACCCTCGACAACATCGCTACAGAAATTCGCCACCTGCAGCGTACCGAGGTTCGCGAAGCCGAAGAGTTCTTCAGCGAGAAGCAGAAGGGTTCGTCGGCCATGCCGCACAAGCGCAATCCCATAACGTGCGAGCAGATTAGCGGCCTGGCACGTGTGGTCCGCGCCAACACGCAGGCCGCCATGGAAAATGTCATCCTGTGGCATGAGCGCGACATCTCTCACTCGTCGGTCGAGCGCGTCATCCTGCCCGACTCCACCATTCTCGTCGATTACCTCCTCAACAAGACAACCAACTTGATCTCAACGCTGCTGGTCTATCCCCAGCGCATGATGAAGAACCTGGAGTCCACGGGTGGACTGGTGTTCAGCGGACAGTTGCTGCTCGACCTCGTAGAAGCGGGTGTGCTGCGTGAAGACGCTTATCGCCTTGTCCAAGCCAATGCCATGAAGGCATGGAAAGAAGAACTGAATTTCCACGACTTGATCATGAAGGACAAGGAAATTACATCGAAGGTCAAACGCGACACGTTGGAACACGCATTCGACCTGAAGCGCCCACTGCGCAATGTCGACAAGATCTTCCACCGCGTCTTCGGCGAGACCAGCGGCGACTGGGGCGTATAAGGGCGGACCACGCTTCAGGTTAGTGGGTCGGTTTGATTTTTATTCTGAGGAACGGTCTGGAGTATGAAGTTGAAACCAAGAAGGCCCACCAAATGGACTGTGGGTGGCGAAGTCTGGAAGGGGTTCCAAATAACTGCCCTGACTGCTTGAAATCTCTGACATCCAACCAGGGTTGTAATCGATGCTCTCGGTATTCCAACGGCATGTAAGGCGTCCTGTACCCGTTTGCCATGCTGATGTCATCGCTGCTATTCCTTACAGAGAATTTTACTCCTCAACGAGCGTACGGCTTCGGCGCTGGGACCATTCCATGGTTTTTACGCCAGCCGGTTGATGATCGAAGCAACGTACCCTGCGCCGAAACCATTGTCGATGTTCACCACCGAAACGTTGGACGCGCAGGAATTCAGCATCCCCAGCAAGGCTGACAGTCCCTGGAACGACGCCCCATAGCCAACGCTGGTGGGCACGGCGATGACTGGCACGCCGACCAGGCCTCCGACGACACTGGGTAGCGCTCCCTCCATCCCCGCACAAACGACGACCACGCGGGCGCCGGTCAACGCATCGCGTTGGGCCAGCAGGCGGTGAATCCCAGCCACTCCAACGTCATAGACGTGCTGCACTTCGTTGCCCATGACCTGCGCCGTGACCACTGCTTCTTCCGCGACTGGAATGTCACTGGTGCCAGCCGACACCACGACGATTTTTCCCTTACCGCGAATAGTCTCGTCTTGCACCAGCGTTATGGCTCGCCCCAATTCGTGAAACTCGGCTTTACGGAATTTGCGCTTCACTGCCAGAAACTGCTCCGGCGTGACGCGCGTCGCCAGCACATTGTTGCCATGCTGCGCGAGTCGCCCGAATATTGCGGCGAGGTTGGCTGGAGTCTTCCCCGGCCCGAAGATTACCTCTGCCATGCCTACTCGCAACGCCCGGTGATGGTCGACGTTGGCGAATCCCAGGTCTTCGAACGGAAGATGCTTCAACTGCTGCATCGCCTCATCTGGCGAGAGCTTCCCCTTCTTCACCTGCTCGAAAAGTTTCTTGATGGCTTCCGATTTCATTGGCACGCGCAGCACTGAACGCCGCATTGCGAGATTACCATTTGCCGTGCTCGGCGCGTAAGCAACGCCCAAGGACCTCTCCGGCACAGTGTTACGATTAATGGCTGCCATGCCTGCACCCGAGAATCCAGTACGACGCACGCTGACGGTTGCCGTCACTGGCGCAAGTGGATCCATCTTCGTCAAGCACCTGCTGGACGCACTGGACCACGACGACCGCGTCGGAACGGTCAACCTCATCGTTTCCGACAGCGGACTGCGCGTGATGGTCGAAGAGTTGGAAGTTGCGGGGCGCAGCGACCTGGTTAGCAAGCTCATAGGCCGGCCATCGCAAAAAATCCACCCCCAAAGCAACGCCGACATCGGCGCCAATGTCGCCAGCGGTTCGTATTTAACCGACGCGATGATTGTGCTGCCATGCAGTATGGGGACACTGGCGCGCATCGCCAACGGCTTGGCGCTGCAGTTGATCGAACGCGCTGCCGATGTCTGCCTCAAGGAGCAGCGGCCCTTAATTCTCTGCGTGCGCGAAACCCCATTCAATCGCATCCATCTCCGCAATATGACACTCGCCGCCGAGGCCGGAGCGACTATCTTTCCGGTCATTCCGGCGTTTTATTTCCGCCCCAGTTCCACAGACGAAATCGCTCACGAGTACGTGAACCGTGTGCTCGCTCATGTCGGACTGCCGCAGCCCGACGCCTATCAGTGGAAAGCGAAATAGCGTCTCGTCTCCGCCCTTATAATCAGCGCAGCCCCCGGATCAACGTGCCAAGCCATCTTCATCTCAGCAACGAAATCAAGCGTCTGGCGCTGGACGCTGGGTTCAATCTCGCCGGCGTCGCTGGCGTCAGCGATTCTCCCGAGCACCAGTTCTTTCCCAATTGGATTGCCGACGGACGGGCCGGCGACATGAAGTATCTCGAAGCCCGTAACGAAGCTGGCTACCTGAAGCGGGCCTCGCTGGCCGTTGCTGCTTCCTGGGCGCGCTCGGTCGTAGTCTGCGCGCTCAACTACAACACCGATCAGCCGTACTCCACTCACGCCGGGGCTACCTCACAAGGCTGGATCTCTCGCTACGCCTGGACGCAATGCGATTACCACGACGTGGTCCTTGCCAAGCTGCGTCAACTCGAAGCCAGCTTTGTTGCCAGTTGCGAGACAGCAGGAGCCGGTACTCCGCGCACCTGGTGTTATGTCGATACCGGCCCCGTGATCGAGCGCATCTTCGCCAAGTATGCCGGAATCGGCTGGATCGGCAAGAACACCTGCATCCTGAACGAGAAGCTCGGCTCGTGGCTATTTCTCGGCGTTATGCTTACTTCGGTCGAGCTGACACCCGCTCTCCCACCCCTGGACCGTTGCGGCTCTTGCACTCGATGTCTCGATGCCTGCCCCACCAACGCCTTTCCTGGTCCGTATGAGCTCGATGCCACAAAATGCATCTCGTATCTGACGATTGAGAAACGTGGAGCAATCCCCGAAGAACTTCGGGCTGGAATCGGAAGGCAGGTGTTCGGCTGCGACATCTGCCAGGACGTATGCCCCTGGAATCGCCGCGCACCAGTTACGGCGACACCCGAATTCGCTCCTCGGCCTCAGTTGGTGAATCCGGATCTGGAATGGCTGGCCCGCCTAAGCCCGGATGAGTTTCGTGAGATGTTTCGGGGCTCGCCCGTCAAGCGCGCTAAGTACGCCGGCCTGCTCCGGAATGTCGCTATAGCCATGGGTAACAGCGGCGGGGAGCGATTTCTCCCGGTCCTCGAAGATCTCAGCCGTCATCCCGATGCCAGCGTCGCCGAACACGCTGAGTGGGCAGTTCGCCGAATTCGGTCGAGATCAGATTCGGCCCCTGACGAGTGATTGCCCAATCAAGATTCAAAGTCGATGTGCTCGGCGACGCCTGATCAAACTGCTACCCAATGACAGCAACTCACGTTTTGCATTTTGAGACGTCTATGGCATCGAGTATCGAACTAAGGTTCCGCTGGCAGGTTCGAGTCCCCGCTCGTTCCTGCGGCGGATGATGCCCGACCGCACCCAACTCGGGGGGATTCGTCCCCGGGGCATCGAGCCCTCCGGCGTCCTCCAGACCGGAGGGTTTTTTCTGGCGCAATCGGCAAACCTACAGGCGTCAGCCCGCCATCTTGATCGTCGGGTGTGACAACGCGCTCAATTCTGGCTATAACAGACACGATGACCCAAGCTCTCAGCCGTCGATTGAAACAGGCGCACTTTACCAGTCCTCAGCAGGAAGCCCTGCTCAGTCTGGTAGTGGCCGCCAGCACCCTCAACGACCTGATCGACGAGATCTGCAAGACGCATGGACTGACCCGCCCACAGTACAACGTCCTGCGAATCCTGCGGGGCGTGCATCCCCAGGGACATCCCCGCTGCGAAGTCGCGCGGCGCATGGTCGAACGCGCTCCAGACATCACCCGGCTGGTCGACCGCCTGCAAGCCCGCGGCTTGGTGCGCCGCACCCGCGGCGGCGATGATCAGCGTCAGGCCATTACCCACATCACCGCCAAAGGGCTCAAGTTACTGCAGGCAATGCAGCCCGAACTGGAAGCGCAGACCGACGCCCGGCTCAAAAAGCTCAGCGACAAAGACTGTCACGAACTCAGCCGCCTGTGCGCCGTGATCTTTGAGGACGACCCTCTTGCGCACGGCAAATGCTCGGATTCCCACTGATGTAATCGCTCCGGACTTTGAATCCTCGCCTACGTCGCCGGCATCTTATGTGTTGTAACACATAAATTGGCGTTGCAACTCATAAGATGCGCCGCACGCCAAAGGAGCCGTCCGATGACCACTCTTCTGATCGTGAACTCGAGCCCTCGCAGCAACTCGACCTCGCGCAAACTGACGCATCAGTTCGCCGAGGATTGGAAAGCCAGGCACCCGAAAGGCCGGATCGTCGAACGGGATCTGTCCGATGGCACAATTCCCTATCTGAGCGAGTCTTGGATTGAAGCTGCCTACACACCTGAAGCGCAGCGCACACCAGCGCAGCGTGACTTGCTGGCGTTGTCAGACACGCTGATTGCCGAGATCTTTGCCGCCGATGTGATTCTGTTGGGCATCCCCATGCACAACTTCTCGGTACCCGCGACCTTTAAGGCGTGGATCGACCAGATTGCTCGCGCCGGAAAGACCTTCAGCTACTCCGACCAGGGCCCGAAAGGCCTGATTCCATCGAACAAGAAGGTGGTTGCGGTTCTATCGCGCGGTGGAGTTTACGCTCCCGAAGGCGCGCAGGAAGCGACGGACTTTCAGGTTTCGTATCTCCGGAAGGTATTCGCCCTGATTGGGCTTACAGATGTCACGTTCGTCCATGCCGATCGCCAGGGTATGGGCGGGCAGGCAGCCCAACTAGCCACCGAAAATGCGATTCGGCAAGTGTCGTCGGTCGTCGAGAGTTTCGCCACAAAGCTCGTGGCTTAAATTCGGACATAAACTGAACCCTCCTGTGCGGGAGGGTTCGGTGGTTATGTCGCTAACTCGGAAGACAGCCGGACGCATGAGAACAGCGCGGCAAGCCCCATCCGGCTTTTCCGCGTGGCGGGGAACGCCTACACGCGCGCGACGTTAGCGGCCTGAAGCCCTTTGGGACCTTTGGTTAGTTCGAACTCGACGGTTTCGCCCTCATTCAAGCTCCTGTATCCGCTCTCCTGGATAGCCGAAAAATGTACAAAAACGTCTTCACCCGTGGAGCGCTGAATGAAACCGTATCCCTTGGCTCCGTTGAACCACTTGACTGTGCCTTTTTCCTTCACACCTAACTCCTTTCGCTTGTGCTTCCTGAGATAAGCCCTGCTTCGCGGATGCTCCCGGGCGCGACCCTGAGGCACGCACGAAAGACGTCTCCACGTTGCCGGGAAACAGGGTTGTCGCTCAGCTCGCAGCTCTCACGCAATGACAAAAGCTCACGCACCTGCTCGAACGCGCTAGTGCCTTTGCGCTCCGGCAGTTGCGTGAAGCCCGTGCAATGTGAGAAAGTCGACTGCTGACAGAAACATCAACCCAAATCAGCATTCCGGCTAAGCCAGAAGCTCCCACATCAGCCCTTTCGGAGGGGAGTTACGAATAATTACAGGAACTCTCCATTTTGGCAAGTGTTTCTGTCACAGTGCTTTGGGGACACTCCAAAGAGTTTGCGCGTCGCCGGATGCTCCGCCGCTGGAACCGACCGCGTTTTCCTTTGATACGATGGAAAGCAGATGAGCAGCAAACTCGAACCGCCGGCCCAAGGCTCTCAAGGTAAGTCGCCGCCGGGGATCGAGACCTCTCAATCGGAAGTTAAGCGACAAGAATCCAACGACTTACAGGGCACCGCGCTGCAAACTGGCACTGCCGCCAAGCGCCTCCTGGCACAGGACGATTCCCACCACATGTTTCGGTATGAGGCCGAGACTGGCGGTTTGTTCTATCGATTACGGCGCTACGGCTGGACCACGCTGCGGTATCTCACTCAGACTGAAGTACATACCTACGCGTTCTCGGTCGCGGCGTACTCCATCCTGTCGCTATTTCCACTGATTGTGCTGCTGCTCACGGTGGTTCGCCGCGTCTTTCACTCGCAGCAGATGTACGACGTAGTCTTGCAGCTTCTGCGCGACTTCCTGCCCAGCAATCAGGACTTTGTTATCAGGAACTTACAGTTTCTCGCCAGCGTTCGCGGGCGCGGCCAGCTGCTCTCGCTGGTCATGCTGTTTATCACCTCCACGGGCATTTTTCTTCCGCTCGAGGTGGCGCTCAACAAGATCTGGGGATTCGCTGAGAACCGCTCCTACCTAATGAACGCACTAGTTTCCGTGGGGCTGGCCTCGGCCTGCGGGACACTGGCACTGCTCTCCGTATATCTCACTGCCCAGAACCTCAGGATTCTCGGGCTTGCGATTGGCAATCAGAACTTTGTTTCTCGCGGGCTGGGCTTCGTAGTGATGAAGTCATTCGCAGTCGTCGCTACTATCGCAATCTATTTCCTCATCTACTGGCTTTTACCCAACGGGAAGGTCCCGGTGCGCGCCGTGCTGCCGGCTGCGGTCACCATGGGATTTCTCTCCGAGGCGGCGAAGTACCTCTACGTCCTGCTGCTTCCTTGGTTGAATTTCCAGGAAGTCTACGGACCGTTCTCGGTTTCGGTCACGCTGATCTTCTGGTCGTTCTGCAGTGGATTGCTCCTGCTGGGCGGAGCCTACCTCTCAGCGGCCCAGCATAGCGACCGGCTGGAGGCGCAGAAAGTCTCGGCGGGGTGAATTAGCTCATAGTTATAACAATAGTAATAATGGGATTTGGGGAGTACGCGGGTTGGGCAGGCTTCCTGCCAAATGTGACCGCAGAGCGGGCCATCCGCCAATATTCCCTTGGACTCGGTCGAGACTGTCGTCCTCCGTAATCGTCAACAAAAGCAATCCAGCCGTGCACTTTTGTGTTATCGTTCGGAACACCATCGAACCCGGGGTAAGCAGTAAGTCTTGGATAGGTAGCCTCGCTCACAAGGGCCACCCCTTTACGAGCAGCAATTACTACGAACTCGCGTGCGCCGCGGCATCGGCCTTCGTCCCATGCGACGACGTTGGAGGTGCCAGATGCCATGCCCTCGCAAACCAATCAGCCCCTACAAACAAATTGAGGAATTCCTGAGCGCAGCGTGGTCTCTGGCAGTTGGAACATTGCTGTTTGCAACGGCATTGTCCACCGCCGCTGCCGGGCAGGGCTCCTCCTGCATGAACGGCGTTTGCAAATGCACCACCGGAGCTCTACCGTCAGGCAACGGCGAGGACTTGGAGATATATACGGGCACGTGTACCGCCCACGCCGGGCTTTACAAGTTTCACAACATGAACATCTATGGCGGCGGCCAGTTGAAATTTGCGGATGACGGCGACACTGACTTCTGGGCGGAATCGATTCTGATCGAGAACAACGGGTCGCTGGTGGCGGGGTCGCCGTCAAAAGACGGCGCGCACAAATCGAGACTCACTTTCCACCTCTACGGAAAATCTACCGATGACGGCATCGTATGTAAGAGCCTGCAGCAGTCCGGGGGAGCGCCATGCGGCATTCCGGCCGACCTTTGGACCGCCAATACGTTCATGGCTACTCACGTGAACATGGGTGGCATGATGCCCAAGCCACCCTGGAACAAGAATA